>OLHD01000001.1_pt1 | contig 338668 bp, 293 predicted proteins | sample 1609541 | NCBI WGS metagenome assembly OLHD01 (sample SAMN05416870, study PRJEB24817) | seawater metagenome | isolation source: Sea water | place: Canada:Atlantic | collected 2013-11
TTACTGTATGGGAGAGTAATGATGAATAAACTTAAATTACTCACCTGTTTATTGATGGTTAATTATTTAACTGCTTGTGGTGATAGTGAAGTTGAAACTCAACCACCAGTGCAACCAGACACGCCTAATAGCACATACACAGGCCCTGCTCCGCAAACCGAAGATATTCAAAAATATAAAACGGCGCTATTTGACAATGTTGCCAGCAGTGATCGCTGTGGAGCTTGTCATAAGGTCGACGACCAAGCGCCCTATTTTGCGCGCTTTGATGATGTTAACTTGGCTTATGCAGCAACAACGCCGTTAGTTGATCTATCAACACCAGCACAATCAAGGTTAGTAGAAAAAGTTGCCGGCGGGCACAACTGTTGGTTAGACAGTGATCAAGCCTGTGCTGATACTATGGTGCAATGGATAAAAATTTGGTCTGATGATCGCGTCAGCACAACAACAGAAATTGAACTAACGGCACCTATCATTCGAGAGACTGGCAGTAGCCGAAGCTTTCCTGACAGCACAACTTTATTTAGCTCACATGTTTACCCAATTGTCAGCCAATATTGTTCAACCTGTCATAGTGAAACCGCAAGTGCCGCACAATCACCCTTTTTTGCTAGCGAAGATATTGATGTTGCTTATCAATCAGCACAACGAGTCATAAACCTTGACCAAGCAGAACTATCGCGTTTAGTTATTAGGCTCGGCAGCGAATTTCATAACTGTTGGGGTGACTGTCAAGCAAATAGCAATACTATGCTGGCAGGCATACAAGCCTTTAGTGAACAAATACCGGTTAATCAAGTTGATGAAGATATGGTTATCTCAAAAGCGTTAAGGCTCACCGACGGTATTGTTGCTTCAAATGGCGGTCGCTTTGAAAATGATACTATCGCCCTGTATCAGTTTAAAACAGGGAATGGCAATATTGCTTACGACACATCAGGAATTAGCCCTGCAGCAAATTTATCTTTAACAGGTGATATTGAATGGCTAGGCAGTGGCGGCTTAATTTTTAATAATGGCAAAGCGCAAGCTAGTACCGCCAACAGTAAGAAATTACATGACTTAATTACTGCCACTGGTGAGTTTTCACTAGAAGCTTGGTTAACGCCTGCCAATGTCACACAAGAAGGTCCTGCTCGTATTGTCAGTTACTCTGCTGGTGATAACGAACGAAACTTTACCTTAGGGCAAAGCCAATACAACTACGACTTTATGCTGCGTAATCAAGCAACATCACTAAACGGTGAGCCAGCTTTAAGCACGCCTGATGCTGATGAAGTTTTGCAAGCAACTTTGCAGCATGTGGTGCTAACTTACAATGCCACTGAAGGTCGAAAAATTTATGTCAATGGCAAGCTGATTGAAGTAACAGATCAAGAAATTGCACCATTAGCATCATGGGACAATAGCTTTGCTTTAATTTTGGGGCGAGAAGCATCAAATAATCATATCTGGCAAGGTAACATTCGTTTGTTAGCATTATTTAACAAAGCGATGACAGCAGAACAAATACAGCAAAACTTTGACGTCGGCGTTGGTGAACGTTATTACCTGTTATTTTCTATTGGTGATTTAATCGACTTACCTAATACTTTCGTGATGCTTGAAATCAGCGAGTTTGATAATTACAGCTACTTATTTAGCCAGCCTTCTGTGGTCAACTTAGATCAACAAAGATTAACTACTGCATTACCAATTGAAGGGCTAAACATTGGTATTAACGGTAAAGAAAGCGGGCAAAGCCAAGTTTATGCAAACTTAAATAGGTCATTATCAACTGATGAATCTCTTGACGAACCATTACTGCTATCAGGTTTAGGCACCATCATTGCCATTGAAAAAGGTGCTGAGCAAGATGAGTTCTTCTTATCATTTGAACGCTTAGGCGAACATACCAATGTCAAAGTTGAAGGTGAATTAGTGGTGACAGCTGAAGTACCGGCTGACACAGAAAGTGCTGAAATTGGCATCAGAAATTTTGATGAGATTCATGCGAGTATGAGCCAATTAACAGGAGTTTCCCAAGAACAAAGTAAAGTGTTTGGTGTTTATCAGTTAGTGCAGCGACAGTTGCCTAGCATTAATAATATTGAAACCTTTATTTCTGCCCAACAAATGGGGATTACTCAGTTGGCTATCGCGTACTGTGATACCGCCATTGAAGACGTTAATTTACGTTCTAACTGGTTTCCAAATATAGACTTTACCCTTGAACCAAATGTTGCTTTATCAGCCAGTCAACGGGGACAATTTATTGACCCGCTACTCGCACAATTAATGCCGCTAGACGTTGCTAGCCAACCAACGAAAGTTGCGGTAAGCAATGAATTAAGCAACCTTATTGACCGTTTAGCTGTTTGTAATAGCAACTGTAACGCAGAACGCACCCGTACTATTGCAAAATCCAGCTGTGCTGCGGTTTTAGCCAGTGCTGTCACTTTGGTTCAATAGGCTAGATATCTAGGAATATATTATGAAAAAAACTAAACATTATCATCCGGATGCGCCGTTATTATTTTCTGATCATAGCCGGCCAGTGAGTCGTCGTGACTTTATCTCATCTGGACTAAGAAAAGGTGCTGGCGTTGTTGCTGGCGCATCGTTATTTAGCATGTTTGCTAATCCAAATAATGCTCATGCTACATTATCGCCAGATCTTGAAGCGCTTCGCGCCTCATGTGGCATTAACGTTCAAGGCGCAGGAAAAATACCATTTATTTCCTTCGATTTAGCCGGTGGGGCAAATATCGCGGGCTCTAACGTCTTGGTTGGTGGCGCAGGCGGGCAACTCGACTTTCTATCAACAGGTGGTTATAACAAATTAGGTTTGCCTGGCGATATGGCACCTTCTATTGCCAATCCTAATGCTGACCAATCTGACTTCATTAATACTGAACTCGGTCTTGCCTTTCATTCTGATTCAGCATTTTTACGCGGTATTTTAGAGAAAACATCAGCCGATACTCGCAGTAAAATAAATGGCGCAGTAATTCCGAGTCGTTCAGATAACGATACTAGCAATAACCCACATAACCCAATGTATGCTATTGCAGCTGCTGGGGCTGACGGTTCACTTATGCCATTAGCGGGTTCTAGAAACACCGAATCAGGTGGCAACTCTATGGCGCCCAGTCGCTTTATTGATTTAAGTAAACGACCTACAAAAATTGATCGCCCTACTGATGTGACAGGCTTAGTCGATGTTGGTGACTTATTTAGTTTGTTGTCTCAAAGTGATGCCGTTGCCGTAATGGAAAGTATTCAAAGAGTTAGTTCGCAAAAGTTAGCTTCGGTAAATACTCAAGTCACCCGTGATGCGGTGATTAAAGATTTAGTAAATTGTGGCTATGTGAAAAGTGCTGATTTGGCTGATCGTTTTGGTGATCCTAGCACGCTTAACCCACTACTTGACCCCGACATTGTTGGCCCTGCTGGCATTTTCTCATTAGCAGAATTTGACAGCGAAAGTGAATTTAGTAAAACCTCATCAATTATGAAGTTAGTCGTCAACGGCTTTTCTGGTGCAGGTACCGTTACTATGGGTGGTTTTGATTACCATACTGGAGAAAGAGCAACAGGAGAGCTACGAGATTTACGTGCCGGTCGTTGTATGGGCGCTTGTCTTGAATATGCTGCTAGACGCAACAAACCATTGATGATGTATGTGTTCAGTGACGGCTCAGTTGCCAGTAATGGCCGAATAGATGAATCAGAAGAAGGTCGAGGTAAAGGCGAATGGACTGGTGATAATTCATCAACAGGCGCATCTTTCTTTTTAGTGTTTAATCCAAACGGTCGTCCACAACTTAATGGCGCTGATGAAAATCAAATGGCGATGAGTCAACAAATTGGTTTTATGCGCCCAGATGCATCGGTAGATACTAGTTCGGCTCCATCAGCGAATAACGTCAACTTATTGGTAGAAACAGTATTACTGAACTATTTAGCCCTACACGGTGAACAAGCCAGCTTTACTGGCTTAGTGCCAGGACAAGGCTTGGGTAACAATACCTTACTCGATAGCTTAACTGCCTTTCAACCAATCGTTACCGGTACGCTAAACCAAGTATAGATAACGTTTATAAGCAATGTTTAGCGCTTTTTTTAGAGCTTTGTTTAGAGTAAGAAAAAAGCACCTTGAAGGTGCTTTTTTCGTTTAAGAATAGTGATATCAACTTATAAAGTTTCGAATTTTAAACGCAACTTGCTAGTTCTGCTGTAAACCTAAGGAAAAGTGCAGTTTCTGCTGGTTATCAATAATAATCGCTTCATAGTCAGGCAGATTGTCAATAAATGCCATACCTTGCTCTAACCCTAGAACAAAAAGCGTTGTCGATAACGCATCAACGTAAGTTGAGTCTTGCCCAATAACTGAAACACTGACCACCTGTTGAGCTGATTTACCTGTTTTAGGGTTGATAATATGATGATAGCGTACCTCATCTTCAATAAAGTAACGCTCATAATCGCCAGAAGTAGAAATAGCTTCATTGCTCAGAGGTAAATGTACCGCGGTTTTATCACTCGCTCTAGGATGTTTAATTCCCACCAACCACGGACGACCTTTGCGATCGCCTAGCAGCCCGGTATCACCGCCCGCACTAACCAAACCGTGTTCTATGCCCGCCGATGCTAATATGGCTAAGCAGTTTTTTACCGCATAACCTTTAGCAATACCGCCCAAATCGATTTTAATTTTAGGATGTTTAAAGCTAATTGTTTGTTGTTCTTTGTTTAGTACTAAGCCTGTGTGATCAATAGCCGCGAGCGCTTGCTGAATTTGTTGGTTATTCGGCTTTTGTTTTACTCGATAGTCGTACTGATAGCCAATCGATGCATAAGTAATGTCGAAGGCCCCATCACTCTGTTGAGATATTTGCTCGGCTTTGGCGAGTAAATTAAAAAGCTCTAATGATATTTTTACAGGCTCATTTGGTGCTAAACGATTTACTGTCGATAACTCGCTTTCAGGCTTGTAAGGGCTCATTTCTTGGTCAATACGGCGCATCTCGTTTTCGACCGCAGTAATAATATTGTTTGCCCGCGTTTGTTCTGCACCTTGGTCGCCTATTTTAGCAACTTCGGTTGGCAGCCAAAATTCAACGTGTGCTTGAGTGCCCATCACTTTAAAACTATGTTTATGCCACTGTGCATTGGCAGTATTACTACTGAGTAGCAAACTAAGTGTTGCGATGAAAGTCCAAAATAAAGTACGCATATGCTCTACTCACTCGTTAAAATTAGCTTGTTACAGCCTGTTTTTTGGTATTACTTTGCCGTAAAAATAAAGCAAAAACACCACCAATAAAGGCGGTAAATGCCGCAAAATCAAATGTTGTCATGGCGCCAATACCATCTTGCCACAATATGCCTGCCATATAAGCGCCAACAGCGCCACCTATACCATATACTCCGCCGATATAAATTGCTTGTCCGCGGCTTTGCTGGTTGGCATTAAAGTGTTGCTGAATAAAGGCAATACTAGCGCTATGGTACAAACCAAAACTTAAGGCATGAATGAGTTGTGACAAGGCTAAGGCAATATCGCTGTCGGCATAATGTCCGACAATATACCAGCGTAATGCAGTTAATAAAATGCTACTGCTGATCAGTGTTTTTAATGAGAAACTTTTAAAAAATAAACCCGCAAAAATAAAAATACCAATTTCGGCTACCACACCAATAGCAATAAAGATCCCGATGAGAAAACCAGAATAAGCCAAGTTTTTTAGGTATAAAGCAAAAAACACATAATACGGACCAAAGCTCATTTGCAGCATTAAGCCAGCAAAGAAAAAAAGTAAAAAGTTACTATTGAATACTTTATCTTTAATCGACGAGTTATCGGCTTTTGCGAGACTTTTAATACGAGGTTGTTGACTCACTAAGGTCGAAAAAAAGAGCCCGGCTAGAATACCAATACCAATATAACTAAAAGCTTCTGCTGAGTAACGTTCAATTAACTCGCCACCAAGCATAGCAACAATGATAAAACCGATGCTGCCCCACAATCGAATACGGGCATATATCTTGGCACTTTTGCGAATAGAGTTTAATGTCATCACCTCAAGCTGCGGTAATATGGCGGTCCAAAACAAACTAAACATCGCTAAACTAAACATCAACGGCCAATAACTGACTGTCCAAATAATTAAGCTAAAACTTAACAAAGACAATAAAGCGCCAATTTTTACTATGGTTAATTGTTTGCCTGATTTATCGGCAAGCTGCGCCCAAAGTGTTGGTGCGACGATTTTAGTGGCTGTTATCACCGCTAAAATTTCGCCAATTTCCAGCGAGGTGAAACCTCTTGCATCGAGGAATACCGATAAAAAAGGCACCACTAAACCTAAAATACCGAAGTACCAAAAATAGTTCGCCGACAAACGAACAAATTGTTTTGAAGCCACTAGTTAGAAATCCGTTGGTCGTTACCGCTATTTCTAAGCCATCATTTCATTGCTTAGAAATAGCAGCATAAATTGAGTTAGCGCTCAATATCTGGCGTTTCACAGACAACATCAGCATTTTGTGCTCGATGCCTTAAGTAATGATCCATCAAAGTCAGTGCTAACATTGCTTCTGCAATAGGTACCGCGCGAATACCAACACAAGGATCATGACGTCCTTTAGTGACAATATCAGCAGACTGCCCTTCAAGGTCAACAGTTTTACCGCTAACACCAATACTTGATGTTGGTTTAAGAGCAATAGAGGCGACAATAGGTTGGCCAGAAGAAATACCACCTAAAACACCGCCAGCATGATTTGAAGCAAAACCTTCAGGGGTTAGTTCATCACGATGCTCTGAGCCTTTTTGATTTACCACACCAAAGCCATCACCAACTTCAACCGCTTTCACAGCATTAATCCCCATTAAGGCATGAGCAATATCAGCATCTAAGCGATCAAAAATAGGCTCACCTAAGCCAACAGGCACATGATTAGCCACCACCATTAACTTGGCGCCAATCGAATCTTTTTCTCGCATAATGCCACGAAGTAATTCATCTAATTGTTCAAGCTTATTAGCATCAGGAAAGAAGAATGGGTTTTCTTCAACGATATTCCAATCAATATTTTCCGCGCAAACATCGCCAATTTGAGTGACACAAGCTTGGATAGTAATACCGAACTTTTGTTGTAAATATTTCTTAGCAACGGCGCCAGCCGCAACACGCATCGCAGTTTCGCGCGCAGAAGAGCGACCGCCACCACGGTAGTCACGAATGCCATATTTTTGCCAATAAGTGTAATCAGCATGTCCTGGGCGAAAGGTATTAGCGATATTGCCGTAATCTTGTGAGCGTTGATCGGTGTTTTCAATCAGTAAGCCAATAGGCGTACCAGTAGTTTTACCTTCAAAAACACCTGACATGATTTTCACTTCGTCTGCTTCACGACGGGCAGTGGTAAAGCGAGAAGCTCCTGGTCTGCGACGGTCAAGATCATGTTGCAAATCAGCTTCACTGAGCTCAATACCAGGTGGGCAACCATCAATAATGGCACCTAAACCTAATCCATGGCTTTCACCAAATGAAGTAACCGTGAATAACTTACCAAATGTATTGCCTGACATAATGATGTTGACCCGTAAATATTGTTTCGCGAAATCGCCAATTAACTCATTGACGTACTTTTATTTATTGCTGGAGAATTCCTGCTGATGTTGCTGTAGTTGTGCTTTGGTTATTCGAAATACACCATGGCCACCACGCTCAAATGTTAGCCACTGAAATGGCACATTAGGAAATGCAGCAGTTAAATGCACTTGTGAGTTACCCACTTCACAAATGAGAACACCATTATCATTTAAATGGTTTGCCGCCTCGCTCAGAATTCGACGAGTAATATCTAAGCCATCAAAACCGCTACCTAAACCCATTTTAGGCTCATGCAGAAATTCTTGTGGCAATGCGTCAACATCTTCTTGATCAACATAAGGAGGATTAGTCACTATTAAATCATAGCTTTGCCCTTCAACCCCAGAAAAAACATCAGAATAAATTGGAATAACTTGTTCTACTAGGCCATGACCTTCAATATTCATTTGCGCAACATTTAGGGCATCAACAGACAAATCAGCAGCATCAACATCTGCTTCAGGGAAATTAATCGCACAAGCAATTGCAATACAACCACTACCGGTACATAAATCTAAAATTTGCTGCGGTGCAGAATCAATTAAGCCTTCAAATTTATTACCTATCAGTTCACCAATTGGTGAGCGAGGCACTAAAACGCGTTCATCGACATAAAATGGTAAACCACAAAACATCGCTTGATTAGTTAAGTAGGCAGCAGGCAAGCCTTCAGTAATTCGACGTTCAAATAACGCTAATATTGCCTGTTTTTCTTGTGTAACCAATCGGCACTGCATTAATTCATCAACCATATCGCTAGGTAATGACAACTGATGCATAATCAAGGTTATTGCTTCATCCCAAGCGTTGATAGTGCCATGACCAAAATATAACTCAGCTTGATTAAACTGACTGGCACCAAAACGCACATAATCACCAATGGTGTGCAATTGTTCGCTCACATCTGCAAAATTTAATGTTTCCACATATTCCTCTAATATCTCAGCGCCGTAATTATTTTAAGGGCTATATTAACCTTTCGCTTGTTATTGTTCGTCGATGTTTTTAGACTTCACCAATGAAATTTAAAGACGCACTTAACGCGGAAGAAAAAAAGTTGTTTAAAAATGCCATAGGTAAGGTAAAACCTATGGTGCAGGACAGAGTACACCCCGAAAAAAGAACCATCAAGCAGAAAACAACGTTAGCAAGACAAAAAGATAAAAAAGTTGTCGCTGAGTTTCATTTTTCAGATGAGTTTGAACCTGATTTAAATAGCCAAGGCCCAGTGAAATATGTTCGTGAAGGTGTTGATAGCTTTGAAGCTAAAAACCTTCGTCGAGGGCAATATGTACCCGACCTTATTCTTGATTTGCATGGCCTTGACCAACATCAATCAAAACGCGAAATAGCCGCTTTATTTGCTGCTTGTGAAAAAGAACATGCGCAATGTGTTTGTATTGTTCATGGCCTAGGCGCACGGATATTAAAAAATAAAGTTCCTCACTGGTTAGTACAACACCCTGACGTAATGGCTTTTCATCAAGCGCCATTAGAATGGGGTGGCAATGGCGCGCTACTTGTTCTGGTTGAATTGAAAGATAAATTCGTTCGCGACTAAACAGTAACGCGCTAATGAAATCACATTATTATTTACAATATGACTTCATTAGGTGAAACCAAGGTAATAAATTCACCTAACATTCTTGTTGTATCATATTCAATTTGTGCCACTGATGCAGTTTGAAATATTGGCATAGTGTTGTCGCTGGTTAATTCTGCCACTAAATAGCTAACTAAAGGCATGTGCGACACCAATAAAATCTTTTTATATTGCTCAAGGCTAAACACAGCATCTAAGTAATCATGCACTTCTTTTGCATTGTCTTCTGGAGTAATGAAACTTAGTGTTTTTCTTGCACCTACTGATTTTAGTTGCTCAATAACTGTATCTGCAGTTTGTTGTGCTCGTAAATAAGGGCTAACAAAAACACAATCAAACGTGTGCTGATTTTCAGCCAACCATTGCGCAGATATTCTAGCTTCATTGATCCCATTTTCTGTTAATGGTCTTAATGCATCTGAGGGCGCAATATTTTCAGCTTGGCCATGACGCATAACAAAAATTTGCATAACTACCTTAATTTAAACGAACTTTATTATTTGCGGCTATAGTAAAGGAATTCTTTAACTTTTTATAACATCCGTTAAGAATAAAATGGACTCACCTTATTCCTTAGGGTAATTTAGAAAGATAACAAAAATAGGACTCTAGCCACAGTAAAATTGCGCTACAGGTCAAATTTTGCGGGAGCAATTGTGAAAAAAAGCCCTAATGACGCAAAGCAATATCAAGCGATAACGCTAACCAATGGTTTACGCGCATTATTGGTTCACAACCCAGAATCAAATAAGTCTGCCGCAGCCTTAGCGGTTAATGTTGGTCATTTTGATGACCCAAATCATCGTCAAGGGCTTGCTCACTTCCTCGAACACATGCTATTTCTTGGTACAGAAAAATACCCTGACGGTAGCGAATACCAGAAATTCATCAATGAACATGGCGGCAGTAATAACGCATGGACTGCCACCGAGCATACCTGTTTTTTCTTTGACATTGGCCAGCAACACTTTGCAGCCGCAATTGAACGTTTTGGTGAGTTTTTTACTGCTCCCTTACTTTCAGAGGAGTTTGTTAATAAAGAACGTAAAAATATTGACGCCGAATTTAAGCTAAAACTTAAAGACGATATTCGACGACTTTATGACGTTCATAAAGAAACCATTAACCAAAACCACCCTTTTGCTAAATTTTCCGTAGGAAGTAGTGAGACATTAGCCGATAAAGCCGGTTATAACTTACGTGACGAAGTGTGTGACTTTTTTCAAAATAATTATCAAGCTCATTTTATGACCTTGGTTTTGGAAGGACCACAGGCTATTGCGGAGTTGGAAAGTTTAGCAAAAAAACATTTTTCCAAGATTAAATCAAATAGCGTTACTAAAGCTAAAATTGAGCAACCGCTTTATCATGCCGAACATCAAAAACAATGGATTAAAGTTCGCCCGGTTAAAAATGATCAACAGTTAATCATTAGCTTTGCTATGCCAAGTATTGACAAATTCTACCGCCACAAACCAGAGGCTATTCTTGCTTATTTAATTGGTCATGAAGGTCCTGGCAGTATTTTATCATTACTTAAAAGCAAACAATGGGCATTGGCGCTAACCGCTGGCTCTGGAATAAACGGCTCTAACTTTAAAGATTTCAATATTAACATCTCACTATCTGAGTTAGGCGAGCAAAACACTAAATCTATTATCAACATTGTATTTTCTTATATTAAGTTATTGAAAAACGCACCGTTGAATGAACAATATTACCGAGAAAAAAAAGCATTAGCAGAGTTATCATTTTCATATCAAGAAAAGCTTTCGCCACTTGATTCAGCAAGCCAGCTTGTTATCAACATGCAGCATTATCCTGAGCAAGATTATATTTTCGGTGATTATGTTATGGAAGGTATGGATGAATCAGCATTTAACATATTACTCAGCTATATGGTTGCAACAAACCTTCGAATAATCACCGTCAGCCAACAATTTGAAGAGGATAAAGAAAATAAAATCAGTAAATGGTATCAAGTCCCATACTCTGTTAGTGATATCCCTTCTGCTCAAATTGAAGAATGGCAGAACACACCTCATATTGAGCAGCTATTTTTACCAAACGAAAACGCCTATATTGTTGCACAACCACAACTTATCGCTTATCAAGATAAAGATAACAACCCGTTAACTCCACCGATAAGTATTTGCCAACAAGATGGCTTATGCGTTTGGTTTAAACATGACACCAGTTTTAATACCCCAAAAGGTTACATATATATATCAATCGACTCACCAAAGGTAATAGAAAGCGCCAGTAATATTGCTATGACACGTTTGTTCATTGACCTTTATAGTGATGCAGTAGTTGAAGAACATTACGATGCCGAGTTAGCGGGCATTCACTATCACCTGTATTCTCATCAAGGTGGTATGACATTGCAGCTTTCCGGTATTAGTACTAAACAAGGGCAATTATTACCATTATTACTTTCCAGTCTCCTTAACTGTGAGTTTTGTCAGAAAAAATTTGAGTTGTTCAAACAGCAACTTATAAGCCACTGGAGAAATGCCGAAAGCAGTAAATCGATTTCACAGCTGTTCGCAACGCTTAGTGCAAGCATGCAACCCAAAAGCCCTAGCAGCCAAACATTAATAGCTTCACTGGAAAAAATCAGCTTTGATGATTTTAAAGACTTTATTTCACAAATATTTGACCAAGTGGCAATAGACGCCTTAATTCATGGAAATTGGCCAAAGAGTGTTGCAGAACAAATGATTAAAAGCATACAGCGAGAGTTTGGACCGCATTTATCGCAAGAATGTATAGTGAAAATTCCTTGTGTTGATATTCAGGAAAAGCAACAAATAACCATACCCATGTTATTACCTGAACATGACCACGCTGCAGTACTTTATTATCCTATGCCCGATAAAGACTTACGTTCAGTGGCATTAACCATGTTAACCAACCAGTTACTTTCTCCTATTTTTTTCCAAGAAATGCGCACCGAAAAACAATATGGTTATTTAGTTGGTGTTGGTTTCATTCCTATTAATCGCTACCCAGGTATTGCCTTTTATATCCAGTCACCTCATACCGACTCTTCAACACTAACATCTGCAATGAATGACTTTATTGGCAGAGCTGCTGATTATGTTAAAGGTTTACCAGAAGAACACTGGCAACACCTGCAGTTTGGCCTTGCAAGCCAATTACAAGAAAAAGACACAAATTTAAGAATAAAAAGTCAACGATACTGGGCTGCTATTTGCAATAAAGAAGCTTCCTTCACACAAAAACACCAACTTATTGAAATAATCAAATCATTATCAATTGCCGATATAATTAGCTTTATTCAGCAACACTTTCATGGTGCAATTACTGACGACCGCTTGTCATTATTAAGCTATGAAAACAATGACCAATTTGAAGGTATGGTGAAAAAACTTCCCACTACCGACAATAGCGAATTATTGCTAAAAAAATGTCAAAGAAAATACTAACCCTGCCGATATAGTTATATGTGTTAAAAATCATTCACTTTATATTGTTATAACTTAAATAACAGCAATGATTGACTTAATCACCCGCATCACATTTAATGGGGTGTGACGTCCAAAAAATAATAATATCAGGCATATCCATTAAGTTATTTCATCTAGGATATGGGCTTCACTACCATAAGGTTGTATTAGTGCATTTATTTTTTTTCAAACAAAGACTACTTTCCAAGTTTTCTACCTTCTGTACTTTTTTTGCATGTTCTATAGCTTTATCACTTGCTATTCAAACTTACGCATTCGCCAGTAACGTCAACCAAACACCATTAAAATTTGAGCGCATTTCAATCGCTGAAGGTTTATCACAAAGCTATGTCTATGATATTATTCAAGATGATAATGGCTTCATATGGATTGCGACACAAGATGGTTTAAATCGTTATGATGGCAAAAACTTTGTTTATTACCGCCATGATAGTACCAACAAAAATTCAATCGCTGACAATTTCATCCGTAAACTTTTTATCGACAATAAAAAGGTTCTCTGGGTTGGCACTAATGAAGGCTTAAGTCGTTACAATGAATCTTTAGATAATTTCGATAACTTTTACCACCAAGCCAATGACAGTAATTCACTCAAAGACAATGAAATTTGGGACATATATCAAAATAAACAAAGTACATTATTCGTATCAACAAAAGAAGGCCTGCAAAAGCTTGATACTGAAAATGGTAACTTTACCCGCATTCGCTTTCGTGGTTTTGAAAATGCACTAAAAGAAATTAAAACCATCTTTCAAGATGAAAAAGGCAATTACTGGTTAGGTACTTATGATCAAGGAATATTTTTAACCAATAGCACAATGTCTTCCGTTGTATCTTTAAACGATAACAACAAGTGGAATATTAAGCTAAATGCAAGTGCTCTTTACGATTTAAAGTTTATTGATAATCAATATTGGCTCGGAACTAATAATGGCCTTTTTATTATTTCGCAAGATTACGAAGTTGTTAAGCACTACAGTGAGAGCAGTCAGGAAATCAACTTAAAACTACTATCAAATAAAGTTCGATCTATTGAACTACTTGATGACTCAGCAGTTTGGCTTGGAACACTGAACGGACTAAATAGCATTAATACTTTAACCGGCGAAGTAAATGCCTATCAAAATGCTCAGCACAAAAATGCACTTTCCGATAATTTTATTTATAAAGTTTACAAAAGCCATGCTGGTAAAATGTGGTTAGGTACATCTGGAGGAGGCATCAATACATTTAATATACTGCAAATGTCATTAGTGCATGGGCTTTTTGAGTATAATAATGTAGGCCAAGCCATATACGCATTTGCAGAAACGTCAGATAATACAGTCTGGTTCACAACAGAAAATGGGCAACTAAATAAATTAACACCTGAAGGTAAAGTTAACCAAGTTAATATTCTCAACAGCACTCCAATTTCTCACTTAATGGTAGATAACAAAAATAATTTATGGTTAAAAACCGAACAAAGCTCTTCTTCAGAAAATTTTAACCTTTTTTATTATGACGTTAAAGAAGGGGTATTAAGTAAAAATAGGGAATGGGGGAAAGACGCCAAGCAATTAAATTCTAGTAACTCCATTTTACTTGAAAATAAAATATGGTTCATTGAACAAGAAGGTTTATTAAAAAGTTTTGATATAGAAACACAAGAATTTCACATTTTTGAGCAAAACACATCAATGAGATTTACATCTCTTACAAGTAGCATTAATAGTAATATTTGGCTTTCCACAATAGATAAACGCATTGTCACGTTCGATACTTTAAGCTTAAGCTTTTCTTCAAAAGAATATTCGATTGAAGATAACATTGATTATGGAAATTACACTAACATTGCAGTATCAGAAAATTGGATTTGGCTAGGTACAAGAGGTCAAGGTATTAGGCTTGTTAATAAACATAGTGCTGAAACAAAAATTTTTAATGAAGATGCAGGACTTTCAAATAACTTTATTTCTGACATAAAGTTAGATGCTAATGAAACCGCGTGGGTCTCTACAAATAAAGGTATAAATGCAATATTACCAAACACTGAATTTGTAAAATCATTTAATATTGATTTTCAACTTTATGATAATGAATTTATCAGTGACAGTGGAATCATTACAAAAAACGAAACCATATTTTTTGGCGGCTTAAATGGCTTTCATGCATTTTCACCTGATGAACTCCTAAAAATTAGTCAGAACCTTCCTAGACCATATTTAACGAATATTTTAGTCGCGAATAAAGAAATAGCTGCATCACAATTAACCGAAAATAATTTTAGTACTTCAAAAGTGCCTAATTATCTAAACTCTTTAGCGTTAGAACACAAGCAATCACCATTTAGTATTGAGTTTATCTCTCCCAACACTAAGCTCCCGAGCCACCTAAAATACCGTTATCGTTTATTAGGTCTAGAAGAGAATTGGATAGACGCTGGTAAAAATAACTTACGAGCGACATATACATATTTAAGTCCGGGTGAATATACCTTCGAAGTACAAGCTTATGATTTGCAAAACAGTCAAGAAAGCCAAATAAAAACTCTCGACATTACCATAATGCCGCCATGGTGGTTATCACGTAGTGCCATTTTATTTTATAGCCTAATCACCATATTGATTATTGGCTATATCCTGCAGCAAATGCGCCATAAAAGACTCTATCACTTACAAATAAAGCTAAGTGAAGAACGTTTGAAACTTTCTCTTTGGGGGAGCGGCGATGAAATGTGGGACTGGAATATTAAGAAAGGTAAGATATACCGCTCTAATATATGGGGCATTCTTGAATTTCCTCAAGATGGCAAGCGTAATGTTGGGGCTGATCAAACGAATATTCACTTACAGGATATCCCAAGAGTAAGGGAAGCACTAAACCAGCACTTTGAAGACAGTAGCCAACATTTTGAAGCAACCTATCGCGTAAAAGACAAAGATGACAAATGGATTTGGGTGCTTGACCGAGGAAAAATTGTTGAGCGTGATGAAAAGAAAAAACCCACTCGAATGACTGGGACATTAAAAGATATTAGCCAAATAAAGCGCGCAGATGAACGCCTAAAGCTATTCGCAAAATGTATTGAAAATATTTCCGATGCCATTGTTATTTATGATCGTCAATTTACCGTTGTCGATGTAAACAAAGCTTTTCAACGCATTACAGGAAAAACAAAGCAGCAAATGCGTGGCTCTCTATTAAAGTTTGAACAATACCCTGAAAGTTTTAATCAGAATGTTAAGAAGCACTTGATCACAAAGGGCAGTTGGCACGGTGAAATTGAAAGTATTCGCGACAATGGTGAGCTTTATTTAACTGACTTAAACATTGATATTATTAAAGATGAAACTGGCAATATTTCACATTTTGTTGGCGTCTTCTCGGATATCACTAAACGTAAGCAAACCGAGGCTGAATTAAGAAAACTTGCTAACTCTGACACGCTAACAGGGTTACCTAATCGCTCATATTTCCAAGCCAACCAGCAACGATTAGTGAATAATAAAATCCCCCATGCCTTATTGGTTTTTGATTTGGACAACTTTAAAAAAGTAAATGACTCTCTAGGTCATGAAGTCGGTGATGTCTTACTTTGTAAAGTTGCCGAGCGTATTAGAAGTCTAGGAAGAAATCAAGATAGCGTTTATCGACTAGGCGGGGATGAGTTTAGTTTGATTGTTGAAAACACTAACGATATCCATACAACTACGTCAATCGCAAAACAGGTATTAGACTCTATAGCGTTGCCACTTAAACTTAAAAGCCAAGAGATTGTGCTTTATAGTAGTATTGGTATTGTGCTATACCCTGAAGATGGCATAAACCCACAGGAATTATTAAAAAACGCTGATACGGCAATGTATCACGCTAAAAACTCTGGTGGTAACAAGTATCAATTTTTCAGCGACTCAATGAACAAAACAGCCGTCAAACGCTTACAAATTGAAAACCTTATTCGTCATGGATTAAAGGAAGATTTTTTCTCAGTCTTTTATCAACCTAAAATTGAAATTGCCACAGGCAAAATTGCAGGTATGGAAGCTCTTGTACGCTTTGAAACTCCTAGTAAGGGTATTATTAGCCCTGTTGTGTTTATTCCAGTATCTGAAGAGACAGGACAAATTATTGATATTGGTGAAGTTGTACTTCGCAAAGCCTGTTTTGCTACCAAGAAATGGGTCGACGCTGGGTTATTCGAAGGACGCATCGCAGTTAACTTATCAGCCGTGCAATTTACTCAGCCAAATTTAGTTGCCATGATAGCGAATGCATTAAAAGAAAGTGGCTTATCTGCTAAATATTTAGAGTTAGAAATAACTGAAGGCACGGTAATGGACTCGCCACAAAAAGCCATAGATACCATGTTGCAAATTCGTGCTATGGGTATTCATTTATCCCTAGATGATTTTGGTACGGGTTATTCTTCACTTGCCTATTTAAAGAAATTTCCACTTAATACTTTAAAAATAGATAAGGCATTTGTCGATGATATTGAAACCTCAGAACAAGGTCGAAATATGGTGGCAACAATAGTCACTATTGCCCATAACCTTGGTATGCAAGTAGTAGCAGAAGGTGTTGAAACTAATCAGCAACTAAGCTTTTTATCTGGCCTTCGCTGTGAGCAACTACAAGGGTATTTATATAGTAAACCATTACCTGAAAATGACTTTCAAAAGTATTTACTGTCTTTTCAAATTACCAACAGATCAACCTCATTCGGTAAAAACTCCATTTAAACATAAAGTGTCAATTTTATGTCGTTAAAGCATAGCATTCTCTAAACATCTGATTCAAAGCCCTAAAAACAAGGGCTTTGAACTTTTGGCACAAATTTAGCTTATACCTTATTGAATTTAAAATCATTTTAATAAGGAAATAGCATGCTTAGTTCATTAATTCTATCTTTAGTAATGTCAGCGACTCCGACTGACGTAAACACGAATGACTTTAATATCGAAGAAGCAGGTACTCGTAAAGGCCAAGTTCGTATCGGCACTCGTAAAGGTCAAGTTCGCATCAATGAGCAAGAATTAGATATTACAGAAATTGGTACTCGTAAAGGCCAAGTTCGCATCGGCACTCGTAAAGGTCAGGTACGCATCAATGACCAAGAATTAGATATTACAGAAATTGGTACTCGTAAAGGCCAAGTTCGCATCGGTACTCGTAAAAGCCAAGTTCGCATCTAGGAGTCATTATGCTTAATCTAATTAAATCTCTATTTGCTAATGAAGCAAAAGAAAATGCTATAGCGGCAAGCATCGAAATCAAAGAGATGCCAGCTAGCACATGGTGGAATTAGGCTCTTTAAAGCATTTTAGTAGCTTTAAACGAGAAAAGGATACAATGCTACAAGGAAGTTAGCGTTTTAATATTATCAGGCCCTTTAGCCCGATAATTTTACAAAGGAAGGTTAGATGCCTAAGCTGAGAAAAGTAAACAGTCAAAACCAAAGCGCTGATATGTCTTTACGCGTTTCTTCATACAAAACATTGGCCAGATCAATGGGCCAAATACCAAGCCAGCCGTTGCCCATCGCTTAGCACCTAAACCATTACTAATAGCCTGACAATAAAAAAACAATGAAAAAACAATAGCTAGTACTGCTAGAAAGAACAAACTCACGTTTTACCTACTTCAAAAATAATACAAAAAAACTACAAGTGTTACCAAACGTGCGCATCTTATCAACATTAGAGTAATTGTTCAAAAAGTATTGTTTTATTATCGTCACTCTTTGCCATTCATGGCATCGTGACATACTGTTCGTCTTGAACATAAAAAAGAGGCAATAAATTGCCTCTTTAAGTGTCCATTTATTGCCTAGTTTACGGTGAAATCATTCCACTAATAATCAAGGCTTAAATAATTGATTACGATGAATAGTAACTTTCACCTTCTTGTGCCATTTTAACTAGAGCATCACAAGGTGCAAATCGTTCGCCAAACTTTGCTTGCCATTGGTTCAATTTACTAACCAAAGTCACTGCGCCTATCTTATCAATATAGTTAAATGGACCACCAAGGAATGGCGGAAAACCAATACCAAAAATAGCACCGATGTCACCATCACGAGCGTTACGAATAATACCTTCATCCAAACAACGGGCGGCTTCATTAAGCATCATGTAAACACAACGTTCAACTTGTGCTTCAGAAACCGCTTTGTTACTCGTTTGTAGTCCAAGTGAACTATAAACACCTTCATCAACCAACTTCTTTTTACTCTTAGTATTATATTGATAGAAACCTTTTTTAGCTTTCTTACCTAAACGACCATCAGCAATTAGTTTAGAAAAAGCTGCAGGAGGAGCAAAACGTTCACCTAATTCAGCTTGTAAAATTGGGCCTATTTTAGAGCCAACATCAATACCAACTTCATCCAGTAATTGCATAGGTCCAACAGGGAAACCAAATTTCACCATGGCTTTGTCTAAGGCTTCAATTGAACAACCTTCAAGTAACAACATGCCGGCTTCATTCATATAAGGCGCCAAAATACGGTTCACATAAAAACCGGCTTTGTCTTTAACAACAATAGGAGTTTTACCTTGTTTTTTAGCAAACGCAACAGTTGTTGAAATAGTTTGATCTGAGGTCTTATCGTGAGCAATAATTTCGGCTAGCGGCATTTTATCCACAGGTGAAAAGTAATGTAGGCCGATAACATTTTCTGGACGTTGTGCTTTTTCAGCAATTTGTCCAATCGGTAAACTTGACGTATTACTCGCGAAAATCGCACTTTCTTTACAATGGCTTTCAATATCTGCCACCATATTTTGTTTTAGCGTTAAATCTTCGAAAACTGCTTCAACCGCAATATCAACATTGCTAAAGCCGGTGAATTCGGTTGTACCTGTGATATTTGCTAGCTGATTTTGCATTTCACTATGGCACATAAAGCGACGTTTAACTTTTTTGTTCAATAAATCATAACCATATTTAAGTGCATGACTAATACCTTGATGTGAAATATCTTTAATACGTACTGGTAATTTTGCTTTGGTTGCCGTTACAAAAGCAATACCGCCGCCCATTAAGCCACCACCAAGTACCGCAACACTTTCGATCTTAGCAGGTTGAATACCTTCAACGCCCTGCTCTTTTTTCATATCTGTGGTTGCAAAGAATATTTGTCTAAGCTGCGCAGAAACATCACTCATCACTAACTGACCAAAATGCTCAGCTTCGACTTGATAACCTTTCGATGGTGCTTGTTCAGCACCTGTACGAATACAATCAATAATTTTTAGTGGCGCAGGGTAATTACCTTTAGTTTTACCTAGAACCATTTTTGTCGCTTGGCTAAATAAAACACTTCGACCTAAACGGTTCCCTTCAAGCAATTTATCCGTCAATGATAATTTACGTGCTTTAGGTTTCACTTTGCCTGAAAGCGCTAGCTTTTCTGCCGTTGCAATTAAAATACTATGAGGAACAACTACATTTACTAAACCTGCTTTTAAAGCTTGTTTTGCGCGTAATTGCTTGCCTGTTAGCATCATATCCAATGACTTTTGAATACCAACAAGTTTTGGCAAACGTTGTGTTCCGCCGCCGCCAGGTAATAACCCTAATTGTACTTCAGGTAAACCTAATGCCGTTTTACCACTATCACTACAAACACGACCGTGACATGCCATAGCAAGCTCTAAACCGCCGCCTAAACAAGCACCATGTACTGCAGCAACAACAGGAATAGATAAATTTTCTAATTGATCAAAAATCATCTGTCCTTGACGAGAAAGCGCTGTAGCTTCTTCTGCTGAAGTACAATTAGCCAACATGTGAACATCAGCGCCCGCAACAAATGAGTCCGCTTTACCACTAAGTAAAACTAACCCTTTTATTGCCTTGTCTTCACGAATTTCTTTTAATGTTGCAGCTATTTCTTCGCCAAACTCAGCTTTTAGGGTATTCATGGAGTCGCCTTTAACGTCCATGACCAAATGTGCTATGCCGTTTTCTTTGCGTACCAAACTAAAAGTATTCGTATCTTCCGGTGTAGTTAAATCATTTTCTTGCATCGTAACGTCCGTCATTAGTCTGTCTCCACAATCATTGCTGCGCCTAAGCCACCAGCGGCACAAGCAGTTGTTAAACCAACACCACCACCACGACGGTTTAATTCATTTAAGGTTTGCACGATTAAACGCGTGCCCGTTGCTGCAAATGGATGTCCATAAGCCAGCGAGCCACCCATGACATTGAATTTATCCATATCAATTTCACCAATAGCTTTATCTTGCCCTAAGTGGGTTTGAGCAAACTTATTGCTGCCAAACATTTTCACGTTAGCTAACGCTTGCGCTGCAAAAGCTTCATGCATTTCAATTAAGTCTAAGTCAGCTAAATTCATACCGGCACGCTTCAGTGCGATAGGTGAAGCAAAGCTCGGCCCCATCAACATATCTTCCCATACATCGATCGCAGCAAAACCATAGCTGCGGATATAACCCAATGGCTTATAACCTAATTCTTTTGCACGCCCTTCTCGCATAAGCAATATAGCTGACGCACCATCAGTTAACGGCGTACTTGTTGCCGCGGTTACCGTGCCGTATTTACGGTCAAATACTGGTTTTAACTTCGCATAACTAGCTAATTCTGAATTTTCACGAATACAGTTATCTTTATCGATAAATGATTTATACGGTTCGCTGTGAGTAGACATTACCTCACCGGCAAGCTTACCTTCTTGCCAGCTTTTTGTAGCAAGCGTATGTGAGCGATGCGCTAGTGCATCTTGCTCTGCACGTGTAATACCATGCGTTTTTGCCATTTGTTCAGCAGTTTGTCCCATTGACAACCCTGTTGAATATTCAGCAACAGCAGGTGGCACAGGTAAAATATCTTTAAATTTAAGTTGTCGAATTAACGACATCTTCTGTCCGAAAGAGCGTGCTTTACTTAAATCAAGTAAAGTACGAGCAAGTTTCTTTGAAACACCAATTGGCGCCACAGAAGTAGAGTCAGCACCGCCAGCAACACCAACGTCAACAAAACCGGCCATGATAGACTCAACAACATTGACTGTTGATTGGAAGCTTGTCGCACAGGCTCGTGAAACACTGTAAGCATCAGTATGTACGTTCATACCAGTGCCCAATACAATTTCACGGGCAATGTTTGGCGCTTCAGGCATTTGCACCACTTGGCCAAAGATGAGTTGGTCAATAATTTGCGGGTCAACATCATGCTTTTTCAGCAGTTCGTTCACTACAATTTTACCTAAATCTACGGCTGGGACACCATGAAAAGCAGTTGCTTGCTTAGCAAACGGTGTACGTAAACCAGCAACAACTGCAATACGTTCTCCACTTCCTGTAATTAGTTTTGATTTTGTCATTTTTGTTTCCATTATGTTGCAACATCAAAGAGGTCTGACCTCTCTGGTTTTGTAATGATTCTAACGACATATTCAAAAAATTCAATCATTAGCTATCAAAATTTAAACAAAATGTGTCCAAAGCCTTAAAAAGCTAAAGAAAATTTTTTAGAATAAGTAAAACAAGCTTGTTTTTTTTTACATGAACCTTATATCAATTAAAAGGTCTGACCCACTGACATTAAATTTACAAACAATAAGAATATTGAATTATGGCTATTGAACACTTTTCCTCTTTGAAAGAACATTTATCTTCTGAAATCATCGGACAACCGGCATTAGTAGAAAATTTACTTATTGCGTTATTAGCAAATGGCCACTTAATTGTCGAAGGCCCTCCTGGTTTAGCAAAAACTCGTGCCGTTAATGCCTTAGCTGAGGGAATAGAAGCTGACTTCCACCGCGTTCAATTTACCCCCGATTTATTGCCAGCTGATTTAACCGGCACGGATATTTATCGTCCTGAAGATGGTAGCTTTGTTTTTCAATCAGGACCATTATTTCGTAACTTAGTGCTTGCTGATGAAATTAACCGAGCACCTGCAAAAGTACAATCGGCTTTATTAGAAGCAATGGCTGAAGGTCAAATTACTGTTGGCCGAAAAACCTACCCGTTACCGGAACTATTTTTAGTCATGGCAACACAAAACCCACTTGAGCAAGAAGGTACGTATCCGTTACCTGAAGCACAATTAGATCGTTTTTTAATGCATCTTGAAATTGGTTACCCAGATGCTGCCGCTGAATTAGAGATTTTAAAGCTCAATCGCGGTGAGGCATTAAAAGTTGCAAAACCTGAGATAAAAGAAATAACCCAAGCTGATATATTTGCTGCTCGAAAAGAAGTCATGCAAATTCATATGGCGCCAGCTGTCGAAAACTATATTGTCGATTTGATCATGGCAACCCGTACACCAGAAAAATATGACGATAAACTCAAGCAATGGTTAGCATATGGCGCAAGCCCGCGTGCAACTATTGCTCTTGACCGTTGTGCTCGCGCTCGCGCTTGGTTAAATAATCGTGATTTTGTTAGCCCTGAAGATGTTCAAGCAGTATTTCATAATGTTTTGCGTCACCGTATTTTAATGACTTATCAAGCAGAAGCTGAAGGCATCAATAGTAATCAGTTACTTGATCGTCTTTTAAGTTTAGTTGCCGTGGCTTAATGCGTTTATCTTATGTGGTTTAGTCAAAAAAATTCAAAAAAGCAGAACTCAACTCAAGACAGCCTTGATGAGCTATTAAGCAATGGTATCGAATTAACCATAAATGAATTAATTCGTTATCAAAGTAAAAGCTCATTAATCAATTTAGCGGCAAGTAAAAGCTTGCACGGGAAAATGTCAGGCAATTATCTCGCCCGCAGTAAAGGCCGAGGCATGGAGTTCGACGAAGTACGTCATTATCAAAATGGTGATGACATTCGTGCTATCGACTGGCGTGTTACCGCTCGTACCGGTAAAACACATACCAAGTTATTTCGTGAAGAAATTGAACGACCAGTGCTTATCGCGACTGATTTAAGCGAGAATATGCACTTTGGTAGTCAATTACTGTTTAAATCAGTACAGGCTGCTCATGTTGCATCACTGGTGGCTTGGCATGCTAAGTCACGAGGTGATCGCATTGGTGGCATTGTCTTTAATCAGCAAAAGCATAGTGAGTTAAAACCTCGTAGTCGCCAACAAGGCGTATTGCATTACTTACATACGCTAGTAAAAACACATACCAATAGCACTTTAGAAACCAACGAAGTAGCAACGAGCCAACAAGCAACATTGGCCTTTGAACAAAATTGCGCGCGTATTCGACAACTCGCTAAACCCGGTAGCTTAGTTTACTTGATCACTGATGCTTTTCATCTTAGTGAAGAGGCAGTGCGTCACCTTGCTCATGTATCTCGTCATTGCGAACTGGTGGTTTGTTTGATCAGTGACCCATTAGAGCAACAATTACCTTCAAGCAAGCAGAAGATAACGGTTGCAGTTACCGATGGCCAAGAACGGCAACAACTAGTACTAGGTGATAAAAAGCTTGCGGAGAAATACCACCAGCAAGCGATTGAACTAAGTGAGTCAATCGAGCATAAACTCACTAAAGCAGGTGCTCGTTTACTGCATTTTTGTGCCAGTGAACCATTAGAAACACAATTACATCGCGGAGTAGCATCATGGATCCGTTAGCACAATTAAAAGACATTCATTTACCAGGAGATGTACACAATTATCCTATTGCGCCAGGTTGGTGGCTGGTAGCGCTTAGCTTATTAGTTTTGCTCATTTTTGTTGGCCTGAGAATTCGTCGATACATTGTAAAACACAAAGCTAAGAAGCAAGCATTAAAACAACTTGCTAACGCCAACGATACTGTTGCAGTGGTCAATACTTTGAAGTGGGCCTTATTAGCCTATTTCCCTCGTTCACAAGTGGCACACTTATCTGGTGATAATTTAAAAGCTTTTTTAACCATGACACTACCAACTAAGCATCAAGAAAGTTTTCAACAACTCAGTGCCGACAATTTTAATACCGTATACCAAAGTAATGATAAAACTAATTCACAAGGCGATTTGCTTTCAAGTGCCAACGAAACAGAGTTTTCTCAAGCGGCAAAATTGTGGCTTAACCAAGCACTACCACCAAAAGATGAGTCATATTCTGACGATAACTCTTTAATTACTGAGAGTTCAACCATCAGCAGTGCAATAGTGAAAACTGAAAAGTCAGCGTTAAAGTCAACAGAAGTTGTTGGAGCTAAGTCATGATTCATTTTGAATTTATCTGGTTATTAGCTGCTCTGCCTCTGCCTTTACTTATTTATTGGCTGCCGGCTAAAAAACAAGTTCAGTCTGCACCACTTAAAATGCCTACATTGATTAAAGGCATTCAAGCGCCAGAATTTACGCCGCATAAAAAAAAGGGCTCATTAGCTACCTTAAGCTTAGTGTGGGCATTACTTGTCTTAGCCTGCACACAACCGCAATGGTTAGGTGAAGCAGTTAATGTCCCTACCGAAGGTCGTGAAATGATGATCGCGGTTGATTTATCCGGCAGTATGCAAGTTGAAGACATGAGCCTTAATGGCAGAACCGTTAACCGACTAGACATGTTAAAAGAGATATTAGGTGATTTTATCGAACGCCGCAGTGGTGACCGATTAGGCTTAATACTTTTTGGTGATGACGCTTATATGCAAACGCCAATGACCTTTGACAGAAAAACCGTACAGCAAATGCTAGATGAAGCGGTGCTTGGTTTAGTGGGTAAGCAAACCGCTATTGGCGATGCTATCGCCCTTGCCGTAAAACGCTTTGATGAAAAGAAAAATTCCAATCGTGTTTTATTACTCTTAACTGACGGACAAAATACCGCAGGAAAAATAACGCCTGAGCAAGCATTAGAATTAGCCGTTGCTAAAGATATTACTATTTATTCAGTAGGTATCGGCGCTGATGTCATGATACAAAATTCACTGTTTGGCGCCCGACGAGTAAACCCTTCAAGCGAACTCGACGAAGAGTCACTGCAACATTTAGCTGATGAAACCGGCGGAATGTATTTTCGTGCTAGAGCCAGTGAAGACATGAGCAAAATATATCAGTTACTTGATGAACTTGAACCTGTAGAGCAAGAACAACAACAAATGCGGCCTTTAACAGCATTGTTTTATTGGCCTTTAGGACTCGCCTTACTCATTAGTACTATTGCCTTACTTGCCAATTCATTCGCAAGCAACTCATTTTCTTTAACTAGAATAATCAACCGAAAGGAGAATAATTAGCATGGAAGAATTTCACTTTATTCGTCCGTTATGGTTACTCGCCATTATTGTTTTAGCGCTGATGATTTTTTTGCTAAAAAGAAATCGTGTTAAACAATCTGGTTGGCAAAACTTAATACCACCGCATTTAGCTAAAGTATTAGTTGAAGGTAATACTAAGGCAAAATCAAAATCACTAGCGATACCTTTTTTCATTGGTTTTATTGCAATTATTGCTATGGCTGGACCTAGTTGGCAAAAGCTGCCACAGCCTGTTTATCAAGTAGCTCAAGGCTCAGTACTGATTATGGATATGTCATATTCGATGTATGCCACCGATGTAACACCCAACCGCTTAACACGAGCACGTTATAAAGCCATCGATTTACTTGATGGCATTAACGAAGGCGAAATTGGCCTTATTGCTTATGCTGGTGATGCGTTTAGTATTAGCCCGTTAACTGATGATGTTAATAATATTAAGTTGCTACTGCCGTCACTTAGCCCTGAATTAATGCCTGAATTAGGCAGTAACCCATTTGCCGCCTTAACATTGGCGAATGAAATGCTAATAAACGCCGGACATAACAGCGGTGATATTTATTGGTTTACTGACGGCATTGACAATATTGATATTCAAGACCTAACACAATGGTCACGCGACCACCCTTATCGACTTAATATTTTAGGTATAGGCACAAAAGCAGGTGCGCCAATTAAACTCAGTAATGGCGAATTAATGAAAGACGATAATGGTGCAATTATCGTCCCTAAATTAACCGAAAAGACATTGCAAGGTGTTGCTCAGCACGGCAGTGGCAACTATGTCACCTTATCGCATGATAATAGTGATATTGAAAAGCTAACTTATAAACCACTTGTTGCTGACTCAGATGAAACCACAGAGAGTGAAAATACTGGCGATCAATGGCAAGAATTTGGCCCCTATTTATTACTGTTAATTCTGCCCTTAGTATTAAGTTACTTTAGACGCGGAGCTTTGTTAGTCACTCTACCCTTTGCTTTGATCCTTATCCCTAATGAAAAGGCTCATGCTGACATTTGGCAAGACCTTTGGAAGACCAAAGATCAACAAGGGCAAGAACACTTTAAGCAAGAACAGTTTCAACAAGCTGCCGAGCAATTTATTAACCCGCTCTGGCAAGGCAGTTCGCATTATAAGGCTGGAGATTACGAGCAAGCATTAGCTGCTTATCAGCAAGTTGATAGTGCAGAATCGTTGTACAACCAAGGTAACGCTTTGGCAAAGTTACAACGAATGGATGAAGCGCTTGAAGCATATAGTAAAGCCTTAGAAAAAGATCCAAACTTTGCTGACGCTAAAGCTAATAAAGAAGTGATTGAGCAGCTTAAAAAACAACAAGAACAACAAAAACAAGATCAACAATCTGGTGACGATAGCCAAGAGAAAGATGATCAACAAGGTGATAAACAGCAAAATCAAGACCAGCAAGGCGAAAACCAAGACGGTCAGAATCAAGACAGTGAAAGTCAAGATAGCGATCAGCAACAACAAAGCTCTGATCAAACATCTGACTCACAAGAAAATAAAGATCAGCAGGGACAATCTAGCGATGAACAAAACGCTGATGAACAACAAGAGCAAAAGAATCAACAAAGTTCTGAAGAAGACAAAAACGACAAACAGCAAGAGTCAGCAGAGCAACAAGCAGAATCGACACAAGAAGGCGATGAGTCTGAAAACGAACAAAGTGCTCAGGCACAATTAGCGGCAGAACAACTCGCTAAAGAAACAGAGCAAAAACATCAGCAACTACTTAATAAAGTTACCGACGACCCATACATGCTACTACGTAATAAAATGCAGTTAGAGTATCAAAAACGTCGCCAAGACCGCAGAAATATAGGAGTTAAGAAAAAGTGGTAAAGGTTATTTTTTCATTATTTTTTATTTTATTATCACTTAATAGTTATGCGCTAAGTAAAATTAGCGCTTCAGTAGATAAAAATCCGGTTGTGGTTAATGAATCACTGATATTAACCGTCGTTGCTGACGATAATATTGATAACAATGCCTTAGACACCTCTGCATTGTTAAAAGACTTTATTGTCGGTAGAACATCAGTTAGCTCACAAACTAGCATGGTAAACTTTAAAACAACTCGTACCACGAGATGGACTACGGTATTAATTCCACGTACGCCAGGTGAGCTAGTTATTCCCGCTTTCCTTATCGACGGGCTAGCCAGCCAACCAATTACAGTAAAAGCCTTGGCGGCAAGTGATGTTCCAGCATCAAGCCAACAAGATTTATTTATTACCACAGACGCTTCAGCTACCGATATTTATGTTCAGCAGCAAATTACACTAAAAGTAAAATTACATTTTTCGACTGAACTAAAGCGTGGCAGCCTAACTGAGCCAACACTGGCGGGTGCTAATATCATACAGATTGGTAAAGACAATGAATCTGAAAATATTATTAATGGTAAACGCTACCGTATCATTGAACGGATTTACGCCATTAGCCCACAACAAAGCGGCACGGTAACGTTGAAATCCCCAGTGTTCTCTGGTGAAATTATTATGCCCTCAACACGACGTTCTAATTTTTTAAGCTTTGCTGATACGAAGCCCGTAAGCGTTGTTGGTGATGATATCACCTTAACGGTAAAAGCAATTCCAGAACAAGTTTCTGGCACTTGGTTGCCTAGTGAGTTACTCGCATTACACCAAGAATGGCAACCTGAGCCGAATCAATTTAAAGTTGGCGACCCTATTACCCGTACCATTACCTTAACCGCTGCTGGCCTTTCTGAAGCGCAACTACCTAAATTAACCATGACAGTACCACAAGGCTTGAAGGTTTACCCAGACCAAGATGAGTTACATACGGGTTTAAACAACGAACGCTTAGTCAGCCAAAAGGTGGTTAACTTTGCCATTGTTGCGAGTCAGCCTGGCGAATATCAATTGCCAGAAATCACTATTCCTTGGTGGAATACAATAACTAACAAAGCTGAAATCGCCAAAGTTGCCAGTCAAAAAATTACCATATTGCCAAACCCTGATGTTATTCAACCACCAGTGGCAGCAATACCTAACAATGAAATTGAACGCCCTATTACTACAGCACCTGTTGCTCAAACGGTTATTGTTCAAGAAACTTCACTTTGGCCATGGATATTTCTACCGCTATGGCTATTAACATTATTGGCTTGGTTTATTTCTGCTAAGCGTCCATTTGCCAAGAAAAATGGTCAAGCTAAAAATAGTAATAGCGTCAATAGTACTTACCTTGAACTAATGGCAGCTTGTAAGCAAAACAATGGTGAAGCAGCATTAACTCAATTAATACCTTGGGCTCGTTCACAAAGCACTAGTGCGGCAGACGTTGAATTATTAACAACATTGGATGCGTTGCATAGCCACTTTAATGACCCAGCCTTTTCAAGCGCACTCACTGAATTACAGCAAAGTTATTACGGTAAAGCTCCCGGTCAATGGTTAGGTAATAACTTATTACAAGCAATTCAAAACCTACATAAAAAAGACCATAAGGCCGCAAGTAGTAGTGATATGTCGATTAATCCGTAACCAGCACTGAACTAGCACTGAACTAGCACTTAATCACTGAAAATTAGATAGTCGCAAGCGATCAACTAACCGAACACCAAAGGAGCTTAATTCAATAAGCTCCTTTTTCTTTTTAGCGCTAACAACATAAAAATAAATTATTCTTTATACAAAATCAAAGTGACGTAAGAACTAAGTGTTATTTCTGTTAACTATCAAGGAGTAATTCACGCTATAGTTAACTTATCTAAAAAAAATGCATTAGTGCGAAATAAAATGACAAAGCCTCAGGTCTCTTACAACATGGCGACAAAACAAGTTAGATACGAAGCACTCGTTAAAGCGTTACATGCTGATTTATATCGATATGCATACTGGTTATGCCACGATAAGCATGTAGCAGAAGACTTAGTGCAAGAAACATTTTTACGTGCATGGCGCGCGCTTGACTCGTTGAAAGACGAAAAAGCAGCAAAGTCATGGTTAATTACCATTCTTCGAAGAGAAAATGCTCGTCGCTTTGAACGTAAACGCTTCGACATGAGCGAATATGAAGAAGCAACAATTACTGATGTTAAAGCTACCAGTAATGAGCAAGAAATTGAAAACCAATGGCTGCGCGAGAAAATAGCGCAAATGCCTGAAGAATATCGAGAACCACTGGTATTACAGGTTATCGGCGGTTTTAGCGGTGAAGAAATCGCAAAAATGTTGTCACTGAATAAAAATACCGTAATGACACGATTATTTCGTGCGAGAAATCAATTGAAAGAGGCCGTAGACAGCGAGCCGAAATTAAGAGGTCTACACAATGGATGATTTGCATATTAGACGCAGTATATTAGCAGATCCTAAAGCCCGTGATGAGGTAATGAACGAAGCTATCAAAAACGATCCGGCAAAACAAAAATTTGTCCACGAAATTGATGCGCTAGATGAAAAAATTACTCAGGCGATGAATATCCCGGTACCTGATGATTTATACAATAAGTTAATTCTTCGTCAAACATTAGCAAGCCATCAGCAGCAAAAAAGTAAAACCCGTGTACGTTTAGCGATGGCAGCATCTGTTGCTTTTGTTATGGGCTTAACGGTTAATTTTATGATGTTTTCTAGCACCTATAAAAATTTAGGTGACTACGCTATTGCTCATGTTGACCATGAAGCATCACATTTTTCAAACACTGACCAAGCTAATGTAACCTTAGCGTCTCTGAATGATAAAATGGCTTCATTTAAAGGCAGTTTCGATAGCACCTTTGGTACATTGATATTTGCTGATTATTGTCGTTTTGATGGCAGCAAGAGTTTGCATTTGGTTTTCCAAGGTGAATCAAGCCCAGTAAATGTTTTTATCGTACCTAATGATGACGAAATAGAGTTTAATGCCAAGTTTGCTAACGAAACACTTGAAGGCCGTTCACTGAACTTTAATCACTCTAACGTTATTGTTGTGGGTGATAAAAAAGAGCCATTAAACCAATGGCAAGAACGCATTAATAACAACATCACTTGGTCAATATAATTTCTGAGTTGAATAAAGCTTAGCAACAGCAGTTTCAATTTGAAAAAAGCCGTTAATAATATATTAACGGCTTTTTTATTTTTTAACGATTATGGTTTTATAGAACTTGCTAGACTAGGCAATACACTGCCTAGTCTCATTAATAATCAAGTTGCTTAGTGTTTCTCGGCAACTTGCTCAAACAACGCTTCAATCTCCGGTTGTGGCTTAGCCGTTAAGTGACTAACCACAACAATGGCAATACTTGCCATAATAAAGCCCGGTACTATTTCATACATTATCGAGCTTAGAGACTGTCCATCAATCGCTATTGGCGCATATATCCAAATCAGCACAGTAGTTGCACCAGTTAGCATACCCGCAAGAGCGCCCTGTTGTGTCATTTTCTTCCAATATAAACTAAAGATGACTAATGGGCCAAAAGCGGCACCAAAACCTGCCCAAGCATTACTCACTAAGGTAAGAATCGAACTGTTTCTGTCATAGGCAAGGAATACAGCAACAAGAGCAACAGCAGCTACGGATAATCTACCAACAAAAACCAATTGTTTATCCGTGGCACTTTTATTTAAAAATGCTTGGTAAAAGTCGCCTGTAAGTGAACTCGAGGTCACTAATAGTTGCGATGAAATAGTACTCATGATGGCCGCAAGAATAGCGGCTAATAAAAAGCCTGCGATTAATGGGTGAAATAATATTTGTGATAATAAAATGAAGATAGTTTCTGCATCGTCAAGTTGAACGCCTGTTTTAGCTACATAAGCAACACCGGCAAAACCGGTAGCCATAGCACCAAACAAAGACACTATCATCCAACTCATACCAATTTTGCGTGCAACAGGTAAGTCTTCAACAGAGCGAATAGCCATAAAGCGAACAATAATATGCGGCTGACCAAAGTAGCCTAGGCCCCACGCCATAGCGGAAATGATTGCCACGATACTGACACCATTAAACATATTTAAGAGTTCAGGATTGACTTGCTCAATACTCGTAAACATTGCACTAGTGCCGCCAAGGTCATTAATAACAACAACAGGCACCAAAACCAAGGCAATAAACATAATACAACCTTGCACAAAATCAGTCAGACTAACCGCTAAAAAACCACCAAATAAAGTATATAAAACCACTACGCCCGCTGTGATGTACAAGCCAGCTTCATAACTTAAGCCGAAAGAGCTTTCAAATAGCTTACCACCAGCAACAATGCCTGATGAAGTATAAAGCGTAAAAAACAAAATGATGACAATAGAAGAGGCTATACGCAGTGTATGTGAGTTATCGGAAAAACGGTTCTCAAAAAAATCAGGTAAGGTTATTGAGTCATTGGCAAGTTCAGTATAGGTTCGCAACCTTGGCGCTACAATAAGGTAATTTAAATACGCACCAAGTACCAACCCAATAGATATCCAAGTACTACTCAGGCCATTTAAATACATGGCACCAGGAACACCCATTAACATCCAACCACTCATATCAGAAGCGCCAGCAGACAAGGCAGTTACTGATGGACTTAGGCTACGACCACCGAGCATAAACCCCGCGGCATCACTAGTGGACTTCCTATAGGCATACAAGCCTATTCCTAACATAACAATAAAATATAACGCTAAAGAAATAATAGTTCCGACAGCCAACTTAACCTCCACTACAATTTTTAAAATGGTTAATTAAACAGCTCTTAACTATTCAACTAAGCGTGATAGCGAATATTATGCTGAGTTAATAGATGATTACCATGTTTTTTCGTGAGTATTGCTATTTAATTGTGTTATAAATAGGTTATATAAGCGCGCAATATGATTTTGTCGCATAATAACGCTAACTAAAATAATAAAGTTATTAGTCAGAAAGTCGGATTATCAGGAATTTTTATGTATTTTTATGCTGCTAGGCAACCGATATTAGATATAGACAAAAAGCTCTTTGCTTATGAATTACTCTTTCGCGATAGTATAGATAATGTTTTCCCTGATATTGATGGTGACGAAGCAACAACTAAAATGATAGAAGCTAGCAATTTTAATGTTGGCTTAAGCGAATTTACAGGTAACAAACCTGCTTTTATAAATTTCACATTAGAAACATTAAGTAAAGGTTACCCTGAAACGCTTACCCCTGAAGAAGTGGTCATCGAAGTATTAGAAACCGTTAAGCCGGGGAAAAAGTTACTAGAAATTTGTAAAGATTTACATGATAAAGGTTACACCATTGCCTTAGATGACTATATCCACAAGTCTGTTTGGCATCATTTTTATCCCTTTATCAAAATAATAAAGATTGACTGGCAAGCGACGTCGATAGATACCATCAAAGAAGTCAAAAGTGCTCTAGTAGACTTTCCTCATATAAAGCTACTTGCTGAAAAAGTTGAAACTTATGAAGAGTATAATCAAGCCTTAGAGCTAGGTTTCGAGTTGTTTCAAGGCTTCTTTTTCGCTAAGCCAGAAATGGTGAAAACAAAGAACTTATCACCTTCGCAAATGGCTATGGCTGAGCTACTTTATGAAACATCTAAACCAGATCTTGATTTAGCCAGTATTACATCAGTCTTTGAGCGCGATATAACGTTATCCTATAAATTACTTCGTTATGCAAACTCAGCAATTTTTCGACGTAGAAGTGAAATATCAACGATAAAACAGGCGCTTGTAATATTGGGTTCGAGTGAATTAAAGCGATTTTTAGGCTTGATGTTCGCAGCAAATGTAAATCCAGATAAGCCATCTGAATTAATAAATTCAGCAATGGCCAGAGCTAAATTCTGTGAGTTAGCTTCAGAAAGTGTCACGCCCCCTATAGATACATCAATTGCTTTTCTAACTGGCTTGCTATCGTTGATAGATGCAATAGTTGATGAAGATTTAGAAAGCATTTTAGCTAAATTGCCATTAGCACAAGAAATAAAAGATACCTTATTAACACGTAAAGGCACCATGGCAGCTCTGATCAAATTAGTAGAGTTAATTGAGCAAGCAGAATGGCATAAAACCAATATTGTTATGGAAAAGCTTGGCGTAGAAAAGTCAAAAATTGTTCAAAATTATAACCAAGCAATTACTTGGGCTGACGAACAGTCAAATGCCAATAATTACTGATAACACCTAACGCGGTAGAAGTTTATATTGTTAAACGAAAAAGCCTAATATTATTAATATTAGGCTTTTCTTTTATCCACTCATAAATTGATGTTCCCCGCTAATAGTTTTGTTGCTTATTCAAAACCATTAGGGTTTTCAGACTGCCAACGCCATGTATCTTTAATCATAGTTGACAAGTCATATTGAGCATTCCAACCTAACAGCGAATTAGCAACACTTGCATCAGCGAATACTGTAGCAATATCTCCAGCCCGGCGAGGCACAATTTTGTAAGGTATCTCTTGCCCTGAAATATCTTTAAAGGTATTAACAATTTCTAACACAGAAGTGCCATTTCCTGTGCCTAGGTTAATTGGCACACAACCTTTAATTTCACTGAGTTTTTCTAACGCTTTTACATGGCCTTTGGCTAAATCAACAACATGAATATAGTCGCGTACGCCTGTACCATCAACGGTATCGTAATCATCACCAAAAACTTGCAATTGCGCTAAACGACCAACCGCAACTTGAGAAACATAAGGCAATAAATTGTTAGGAATACCATTTGGGTTTTCACCAATCAGGCCAGACTCATGTGCGCCAATGGGATTAAAGTAACGTAAGCAGGCAATAGACCACTCTTCATCACTACTTGCCAAATCAAATAATATATTTTCAATCATTAACTTAGTTTGGCCATACGGATTGGTTGCCGAGGTAGGCATGCTTTCATCTAGTGGCGACGGGTTGTTTTCACCATACACGGTCGCAGAAGAGCTAAAAACTAGATTTTTAACACCATGCTCAGCCATTACTTGTAAGAGGGTAACAGAGCCAGACACATTGTTATGGTAGTAACTTAAAGGAATAGTGCTAGACTCGCCTACAGCCTTCAAACCAGCAAAATGAACCACAGCATCAATATCATGTTGTTGAAAGACTTGCTGCATCGCCTGGCGGTCACATATATCAGCTTTAATAAAAGTGACCGATTTATTGGTAATTTGCTTAATACGATCAAGTACTAAAGTGGAAGAATTCACTAAATTATCAACAATAACAATGTCTTTATCTAACGCTAAAAGCTCAACAACGGTATGACTACCGATAAATCCCGTACCGCCAGTAATCAATAAACTCATCAAAAAATCCTTATAAAAGGCTAACGACTCCTAGTCAAAATAGTAGTCAAGCCGTATTAAATATCTATTGATAATATTTTGACACTAACTCAATGAACTTACCAAGTTTTTCTGAAGGAAGTTGATTTATTCCCGCAGCTGCTGCTCTACCGCCACCAGTTTCAAATTGTGCACAAATATCGCCAGCGCCAAGTTTTTGTTCTAATGGAGCACGTAGGCTAACTAAGTAGCTATTATCTGGATTCAGGGTTAATACCGCATGTGCCTTTCTAAGATTTTTATTAGCCAACTCGTTGCCAAATACACCACTCACTCTTCTTGACCATGGTGCATCATCTAGCTCAAACACTTGCATTACTTCACTGTCGTATAAAACTTTTGCATTTTTAGCTTGCTTCATATCTGCTAAATAGGCGTGTTCAAGTATGAAGAATATAGAATTGGGCTCAGCAATTAAGGTAAACGGGTTAGGATAAGATAATAGGCTTTTAAAAAGCATGTCTGGCGCGATATGCAAATCATCAACAGTAAGACCATAGCCGTTGTAATTAATATAAGTACCTAAAGCTTTTAGCTGGGCTTGTTCATTAATTGATAACCCCTGCTCTTTCGACAATTTTTCAGCTGCCAGCAGCATGTTGTCACCGAAAGCTGCAACAATTGCCCATAAAACATATCGCCCTGCCAAATGCTGATTAACTAATAAGCTAGTACAAGTATTAGCATCAGTATCAATGAGGCTCGTTAGATTTTCTGAGTCAGGAATGTCGCCTGCACGATGATGATCAACATAGAATACATCAACATTACTATTGATAAGATTTTCTAAAGCTAAGAGATTTTTTTCCATCGAAATATCAAGCACAGTAACAGAACTTGCTTGAGCAATAGGCACTTGTTGTAATAACTGAATATCGCGTTTAACCCCAGTGATTAACGTAGATTTTTTAGGCTCGGCAAGTCGTAATTGTAGCAACGCAATAATGCCATCAGCATCGCCATTAAATACATCAAAGTGCATGGGAAACGTCCTTTTGAAAGATAATAATTAAATTACCTACTAATTATTGAATAAACTGTTTTTCAACTAAGTAATTAATCACTTGTTGAGCACATTGTTCAATAGTTTTATCAGCTGTGCTGATATGTATTTGGGCTTTTTCTGGAGCTTCATAAGCAGAATCTATACCGGTAAAATCTTTAATTTCACCTGCTCTAGCAAGCTTATATAAACCTTTCGGGTCTCGCTGTTCGCAAACCTCTATTGGTGTATCAATAAAGACTTCAATAAATTCACCTGAGGCTAACTTGCTCTCAGCTAATGCTCGGTCTGCTCGAAATGGCGAAATAAAGGCCGTAGATACAATTAAACCTGAATCAACAAACAGCTTAGCAACTTCACTGATACGACGAATATTTTCAACTCTGTCCTCATCACTAAAACCTAAATCGCCATTTAAACCATGACGAACATTGTCGCCATCGAGTAAATAACTGTGGCATGTTCGTTCAAAAAGCAGAGCATCAACGGCATTAGCAATGGTTGATTTACCTGAGCCACTAAGACCTGTGTACCAGAGTAAACATGCACGTTGCCTCTTAAGTTCAGATCGTTGCTGCTTATCTACTTGCTGGGCATGCCAAACGGTATTTTCAGTTTTCATATTTTTCCAATTTATTTAGCAGTTTATTTCGATATAATTATTTCAGAACAATTGAGCTGTAGTTAAAAGGAATAAACCAACGGCAACATGGTCAATACAACGACACTATATGCGGCGGTGATCGGCCAACCAAATTTGATAAAGTCTGATATTTTATAGTTACCAGCATTAAACACCATAATATTAGTTTGATAACCATACGGGCTAATAAAACTGCCACTCGCACCAAATGCGACGGCCATCACTAATGGCAATGGGTTTACTCCTAGTCCTATAGCAATACTATATGCAATAGGGAAAACCAACGCTGCAGCGGCGCTATTAGTGATAACTTCAGTGAGTAACAAGGTGATAAAAAAGATGACCACAAGTGCAATAATCGCACTTTGATCAGCCAACAATAATTCGATTTTTCCGGCAAAAACACCTGCTACACCACTATTTTCAAAAGCCTGCGCTAAGGTTAATGCACCAAGCACAATTAACCAAATTTCAATAGGAAATCTACGCTTAATTTCATTAACGGTTAAACAGCCAGTTAAAATGAGTACCGCGATATAAAACATTAAACTTGAAAGTAAAGTAATCGGCGTAAATAAAGTTACAGCAATTGCAATAATAAAACCAAATATTGCTAAGGAATCTCGCCAGCCAGAAAGCATGCTGTCCGGTGTGTGACCGGAAAGTATATAGAAGTTTTTACTTAAATTTGTTCGAGCGCTGAAGTCATTACCAACTGCTAATACCAGAAAATCGCCAGCTTGAATTTTTATCTCGCCAAGCTTACCTGAAAGGGCCGCACCTTCTCGGTGAATAGCCACAACTGCGGCATCAAATCGCGCGCGAAATCCTGCCGTTTTTAAGGTTTTACCAACAATAGCTGAATCCGGTTTAATCAATACTTCGGTCAGATTTTCTCGCAACAAGCCATCTTGCTCGGCAAATAATGCTAAACCGTCAAACTGTTGCAATACTAAAACTTTACTGATGTCACCACTAAAAATAAGCCGATCATGCTGTTGAATAACCTCATCAGGCGCGACCGGCGATACTAAACGCCCTTCACGAACTAATTCAACCAAAAATAAAGCATCTAGGTTTCGTAGACCATTATCTTCAATGCTTTTTCCAATTAGTTTTGAATGACTTTTTACTTGTGCTTCAACTAAATATTCTTTTGCCTTTAATTGCTCATTGCCCATGTCAGTTAAGGTATTTTGTCTAACTAAAATAATCAACAAACAAACGGTTAACGCAACAATACCCACAAGGCTAAAGTCGAAAAAACCAAGACTCTTTTCGCCTTGTTCTATCCATAGTGAATTAACAATCAGATTTGTTGATGTGCCAATTAAGGTTAATGTTCCGCCTAAAATTGCGGCGAACGACAGTGGTAAAAGTAATTTTCCAGGGTTAACTAGCGTATTCTTTTTAACAGTAGAAATTAAAGTCGCAACAACAGCAGTATTACTTATTAGCGCTGAACTAAGTGCTGTAAAAACTAAGGTTTTAATACTAGCGGTTTTTACATTGCCGCTAAGCATTAAGGCTGATACTCGCCTTAGAATACTGGTACGCTCATAAGCAAATGAACACAAAACTAATAACAATAATGTCACAAGCCCAGGGTTCACTGCATTATTTAGAATATCGTTTGAAGAAATAAAGGAGGTTGCTAGGCACGCCAATGTTGCGCTACCAAACACCCTTTCAGGAATATTTGGAAAGCGAACAAGTGCCAGTAATGTTGCAAAAAATATCGCAACAAAAAGCCACTGAGTCCAAAGCACTACAGTGACCTTACCAATTGATGTGAATAAATAAAAATTTGCACGTTATTGCTTTAACAAGTCACGAGCACCCCAGTGAGGGAAGTGTTTACGCACAAGTACATTCAGCTCTTTTTCAAAGTCAGAATACTGGTGTTCTTGCTGTGACTCTAACGCACCGTTAATCATACCGGCACCAACAGTAATATTGCTTAGTCTATCGATAATAATAAAGGCGCCTGTGGCCTTATTATCGTTGTAAGCATCAAAATGTAAGGCTTCAGAAGTTTCTAGGTTAACAACACCTATTTCATTCAATGATAATTGATCAACAGCTGACTCTTCCAGTGTATTAACATCGATGCGATGACTAATACTAAGGGCATGCCCTGTTGTAAGTTTACTACCGTGTTTAATATAGTACTCTCGCCCAGGCTCTAATTCATCTTCATGCATCCAGACAACAGTGGCACTTAATTCCTTAGCTGATGTAGGTACATTGCCTTTTTTGACAATCATCTCGCCGCGACTAATATCTATTTCATCTTCTAAGGTTAATGTTATAGCCATACCTTGATCAGCACGTTCTATATCGCCTTCAAACGTAACTATCGACTTTACCGTACTTTCTTTACCTGAAGGCAAAGCAACAATTTCATCACCAACACGAATATGACCAGAGCCAACCGTACCAGCAAAACCTCTGAAGTTTAAATTAGGGCGATTAACGTATTGCACTTGTAGACGGAATTGAGTGAAATCTTTTTGCTCATCAACTTTAATGGTGTTTAACAATTTCATCATTGTCGCACCAGGATACCAAGGCATATTGGCACTTTCTTCAACAACATTATCGCCATTAAGAGCAGAAATAGGCACAAAACGAACATCATCAAACGCTAAGTCATCGGCAAATTTTCGGTATTCTTTCTTAATATCTTGGTAACGTTCTTGGCTAAAATCAACCAAGTCCATTTTATTTACAGCAACTAATACGTGCTTAATACCCAACAAAGAACAAATAAAAGAATGACGACGTGTTTGCACTTGAACGCCATGACGAGCATCAATCAAAATAATGGCTAAATCACAGTTTGAAGCGCCGGTAGCCATGTTGCGAGTGTATTGTTCATGGCCAGGAGTATCAGCAATAATAAACTTGCGCTTATCGGTCGCAAAGTAACGATAAGCGACATCAATAGTAATGCCCTGCTCACGCTCTGATTGCAAACCATCAACTAATAAAGCTAAATCTATCGCTTCACCTGTTGTGCCTGACTTTTTACTATCATTTTCTATAGCAGCAAGCTGATCTTCAAAAATCATCTTAGAGTCATGTAAAAGTCGACCGATTAAGGTACTTTTTCCATCATCAACACTGCCACAGGTAAAAAATCGCACCATTTCTTTGTTTTCATGCTGCTTTAAATAAGCTTCAATATCGGTTTCAAGTAAGTCTGTTTGCTGACTCATGTTTAATCCTTGGGAATTTCTGCTCGACATACCGTCGATTAATTAAAATGCTAAAATCACTAAACTAAATTACAAAAGTAAAACTTAAGGTTAAAAATATCCTTCCATTTTCTTTTTCTCCATCGAACCAGCAGAGTCATGATCAATTACACGGCCTTGTCGTTCGGAAGTTTTTGTTAGCAGCATTTCTTGAATAATTTCAGGCAATGTTGTCGCAGTTGATTCAACCGCACCCGTTAATGGATAACAACCTAAAGTTCTAAAGCGTACGCTTTTCATTTGCACTTCTTCATCATCACCAATTGGCATACGATCATCATCAACCATAATCAAAGTGCCATCACGCTCAACCACAGGGCGTTTTTCAGCTAAATATAACGGAACAATTTGAATGTTTTCTAAATAGATATATTGCCAAATGTCTAACTCCGTCCAGTTTGATAATGGGAAAACACGAATGCTTTCACCTTTGTTTACTTTGCCGTTGTAAACATTCCAAAGTTCAGGACGTTGGCTTTTTGGATCCCAGCGATGATTTTTATCTCGAAATGAGTAAACACGTTCTTTCGCTCGTGATTTCTCTTCATCACGACGCGCACCACCAAATGCAGCGTCAAAACCATACTGATCTAACGCTTGTTTCAAACCTTGGGTTTTCATAATATCGGTATGCGTGGCACTGCCATGGGTAAATGGACCAACCCCCATAGCCATACCTTCTGGGTTTTGATGAACTAATAAATCAAAACCATACTCTTTTGCCATTTGATCACGAAATTCAATCATCTCTTTGAATTTCCAATTAGTGTCAACGTGAAGAAGAGGAAAAGGGATCTTGCCGGGAGCAAAAGCTTTGCGCGCTAAATGTAGTAATACGGCAGAATCTTTACCAACAGAGTAAAGCATTACAGGGTTATCGAACTCTGCGGCTACTTCACGAATGATATGAATAGATTCGGCTTCAAGCTTTTGTAAGTGTGTTAAATGCATCGCTGTTCACTAAAGGTGGTGACATAATATTGGTAAATATCATGCCACAGCAATCAAGCATTATCCATATAAGTAAAAGCTTGTTTATACTAAAAAGATATAAAGGATAGGTGTAGTAGTGATTAGTGAACTAGCTTGAGGTGTTTTCCAAGTTGTTTTTATAACGACGAATAAGCGACAAAGATGAAGAAGATAATGTTTCACTTTCAATGTCAGCCATAGGCTTTGCCATAACATTAAGTACTTCTTTACCTAACTGTTTACCTAATTCAACACCCCATTGATCATAAGAGTTAACTTGCCAGATAACGCCTTGAACAAATATTTTATGCTCGTACAAAGCCAATAATGCCCCTAACGATTTAGGATCTAGCTGCTCCATTAAAATAGTATTATTAGGAGTATTACCTTTCATGGTTTTGTGGCTCGCAAGCCTATTAGCTTCCATTTCATCAGCACCTGATGCGAGCAGCTCAGCTTTAGCCTGCACTAAAGTTTTACCTTGCATTAAAGCTTCACTCTGAGCAAAACAGTTAGCAACTAAGGCATCATGGTTAGCTAAAAACTCACTTGTCGGTGCCAGCGATAAAATAAAATCAGTTGGAATAATATCTGCGCTTTGATGCATTAACTGCATAAAGGCATGTTGACCATTTGTGCCTTCTTGGCCAAAAACCACAGGAGCAGTTAAGTAGTCAAGTTGTTCACCATCATTAGTGACGGACTTACCGTTGCTTTCCATATCGGTTTGTTGCAAATAACCAGGTAACGCTCTAAGCGCATGGTTATATGGTAAAATTGCTAAGCTTGGATAACCTAAGCCGTTGCGATTCCAAATACCTAACATGGCCATAATAACTGGCATATTTTGTTCAAATGGAGCCTGCTGAAAGTGCTGATCCATCAAATAGGCACCAGCTTTAAGGTCATCAAAATGTTTGTTGCCGATAACCAACGCTAACGGCAAGCCGACAGCCGACCAAAGAGAAAAACGACCGCCAACCCAATCCCACATAGGAAGAATATTTTCTTCCTTAATACCAAATCCTGTCGCAGCAGGAATATTAGTGCTTACGGCATACCAATGTTGACTAATGATGTCGTCGCCAATAATACGTGATGCAGAAGTACTGATATTCCCAGCAGCTTTAAGCATCCATTCTTTAACAATAGTGGCGTTCAGTAATGTTTCTTGGGTAGTAAAGGTTTTCGAGATAACAACAACAAGTGTTGTAGCAGGATTAAGTTTATTAAACTTTTCTTGCGCGGCATCACCATCTACATTAGCCAAAACATGTGCTTTTAAACCTTGTTGATGATATGGAACTAAAGCAGAAAGTGCGACTTTAACACCGTAATATGAGCCGCCAATACCTATCGCTAAAATATCGGTAAACTTTTCACCCGTAATGGATCGTACGTTACCAGTTTGTACATCATCGACAATGCTTGCCATTTTAGCTTCAGTTTCAATAACCTCTTGTGCTTGAACACCTAACACATCGTTTTTAACAGGTTCAGGCGCCCTAAGGGCAGTATGCAGAACCGAGCGTTGTTCGGTATTATTTAACATAGCACCAGAAAACTGAGCAAAAATGTTCTCTGTAAGGTTTGCTTGTTTCGTTAAAGAAAATAAGCTCTCAAATTCATCATCAGTAATATTCTGCTTAGCATAGTCTAAATGTAGGCCAGCTGCGGACAGCGAATACTTTTCGCTACGCTTTTCATCTTTAAATAGTGAAAAAAGATTACGTGATGACACTTTGTCAGCGAGTTTTGCTAAATATCTAATATCCATATATACCGTTTGATAACTATTAAACTTACTTTTGAAAGCAAAATACTAAAGCTTTTTAAGTTTAAATATTTACTTATTAACGAGTTGCTTTAAATACGCAGTAAATTCTTCAGCAAGTTCAGGGTGGCGTAAACCATGTTCGACATTAGCTTTCATGTAGCCTAGCTTAGAGCCACAGTCATGTGACTTACCTGACATATGAAATGCTTCTACGGTTTCACGCTCCATCAACATAGCAATAGCGTCAGTTAACTGAACTTCATCGCCTGCACCAGGGGGGGTAATTTTCAGTAAATCCCAAATTTTTTCAGAAAGTACATAGCGGCCAACAACAGCTAAATTAGAAGGCGCATCTTCAACAGCTGGTTTTTCAACAATTGCCGTCATAGTTTTTGACTCACCAGGAATCAATTTACTACCACCACAGTCAACCACACCATAACTACTGACCTGTTCCATAGGTACAGGTTCAACCATAATTTGGCTATAACCACCAACTTCATTGTAACGAGTCAGCATTGCTGATAAGTTTTCTGTTTTTAAATCAGCTGTTGCATCATCTAAAATAACATCAGGTAATACGACAACAAATGGCTCATTCCCTATAATAGGTTGAGCTTTTAAAACAGCATGACCAAGGCCTTTTGCTTCACCTTGACGAACATGCAATATAGTGACATCTTTAGGGCTTATAGCTTGAATTTCATCAAGTAGTTGGCGCTTAACACGCTTTTCTAACGTTGTTTCAAGCTCAAAGGATTTATCAAAATGATTTTCAATAGCATTTTTTGAGGAATGAGTAACTAAAACAATTTCTGTAATTCCGGCAGCAATACACTCATTAACAATGTATTGAATTAATGGTTTATCAACAATCGGTAACATTTCTTTCGGTATTGCTTTAGTCGCGGGTAGCATCCGAGTTCCTAAACCAGCAACAGGTATTACTGCTTTTTTAATTCTGTTTCGCATTTTCATCCTTAATTTTTTACTAATTAAGCTTATCCTAAAGGCAGGTTAATGCATTGTCACTTTAAATAAAGCATTCCCTATCTATAAATGAAAAACGATACCAAATGATATCGTTTATTGATAGAGACTTACTTGTATTGCTCAACAATCCAGTTTTGGTATGAACCATCCATTACACTTTTCCACCATACTTCATTATTCAAATACCATTGAACGGTTTTGGCAATGCCAGTATCGAAACTTTCTTTAGGTGTATAACCCAATTCATTATTTGTTTTGGCTGCATCAATAGCATAGCGACGATCATGACCAGGTCGGTCTTTTACATAGGTAATTAAAGACTCGGTATTTTGCTCAATTGCCGCTTTTGCGGTTGGAAAACGTGCAGCTAACTCAGAATTTTTAATAAACTCTTGTTCAACCAATTTAGAGATAGTTTTAACAATATCAATATTAGCCCATTCATTATTACCACCAATATTATAGTTTTCACCAATACTGCCATTTTGCAGCACTAAATCAATACCATAAGCATGATCTTCAACATATAACCAGTCACGTATTTGCTGACCATCACCGTAAATAGGTAATGACTTGTCATGCAATATATTCGTAATCACCAATGGAATTAATTTTTCAGGAAAATGAAAAGGTCCGTAATTATTTGAACAGTTACTAGTAGTAACATTGAGCCCATAAGTATGATGATAAGCACGTACTAAATGATCACTGGCCGCTTTACTAGCAGAATAAGGTGAATTTGGAGCATACGCAGTATCTTCTTTAAATGCTGGGTCAGTAGGAGATAACGTACCATAGACTTCGTCAGTAGAAACATGGTGAAAGCGATGTCCTTCAAGTACTGTGTCACCGTCTAACCACACTTTTTTGGCCGCTTTAAGCAAGCTATAAGTGCCCATAATATTCGTTTCAATAAAGGCATCTGGCCCTGTAATTGAACGGTCAACATGCGACTCTGCGGCAAAATGCACTAAAGTATCAATTTTATGTTCAACAAGTATTTTTTCAACGAGCGCTTGGTCGCAAATATCACCATGTACAAAAGTGAAATTAACTTCATCTTTTACACTTTCTAAATTAGCAATATTACCGGCATAAGTTAATGCATCTAACACTACAATTTTATCGGCTTGATATTTACTCATCCAATAATGTACAAAGTTGGCACCAATAAAACCGGCACCGCCAGTAACTAATAATTTTTTCATAATAATCTCTTAAATTTTAAATGCTGAAACTAAGGGCCTAGAAACTAGGTTCTAGGTCTTTGGAAGTTCAGCCATCATATTTCGTAACTGCTCTTGCCAGTGTATTAACGAAATATCAGGCAAGGCTTCGACCAAGCTAGATTTGTCTAACACACTATAATGTGGACGCTGTGCAGGCGTTGGGTATTGTGACGTTGAAATAGGCTTAATAGGGATTTTTTTATCTAACAAACCTAGCTCAAAACCTATTGATTGAATAGCAACAGCAAAATCAAACCAACTGGCAACTCCGGTATCTGTATAATGATGAATACCAATGAGCTTATTATCTATAGCAGAGATACAAGCTTCAGCTAACCCCTTCGTATAGGTTGGCGACCCAATTTGGTCACTAATAATACCAAGCTCAGGTTTAGTATTCATCAAATTCAGCATGTTTTTTACAAAGTTATTACCGTGGGTTGAATAAGCCCAAGAGGTTCTTATAACAGCGCTATTTACAGGATAATACTTAGAGATTAACCGTTCACCTTCTGCTTTACTCGAACCATAAATACCTAGTGGACGTATACCATCATCAGGTAAATAAGGAGCCCCTTTATCTCCATGAAAAACGAAATCTGTTGAAATATGAACAAAAGGTACAGATAAATTTTTACACGCTTGTGCTAAGTTCCCTACCGCCTTTGCATTAAGTGCATAAGCATTTTCAACATCACTTTCTGCTTTATCAACAGCAGTATAAGCAGAAGCGTTAATAACAGCTTCTGCTTTATATTCTTGTAAAGTTTCAGTAGCCGATGAAAGTTCAATAAGGTTAATGTCGTTTCGACCTAAACAAACAACTTCATGCTTAGCTGATGAAAGTTGACTTAACTCCCACGCTAATTGACCAGACTTACCTATAACGATTATTTTCATTTCTATTTATCCACCAGTAATAAGATACAAAGCGTTATGAAAAACAAGGTGCATTTTCAAACAAAAAACCTACTTCATCTTTTGCTGATAACGAAGGTAATTTACCATCAACTAACGGCCACTCAATATTTAACACAGGGTCATTCCATAATAAAGACACTTCGTGCTCAGGGGAATAATAGTCTGTGCACTTATAAACAAACTCTGCCGACTCACTCATCACATAAAAACCATGGGCAAAACCTTCCGGTACCCATAATTGACGTTTATTCTCACCTGAAAGCACTACACCAACATGCTGACCATAAGTAGGTGAAGACTTTCGCATATCAACCGCAACATCATAGACTTCACCAGAAGTAACTCGGACTAATTTACCTTGGGTGTTTTTCAGTTGATAATGTAAACCACGTAAAATGCCATGGCTTGATTTACTGTGGTTATCTTGAATAAAAGTAACATCAGCTACATTTTCTTTAAACCAATCGTTTCGAAAAGTTTCTAAGAAAAATCCACGTTCGTCACCAAATACTTTTGGTTCAATAACTTTTACATCGGGAATATTTGTATCAACACATTTCATTATTTAGTGCCTTAATCAGTTTCGTGGAGCTAAGTATTGGTATTGGTATTGGCATTGGCATTGGCACAATAGAGCAAACATTACAGTCTTGCACGCTTGTAATCCTGAACTTGTTTCAGAATATCAAACTAACAACCGATAAATTTAAAAAACCTGACCGTCAATCAAACCAAGCAAATACTCACCATAACCACTTTTGCGTAACGGCTGGGCTATTTCACGTAACTTTTCTGCACTCAACCAACCATTACGAAAAGCAACTTCTTCTGGACAATTAACTTTTAAACCCTGTCGTTTCTCAATGGTCGAAATGAAATTAGCGGCTGCGAGTAAATCGTCATGAGTTCCAGTATCTAGCCATGCTGTACCGCGCCCCATAATTTCAACCTTCAATTCACCTGCTTGTAAATATTGGTCAATAACATCAGTAATTTCTAATTCACCACGAGCAGAAGGCTGAACATTCTTAGCATATTCAACGACACGTTCATCGAAGAAATATAAACCTGGAACTGCGTAATTCGATTTGGGTACTTGTGGCTTCTCTTCAATAGAAACTGCAGTACCTGATTCATCAAATTCAACCACACCATAAGACCGAGGGTTAGATACGTGATAGCCAAACACAGTTCCGCCAGATTGTTGATCATTAGCATTCTGTAATGATGTAGTCAGATAATGGCCGTAAAACATATTATCGCCAAGTACAAGTGCAGCAGCAGAACCTGCAAGAAACTCCTCTGCAAGTATAAATGCTTGAGCTAAACCGTCAGGGCTAGGTTGTACTTTGTAAGAAATAGAAACACCAAAATTTTCACCATTGCCTAAGAGGCTTTCAAAGCGATGAGTTTCTTCAGGAGTAGAAATAATGAGAATTTCTTGAATTCCGGCTTGCATTAATGTCGCGAGTGGATAATAAACCATAGGTTTATCATAAACTGGCATCAGCTGTTTACTAACAACTTTCGTGAGGGGGTAAAGGCGTGTGCCACTACCTCCAGCTAAAATAATTCCCTTTCTCATATAAAACTCCACAGGTGATTAAAATAATTCATAAGTTTTTAAATAACGATGAGTAAGATTACGGTAATAAAAACATTTAAATTTATATGAAAGTTACAGAATTTAAATGTTTTTAACGTAAAGTTAAACTACCGATGGTTAAATGGTCTTGTAGTGAGCAATAGTCTCACTTAGGTTTAAAACAAATTGATCATTACGAATAATATCCTTACCCGTAAGTACATTATTTATTAAAGCTTTCAGCTCGCCCAATTTAACGTCAAAAGTTTCTGGTAAACGAAGAGTTTCTTTGGATTTTATTTGTTCTATTAACGTATTAATCAGATCGTTGATGTATAAATAATTCATTTTGCAGTCATCATCAAAAACCACTAATTCATCACCATTAATAGCACTTACAATCCAAGTAGTGATTACTGAGTTATAATTTGGCTTACACCCCTGCCCGAACATATGAGGGAGCCTATAAATATGAGCTTGAGCTCCTACTTTATTTGCGTAGTGAGTAACCATGTCTTCAGCTATTTTTTTGGTTTCTCCGTAAGGATTTTTAGGGTTTGCTGCATGTACACTTGAAGCAAAGAGTATATCCATAGGATTACATTCTAGCTGTTCTATAAGCTCTTCGGTAAAATTAACATTAGATGCTTTAAAATCATCTTCACTTGCTTGATTTCTAACTTCTCCAGCAAGGTGAAAGCAAAAATCTGATTGTTTAACCATATCAATCAATGCAGCATGGGACGTATTTCTTAATACTTTATTAATGAAATAGCCTTTTTTTTCTAATGCTATACACAGATTTCTCCCTATAAAACCATTAGCACCAGTAACTAATATTTTTTGCAAAATTTTATCTCTCTTTAACTTTTAATTGAAACCCATCTTTTAGAAGATTCACAGTATCGTTTTAATAATCGGGCAGGATTCCCACCTACTATACAGTTAGACTCGAAACTTTTGGTAACTAGCGAGTTAGCCCCAACAATACAGTTTTTTCCTAAAGTGACACCAGGGAGTATACTAACATTTTCCCCTATCCAACAATTATCACTTATTAAAACAGGAGAACTATTAAGGGGCCTTGACGAAACTATTGAATCAGGGTCACTATGTTCTTCAAGGCTGTTATAAGAGCCGTGATTAAGATCGGTGATAAATACTTTACTAGCAATTAAGACATCATCCCCAATATATACGTTTTCTCTAGCTACAATATGAACTGAGTCATTAATTTGACAATTAATACCTATAGTTAAAACTATTTTGTTAGAACAAATAGGATATGCTTCAATTCTACAGTATCTGCCAGTCGTAAACCCCTCACCAATTAGAATTCCTCTTTTCCCTCTAATCTCAAAAGGAAATCTAATTAACTTTGCTTTTTTACTAATGGTGAAAGACCTCATTTTATCAAAAAAAAGTCTAATCAGGCCGAATATTCCATATTGTTCTACTAAAGCTAACAACCTATTCATATGTCATACCTATGTATCTGAGCCAATAACAACACCTAACCATGATGATAAGCTATACTCTTTCCGTAGATTTTCATCATAAGAATGCTGATTGGAAAAAAAATCTAAACTTGGAAGTTTTAAGTTATCTCTATCTAAAATATAAATCATTTTTTCATCGAAAAAGTTGTAATCAGCAACATTTTTATTAGTCGTAATTAATTTTTGGTTTAAACCTAAACTCTCGATAGTTCGCATAGTCAAACCTGTTTGTTTACTGTGCGATATATCTATAACCACGTTACTTTCACTATATATTTTATTTATTTCATTAAAAGATATAGATTTGAAGTGGCACTCATCCTTTAAATTATTAATTATATTAAAACCCTTCAATATTTGTAGGAAGTAGATGATTTTACTTTGAAAGAATATGTAGTATTTAAGTTTTAGATCTAAGTTAGTACTTTGTTTTTTTATTTCGTTCAATATTTTGCAACGATCACTATGTCCCGCCCCAACGAAACTAATATCATAAGCTACATTAGTATTACTCACTTCTCCCTCAAATTCATCATTATAGAAAAGTGGTTGAAACATTAGTGAGCCATACTTATCAGCATCAACACGATCAAAACTATAAGCTCTATCGAATAAGGAGACTAGTTTAGGGAATTTCGGTTTATTTTTGGCTGAATCCCACATATAGAGGACAAATTCACTATTAGGGGCAATTTCTCTCATCTGCTTGAGTATTTTTTTATCGAGCACTTCAACATTTATAAATAAAATCAAGTCATACGGGTTAGCTGAAATATTTGATAATATTTTTTCATAATGTTTTTTTATTTTGTTTTTTACCAGGGCATTTAACTTTAACCTTAGAAATATTTTCATCAAGGTCGTGTTAGAAGGTCTTTCATCAAAAAAATGAACCTCGTGTCCATTTTTTGAAATTTGATCAACTATTGTTTCTCTATACGAATAGAACTTTGGAGATATAACTAATATTTTTTTCATAATAAACTGAAATCTACTATATAAAAGTGGGGTACCAACTGAAGTAGCTTTGCTATCTGAATCGCAAAGTTATTAATTTAGTAATAACATAAGCCCTAATCTTTAGTTTGGTTAGTAACGAATTCTGAGAGGTGTCACCACCTGAGGATACGTTATTATCATGTCTTCTGTATGAGATTAGCGGGACATTTAAAACTTTAACTTTAAATTTTAACTCTGAAACTAAGGCTAACCAATAATCATGTGGACAAAATATATGATTGTTAGGGAAAGGCATAGCCGCATTTAAAACTACTCTTTTGAATGCATAGCAACAACCTAGATAACGACAACGTAATAGGCTATTTAAAAACCCTTTTTTGACAGACATACGTTCAAAGTTAGAACGATGTAATACTTTCAAATTCTGATTTACAACTGTTGCATCAGATACCACGAAATCATATTTATTTAATTGTTCAAGCATTATACTAACTTTATCATGATTCCAAATATCATCTTGATCAGATAAAAAGATTATCTCTCCTTTAGCGAAAGACAATGCATTAATAAAATTTCCCGTATATCCCGATTTTCCCGAAATGTTTTCGTAGACTTTAATACGTTCATCATCAAAAAATTTTATAATATCTAGCGTACGATCTGTTGAACCATCATCGGAGATAATTATCTCATCTTGATTAGTTAATTGACTCAAAATAGAAACTAACTGCTCTTTAATATATGTTTCACCGTTGTACGTTGCCATGCAAACACTAATCAATTTGATATAACCTCTTGTATAATTCACCCACAACGGCTGAACTGAACATTTTTTGGTAAAAATCTCCTCTTGCAGACCTATCCAATTTATCTCCACTCGCTATAGTGAGCTCAGATAGAGCTTTAACCTCACCAATGCGGGGGTTTGATAAAACCTTTAAACCAGTGCAAAAATATTCTTCGACCTTAGATGATATCATTGTTTTGTACAACAAGTCATATGAAGTACTTGTTTTTTGAGTACCTGGTAACACTCCTACATCGGCTCCACAAAGATATTTATTGACTTCATGAGGTGCAACTTTAATTGTCAAGGTACTATGCTTATCTTCATATTCTAAATATTGCTCAGACTTTTGGGCTGACAATATAAACACTCGATAACGATTAATGGAATACTCCTTTATATGAGCTTCTAACATTGAGTAAAACACTCCCAAATCGTGCCATTGACCATAACTACCTGTATATATATAGACTATTTCATCATCTGTAATATGGTATTTATTACGAATTTCATTCCTCAATTCAGGGCAAAAATAAAAACATTTAGTGTCAACAATAGCCGGGGCAAAAAGGTAATCATCCCGAGGAAATATTTCATTGTAATACGTCTTCATACTGTTGCTAATAAAGGTGCAACTAGTGGAGTACATTAATGATTTCTTTTCTAGCCACTTCCAAAACTTAAAAGAGAGGCTATTATGTTTCCAGCGATTTAGAATCACACCTTCTTCGGAATAATGTCCTCTAAAATCGCTGATAACATTAATTTTATTATAAAAATATTTTTTTATTGTTACAGCTAAAACTGAAGATAGTAGATTACGGCAGTGTATGGTGTTAATTTGATTTTTTTTAATGTAGAAGAGTAGTACTGGCACACTTAACATCAAAAAAAATGGAAACAAAAATGGATGCATCAAAAAGTTGTATGAAAACAGAGGTATCTTAACTTCATCAACACTAAGGTTTGAAAACTTGTTTCTGTTTAACCCTATCTTACTTCTAGAGACTATAAATAAGGGAGATATAAATAGGGCTTTCATATTTTTAACCAATGGAAAAATTTGATTATTATGAATATTATTATTTTCCGTATTTTCCATGACACAAAGGTAAAGGTTCATATTTGATAAAAACTCATATCGAAGTTAAAACATAATTAATGTAGGTATAATATCATGTGCCTAACTTTTAACTTACACTTTTATAAGTATGTAATTAACGTTAATGTAAGCCTAGTTAAAATTAACTTTAACAAAAGTATCGAAAATGATGCTTACAACTATTCTTAGAGTTTAATGTATTATAAATAGGCTTTCATTATCAGAACCATCTAACAAAACAGTTTTGATAATAATTCAACTTTGTTACTCATCAATACTCCTATATTTTTTCGGTATTGAAAATAACTTTATTGACAAGAATAGATATATAAATATATAAGAATTACCAATAAGATCGCCTGAAAACTGAGCATTTATTAAGGACATAATAAATAAGAAAGAAAAAATATTATCGGAAGTAAAATACCCCTTAGCTCTTTTCAATAATAACAAGAATACAAAAAAACCAACAACTCCTATTTCAACCAATATTTCGAAAAATATATTATGTGGATACGCAATCACATCAACTCCACGGACAAGCATACCAAAAGATGAGAAGCCATAACCCCAGGCGTTATTCATTATAAATCCCATTGATTTAAAAATGTATTCTTGTCTAGCTATTACAGAGTACATATTAAAATTCATTAGTAACACAACAGCGAAAGGGAGAACTGTCACCCCTAGTACTAAACTAACTAATATGATTTTTTTTCTGTAATCGTAATATCTGATATAAATAAAAAAATAAACTGTTACTAAAAGCGCGACAAATGGGCCTCTTGATCCTGACGAGAATAACAGCAATAACCCAAAAAATATTGAAACTAGAAAAACGAAGTTAAACTTTTTCTTTATCAACATATAAAATATTATTATAAAACAAAAATCAGCAACGAAACGACTAAACCAAATAGGGTTTAAAAACCCAACTAAAACTTTACGGGTAGAATCATTATAACTAGCCGTAAAGCCAAGCTGATAAAAAACGAAGAATAAACAAAGAATTAACGATGAACTATAAGCCAAATTTCGATAAAGATTAGCTTTGTTATTATAGAGATATTTATAGTTCAATAATGATAAAGCAAATATTTTAAATACAATTAGGTACAGTAATCGAAAAAGTTTGTCTTCTGCTGTTTGGAAGTGAATAGGATAGATAAAAAAAACAACTATTATGCATAAAAACAACAAGTAATATAAGTTAAACCAACTATTAATAAGTTGTATTTTATAATCCCCACTATTCACCCTTAACAGGAATGCCCCTACTAAAAGAAATAAGTACATTGTAAATTCAACAGGAATTTTTACCCCAATGACACCATAAAACAAGCTAAAAAAGGCAGGTGTGATTAAAGCAAATGTTAATAAATGACTATAAGTAAATTTCATTTATAAAGTAGGTTCTTGTTTTATCAATTCGCTTAAACTCGAGTTGAGTGTTTTAATTTGGGTATCCATAGACCAGGCAGCTTTATTAGTTTTTAACTTAGTTCTAACTAAATCTAAAAAAACAGGATCTGTCATTTTTTCGATATTATTTTGTAATTCAGAGGTATTGTTATGCTTGCATGCTAATCCAAATTTATTATCATTAACAATATCTAGCCCGTCTCCCGATGGTAATGCCGCTAAGATAGGAAGTTCAAAGTTTATATATTCATATATTTTTGAGGGGACACATGCGCCATAGTAATCTTTAACAAGCGAAACGAAACCTATATGAATATTTTTCTGGATATAACCTTTTAGTTCATCGCTTGACATATAATCTAAAAATACTATTTTATCCTTATTTCGGTAAAGGTCAAATTCACGATAATTTTTATGATTACCTATAAATACAAGTTCAATCTTGTTTTTTATATTACTGGCGAGACTTACGAACGCTTCAATAAGTATTTCAGGTTTCTGGGCATTCGTCATAGTCCCCATATAGCAAATTCTAATAATAGAATCATCTCGTTCATTTATTCGTTGAACTTCTAGGAGATTACTAAAAAAACCAAAATAATTGTTAATTACTTTTTGCGAAAATTCAGGATATTTACCTATCAAGTTACTTTTATAATGCTGAGAAGACGTTACCAATAAGTCTGCTGCACTAAGGTATTTTTTTTCACTTTTTTCCCGTGAGACATGATATGAGTTATCTATAAGCAAGTTGTGGCATAATGCATATTCTAGTGGATCCCTGAAATTTAACACTGCTGTACAACCCGTCTCAGATTTAAGTAACGCTGCAAGTTTTAATGTACCTAACTCCCCGCCACTAGTTGCAAAAACCAAATCACCTTTTTTAACAACGTTTTTTAGATACTTTAAAGATTTACGAACCCATAAATCTAGATAGTCCTCTAATAGACCAACCTTTTGTAATAGACGTGTAATCTTTAATATAGGTAAAGTAGGAATTTGAATTAAATTATCCGATTCATGTACTTTTATTTGACGATAACCTGGCATAACCACAACTACATCCCAACCTAACTCTCTAAGTTTATCAACGGCTGCGGCTCTCATCAATGGCCCGCCACCTTGTTGATATGGATAGAAGGTACGGGTGATGTAATATAATTTCAAACCATTAATCCTGTTTACAATTATTTACGCTAGCTTCAGTTATATCAGGTACGTCTAATTCAGCGTATATTTCTTCAATACTTTTAGGCCATAAATTAAAATCTTTAACCATGGTCAGCTGAAAACGTTTCAATAATAGATCAAGAGGAAATTTAACTATTTTATAACAATGGTTTTTTATAGCCTTGCTATAGCTTGTATTACTTATTGCAGTTTCTAAAGTAAGAATCTCTTGTCCCAGCTTTTCATAATTAACTCCAAGGAGCTTTGCTTTTTGTTCAGCGTTAGTTAATCTATTTGTTAAATCAAATATAAAATCATCAGGAATTGGATGTTTAGCAATATGTTCTATAACATTTTCACCCACAGTAATATTATTTTGGGTTAAGTACCATGACTGTAAAGTTTCACCTAAGGTAGTAGGAAATGACTCACGATGAACATGCAAAAATTTCCTCTGTTGGTCATACAAGGAAGGCTTTACAGGGAAAAAAGGCATCCTTTTCTTTACTCCATCCCAAATAATATGTTCTTTGAATTCATCATAATAGTAAACTTCTCTTCTAGTTAACTTGCAAATTATTTGAGCGCCTAGAACTCCATGAATAGTTAATTTATGAGGCATAATATCTAATACATTAAAATCAAAGATATTCTTAAATTTAATTTTTTCACTTGAAAAAACGAAGAAATGATCGTCGATCCCCCCAAGAGGTCTGTCAGCTTCGGTATAACTCCACCCTAGTCCTCTCACAGCAATTGAATATTCAGTATTTTCAACTAACATAAAATGTTCTATAAGTTGTTTTTCATTTAACGGCCAAGCATCACAATGAATATGAATAACTGAATCGCAATGACTCATAGCGAGAGAGCAACTTTTTTGGACGGTATCAGTAGAACGACAAACAAGAGAAAGACGCTTGTCCCGATAATTCATATCCGAGCGAAACTTGATTGCTTCACCTTGAGTGTACCCATCAAACTCGATGTTTCTCTTTGCTATTTCATTTTTCGCATCCGGATGGTTTGAACATATAAAAAGACCATACTCACCTTTAAAGTTCTTTTTAAGAATATCACTTAAAATGGCTAGTTCATCAAATTTATCAAATAAAGATACTGCGATTCCACGTTTGAACATTTATATACCTAATTCCTTTACTTTATGACGTTTACCGTAGCCTGTTGAAACATAGTTGAAATGACTATATTCAAACCGTTTATTAGCTTTATCAATTATAGTGAGTAAACCATTACTAAATTTAACAACTCTTGCTATTATTATATCATCGGTAGTCATTACAATTGATATATTATTTTCCTCACATATTACTTCAATTATGCAATTAGCATCAGAACTAAAAGGTGACGTAAAAACAATTGGATTCGCTCCATTTATTAAAGGAGCATTATGAGCTAGAGTGCTTCTATAAAGATTTCTGACATCGGGTTCACTGGTGTAACAATAAGTCCCTGGATCTCTAATAAGCCACTTACCGTTACTGTATAACTCGCAGGATAGGATATCACTGTGTTTATGTCCACCATATCCATTTTGCCCTAATGGGGTCGCATAAATAGCGAATAAGAAATCATGTGATTTTATTAAATATACTCCGGAATCATAAAAAGCAATTGTCTTAGGCTCGGAGGTTACACTAAGTTCATAGTTAATCTTGTTATTATATGCTAAATCTAACGTATTTTCTTTCACACCCACGTCAGCTTTAGCAGTCTTGTCTTCATTAAATAGCGGAATACTTTCTAATTCTTTAAATATACTATATTCGAATTTACTTATTTTCGATGTTAATTTCTTATTAAATACTTTTGAAAAAATGGCAAGCAATGGTGAAAAATTAAGCTCATCTTCAACCCAAATAAATTGCTCACTTGGGGGCATATTATCTTCAAGTTCATATTCCCTTGTGTATTCATCTTTGCTGACAAACCTGCCTACTGGTGAAAATTTAAACAACCTACCATTGTCATTATCCCCATAATTTAGAGATATTCCATGCTCATTTGTGATACAAATTAAAAAACAACCAATTTTGTTCAGTTTTTCTAAATGTGTAGAAGGAAAAATAATTTTATCATTTCCAATAGTGTAATTACTTTTCAGGTTTCTTATAGACAAATATGATTTTAGCTGCTGAATTCTCTGGCCTGAAATACTTAATAAAAATGAAGTTGCACATAAAACTAACTCTGAGCTTAAAGCATGATATGACGCTGAACTCTCAAAATTCCCTCCATCATTATAAAACTGAAATTCCGTTTCTATAATCAATTGATTTATACTAAAATCCAACCATTCATTTGTAGTTTTATCAGCTTCTAAGTAAGAACTGACAAACAATAATCCGACGATATTACTTAAATAATGATTATTTCTTCTTTCATTGATTTTTTCCAAATTATTTCTAATGTGTAAACCATGCTCACAGGCCATCCTTGACATACGAGAATGGAACTCATCATCTAGGGTATTCTCAGAATCGAACGCTTTAAACATATCATATGCAATTAATATGTTTGCGATACGTATGGCAACATCCATCGTACATGCCCAATTAACACCAATTCTAGGTGGATTATTATTATCAAAATCAATTATTTGATTCTTAAATTCATTTATCCCTAAATTAGTATTATTTAAATCTAACTTAGAAAAAATAGCCAGTTGAGGAAGATGTTGCAAACGCCCTAACTCCCAAGGCCTCTTTATATCTACACCTTTAACTATCGTTTTTACAATTTTTTTATACCATGTTTTATTGTTAAAACGAAAACCATGAACGATATCACGGTGCCAATCAATTTCCTTATATATCCCATTACTCGAACCTTTGTTTACATTACGCCAGCCACTTCCGAGTAGGTCAAACTCGTGATTTAAATATTTATGAAAGATATAACTGCACTCTTCGAGATCTAAACCATCTAAATCCATTTTATCGAGTATAAAGTAGCTATTATTACTTATGCGAACATGCTTTTTAATAGTTGTTCCCAAGTAAAGATCTAATCTTTCATTTACTGTATTTTTGACTGCTCTATAAATATAAATAAATGCTTTCTGTAAAAAAGATTTAGTAGTGTTATTTTTAAATTTAATATAAAAGCTCATGATTTTTTTTCTTTTATAATACTTGAAAATAATAATACTTTTAGAGTGAAATTATTGTGCGAGAATATTCTATATATTAATATGTAGATTAGAAAAGATAGTGCAAAATTTAATATTAGCCCTAAGAAGTTTTGATTTAAGCTCAAAGTTGAAAGAATTAAATCCGACAAAAAAATAGAAGGTACGTAATATAACGTTGATTTAAAATACTTCACACAAAATGTTAAAAAATTTACTTCTAAAAACTTTATATAACAAAATATAAGATACAATATAGGCACCAGTTCAGAGGTTAATAGACCGACGACAAACTGATACATAGTATAATCATTTGAATAAACTATATATAACAATAAGATAACCAACGGCACTCTAAGTAGATTAGCATTCAAAATCTGCTTCGCATACCCCTTTGATTGAAGTGATAAAGCAGGGATAGCGCCGACCATAGAAAACCAAATGAATATTGATAAATAACCAAATATACTCGCTGCATCACTCCATTTCTCACCAAATACGGTTATAAATATTTCATGACTAGCGAAAATCATAAATATAGATATAGGAGATGTAATAAAAGTGACTAAATCACCAAGTTCCAATGACTTATCTCGAAACTTATTATTATCGCTTTGAATCTTACTTAAAGAACTCATTACTACATTATTAATGACGCCGTTAAATAGTGTCCTTGGGTAATTAGATACTTGATTGGCTAAATAATAGTTCCCATAAACCGTTGGAGAAAATATTTTCGCTGCAAATAAACCGATTCCACTACGAGAAATGAAAAAAATTAAATTTGAAAATAAAATTTTTGTAGAAAAGTTAGATATCTTTTTATATTTTTCCAAATCAAAATAAAATTTGATATTTGTATATTCAAGTTTACTCTTTATATAAAGTGCACTTGATATGGGTATAAGTAAGTAGCTCATGATAATAAAGTAGTAAGACTTATAGATGAGTAACCCAACCAAAGTAATGCAACAGGTAACAGCGGAAGAATAGAATCTAGCCTTAGCTTCAACTTCAAAATCTAAATTTCTTATTGCTAAAGCGGATATAACCGAAGAGTATGTTTTGGCAATAACGATAAAGCAAAGTATTAAAATAGCATTTGCTATTTCAGGTTGTTCATAAAAATCAGCTATATAGTTTCTAAAAGCAAAAAATAAAATTCCGATTAGAGAACCTAGCCATATACTGACAACCATTAAGCTTGATGCATATGGGGCTATATTTTCTTCTTTGCTTTGTATTATTGCTGTACTTAGCCCCATCTCTGCAAGTAAATACATAGCTGCAATAATCGGGACTAATATCCCTAGGATTGAAAAATCATTTTCATTTAACATTCTTGCTGCAACAATGGTTACAGTAAATTGAACTATATTAATCAAGGTATTAAATATTGCATTATATTTAACGCCTAAAATTGATTTTTTAAAAACAGACACTTTTTATACATTCCTAATACGTTTCAAACACCGCTTATTTGATGAGTTTGTAACCATCAAATTATAGTAGTGTTTAAAGTACATATTCCATTAGCTTTTCAGATATTCTAATTATTCATCACATCTGAACTAGGTAATAAAGTGAAATTTTTAATATAAGTATTTATAGGCAGGTTAGCTAAAAACCTAACAGTCGCAACGACAGTTTCAATTTCAAGGAATTTACTTTGATCAACACTAGTATCTATTTTACCCCATAACGGAGTTTTCATACCACCAGGGTTCAAGCTCATTACATCAAAATCCAAAGCTACAGATTCTTTTGCTAAAACTTCAGAATATGCCTGAAGTGCATGTTTTGAAGCAGAGTATTGTGATTGATTTAGCTGTGAATTAAGTCCTGATATTGAATTAATAAAAATCACTCTTTTCAAATTATTTTTCAATAGTTTAATTAATGAAACTGCTGAATGGTAGTTGATATTAAACATCATATTAGCAGTATCCATTTCAATAGACATAGAGTCATCGAATGAGAACTGTGCCGCATTTATTATTAAACAAACTTCATCTGATGGTAAAACAAGTTTAGATATATCTAAACTTGTTATTGAATTTAAGTCATTTAAATCTAAAGCTATATGGTCATAACATTGATTGTCAGAAAGAAATTCATTTTTAATGTCTGAAGTAGATATACCTATAACATTACCACCAAAATTAAGTAGTTCATATGCGAGACCTTCTCCTAAACCTGAGCTAGTTCCTGTTATAACAAACTTATTATACATTAATCACCTGTATTCTCAGCTACAGCGGCTTCAAGCTCCGTATAATCAAGATCTTGTATAAAGTCATATTCACCTATCCCTGTAGGTATAGGTAGGTTCTGATGACCACCTCTATGTTTTGTCATATCGGCAAAGGAACTCCACATGATTTCAACAGACTGATGAAGATAATGATTTTTTCTAAAGTCTATATGGTCTGCTAAATCAATAATTCTATCTAAATTTTCTTTAGATAGCTTACCTCTATTTCTCGATATGATCGAAGTAATAACACTATCGTTACCGACAGCAATACCATGTGGTATAGCTTCAACACCATCTTTTTCTATTGAGTACATTTCAACTAAGGGTGAAAAAGAATGACCAAAATCTACACATCTTTTGAGATTAGTTTCTGTTGGATTATCATGTAATTCCTCCAGCATAAGTTGTATTGATAAGCCAATAATTTTCTGGCCGGGCGTACTATTATAAAAATCACTTTTGAATAACTCAGCTTTATTTAACTCTAATAATTCAAATAGTTTAGCTGATTTAATTATTGCAATTTTAAATATTTCACCTAAGCCTTCTCTAATTAAATTAGAATCAATAGACGTCAACAAATTGGTATCAAGCAGTACAGTATAATTTAAATAGTATGACCCCAGCCGATTTCTTCGATTAAGGAAATTGATCCCTGTTTTTATTCCTATACTTGCATCTACACACCCTAAAAGAGTCGTTGGTACCTTAATTACAGGTACACCACGTCTATATAGATTTGCAGCTAAACTTACCAAATCTAATAATGCTCCGCCGCCAACTGCATAGATGAAATCATCCCGTCGCCCGATACTAAGATTTTCAAATCGTTCTAATACACTGATAAGTGATTCTAAATTCTTGGTAGTTTCATTGACTTTAGTTGGAACTATTTGAACACGATCGTTATGTTTTTCTATCTCATCGAATCTAGTTGCATGTAAAGAATGGACTATTGGATCGATAAAAACTATCGTTTTTCTTGACTTATCAGCTAGCTTACTAAAAATGCCTCCCCATTCAATGCTTATTTCATTAGAAATAACAGCTTCCATTTTAAACGCATTTAATTCTTCAAATTGATTCTCTATTATTTCTAACATTTTTTTAAAGCCTTATTCAATATACCTAACCCTTTGATAATGAAGTAAAGTGCCTTCCTAGGCGTTTTATCAATTTTAAAAGGAAACATCCTTATAAACTGAGAAGCATAAAACACTTCCAATACTAACTTATCATCATGACTCAATTTCGATATAAATTTATTAAGAAGTTGTCTAAACTCTTCATAACTAGCATTTTCTGATATGGATATTTCTGTAAAAAGGCAATGAAAGGCACTTTCATCTAAATCATTTACTAGTTCATAGTTACCGATACACGATTGCATTATTTGAGAAACATCACCTAACCAAGATTCACAGTACGTCTCTGCGTATAAGTCAATAAGTTTAATTCGACCTGCTGTGTCTATCATTGTATTTTCAAGAGTTAAATTGCCATGCGTCAAAGTTTCTACTAACTCTATTTGTTTCAAATAGTCTTTATTAGAATCAATTAACTCAAAAGCTTCATTACATAGTTTTTCGACACCATCAAAATCCGATGAACTCAGAGAGTTAACATGAGAGTCACTTAAAACTCGCTTTAAAACACTCACAATTTCTTCTTGCATATATAATGAAAACGAACCTTTAACAGGGCCAAAGCTTGTTTTTCTATAACTTTCAATAACTCCAAAAAGGTTTTCAAATGCAGTATTAACTTTTACATTTTCATAGGGCTCTATCAAATAATCTAATAGGTTTTTTGAATTTTCAAGATACTCAATATCATAATAATAATTATCATCTTGGACACCTAACGATAATATTTTTGGTACGTTACGACTCCCAATAGCTTGACTCATGATTTGGAGTTTTCTAATTTGTGACTGCCACCTAACTAACCCATATTCTCGATTAATATTTCTTGATATAAATTTTCTAACAAGCTTTTTTCCATCTTCCTCTATTACTACAGTCTTTGAAAGTGAGCCGCCTTTTAATTCTTTTAATATCATATTATGTACCTAACTAACCTTATGTAGATTGGTTATATATTCTTCGGGCGTACCTAATACAATTGTATCGTTCTTATTGGAGTTATGATTACAATAAACAGCTTTTTCCTCTTCAATAAATTTATTAAAGATTTCAGTAAAACTTAGCTCATTGCTATCTAAAAGTACTTCTTTAGCTTTATCGAAAAAAAACGAGCTTGAACCAAAACCATATAAACCACTACATGCATTATCACTTATAGGAAGTTTATCTACAATTTTCACTACTCTGTCATTCTCTATTTTTGCATAAGAATATTCATGAGAGTTCCCCTCAAATGTATCCATTAACCCTTCATTAAAAGTTAAATTTGACATTGTACGAAAGTAATCAGCCCTGTTACTTAATAGTGTATCTATGTTTGTAAAAACAATTTTATTTGTACTTTTTTTACTAATAAAGTTCGTAGCTGCTAGTGCCGTTTCTAATTGAGAGTGAGTATCTTTAATATACTTAATATTTTCTGGTGAGATGCCTAGCTCTTTCATAATAGATTTAACAATAGGCTCAAATTCAATATCCCTTTCGTTGGCTATTAAGAATACATTCAGCTGTTCATTTGAGCCGACCAGCTTATCAATCACATGCCAAAGAACAGTTCTAGCTCCCAAAGGCATCAAGTATTTTGGTACTTTATTTCCAAATAGCCTGAATCTTTCGTATTTCCCTGCCATTGTTAATATGAGGTTTATCATTTTTATCTCCTATATGTTTGACTGTTTTTATGTATTATTAACGCTCACTTCAAATTGATACATTATCCAATTATAAAGCGCTACTTTACGCACACTACTAACCCCATATACCTTTTGTATCAATGATAACGCCTCTAGTTAGTTTTTTGGCCTTAAATTGAGCATGTTCCACTAATAACACTTGTATATCAGCACTAGAACTAGCGTCATTGAAATCCATAAGTTCTATTTCAGGAAAAGCGTCTAATTCATTAATATTAGGTTCTACAGCAAGAACCCTACCTGCATGCATAATAGCTATCCTTTGGCTAATATCCAATGCTGGACTTTCTCTTAAGTCATCAATATCCGGTTTAAAAGCAAGACCATAACAGGCAATGGTAACATCTTTAGCTGTTTTAGCTGGGTTAGCTTGTAAAAAGTCCGCTATAGCTATTTTAACTTTATCAATAACCCAGTCAGGTTTTGAGTCATTGACTTTACGAGCAGTATGAATTATCAGTGCTTGTTCTGGAGTTTTAGAAACAATAAACCAAGGGTCAACAGCAATACAATGCCCGCCTACACCGGGGCCTGGTTGAAGAATATTTATTCTTGGATGACGGTTTGCTAATGAAATCAACTCCCAAACATTAATATCTAATTTATCGCAAATAATTGAAAGTTCGTTTGCAAAAGCGATTTGTACATCTCTACAACTATTCTCGGTTAACTTTGCCATTTCAGCTGTACGAGCATTTGTAATAACACAATCGCCTTTAACAAAAGCTTTATATAGTCTGACGGCTTGCTCTGAACACTTAGCTGTTAAACCGCCAATTACACGATCATTTTCAACTAGTTCACGCACTACGTGACCCGGCAATACACGTTCAGGGCAATGAGCAATTCGTATATCGGATTCTTCACCATGAGTTTTAGGGAAAGTTAAATCTGCTCTATATTCAGCTAACCATTCAGCCATTTGCTCTGTAGCACCAACGGGAGATGTAGACTCGAGAATCACTAAATCTCCATTTTTTAGTACTGGTGCGATGGCCATTGCAGCAGATTGAATATATTTCAAATCTGGTTGTGGAATATCACTTTCCTTTTCTGTCGGCAAAAAAGGTGTAGGTACGGCAATTAAAAATGCATCCGCAGGCTCTGGGGTTAGAACAGCTTTAAGCTTTCCATCAATTACCGCTTTATGAACAATTGCATCTAAATCAGGTTCAACAATGTGAATTTCACCTCTGTTAATGGTATCAACGGCGTTTTTACTTACGTCTACGCCAATTACTTTTTTTCCATATGCTGCGAACATTGCTGCTGTTGGCAAGCCTATGTAACCTAAGCCGATTACTGATATTGTTTCAAATGACATTTACTGTTCTCTTCTCTAATTTCCTGTAAGCATGAAATCTTACATGTTAAATCGCTTCACCGAATCCTGATAGATTCAATACGACTGTTACCTTATTACTTCGCTAATACATCACAAATGCGTGAGCAAGCCTTACCATCACCATATGGGTTATGAGCAAAACTCATTTTTTTATAGGCATCTTCGTTTGACAATAAGCTAGTAAGTTCGGTCACTATAGTTTTTACACTTGTGCCAACTAATTTCACCGTTCCGGCATCTAGCGCTTCAGGGCGTTCAGTAGTGTCACGCATCACTAATACCGGTTTTCCTAGAGAAGGCGCTTCTTCCTGTATTCCACCTGAATCAGTTAACAGCACGTATGATTTATTCATCAAATATACAAAAGGTAGATAATCTAATGGCTCGATAAGAAATACATTATTCAAGTCAGCAAGTAATCTGTTAACGGGCTCACGAACATTAGGATTTAAATGCATCGGGTAAACAAATTCAACATCTGGGAATGCTGTTGCCATTTGCGCAATCGCTTCACAGATACGTTCAAAACCACCACCAAAACTTTCACGACGATGTCCGGTGATCAGTACGAGGCGCTTAGTTTCATCAAGAAAATCAAACTTTGCCTGTAATGACGATTTTAATTCAACATTAGTTTCGAGCTTTTCAATGACATCAAGTAATGCATCGATAACCGTGTTGCCGGTGACGATGATTTTTTCAGGAACGATATTTTCGGCTAATAAGTTTTGCTTTGACGTTTCAGTCGGAGCAAAATGCAAATCTGCAATGGCACCGGTTAACTTACGATTCCCCTCTTCAGGCCATGGTGAATATATATTACCGGTACGTAAACCGGCTTCAACATGTCCGACTTTAATTTGTTGATAATACGCCGCCAACGTTGTTGAAAGTGTAGTCGCTGTATCACCGTGCACTAAAACATGATCCGGTTTAAACTCTTCAAGAACCGGCTTTAAGCCTTGCAATATGCCACAAGTAATATCGGTTAAGTCTTGGCCTGGCTTCATCAAGTTCAAATCATAATCAGGCGTTATTTCAAATAGGTCAAGCACTTGGTCTAACATCTCACGATGCTGGGCAGTAACGCACACTTTAGCCTCAAAGCGCTCATCTGCGGCTAATGCATCAACAAGGGGTGCCATTTTTATGGCTTCAGGACGAGTACCGAATACGGTTAGAATACGTTTTTTATTCATTTCACTATCTTAAATATAAATTATTTAATGGAAAAACGTTGAAAAAATTCAACATCAACACTCAGGGTTTATTTCCCCCTGAGACAAAACTGTCGTCATTGAGACATATTCTGATGCACTCAATTGACCTTTCGCTATTTAAAAAGCCCTTATTAATAAGGACCTATTTGATTAAAACCTTGTATGAGGCTGCTTTTGGCCAACAGGTTCCACAACAAAAGCTCTCTACTCAACATACTTCCAACTAAAGTGGCGCGCATATTTGTTGTAGAGTACAAAAACTAGAATAAACACGATTAAGCCGATACTTTCTGGAACTTGGAAGTACTCACCTAGTAGTCCAATAACCGACATTAAGACTGAAAACACAGAGATGGCGATTAATGTTTGTCTTGAACTTAAGCCCGCTCGTTGCAAAATATGGTGCAAGTGATCACGATCAGGCTTAAATGGTGACTTACCTTTGCGGTAGCGACGCATTACTATTGCTAACATGTCCATTAATGGCACGGCACAAATCCACAATGCAGTAACAGGTCTAAACGATGAATTTTCGCCCTGTGTGCCCATGCTTAAAAGCCAAATAACGCTTAAGCCAATAAACATACTGCCGGCATCACCCATAAATATTTTTTTCGTATATTTTTTGAAAAAACCTAAATTGAACATTAAATAGGGCAATGTTGCTGTCGCAAGAATTAACGGGTAGCTCAAGTAACCATGATTGCCACTCATTAAAAACAATAGCGCAATAGCAGTAAAAGTATTTAAACTTAAACTACCGACTAGCCCGTCAATGCCGTCAACCATGTTATATGCATTAATTACAACAATAATAGCGACATAAGTAAAAACAATACCAAAAGGCCCTAAATTCACATTACCAAAGCCAAACAAATCGCCTAAATTAGAAATATAACCGCCAACACCATAAATCATTAAGCTGGCAATTATAATTTGTCCGATTATACGAATACGAACTTTAAGGTCGTATTTATCATCAAGAGCACCAATAAAGACCATCATCGCTGATGCGATTAGGTACATACGTAGCTCTATCGTATTGGGTAACCAAAGTAAACTCGCCGCTAGTACTGCAGCAAAAATTGAGATACCACCAATAAGCGGTATTTGGCCTTCATGATGTTTGCGGGCGTTTGGCTTATCAACTAACCCTACGTCAATAGCTAACGGTTTAAATATTTTAATTGCCATAAAAGCACTTAAGAAAGCAGTAAAGGCAGCAATAATCATCCTAATTAATCTCCTATTTACCCTGAGTTTCGCTTAGCATTGAATCTTTAGGCGATTTACCTTTGTTAGTAAAATAACGAACTAAAACAATTAACACAGACAATATACCGCCAAGCATGGTACCTAGTACCACGATAAGTGCACGTTTTGGTTTGGTTTTTTCGTCTGGGCTGTTAGCGGGATCAATTGTTTTTAACACATATTCTGGTGAAACTTCAGCTAACATTATGGTTTTTGTTTGTTCTTCTATTAATTGATAAAACACCGTTTGCATATCAGCCAATTGTGTTTCTTGTAACTTTTCACTTAAAAAATCGATACTACGTTGTGCTTCAGATTTGTCTTGTTCACGCATGGTATTATTAATTTCAGCAACTAACCAAATTAACCATTGCTTAGCAATTTCAGGCGAGTAGTGTTCAATAGCTATTGTGATCATTCCAGTTTCTTTATCCGTTGATATCGACAAAAGTCTTGTAAGTGCCTTAAATGATTCCCACGAAGATGGCGCTGCCGTTTTTGGCGATTTAACTTCTCTCAACCAGGTTTTGCTTTGAGCATCATAAAGTTCTTCATTTAATATTAACGTATTAGTATTAACATCCCAGTTTTTTACTGCCATTAATGGTACTAATAACTGGTGCTTTTTGATGAAACTCTCAATAAAAATGCGAGATTTTAAAACCTCTAGCGCTAGGCCAGTTTTATCGGTACCGCCACCGCCTAAATTAATGCCAGCTAAACTTGCTAAACCACCAAATTGACCGGCCATTTTAGCTAAACCACCAGCACTACCTTGCTCACTTGCTGGCGCTAGCAATGTCGATGCTTTATAAATATTTGGCTGATTAACTGCGTATATAATTGATGATATTGCGAATAAAAAAGTAATAAATATGATTGAAATTTTACCTGACCATATAGCGAACCATAGCTCAGCTAAGTCAATTTCATCGTCATTTTCATAATTTTGATAAGGGGCGTTTACATTCATTGCTAATACTTCTGGAGAAGCCTTTCCCTGTAATTTAGTACTTTGCACAATAACTCACATTAAATATTATTTTTTCATTACAACAATCGAAAATTAAATAACTCATATCGACTAGGCTTAAAGCGATCCTATTATAGCAACCATTCACTACTAATTAATAGTTGTTTACCTTGTATTCACGATTCATAGTCACAAAAATGCTATAAACTGCCAATTGCAGCTACTGCTACGGCAGAGTTATAAATAATTTGCGTAACAGCAGACCAAAGCGTTAAGCCGTCTTTGTATTCTAAATCTAATGGCACTACTATGGTATCGCCAGCAGCTAACATCTCATTTTGATTTGAAAACCAATTGCTATTGCTCGCCAAACGCACCGACCCATCAGCCTTGATAATATAAATTCGTTCTTGGTCAGCACGTGTTTTTAAGCCACCAGAACGTTCAATATAATCATCGAAGTCGAAACCTGTCTTATAAAGATGTGATGTAGCATATTGCACTTCACCTATGACACTAAGAGATTCTCGTGTTTTAGGGATGTAAAGTGCGTCACCGTCATCCAATCGAATATTTTTTACGTTTTCGTTCGCTAATATATATGGAAGGTCTATCACTAAGCGACCTACAGCTTCAGCAACATTTAATTTTTGTAATAAACTTGTAGATTCTGCTAGTTCTGCACTATTCTCATTTTCTTCATTGATTAAGCTAATTTGCGCTGTTTCACTTGTCAATTGCTCTTTTAAATATGCAATTTTTTCAGCTTCTTGTCTTTTTAGTGCTTCGCGGGTAAAAATTGCCGCGGCAGCATCCGCCTCAGAAGTTAAGCCGCCAGCACGCTGTAGTACTTTGATTAATGTTTCACCTTTTTCAAGTACATAAGTACCGGGAAAAACCACTTCACCCGCTAGTTTAATGGTACGTTTTTCTTGCCAGCCAGGTATACGTTTCACATGTAATGTATCAAGAGGTTTTAGCAAAAAATCAACGTCTAAGTTAATATTTTGATGAACAATTTCAGCATTTTTAATGCCGTCGTGAGAAAAACGCGTTAAGTCAGCATTGACTAAGTAGCTAGATTCTTTTAACCCACCAGCTAGACTTACTAACTCGAGATTTGTCATATTCATTACGTAAGGGTATTGCCCTGGAAAATGGACATCGCCAGAAATTGTTACCACATTTTGTGCTAGTGTTTTATCAGCTTGCTGGCTTAATTCTAAAATCAAGTTGTTGAGAAGAACCTTTCGCGGTTGATTTCGGTCGAATAAAAAAAGTCGGTCAAGTGGCGATAAAGCCATTGTCTTTGCTGATTCACTGGTTAAATCAACATAAAAAACACGCGTGTTTAATTGTTGATCTTTTCTGGCAAGCAATGCAAAGCTTAGCTCTGAATTTTGGGTATAACCCATGCTCGCATTTAGTAAGTCACTTATAGTAGCATTAACAGTTAGAGGATATGTACCAGGGTTTCGCACAGCGCCATCAATACTAACAATGTTTGCAAATTCATTCAGTTGAGCCTGCGCTTTAAGCACATTGAGTAAAGGGACTAAACTTTTACTTCTATTGCCATTTTTGTTAAATACATAAATCGTATCTTCAGCATTCAACACAAAGTCTGATGCAACTTCATTATGTTTAATATAATTTGCATAATTGATATTATGGTTAGTAAGCTCGCCAGTTACAGGGTTTTTACGAGTCACTAAAATATATTCTAAATCAGGTTGTGATTTAAAGTCTTTAATACTGCGAAGAATATCACTTAACTTTAAATTTTTGTGCCAACCGTAAACCCCTGAACGTTCAACATGCCCTTTCACTGTAATGCTTTGTTCAAGTGTTGCAAGCGCTGAGCCTACTTCAAGTGTATCGCCGTTTTTAATGTTTTGATTTTTATCTGTCAGTAAGTTTACTGTCAGTACAGAGCGTAAACCACTGCTGTTAATTCGTGATATTTTACCAACTTCTTCATAGGCCGAGGCAGTGACTCCTCCAGCTAAGCTGATAATATCACTAATCGTTTGTTCTTTTTTCAACTCATATATCGCAGGACGATTAACTTGTCCTTTCACGCCAACGGTTTTTCCAACGGTAGGAATGAAAACCACATCGCCAGCCATTAAATTAATATCGCCAGAGGTATCACCTTGTAAAAGTAATTGGTATAAGTCTAAATTAGCAACCACCTTTCCTTGACGCTTAACTTGAATATTTCTAAGTGAGCCTATGCCATTGACACCGCCAGCGGCATATAGCGCTTGAGTAACCGTTGATAATGAACTTAAAGTATATGAAGCAGCACGATATGCTTCACCAAGTACAAATACGCGGATAGATCGTAACTCACCCATAGAGATGCTACTTTTAACGCCAATTTTTCGTTCTTTAATAATGCTAGTAATTAAGCTTTTAGCTTCACTAAAGCTTTGACCAGCAAGGTTTATTGGTCCCAATTTCGGAATATCAATATTACCTTGACGATTAAGCGTTAAGTTAAGACTAATGGTTTCTTTACCATAAAGTTGTATCGATAATGTATCACCTGGGCCTAATACATAATTAGAGGGAATAGGTACATCAGAAACTGGAGCAAAAGTTGATGGTTCACCGGCAAAGAGGCTATAGCCAAAAGGCTTTAATTTGACCATTTCTAATGAGGAAGTAAACTGGATGTTTTCTTCAACATTTATATCAGTAGATGTAACGTTTAATATATCTTTTGGGTTTATTGCATTAGCACTTTGCTCAGCACTAACATCTGATTGAATATTTCTTGCAGGAACTAATTCATTTAAAGAAGGTGATAATTGAGTTGTTTTGCCATTAGCTGCAATGTTCCCTAGGCTAGATATGTCAACACCTATACTTTTTGCTAGTGCTTGTTGTTGACTAGGTGAAAGCTGCTTAAATTGGTTAATTTGGGCTTGGCTTATTTCAGCTGAAAAGCTATTAAAAGCAAAGGTAAAAAGAAAAAAAGAAAATGTAAGTTTGGTGTTAAAGAACTTCATTGTTTCAACTTCTAATAATTTAGCACTAAAAAGCAGTTCAATTATTAGGCAGGCATTCAGCATTATTAACCAATAAAGCTATCCATTACATCCATATAAATGAACAAAAAAGCATTTATTAAAAATAATATTAGAATAAATGCTTTATTAAGAGCGCGGAATATTAGATTATTTTTGATTCTCTGTCAAAAACTTAATATACCAAGGCATGGCTTTATCAATACCTTGTTGAATACGAAATTCAGGCTCGTAGCCAAGTAGCTCTTTCGCTTTTGAAATATCTGCCTGTGAATGGCGAACATCACCGGCTCTAAATTCACGATATATTGAAACTTTAGTGTACTTAACATCATTGCTATTAAGGGCTGATGCTAAGCTAGAAAACAATTCATTTAATGTGGTTCTATCACCAAGGGCGACATTATAAACTTGATTTTTCCCCGCATCACTTGCCGTAGCAGCCAAAATGTTAGCCTGCACAGCATTTTCAACAAAACAAAAGTCTCGACTAGTTTCACCATCGCCATTAATAAATAAGTCTTGATTATCTATCATTGCAGCAGTCCATTTTGGAATTACAGCAGCATAGGCTCCTTCTGGCTCTTGACGTTTCCCAAAAACATTAAAATAACGTAGCCCAGTAGAGTTTAATCCATAGGTTTTATGAAATACGTCAGCATAGAGTTCATTTACGTACTTTGTCACGGCGTACGGAGACAGCGGCTTACCAATATTATCTTCAACCTTAGGTAAAGCAGGATGATCGCCATATGTTGAACTAGACGCCGCATAAACAAACGCTTTAACCTTTGCATCTTTCGCAGCAGTTAGCATATTTACAAACCCGGTGATATTGGCAGAGTTCGTTAATATAGGATCGGCAATTGAACGCGGTACTGAACCAAGTGCTGCCTGGTGCAATACGTAGTCTATGTTTAGGTTATTTAAATTTAACGCTTTTTGGCAATCTTCAAAGTTTCGAATATCACCATTTAAAAAGTTAAAGTTAGTCCATTGTTCCGCTGTTACTTCTGACTTAACTTCATCTAAATTATATTGGTGACCTGTTGCAAAATTATCTAAACCAATTACCTTTTGATCAAGCAATAATAATGTTTCCAATAAATTCGAACCAATAAAACCTGCCACACCGGTAATAAGCCAAGTTTTTGGCGAGTTTTTTAGTTCTACTTTTACTGTTTCATATCGTGACATTGTTGATTCCATTGTTCCATTTCTAATTTATTGATGAGTTACAGGCGCATGTCTACTGAACCTTTCGGCAAGATGTATTTTAAATCATAAAGAACATGATTGTTTTTACCTAAAGATCTAATTTCATCTACCCCCATTGCTCTATACTCGTTGTGTGATACTGCCAATATAATAGCGTCATAACTATTCAACTTTGGTTCGTCAATTAAGCTCAAGTTATATTCATCTTCAGCTTGTTCGGTTGAGCACCAAGGGTCAGTAATATCAACGTTCATGTTGTATTCTTTTAGCTCACTAACAACATCAACAATCTTGGTATTGCGAAGATCTGGACAATTTTCTTTAAAGGTTAAGCCCATCACCAATACGTTAGCGCCTTCAACTTGAATACGCTTGTGCAGCATATTTTTTACTAGTTGTGAAACTACGTATGCACCCATGCCGTCATTTAAGCGACGACCAGCTAATATCATTTCGGGATGGTAGCCAACAGACTGAGCTTTGTGAGTTAAATAATATGGATCGACACCGATACAGTGCCCACCAACTAAACCAGGACGGAAAGGAAGGAAGTTCCATTTCGTACCTGCAGCCTCTAACACTTCTAAGGTATCAATATTAAGTTTATTGAAAATAATAGACAGTTCATTAATCAAAGCAATATTGACATCTCGTTGCGTATTTTCTATAACTTTAGCGGCCTCAGCTACTTTAATAGAACTGGCTTTATGAGTGCCAGCAATAATAATAGAACGATATAAATCATCAACAATAGTAGCAATTTCAGGAGTAGACCCTGATGTAACCTTTAAGATGTTAGTTACACGATGCTCTTTGTCACCTGGATTAATACGCTCAGGTGAGTAGCCTGCATAAAAATCTTGATTAAAAGTTAAACCAGAGACTCTTTCAACTACTGGAATACACGCTTCTTCGGTAGCACCAGGGTACACGGTAGACTCATAAATAATAATGTCTCCTTTCCCAACCACTTTACCTAGCATTTCACTTGCTTTAATCAGCGGAGTTAAATCAGGCTGCTTGTGGCCATCAATAGGCGTTGGCACCGTAACAATGTAGACGTTAGAGTTTGTTAGCTCGTCAACTTCACATGAAAAATTTAAGTTTGTTGTTGATGCTAGCTCTTCGTCACTCACTTCTAAAGTGTTGTCAGTGCCGCTTTTTAATTCATCGATACGTGCTTTATTAATATCAAAACCTAAGGTTTGATATTTTTTACCAAACTCTACAGCAAGTGGTAAACCGACATAACCCAAACCTATAATGGCAATTCTTACATCTTTTAAATCACGTATCATCTAGCTATCCCTTTACTCTATAATTAGCATATGCGCTTGTTTTTATTTTAAATACCATTGATTGCAGCTACTGCTACGGCCGCATTGTAGATAATTTGTGTTGCTGTTGACCATAACGTTAAATCATTCATGTACTCAGAATCAAGCGGAACTACGATAGTATCGCCTGGTTTTAATGAAGTATCAGAAGCACCCGCAAACCAGTTACTTTCCTCAATCATTTTGATACTACCACTTGCTTCGATAATATAAATGCGCTCTTCATCTGCACGTTTTTTAATACCACCACTTTGCGCAATGTAATCTTCAGCGCTCATAGACGGATTAAACAAATGCGATGAACCAACTTGTACCTGCCCAATAACATTAATGGAATTAGTCTTAGTTGGCACATACAGTATGTCGCCACCTTCAAGTAATACATTACCATTAGATGAAGTTATTATTTTTGGCAAATCGATAACTAAACGGCCGACAGGCTCTAACTTCGTTATATCAGCAAGCAATTTTTGTGCATCGTCATAAGATGCTGACGTTCCTTGCTCTGTTAATGATTTTGATGCCATTTCAACACGTAAATCGCCAGCCAGTTTCAATAAGTTTTGCTGCTCTAATTCTTGTAATTTCTTACGAGTAAATACCGAGCCATCAGGATGAGCATATTGTGTTAAGCCGCCCGCTTTAACTATCAAGTCAGCTAAAGTTTCACCACGACTAATGGTGTACTTGCCAGGGAATACAAACTCCCCTCTAAGTTCAACAACATGATTTTCGCTCCACGCGGGTATTTTATGAATATTTAAGCGATCTTTACTCTTTAAAGCAATATTAAACTGTTCATCGCCGGATAGAGCTAAGCCTAAATCAACACTTAAGGATACTTTTGTTGCACCGTCTGAACTAAATTGATTACGAGTGACTTCTGCACGTGCCAAATAAGCAGATTCATTCACGCCGCCTGCTGCTGCAACAACATCACTGACTTTCGCATCTTTGGCAAGTGGGTATATACCTGGAAACTTAACTTGCCCATCTACTTCGATTATTTGAATTGGCTGACCAGATGCACCTTGCTGACGTAGTTTTCTTAATACTGGCGCTAATAAACGATGACGAGAAAACAAAGCCATTTCACGAAGCTCAACTTCTTCATTCAGATCCCCACCAGTCATTTGCACTAAAGATTGAGAAACAAGATCTTCTTCTTCTTTATTTGCATTTAGAGAAGGCTGTGATGAGTTATCGCCATATTTATTCCAAAATGATTTCTCTTTATAAAGACTTTTTGCAAACTCACGCTCTTTTGCGAACAGCTGCTCTTGGGTATAAGCCAATTCATCTAATGATATTTTTTCGTCAATATGTTTAGTCACATTTGAAAATATTAATACTTTATCACCAGGAGCAAGTTCAATGTTTTCAGCCGATGTTTGGTTATCCAAAGCTTTAGCCAAGTTAAACTGCAGTATCTCTATGTTTCTCGCTTTATCTAATTGTCTTACTACCAAACCGTAGTTTAGATCGGCATTCTCTAGAATATGAGAATCTAGATTAGGTATTAAATCTGTAAGGTGGATTCCCTGTCGCCATTGATATTTACCTGGGCGAGTTACCGCCCCAATAACAGTAATAGATTTTTCATACATACCTGAGCTTTTCAATACTCGAATATAATCTCCATTATTAACTTTTTGCTCAAGAGCACGCTGTTGCGTTAAGTCAATGTTAACAATGCTACGTAAGCTACTAGCATTATATCGTTCAACCATAGTTGACTGTGGAAATGCTGAGGGTAACAGGCCGCCTGCCATTTCTAAGACCTGTCTAAAGTTATCACCATGCTTTAACTCATAAATAGCTGGACGTCGCACTTCACCAAGTATCGAAACAGTTTCTCCTTGTGTAGGGATAAAAACCACATCACCTGATTGCAATAGGATATCGTTTGATGAGTCGCCATTAATAAGTAAATCGTATAAATCAACTTTTTTAATTAACTTTCCGGCACGTTTTACTTGGATATTTCGTAAAGAACCAATATCACTTATACCGCCTGCAGCAAAAATAGCATGCGTTACAGATGAAAGTGAGCTCAAGGTATAAGGACCTGGTTTATAGGCATCACCTAGCACAAAAACACGCATAGAACGCAGCTCTGCTAGGCTAACTACAACATTAACACCGATAATTCGTTGAGTGATTCGTTCAGAAAGGAATGACTTCATTTCAGTAAAGTTCAAACCAGCAATTTTTATCGGCCCTACATTTGGAATAAGTATTGTACCTTCACGCGTTATCGGTAATACATATTCATTATTTTCTTTACCGTATATTTGAATTGATAACTGATCGCCAACACCCAAGACATAGTGCGCCGGTATTGCAATATCCATAGTCGGTGTAAAGGTATTTGGTGAATTTGAAAACACATCAATACCAAAGCGCTCTAACGGCTTAAATAACTGTTCATCTGCTTCAAATGAAGGAACCTCTTGCCCTTGATTTACCGATTCACTGACATTATTTGTACGCGGTGTAACTGGCGTGGATGATAATTCGCTTGCCTGACTAGAACTTGATATTTGCCCCATAATTTCATTTAAATCAACACCCATACTTTTTGCTAAGGCTTGTTGTTGAGACTTGGGAAGGCTTTTAAATTGCTCAATTTGTTGTGGACTAATTTGAGCTGAAACAGCAGTAAACGAAAGTGTGCAGACCATGAGGAGCAGTGATAGGTGACGGATAAAGTTAATCATTTGCGCGTATTTCTTCCTATATATACGTAAAACTGTTTTACCTACAATCAAGATAAAACTTAAACAGCGTGGAGTTTAGCAGTAAGTCTATGGTGATTAAAGCAACTTTTCATTTACACTTTTAATTTACCTTATTTTGCGAAACCATGATAGAAAACAACAAAAAGTAAGCAATTATCAACACATTCATTAGAGATTAACTACTCGGACTTGCCTTTCTATGCCAGCAAAGGTATAAAACGGGCTGACTAACCTATTTTATACAATATTGCTCGGTAAATTAGTGCATTTCATTGTGAGTGCAATCAACCAATAATAACAATTATGATCTCGAGCATCTTTTAAAGGAAACTTAAATGACTAAACCTACATCAGGCACATTACTAGGACATCCGAAGGGGCTATTTCTCCTTTTCGGTACGGAAATGTGGGAAAGATTCGGCTACTACGGCATGCGTGCCTTATTGGTACTTTATTTGGTAGCAACCGTTGAAGACGGTGGTTTCGGCTGGACAACAGGTGAAGCACTTGGTCTATATGGTACTTTTACCATGGCCGTATACTTAACACCAATGATTGGTGGCTGGTTAGCCGATAACTTTATTGGTCAACGTAGAGCAATTATCTACGGTGGTATTTTATTTTCTGCAGGTTATTTCGTTTTAGGTATTCCTAAAACAATGATCGTAGGTATGGAAGAAAATGTCTTCTATATCGGCTTATTCTTAATTTGTTGTGGTAACGGTTTATTTAAAGCTAACGTATCTAGCCTTGTAGGTGAATTATATGAAGACGGTGACCACCGTCGTGACGCTGCCTTTACAATATTCTACATGGGTATCAACTTAGGTGCTTTCTTATCACCATTAATTGTTGGTTATTTAGGCGAAGAAGTTAACTGGCATTACGGTTTCATCGCGGCAGGTTGTGGTATGTTAATTGGTTTAGCACTTCAGCTAACATTAGCAAAAAGCTACTTAGGTGATATTGGTGTTACTCCGTCTGCTCATAAGATTAAAGCAGCTCAAGACGATTTAAAAACACGTGCTTTATCAAAAGAAGAAAAAGACCGTACTAAAGTTATTTTGATCATGAGTGTTTTCTCAGTAATTTTCTGGGCAGGTTTTGAACAAGCTGGTGGCTTATTCAATATCTACGCTTCACAATTTACCGATCGTAATATCATGGGTTTTGAAGTACCGGCAACTTGGTTCCAATCTTTAAATGCTATGTTCATTATTATGCTTGCACCTGTAATCGCCTCTGTTTGGGTTAAAATGGGTAGCAAAGAGCCAACATCTCCAGTTAAATTTGCTTTAGCAATGGTATTTTTAGCATTAGGTTTCTTTGTTATGGTTTGGGCTACTATGGTTCAAGGCGGCGACGTTACCATTAAAGTGAGCATGTTATTTTTAGTATTTGCTTACCTTTTCCATACCTTAGGTGAACTATGTTTGTCACCAATTGGCTTGTCATTAGTATCAAAATTAGCTCCGGTTAAGTTCACTTCATTATTAATGGGTGTGTGGTTCTTCTTTACTGCTTTATCAAACAAACTTGCTGCCTTTATTGGCCAATTTGTTGGTGAAGGTGAAGAACAAGTTGCTAATGCTGGAAATATCTTCTTAGGTGTTGGTATTGGCGCATTAATCACTGCATTGATCATCTTCTTATCTGCTAACAAACTTGTTGAATGGATGCACGGCGCTGAAGGTGATGAAAGTCATGACCTTGAAGCTAAGCTAGAAGAAGAGATGGGTGTTACAGGTACTCACGAAGGTATTTCTGAGAAACAATAATACGGCTTAAATTTTACGACTAAGTTAGTAAACTTTAGACAAATAAAACGAGTAATGACTTTTGTTATTACTCGTTTTTTATTACCTTAAAACAATCAAAAGCTAACATGATTAGGCTTTGATTTTCTCGCCTTAACTTGCCAATTTTGCTATAACTGGAATCGCTTAATTTAAGTAATGTATTGTGTACTTTTAGCTATCCCTTCTATCTCACAGGTCAATGGTATGAAAACGTCAAATAGAGCCGAAATTCGTCAACGTATCAGAAAAAAACGATTTGAGTTAACGCGAGAACAACAAAGGAGTTCAGCGTTAGCATTGCTGCAACATTTTTCAAATAGCGCTAGAATCAAACAAGCTCAGCACGTAGCAATATACTTATCTAATGATGGTGAACTTAGTACTCAGCCCTTAATTGATTGGTGCTGGCAGCAAGGTAAAAGTGTATACCTACCTGTTATCCACCCCTTCAGTAAAGGCCACCTGCTTTTCTTAAAATATACCCCGCATACTCAGCTAACCAAAAATCAATACGGTATAAGTGAACCTAAATTGGATATTAGAGATCTTATTTTACCTGCACAGCTAGATATTATTTGTACACCACTAGTCGCATTTGACAAAACAGGAGCTCGTTTAGGCATGGGAGGTGGTTTTTATGATCGAACCTTGAGTTCTTGGTACAAAGACTATCAAACCAACAAGAATGCAAAACCTTACCCTTTAGGTATTGCACATAATTGCCAGCAAGTTGACTCTCTTCCTTGTGAAAGCTGGGATATCCCATTACCCGAAGTGTTTACACCCAGTCAGCAACATATATTTAACTAACTTATACTTACCAGAGCAAACTTAACTCACTCAAAGCAATAATTTGCTATGACATCGATGAAACGCTATTGCTATAATATGGCAATACTGTTTTTCAATATTACTTTTAAATAAGGTTCGTTATGACTCAAGATGAAATGAAAAAAGCCGCGGCAATTAAAGCCTTAGATTATGTTGAAGCTGATACTATTGTTGGTGTAGGTACCGGTTCAACGGTTAATCATTTTATCGATGCATTAGCGACCATTAAGGATAAAATTGTTGGTGCTGTATCTAGTTCTGAAGCGTCAACACAGCGTTTAAAGTCTTACGGCATAGAAGTATTTGACTTAAACAATGTTGATGGTATTGATGTCTATGTTGATGGCGCTGACGAAGTCAATGCACATATGCATATGATAAAAGGTGGCGGTGCGGCCCTTACCAGAGAAAAAATTGTCGCTGCCGTTGCAAAAACCTTTGTGTGTATCGCTGACGATACTAAACAAGTTCCGGTGTTAGGTCGCTTCCCATTGCCAGTAGAAGTTATCCCGATGGCACGTAGCTATGTCGCCAGAGAATTAGTTAAATTAGGCGGTGACCCTTCATATCGCACAGGCGTTGTAACCGATAACGGCAACGTCATTCTTGATGTTCATAACTTAGAAATAGTTGACCCTATCGCACTTGAAAATAGCATCAACGCCATCGTAGGAGTTGTGACTAACGGCTTGTTCGCTAATCGAGCGGCAAACGTATTAATTATCGGCACTAATGAAGGTGCAAAAATTATCAAATAACCCTTTAGAGTTTATACACTATATGATAGTTTAGAAATCTAGCCATCTAAAATTAACATTGTATTAATGTTTGATCGAGAGAAGTTAAACTATCATGAGCAACAATTCATTAGCGAAAGAAAAAATTAAGATATTACTTCTAGAAGGCGTTCACCAGAGCGCATTAGAAGAGTTGAAAGCCAAAGGCTATTCCAATATTGAATACCTTAAAACCTCACTTTCAGAAGCAGAGCTGACTAAAAAGATTGCCGATGTTCACTTTATCGGCATTCGCTCTCGCACAGACTTAAATAAAAACGTATTAAGCCATGCTAAAAAGTTAGTTGCTATTGGTTGTTTCTGCATCGGTACTAACCAAGTCGATAAAGCTGCAGCCCAATCTTTCGGCATTCCTGTTTTTAACGCTCCATTTTCAAACACTCGCTCTGTTGCTGAGTTAGTTCTAGGTGAGACATTACTTTTACTGCGCGGTATTCCAGAAAAAAGTGCCCAAGCCCATCGTGGTGTTTGGAATAAATCAGCTGTTGGATCTGTAGAAGCCAGAGGGAAAACTCTCGGTATCATTGGTTATGGCCATATTGGAATGCAGTTAGGTATTTTGGCTGAAACTTTAGGAATGAAAGTACGATTTTATGATATCGAAACTAAGCTTCCTTTAGGTAACGCAAGTCAAGCGCCTACGATGACTGCGCTTCTAAAAGAAGCCGATGTTATTAGCCTACACGTGCCTGAAACACCGCAAACTAAAAACATGATGGGTGCAGCAGAATTTGAAGTAATGAAGGATGGTGTTATTTTTATTAATGCCTCTCGAGGTACCGTGGTTGATATCGATGCTTTATCAGAAGCACTAGCCAATAAGAAAGTCGCTGGCGCCGCCATAGATGTATTCCCTACTGAGCCAAAAGGCAATGACGAAGAATTTATCAGCCCATTACGTGAATTTGATAATGTCATATTAACGCCTCATATTGGCGGTAGCACTAAAGAAGCACAAGAAAACATTGGCCTTGAAGTAGCAAGTAAGCTTGCTAAGTACTCTGATAACGGCTCAACTCTATCTGCCGTCAACTTCCCTGAGGTGTCGCTTCCAGAGCATACGGGAACCAGCAGATTATTACATATTCATCGCAATCAGCCAGGTGTATTAACCCAAATTAACCAAGCATTTGCCCAGCATGACATCAATATTGCTGCACAATACCTACAAACAGCAGATCAGATAGGTTACGTAGTTATTGACATTGAAGCGGAAAATCGTGAACTTGCTTTAAAAGAGTTAAAGCAAATTGATGCCACAATCAGAACAAGGCTATTGCACTAGTAGTCTGTTAATTAGTCTTTATTGAAATGACAGATGAAAGCCTAGCAATGAAGTTGCTAGGCTTTTTTATTGTTTAATTTTGAGTTTAAGTTTTACTTTATCTCAAAAGCAAAACCAGAATGCTTAAACTGAAATTGGCGCTTTAATATGTGGGTGAGATTGATAGTTCTGTAACTCAAAGTCTTCAAAAGTAAAATCGAAAATACTCTTAACCTCTGGGTTCATCCACATTGTCGGTAACGCTAGTGGTTCACGAGATAATTGCTCTTCAACTTGTTCAAGGTGATTTAAGTATAAATGTGCATCGCCAAAAGTATGGACAAAATCACCCAACTCTAAATCGCAAACTTGCGCAATCATCATAGTAAACAAGGCATAGCTCGCAATATTAAATGGCACGCCTAAAAAGATATCTGCACTGCGTTGATACAATTGGCAGCTCAACTTACCGTTCAAAACATAAAACTGAAATAAGGTATGACACGGTGGCAGTGCTTGCTTGCCTAATGCCGCATTTGCGTCAGGGCTAATTGAAGTGTCGGGTAATAATGCCGGATTCCAGGCAGTAATAATATGACGGCGAGAATCAGGGTTGTACTTTAAGTCTTCAATTAACTGCGCCAATTGGTCAATAGTTTCACCATTTTCAGCGGGCCAACTACGCCATTGCACACCATAAACAGGGCCTAATTCGCCCTCTTCTGTCGCCCAAGCATCCCAAATTTTTACGCCATTATCTTTCAAATAGCCAATATTGGATTCACCTTTAATAAACCACAATAGCTCATGAATAATAGACTTAAGGTGACATTTCTTCGTCGTCACTAAGGGAAACCCTTTCGCGAGATCAAAACGCATTTGATGACCAAAAATACTTTTAGTGCCAGTACCAGTACGATCAGATTTTTCAACCCCTTCGTCTCTCACATGGCGCATTAAGTCAAGATATGCTTTCACTAGGCTTTCCTTTAAAATCAATAAAACAGGGAGGAATTAATACTTAAATCATTGGGAATTCTAGTTCATTGCTAATGATTTAACCGCATTATTATAACAGCAAAATTATGCCTAATTATTAGCAACTAGGCAAAAATTTCTTAAATAATTTAGCTTGTATTAAGTAACTTAATTAAACCGCTTAAAGGCTGTTCAGCTTTCAAGGTATTTAAAGCATCATTTTTAAGGCAACTAACATCAAAAATACTGCGAAGCCCTTTTTTAAATATGGGATCGGCAGTGAACTCCCAACTTTAACACCTATTGGCGCAAATAAAGATGATGTTAATACAATGCCTAATAATGCCGGTAGGTAAATATAACCGAAGCTCCAATCTGGTAGTAAAGATTGTTCAGGTGCAATTAGCACATAACCTAGTGCGCCAAATAACGCGACCACAATACCGCTTGCAGTGGCAACACCAATCGCCTGGCGCATAGGGAATGAGCAATACATTAAAATAGGGACTAATATAGCGCCGCCAGCAATCCCCATTAAACTAGCGATAATACCAGTAAATAAGCCAATAATTTGTAATATCCAGTTTGCAGGTAATGCAATGCTTCGCTCTATTTTTATCGATAAGAACATATAAACGGCTAACGAAAATACGGCACAAGCAAAAAACAATGTTAAGGCATCCAATGTTAACATACCTGCAATTATTGCCCCTAGCATAGCGCCAATGGCAACGGTAATTCCTATTCGTTTAGCGATATCCCACGGAATATTGCCATTTTTATGGTGAGCAAAAGCTGCTGAAGAGGAAGTAAACATAATGGAGGCAAGCGAGGTTGCTAACGCCACAGGGAAGGCTAATTCAGCAGCGACGCCAAAAAAAGGCAGTAAATGAACCAGCACAGGAACAATAATCAGCCCGCCGCCGATGCCTAATAAACCGGCAAAAAATCCGACAATTGCACCCAATAGAGCACAGGCTAAAAACACACTTAATAGCATTGACACGTATTAATTTACCACAACAAAAAGTCCAGAAACTGAATGCTCAGCATATCACAGACATTAACGCCTAACACTTAATGTCTAACATGAACAAAGTCTGCTAAACCTAGTTGAACCAGCTGTTCGTGCATATATCTGTGCACCTTACTGGCATTGGTCAAGGTTAACACTTTTGCCAATATGGTTTCTAGCAAACTAAATTCAACATGGCGTATCACCCACTTCACTTTAGCCAGGCTATGTGCACTCATGCTCAAATTTTTGTACCCCATCGCCATCAGCAATAAAGCCCCTGTTGGTTCATTTGCCAACTCACCACAAATGCTTAATGGTATATTGCGTGTTGTGCTTTTTTGAGCAATATAATTCAACGCCCGCAAAACCGCAGGATGATAAAAGTCATATAAATTGGCAACACGGGTATTATTGCGATCAACCGCTAATAAATACTGGGTAAGATCATTACTGCCAACCGAAAAAAAGTCGACTTTATCGGCTAAGTCTTCTAATTGAAAAATGATACTAGGAACTTCCACCATAACGCCAACCTTCGGCTTTACTAATTTGTTGGTTTCAGTAATTGATAGTTCTGTTCGTAATTCAAAGTATGCTTGGTTAATCAGCCTTATTGCGTCATCAACCTCACTAATACTAGAGATCATTGGCAGCATAATAGCTAAATTATCAAGGCCAATGTTTGCCTTTATCATCGCTCGTATTTGTACTAAAAATATTTCAGGGTGATCAAGTGTGATCCGAATTCCACGCCAACCTAAAAATGGGTTAGCTTCGGTAATGGGAAAATAAGGCAATGACTTGTCACCACCAACATCCAATGTCCGCATAGTGACTGGTTGATTTGGAAACGACTCAAGCACTTGCCGATATAATGCGGTTTGCTCTAATTCAGAAGGAAAGCAACTGCGATTCATAAAAGGGATTTCAGTGCGATAAAGACCAACCCCTTCAGCACCAACATTATGCGAGAATTCAAAACCCGATGATAAGCCACTGTTGACTAATAAACTCACTTTATGTCCATCAAGCGTCGATGCCGGTAAATGCGCTACTTTATTGACCTGCGCTTGTAACTCTGTTTCTGCTAATAAAATATGCTGATATTCATTAACTAAAGCGTCATTTGGCGCAACATGTAATTGACATGAGTAACCGTCTAATATGACTTCTTTTCGATGTAATTGACGAATGGCTAGGTATTCAATGCCCATAATGGCGGGAATATTTAGCGCCTTGGCCAAAATAGCGGCATGAGAGTTATTTGAGCCACTTAATGAAACAATCCCCAGTAAACCTTGATGTTGATAATCTGCAATCATTGACGCAGTGACATCTTCAGCAACTAGCACAAATTTTTCTGGTAGTTTTTGCTCATGTATTTTTAAGTTTTGAAGGTTCTCTAATAAGCGATTACCTAGATCCTTAATATCAGAAGCTCGTTCGCGTATATAATCATCATCTAGTGCTTCAAATTTAATGACATAACCATCTACAATAAGTTTTAACGCACTTTCAGCATTCCAGCCTTGCTGAATTTTATTCAATACTTCGTTTTTAAAATTGTCACTTTCAAGCAGTTGTTTATAAACTTCAAAAATATCTAAACTACTATCTGAGGTTATTGTTTTTAACTTTTTGCCCATTGCGGTGAAATCAACCAATGTGCTTTGCACTGCTTCGTTAAACCGAATTAGTTGTTGGTCAGTATTTTCTTCTTTTGCGACCGCAATAGTTGATAGCTCAGCCGTTGGGTGAACAACCACCATTTCACCAATAGCAACACCAGGCGCGCCACCAATACCTTTATGAGTTTTAACGACACTTTGACTATTGTCGTATATGCCCATCAAGCCTTGTGCTTCGATACTTGCCATGGCAGCGGCTAATTGAGCAGATAAGGTAACAAGAAACGCTTCCTCATTTTCAGTGAAAAATCGTGCTTGTTCTTGTTGCACAGTTAGTATACCGAGCACTTTACGTTGATGAATAATTGGTGTGCCTAGAAAAGCTTTATATTTGTCTTCTTCGACTTCTGGCGCATGAATAAAATCAGGATGCTGTTGGGCATTAGCAATATTTATTGGTTCTTCACGTTGACCGACTAAGCCTACTAAGCCCTCAGTAAAGCCAATACTTGTACGACCAAAAGCATCTTCAGCTAAGCCGTCTGATGCCATCAGCAGAAAGTGTTGTTTGTTATGATCAGCGAAGTAGACCGAGCAACACTGAGAAGACAAGGCCTTTTTAACTTGCACCACTAAACGTAACAGAGCGGGATCAAGCTCTGCTGCTTGGCTAAATTCGAGCACAATTCGACGTAGAGTAGTAAGCATTATAATCCCTATAATTAAACTTTTTTGTAATTAAGCTATGTGTAAATTCAACGCAAAATAGATTTATAGCAGTTTAACGTTAAATAAAAATTACTGAGTAAAAAGCTAACGCTATCTGTTATGCCATCCATGTTCATTACAGAGCGACTAATTTTAAAGCCTTAAAACTAAATAGCTCACCGAAGTGAGCTATTTACATTACATAATAATAATCTAAGGTGAACATGGTTTAAGCTCGGCGTCGACGACGTTCAGGACGATAGCTAGGCATTGCTGCTATGGCAAATTCTTTCATCACTTTACGATATACTTCACGCTTAAACGAAACTACTTGTCTTACCGGATACCAGTACGAAACCCATCGCCAATCATCAAACTCAGGATGATCTGAATGTAATAAATCAACCGCTGATTCTGGTGCTGTTAATTTCAGTAAAAACCATTTCTGCTTTTGACCGATACAAACGGGTAAACTTTCGTGCCTAATTAACCTTTTTGGTAGTTTATATCTTAACCAGTGTTTAGTCGTTGCTACAATTTTAACATGTTCAGGTTTTAAACCGACTTCTTCATTTAATTCCCGGTACATGGTTTGCTCTGCAGACTCACCCTCGTCAACACCACCTTGTGGATATTGCCAAGAATGCTGACCAAAACGTCTTGCCCAAAATACTTGTCCCCTGTCATTGATTATTACTATGCCGACGTTGGCTCGATAGCCTTCGGCATCTATCAAAGGAACTCCTGACAGCATTAATAATGTCATTGATTCTTCCATACTCTGCACCTTGGAGCAATTAAATATTAGAAGAAATAGTTGTTTTTATTAAACAGCACATTGGCATTCACTAAGGATTATATTTTGCAGATAAGTTTTAGCTGTAAAAAATGCTCTTGCCCACCATGACAAAATTACACGATAATGGCGTTAATATTATTTTAGAAGACATCACATTGAATAGCATTCCTAAAGACGAAGCTGAATTACTTAATCGCGCACAAAATTTAGCCGGCATGACCTTAGGTGAAATAGCGGCATCACTTAATATCAGAGTGCCAAAAGATTTAAAACGTGAAAAAGGTTGGGTAGGACTATTACTTGAACAAATGCTTGGTGCCAGCGCGGGTTCACGCCCCGAGCCTGACTTTCCACATTTAGGAATAGAGCTAAAATCGCTGCCAATAAATTATCAAGGTAAGCCATTAGAAACCACTTTTGTTTGCGTTGCTCCCCTAACAGGTTTAGTTGGCGCACAATGGCAGACTAGTCATATTCGCAATAAAATGGCACGAGTTTTATGGGTGCCAGTTATATCCGAACGTGAAATTCCGATAGCCGAACGCATAGTTGGTACACCATTTATTTGGTCACCATCACCTGAAGAAGAACAACTTCTAGCGCTAGATTGGCAAGAGTTAACCGATATGATCGTGCTAGGAAATGTTGAGAATATTCACGGTAAGCATGGCCAAGTGCTTCAATTACGCCCTAAAGCGGCCAATAGCCAAGCAAAAACACAAGCATTTAATCGCCATGGTCAGCCGTTTTTAACGTTACCACGAGGTTTCTATTTAAAAATCAGTTTCACCCAAGCACTTTTGAATAAATACCTAAGAGTGGATTAGAATTGCTTTACTTCATATATCTACCACAGCTATATATTTTGATAAAAGCATGGCTTAAGCCGAGTAATCGCGCTATAAATAAGCTATAGGCATAAAACTAGGCACTGTTAATATTTAATGAAGTTTGGAAATAAGTTCGATCGCTATATAGTTATTATATTTTTCGTCACAATCATTACGGTTATTTTGACGTCATACCTCACATTTAAAGAAATTATCAACAGTCACAATAAACAACAACATTCTGCAATTACGCCATTATTTTCTTTAATAACAAGTGAAATATTACGGCCATTAAATGTTGCTAATTTCATGGCCAATAACCAACTCATTATCGATTATGCAAATAGCGACAAAATCGACAAAAAATACCTAGTCACATATCTCGAGAAAATATCCCAATCGTATAATATGTTAGCCTTTATCGCTTTAGCTAAACATGACTTAATGATTGATTCTAATGCTAAAGAAACTATGTTGAGCAGTAAAGATGCTGAATGGTTCCACCGCCTTAAAGATCTTCCTGGCGATCAATTTACCGACATTGGTAATGCCGAAGATCCTCATTTGTATTTTGATAACAGAATTTTAAATAATGATGGCGAGTTTTTAGGCTTTACCGGTATTGGCATCGACTTAAATTATTTTGCCACTAAGTTTGCCGAATACAGTCAACGCTTTGGCTTTGAACTCTACTTTGTCGACCAAAATAACGTCATAACATTGTCTTCTGATAAAATAATGAAAACAGAAGGTCATCATCGAAAAGATGCCATCACTAGGCTCAATGACTTACCTTGGTATCAATCACTGACTCAAAATAATACCGTTGATACACGTTTATCATCAGAGGTTATGTATAACACTGAAGAGGGCTTATTGATTTCACAAATGCCGATTCAGGAACTAAATTGGCGAATGTTTATTGTTTCTCCGCCCGCTTCTGATCAAAATGAATATTGGAAAATTTTTGTTAGCCGCTTTGTTATCTTCTTTCTGATTATTTTTATTTTTTTCATCCTATTACTAAGAATTTTGCATTACTTCAAATCACGTTTAGTACAAGATTCAGAAACAGATTTTTTAACCCAATTACCAAATCGTAGCCATATTCATTGGCGTTTCGACGATATTGTACAAAAGAATACCACTCTATCGGTTGTTTTGGCTGATATCGATAATTTCAAGCAAATTAACGATACCTATGGTCATTTAGTGGGCGATGATGTACTGCGGATAATCTCTGATCAACTATCACAAACCTTACGCCAAATTGATGTTATTGGTCGTTGGGGCGGTGAAGAGTTTGTTATGCTATTACCTGATACAACCGCAAGCCAAGCTCATGTGATTATTGAGCGAATAAGAGAACAAATTGCAAACATATCATTTCCAATATCAACCACCAGTGGCTCATTTAGTATCACGGTAAGCTTTGGCATATGTGAATTACCATTGCAAAACAAAACCTTAAAAGACTATATATCATGTGCTGATAAAGCCCTTTATAAAGCAAAACACAATGGTAGAAACCAGAGTGTAATATTTAATTAGTGCAGTTTATTGAGATGAATATCGCAATACTTAGCAATACTAAATCAACAAATAACTTTATGTGCTAAAGATTTTTGATAGTAACTTTCTGGCTGATACTAACACTCGCTTGACTAGCAATCGTTTGCCAATCAGTGTTAGCTGCTTCCAAGCAAACAAATTCATTATCACTACCTTGGTGCATATCAGCCATCGATTCTGTCGCTTGTCCTGGGTTCCACATCACCCATTTTTGGCAGTTAATACTGCTAACATTAATTTCTCTTTGCCAACCATTGTCAATAATCGTCTGATTTTGGTTATCATGATAAATACGATCAATTGGACCAACACAGTTATTTAGATTTGCCAAAGTCCCCTTTTCACCGCTAAGTTTATCGTCAAACTTAATGCTTTCCAGTAATGGAATATTGCTTTCTTCTGGTGAACTAATACAAAAATAGCTGTGCAGTGCGCCAGTATATTCTACCGGTTGCTCAGATAGATTAGTCATGGTTAGTGTTTGTTCGAATTGCTCTGAAAACACTAACTTTTGCGATAGTTTAAATGTTGCTGGCCAGTGCTTTGAAAAGTGCTTACCACTTAATGATAAAGTAATAATCACTTGTGACTGAGACATTTCGATATCATCAAGATGCCACTGACTTTGTCGAGCAAAGCCATGCTTACTCACCTGTTCAATATTACCTTTAACTGCTTTAACCTCACCGCCAAACCAGGGCCAGCATATTGGAATACCACCACGAATAGCTGCTGTGGTTGAATATTTACTATCTTTACTCAGCCAGAATACCGGTTGTTGGCCTTTAGGTTGCCAAGTTAATACCTGACCACCGTATAAGCTCACCGAACCTTCACCTTTGTTATGTATGAAGCGTAATGCTTTAATTTCGTCGCTAAGAGCAAATAATTCAATCGTGCCAAATTCATTTTTCAGTAATATTTCCGATGACATACTTTGCCTATAAAGTAGATAACATATAACGTTGTTGCTAAGTTTAAAATATAGCGTTAATGGATGAAAGTACAAAAGCTTACTTAAGCACTTTCATAGTAGAAGGTGTATTACCACCTTACGGGCTAATAAGAACAGCCTATAAGTAATAAATAAAAAAACCACGACAAGCGTGGTTTTTAAGTTATGTTCTACCAACAAACTAAATTGCTAGCTATTAGGCACTAAGTTTTACTTCAAATAAGACTTAGGCATATTGCTTTGTTTCATATAACGATCACGTAATTTATCTTGACGGCTTTGCGTTGAAACCTCTTTACCGCCAATCCAGATTTTGGCAACGTGAGAGCTTAATTCAAATGGGTCTGCACTCCACAAAACTAAATCAGCTGTTTTACCGACGGCAATTCTACCGCTATCAACGTTAAAGGCATCAGCAACATTAGCCGTTACTGCGGCAAGTGCAGCATCACGAGACAAGCCATTAGCTACGGCATTACCAGCATGAAAGCGCAGTTGGTAAAGGTTATGAGTATCACCATCAACCGTCAATGCTACATTAACACCTGCTGCAGTTAATTTAGCAGCATTTTCTAATGAGGCATGTAACGAATCAAAACTACCCGGTAAATTATCTAATGCAGCCATCACAACAGGGACTTTCGCTTGTGCAATTTTATCAGCAATTAATACTGAATCAGCGGCACCTACAAAAACTAAGTCTAATGAAAAAGTTTCTTTAAGCTTTAATAATGCTAAAAGGTCAGTTGCACGGTCAGCATAAGCAACTAGTGCTTTATCACCAGCTAACAAAGCATTAATGACCTTATCTTCACGACTTGGCTCTTTAGCTTCTTTCTTATCTTTTGCGTCTTTAGCTTTCTTTTTCGCTTTAGCTAACTTCTTTGTCGCATCTTCAAACTTAACTTGTAGTTTTTGTAAGTCTAAGGCACGAGAGCCTTTACTTTTTGCGCCCAAATCAATAATAACAGCATTATTACTAACGCGAACACTATCAAATTCACCCGATAAATCAGCAACAAAAGTTTGTCCTTTAAACATACTTTCACCACCACGTGGCACGACTACGTTACTGGTAATTCCACCTTTACGGCTATAAGGAATAACGCTTGAACGAGGATTAAATGCTAAACTGGCATCAAAAGTAATATCAGCCTTTTTATCGCCAGCATCACGGCTTCTAGATACAGCGCCCACTTCTACTAAACCTAGCTGATTCATTGAGCCAATAAAGCCGGGGGTTAATATTTTTCCTTCCGCATCAATAACAGTATCTGCTGTCACTGATTCAGGATTTATCGCTGTTACTTTACCGTCTTCAATAATTACTGTGGCATTGTTCAAAACACCTTGTTCAGTCACGGTATGCACCGTAGCGTTAGTAATCGCGATGCTCTGTGCAAAACTGGCTGTTGAGCTTGCTAGCGCCAAAGCAATTAGCGATGATTTAAATAATTTTAAATGCTTCATTTTCTTCACCTTATCTCTGACCTAACAGGAAATCGCTTTTCGCTTGGTATTTTTCATCATGGCGATCATATACTTTTGCGCCATCAACAAATACTTGCTCTGCTTGAGCATAAACACTAAATGGATTTTGATTCCAAATAACCACGTCAGCATTTTTACCTTTTTGTAAACTACCGGTTTTGTCCGCTAAACCTAATGATTTTGCAGCATTTTGTGTGATCCAAGTAATTGCTAATTCAGGTTTGATTTCAAAACCATTTTCATTAGCACGGTACATCACTTTACCGGCTTCTTGGTTCAAACGCTGAATCGTATTAGCAGAATCGGAATGCACGATCGCACAAGAGTTTTTCACTGCATCAACAATGGCAACATTCTCATGCACCATGTCATAAGCTTCCATTTTAAAGCCCCACCAATCTGGCCACATAGCAGCACAGTTACCGTTTTCCGCTAAGGTATCAGCAATTTTGTATGCTTCTATACCGTGATGAAAGGTACCTGAGTGGTAATTAAATTCTTTACCTAAATCAATCATCATCGCCATTTCTTCGGCTTTATAACAATGATTGTGGATCAATATTTCACCGTCAAGCACACCTTTTAAAGTATCAAGTTCAATATCACGAACTGGCGCTTCAGGGTTTTTACCGGCCGCATAATCTGCATCATACTTTTCCCAAGCACGTTTATATTCTGTCGCTTCTGCCCATGCCATACGATAACCGGCCATATTGCCCATACGAGTTGATGGTAAAACTTTACGACTGCCATAAACACGTTTTGGGTTTTCACCACAAGCCATTTTTAAGCCATAAGGAGCTGCAGGAAACTTCATTCCCTGCATGGTTTGGCTTGGTACATTGCGCAGTGTTACACCACGACCTCCAAAGAGGTTTGCTGAACCAGGTAATATTTGTAAGGTTGTAATACCACCAGCTCGCGCCGCTTCAAAACCAGGGTCTTGTGGCCAAACACTATGTTCTGCCCACACTTCAGAGGTATTTGGAGAAGACATTTCATTGCCGTCAGAATGAGATTCAACCGATGGACTTGGGTAGACACCTAAATGCGAATGCACATCGATAATTCCCGGCGTTATCCACTTACCTTGTGCATCAATTTCAACAGCATCAGCCGCCGTTAGCGCGCTTCCAATTTGGCTAATTTTACCATCAACCATTAATACATCAGCATTATCAATACGCTCGCCTGTTCCGGTTAATACCGTGGCATTTTTAATTAAGATGTTTTGTTTAGGTAATGCTTGGTAGGTACTTGGGTAAGGGTTTTTATTAATCAGTACTTTTGCGTCTTGTTGTTCGCTTTGCAAACAGCCAGTTAAAGACACAGAAAGGGCTGCCATCACTAATGATGGGAGAAACTTTTGCATAAGAATATTCCTGTTTTGCTGCATACCTTGCAGAAAAACATCTCGTTATTCAGACAAAGTGGTAATGAGCTTATTATTATCAGTGTGCGTCATTGTATTAAGGCTAATCGCATTAACACAATATTAGCATCATACAATATTAGCATCATACAATATTAGCATCATACAATATGATGAAATGTTAACAACAACAAGTCTGCTATTAACTACGGGCGTTGAATTGCGTTGAATAGACAATTATCTGCGGTAAATGGAGGGGGAATTAAAGGCTAAAGTTCGAAATCACCAAAATCAAAATCGCCGCTGTTGCTGATTTTAGCTTTAGCTGGTGGATCAAGTAATGAAGGTTGTTTTTCTACGACTTCAACTTCTGCAACTTTTATTTTTGCAGGGGCTGACTTTCGTTTCTTGCGTTGTTGACAGCGTTTAATGACTTTTTGACGTTCATCAGAATTAAACGAGACCCAATTTAAACGTTCTTCACGGGTTCGAAAACAGCCCGAACATTGACCTTTGTCATCTGACTGACAAATACCAATACATGGACTAGGAACGTCAAAAAATTCTAATTGCATCTAATTATTATCAACCAATTTCTGCAAAATATCTTCCCGATATGACCAATACTCAATAAATAATGTAATCATACCGGGATATACGCTTAAGCTAGATTAGCCTAACTTATCGGTAGCAATGTGGTAATCAGGGTCTTCAATAACATTGATTTCCACTAAGCTGCCAGCTTTAGTTAGCAGTTGCGTACACTCTTTGCTCAAATGCTTTAAATGTATTTTCTTACCGCGAGTAGTATATCGCTCGGCTAAGGTATCAATCGCTTCAATTGCAGAATGGTCAGCAACACGAGTATTTTTAAACTCAACGATAACATCATCGCTATCGGCGTCGATATCAAATTGCTCAAGGAAGTTTGAAATTGAACCAAAAAATAATGGCCCTGTTACGTCATATACCGTTGAGCCGTTTTCATCAGTTGAGCGATGAACGATAACGTGTTTTGCATGTTCCCAAGCAAATACTAACGCTGAAACGATAACACCAACAATTACCGCAATTGCTAAGTCAGTGGCAACAGTAACACCAGAAACTAAAATAATCACAAAGGCATCAGCCTTTGGTACTTTGCCTAAAATACGGAAGCTTGACCATTCAAATGTGCCAATAACCACGATAAACATAACACCTACCAATGCTGCTAATGGTATTTGTTCAATTAACCCCGAAGCAAATAAAATGAAGCCAAGTAATGCAAGTGCTGCTGTAACACCTGACATTCGACCACGGCCACCTGAGTTTACATTGATCATTGATTGGCCAATCATGGCACAACCACCCATACCGCCGAAAAAGCCAGTAACAGTATTTGCAGCGCCTTGGGCAACACATTCTTTATTGCCGTTACCGCGTGTACCAGTTAATTCATCAATTAACGTTAATGTTAATAAAGATTCAATTAAGCCAATCGCCGCTAAAACAAGGGCAAATGGTAAAATAACCTGAAACGTTTCAAAGCTAAATGGCACGTTAGGAATGCTAAATTGTGGTAAACCACCGGCAATAGAAGCAGCTGGGTCGTTAGTCATATCACGAACAAAATCGACCACTGTACGTGCATCTAAATCTAAGCTCTGTACTAGTAAAGTAACGACAACAATTGCAACCAATGAAGACGGCACCGCTTTAGTTAATTTAGGTAGAAAATGAATAATCGCCATGGTTAACACGATAAGCCCTGCCATGGTATATAGCTGGCTACCTTGCATCCATTCTAATACACCGGCGTCATTAGTAACTTTGAATTGTCCTAATTGCGCAAGGAAAATAACAATTGCTAAGCCATTAACAAAACCTAGCATTACTGGGTGTGGTACTAAGCGAATAAATTTGCCGAGCTTAAATAGCCCTGCCAGTATTTGCAGCACACCTGTGAGCACCACAGTAGCAAACAAGTATTCAACACCGTGAATGGCTACCAAACTCACCATAACAACAGCCATAGCGCCAGTCGCACCAGAAATCATACCAGGTCGGCCACCAAATATTGAGGTGATTAGACCCACCATAAAGGCAGCATATAAACCCACTAAAGGTTCAACACCAGCAACAAAAGCAAATGCTACAGCTTCAGGTACTAATGCTAGTGCTACGGTTAAACCCGACAGCATATCATTCTTCAAATTTGCCGCTTTACTGGCGTGTAATTCAAACATTATTTTCTCTACGTTAATTAAAACATCAAAAACACAAGCCTGAGTGTTTCATCGGCTTGTATTTAAATACTTTGGCTTTAGATTTAGCACCCGTGATTAGCCTAATGATAGGCAACCTAAACGAAAATCGTTATCTTTCGGGGCTTGAAGGCGCGGGAATACTATAGATTTTTCAGAAAAAAGTCAATATCTGCTCAAAAATACATCAAGTAATTCAAGCAAATATCAAATTTATATCGAGGTGTGCTGCGGTAAATTATTTAACTAAATTAACCGCTAATAATTGATTCACGTTCATTAAGAAATACTTTGATTTCATCACGTGAACCCAAAATGTGTTGCTGTAATAAAGCAACTGCCTTTTCGACATCACGCGCTTTACATAAAGCTAATATTTCATTGTGTTCAGATTCAGCCTTTGAAATACCACCGGCCCAAAGCAAATGCATACGAATATAACGATCTGCATTCTTATTTAGGGTATTGACCAAGTCTTGAGTTTGTGGGCGATCAGCACCTGAATACAAACAGTTATGATAGTCAGAATTGAGTTCACTCCAAGTATTAGCCGCATTTTCTTTGCCTAAGGCTTTATCGAGTTTTTTCAATAATTGCGTGGCTTCATCAAGCTTTTCATTACTCAGGTTAGGTAATGAATTTGCAAGTAAATCGGCCTCAAGCATGGCACGTAGTTCAAAAAGCTCATCGACTTGATCAGCATTTAATTCAGTTGCCGTGGCACCTTTATGGGGTTCAAACGCGACTAAACCTTCGCCTTCTAATTGCAATAAAGCTTCTCGGATTGGAATACGGCTGACATTTAATTCATCTGCTAGGGCTGCTTGTCGCAACGGCTGACCAGCTTTAATCTCACCACTTAAAATCTTTTCTCTAAGTGTTTCAACAACTAATTGAGTTCTGGTTTTATATACTATGCTCATACAAGGCTTCCTAAGAATGTTACCGCTATTATAGAGATCCGCACGCTAAACACAAAAAAAAAGAGTTATTGCTAATAACTCTTTTAAATCTACTAAAAATATAATCTGCAAACACTTGATAAAATTAACTTTTTAATAACTCCGGTAATAGTTCACTTGGCATGTTTTGATAACAAATAGGACGTTGAAAACGTTTTATCGCTTCACTGCCAACTGAGGTTGTACGAATGTTTGTTGATGCAGGGAAAGGACCACCATGATTCATCGATGCACAAACTTCAACACCTGTTGGCATTTGATTATAAATTAAACGTCCCACTTTATGCGCAGCGACATTGGCAACCGCTTTAGCATCTTCAATATCAGATTCCAGCGCATGAATACTTGCAGTGAGATTACCTTTCAATAAAGCAATACCTTGCATCATTTCATTAAAGTCAGCACATTTTACTATTAATGCAGAAGCGCCAAACACTTCTTCTTGTAGTAAAGCATTGTTGGCAAATGTTGCTAAATCGGTACTAAACAATGCAGCTTGGCAAAAATGCGCTAGCCCTGCCTGCCCTTGAGCTAGTAACTCTACGCCTTCAATATTTTGCCACTGACTAACGGCATTTTTGTATGAGTTTGCTATGCCTGGCGTTAGCATCACACCAGCCTGTGTTTGAACGATATCAGCTGCGGCAGTTTCAGCAAACTGACTATATTGCTCAGCATCGACTACAAACCATACACCAGGACTAGTACAAAACTGACCTTGACCCATCATGAGCGACGCAACTAAACCAGAGGCAATTTCTTTGGCATCATTTTTCAATTTATTAGCGAGAATAAATTGCGGATTAACGCTGCCTAGCTCACCATAAAAAGGTATTGGCTCTGCACGTTGGTTTATCTGCTGTTGAAGGATCATACCTACTCGTTCTGAGCCAGTAAAACCAACTGCTTTAACCAATGGATGAGTTACTATTTGGCTAGAAATATCATAGCTCTTACCTTGCACTAGCGAGAATACACCCGTATCAATATCTGCTAAGTTCATCGCTTTTAAAATAGCTTGGGCGATTAATTCAGCGGTTGCAGGATGTGCTGCATGTGCTTTCATCACTACAGGGCAGCCTGCAGCCAATGCTGATGCTGTATCACCGCCAGCAGTAGAGAAAGCCAAAGGAAAATTGCTAGCAGCAAAAACACCAACAACACCTAAAGGTAAATAACCCAGACGTGTTTCAGGCTTAGGTAACGGAGCACGCTCAGGATCCGCTAAATCAATTACTGCCTTGTATTCACCTTTTTCGAGTAAATCGGCAAACAAATTAAGTTGCCCAATCGTACGACCACGCTCACCTTGAATACGCATCGCTGGCAAGCCAGTTTCTGCACAAGCCGTTTCAACCAGCTCATCGCCTAATTCAAGGATTTGTTCGCCGATAGTACGTAAAAAGGTCGCTCGACGAACTGCGGGTAACTGACTATAAATAGAAAATGCGCGTTGAGCCGCAAGAATGGCATTATCAATTTCAGCCTTAGTAGCATCTGCAAATTGTGTCGTCATCGGCGTATTTTCAATGGCATTAAAGGCAACAAAGCCATTTTGTGTTTCACCAGACCATTGCCCAGCAATTAAGTTCTTACCTGTAATTGTCATATTATTCTCTTGTATTTTATCTAAGTTAGTTAATCTGAATAGTCAGTATTCAATTTATGTAACACTAAAGCCCATTGCATAGGGATCGTTATCGTCAATAGTGATTTTATTTTCTCCAAAGACATGCGCCCAACCTTGAATGCTTGGTTTAATTGCTTTAATAGCGCCAGAGGATGACTGCAACTCAACAATTTCTTCTACTTTGCCGACAAACTGACTACCGATATAGCTTTCATGTACAAAATTATCACCAAGGTTTAGTTTACCTTTGGCAAAAAGCTGTGCCATTCGAGCACTTGTGCCAGTACCACATGGCGAACGGTCAATGGCCTTCTCACCATAAAATACCGCATTAGCAGCATCTGAGCCTTCAGTTTGTGTTTTTCCAGTCCACAGCACATGAGTTACGCCAGAAACTGTTTCATCTTCAGGATGAACACAGCGTAATGTTTTGCCTGCAATTTCTCGAACAATGGGACTCCAATGTAAAATATCACCGGCGCCCCATTGATCAATACCGGGGAAATTTTCTTGTGGCTCAACGATAACGTAAAAATTACCACCGTATGAAACATCTACTTTTAGTGTTCCTAAGCCAGGAATATCCAACACGACATTTTCATGCGCTAAATAAGAAGCAACATTTGTTAAACGAACAGCAGTAACTTTCTCCTCTTGCATTTGGTAATCAATATTGATTTGCCCAGCAGGCACATCAAGAACAAGCTTTCCCTCATTTCTCGGGCTTAGTAAGCCGTTTTCTAACGCAGCAGTTACCGTACCAATCGTTCCATGACCACACATAGGCAAACAGCCTGATGTTTCTATGAAAAGTATCGAGCCGTCTGAATTTTTAGAGCAAGGTGGATATAAAAAAGCACCAGACATCATGTCATGGCCTCGTGGCTCAAACATTAAGCCTTGACGTATCCAATCATGATTTTCAAGAAAGTCTTGTCGTTTTTCACTCATGGTATTGCCACGTAGGTTTGGGTGACCACTTGTTACTAAGCGCACAGGGTTACCGCACGTATGTGCGTCAATACAAATAAAAGTTCCTTTAATCATTTAATATTATGCTTCCGTCATTTTCTAATATTCCTAAACAGGAAAGTGTTTTACAAATAAGAGACTAAGAAGGTGAAAGTTTAGTAACCCAAGTTCGTAAAACTAAATCCACTGTAGTCTGAATTAATCTACGTTAAATTTACTTAAATCAATGCGAATTGCTTCGATATTGATAGACATGTCATCAAGGTATTATGTTGTTACCGCTGGGTAAACGCCTTGCCAGTCAATATTCTTCATTAGTCTGTTGGTTTCGTTAAATCTATTTAGCTATTTAAAACTATTGCTAGAAATAATATAGCATATTGTATACAATATTTAGAGTCATACAAGTACCAGTAGTAAAATTTATTTCTCAGGTTGGATAACATGCAGTTTAATAAGAATAATTTTTTAAATTATCATAAAATTAGCACCATAGATGCGCATACTGAAGGTGAACCTTTACGGATAATCACTGATGGTTACCCTGAAATTAAAGGTAATACTATTCTAGAAAAGCGCCAATACGTAACCGATAACTTAGACCACTTTAGACAATTACTGATGTTTGAACCGAGGGGCCATGCTGATATGTATGGTGCCTTAATTACCAAGCCTTGTACCAGTGAAGCAACATTTGGCATTTTGTTTATGCACAATGAAGGTTATAGCAGTATGTGTGGTCACGGCATTATTGCCGCGGTATCTGTTGCTATTGAAAGTAAAGCGCTTGCTATGCCTGAGAAAAATCAAATTATCGGTATTGACGCTCCAGCAGGCTTTATTAAGGCTTATGCTGAAAAAAATGCAGAAAATAAACTCGCTATAAGTTTTGATAATGTGCCTTCTTTTGTTGAAGCGTTAAATCAACAGGTCAACATTCCAGAATTTGGACCAGTTAATTATGATATCGCCTTCGGCGGTGCCTATTATGCTTTTGTTGATGCCGACAAATTAAATATTGCTTGTACACCAGAGAATAACCAACAGCTGATCAACGTTGGCCGCGTTATTAAACATGCCGTCATGGCAAGCTACAACATTAATCATCCCGTTGAAGATGACTTAAGTTTCCTTTACGGCACTATTTTCTATTCGAGTAAAACTGACTCTTCTCGTTCTCATTCTCGACACGTTTGTGTATTTGCAGATGGTGAAGTCGACCGCTCTCCTACAGGCACAGGCGTGAGTGCTCGAGTAGCGTTATTGCATGCAAAAGAAAACCTCCCCGCGCAGCAAGATGTTGTGATTGAAAGTATTGTCGGCGGAAAAATGACCGTACGTGTTCAACAAAAATGTCAGTACTTTGATAAATCGGCAGTAATTCCTAGGGTGAAAGGGCGTGCATTTATCACTGGTTGTCATGATTTTATGTTAAGCCCAGACGATATTTTTCCTCAAGGCTTCATTTTACGATAAGCACTTAGTGTATCGCTAGAAAATAAACAACGTTAGGTAATAAACGAGCATGAATGACGAACAAGTAAATGCTAACAAAGGCAAGAAAGTTGCCGTTTTAGGTGCTGGCATTATAGGTATAAATTGCGCCTTGGAATTACAATCCTTAGGGTTTCAAGTCAGCTTAATTGACAAGGCAGGTATTGGCGAAGGTTGCTCGAAACGCAATGCCGGACATTTTGCCACCGAGCAAGTATTCCCTTTAGCTGAAGCTAGTTTACTTTGGCAGCTGCCTAAAATGCTATTCGACCCACTCGGGCCAATGGCGCTTTCACCAAGTTATTTTCCAAAAGCTTTACCATGGTTTTTAAAGTTTGTTGCTAACATGCTCACCAGTAAAAAAACTAAAAACACCGCAGCACTTAAAACTCTCAACAAATATGCTATCGACTATTACAAGCCCTTATTACGAGCAGCAAAAGCAGAGCATTTAATAACATCGAAAGGCAGCTTGCTAGTTTTTGAAAGTCAAAAACGTAAAAATGCTGAAAAAGTGTTTAATCGTTATAAAAAAGCAGGAATTGCAGTAAAGTTGCTCGACAGAGCACAAACATTATTACTTGAGCCAAACTTGAGTATTAATATTCATTACTCGCTATATTTTACTGATGTAGCCCACACTGCAGACCCTTTTTCGATCAGTAAAGTACTTGCCAGCCAAGCAATGAAATTAGACACCAAATTCCTACAGGCAGAAGTTTCGGCTATCAGCAGTTCTGACAATGGTATTAAGATCGAATACTTATCACAAGAAAGCTCACAAGGTGAGCTCATCAATGACGTTCAAGAGTTTGACCAAGTAGTCATTGCGACTGGCGCCTGGTCAAAACCTTTACTTGCGCAATTAGGCTACAAGCTCCCGATTGAAGCAGAGCGAGGCTATAGCCTAGATTTGCCACATTCAGTGGAAGCACATTTAACACGCCCCGTCGCGTCAGCCGAGCGAAAGTGTATTATTACGCCAATGACACACGGGCTTAGGTTAGCAGGCACTGCTGAGTTTGCAAGTTTAACTAAAGCAGCAAATATGAAGCGTGCCAATATGCTTTATAAAAACTCCCAAGAGTTACTAAGTGAATTACCAACATTTTTACCACAAAATGCAGAGCCAGAGCAGCGTTGGATGGGTTGTAGACCTTCATTACCTGACTCCTTACCCGTTATTGGGCAAGCACCAAATCACAGTAATGTTTTTCTTGCCCTTGGCCACCAACACTTAGGGTTAACTTTAGGAGCAATAACAGGAAAACTTATCGGCCAAGTCATGTCAGGGCAAAAAACAGATATTGATATTAGCCCTTTTTCAATCAGTCGTTTTAACTAACCTGCGCTTTTACCGCTGCGGCCTTCGGCTCATCCCCGTCGTTGGCTGCAGCAACTTTCTTTAATTCTATTATCTTACAGACCTACAATAATTTTTTACTTCAACTTTTATATTTTTTCTAACTATTAATAATTCTGTTATCGTAAGCTACAACAGTACGTAAAACACTCAACCTCATAACAATTTTCTAAGTTTTTTTATATTGTTGAATCACGTTTAGTAAAAATAATAAGAGTGCACCTATGCCTAAAAAACACAATAGCATTGCTTTTCTAGCTTTTATTTTCGCTGTATTTTCAGCAATATATATCAAACAATTTATTGCTCCCCAGTGGGTTGAGCAAAGTTATGTTTACGATGTCAGTACCGATGAACATGGCACATCAAGCTATATATACAAAGAGCAAAAGGTCATCATTGAAAGTATTGTCGACTATAAAAGCTCATCACTAAATCAACAAAACTTAGATAACATCACTGGCACGCCAGCACTCAGCCAACAATGGGTTAGAGATGAACAGCAACAGCTGAAACTTCTAAAGCCTGCATTTCATTTTGGTGTTTGGTCGTTACTGCCGGCATTTATTACTATCGCCTTGTGCCTTCTAACGCGCGAGCCATTAACAGCGTTGCTTGGCGGCATAGTTGTGGGCGCAATAATGCTAGGACGTTATGACCTAACGGATAAAGTCATCATTCCTAACCTTGCCAAAGAAGGCACAGCGGCATTATTACTGCTTTATTTATGGCTCCTTGGCGGCTTACTTGGCGTTTGGTCGAAAACAGGCGCCGCACAAGCGTTTGCCAATTACATGACCAAGCATTTTGTTAAAGGGAGAAAGTCAGCAAAACTGGTTTCATGGTTATTAGGTATACTGTTTTTTCAAGGCGGCACTATGAGTACCGTACTCGTTGGCACAACAGTACGACCACTTGCCGACAAAGCAAAAGTTAGCCATGAAGAAATGAGCTACATAGTCGACTCAACCGCCTCACCCATTGCTTCAATTCTTGCGTTCAATGCATGGCCTGCTTACGTACAGGCATTAATTTTTATTCCCGGCGTATCATTTTTAGCAACAGAAGCCGACCGAATCGCCTTCTTCTTTCAAAGTATTCCTTTAAGCTTTTACAGTATTTTTGCAGTTACCGGTACATTTCTGCTAAGTCTCAATATCACGACCTTTGCAGGTAAGCGTATTAGAGCAGCAAAATATCGAGCTGAAACTCAAAGCCTTCTTGATGCGCCAACGGCAAAACCGCTCAGTGCTAAAGAATTACAAAGCTCAGACGTACCTGAAGGGTATTCGCCACATGTTTTGGAATTTGTTCTGCCATTAGTCACATTAACAGCCATTGCAATTGGCAGTTTTATTGCTTTAGGCTCACCGAAAATAAACTGGGCATTTGCGTCTGCACTGCTCTTGTCAGCCGTTATCGCCATCGTTAAGGGTATGTCGCTAAATCATGTTATTGACGGTTTTACCAATGGCTTAAAAGGCGTAGTTTTCGCTTCGGTGATTCTAATGCTGGCGGTCATTATTGGCAGTATCAGTAAAGAAACCGGCGGTGGCTTATTTCTAGTATCACTATTAGGTGAACAATTACCATTTTGGTGTTTACCGGTTATTTTACAACTTATCACTATGATAATCGCATTTTCTACCGGCACGAGTTGGGGCACATACGCCATAGCTTTTCCGTTAGCGATGCCTTTAGCTTGGGCGATATGTCAAAGCCAAGAATTAGCTAATCCAGAGTTATTTATGATGCTGTGTTTTGCAACTGTGCTCAATGGTAGTGTTTTTGGTGATCAATGCTCGCCAATTTCTGACACCACTATTCTCAGTGCCATGACCACAGGCTGTGACTTAATGGACCATGTAAAGTCGCAACTCGTCCCTGCGACATTAGCCGCGTCTTTAGCTGGTGTATTATGGACATTAACCGCCTACCTTTTTGTTTGATAGTAATAACGATAGCAATCGAAAATATTGCTAAATTACAAGTGTTAAAATGGAATATTGCTGTAGCACCGAGAGAATAAAATCTCTGTGCTACTATTTATTAACAATGGACGTCGAACTTGTTTTGGATCAAACATTTCCTTCAGCATGGTTCGTATAATAAATTTTTCTTCTGGTGAATTTTAGCGATATGAACCAACAGTTTATCATTTTTTTCAAAGCACTATTGGGCAGCTGTAAAGACTTGCTCCCCATCGTATTCGTGATCGCTTTTTTCCAATTTGCAGTACTACAACAGCCGATGCCTAATGTCGGCGATATTTTTATTGGCTTACTGCTAGTTGTACTCGGGTTAACCTTTTTTATTTATGGCTTAGAAATGGGCTTATTCCCCATAGGTGAGTCAATGGCAAAAGCCTTTGCTCGCAAAGGTAGTATTTCGTGGTTATTAACCTTTGCCTTCTGCCTGGGCTTTGGTACCACGGTAGCAGAGCCTTCTTTAATCGCCGTAGCGCGAGAAGCAGCAACCGTTGCCGCAAGCGGCGGGATTATTGCTGCAACAGAAATAGCACAAAATGGATACGCCAATGGCCTTAGATACACTGTCGCGTTTGCCGTTGGTTTAGCGATTGTTATTGGTGTTCTACGGATTATTCGTGGCTGGCCAATTCAGTACCTTATTTTAGGTGGGTATGCGTTAGTTGTCATTATGACAGCGTTTGCACCTAGCTGGATTATCGGTATTGCATACGACTCAGGCGGCGTAACCACATCAACAATAACGGTACCTTTAGTAACAGCACTGGGCGTTGGTTTAGCGTCATCAATTAAAGGTCGAAACCCGATGATAGATGGCTTTGGGCTTATTGCCTTTGCCTCTCTTACCCCGATGATTTTTGTAATGGCCTACGGCATGGTATTAAGCTAATGACTAAAACACGTAATTTTATTTGCAACGGAGTCGGCTAACTTGGAATTACTGATTGAGTTTCTAAACACACTAAAATCGACAATGGTCGATGTGTTGCCAATATTATCAATAATTTTAGTTTTCCAATTATTGGTCATCCGTCGCCCTATTCCCCACGCTAAACAAGTTGGTTTTGGTTTCTTATATGTGCTCATTGGTTTAGCGTTATTTTTGCTAGGTTTAGAGAAAGCATTATTCCCGTTAGGCAAAATGATGGCTGAGCAGCTAACCGCACCTGAGTTTATTAACCCAACCGCGCTGGCTGAAGAAGCAATTAATTGGACATACTATACTTGGGTATATATTTTCGCTGCCGCTATCGGCTTTAGCACCACGATTGCTGAACCGTCATTAATTGCCGTTGCTTTAAAAGCTGAAGAAGTTTCTGGTGGCGGTATTCGAGCAAACAGTTTGCGTATTGCTGTAGCGATTGGTGTTGCTATTGGTATTGCGCTTGGCAGCTATCGAATTGTGGTTGGTCATCCAATTCATTACTACATAATTGCTGGTTATATCGTAGTGGTCATACAAACTTTTTTCTGCCCAAAAATGATTGTACCTTTAGCCTATGACTCTGGCGGTGTAACAACATCAACCGTTACCGTGCCATTAGTTGCTGCGTTAGGTTTAGGGCTTGCCAGCACTATTCCTGGAAGAAGCCCATTAATTGACGGTTTCGGACTGATCGCATTTGCCAGTTTATTTCCAATAATAGCCGTAATGGCTTATGCACAAATAACCCATATACGAACAAAACTAACTAAAAGTGAGAACAAATAATGCACTTTAAATTGATCATTGCATTCGTAGAAGATGCAGTAACCGAAAAGGTGATGAAAGAAGCCCGCATGGCTGGAGCCACTGGCGCTACCATTATTAACAATGCGCGAGGTGAAGGCATTAAGCGCCAAAGAACATTTTTTGGTATGCAGCTTGAAACGCAACGCGATGTATTATTGTTTGTTGTTGAAGAACATTTATGTCGTAAAATTCTTGAACGTATTGCAACTGTCGCTGGTTTTGATGAAGAGCCCGGCAAAGGTATTGCGATACAAATTGATATCCAAGACGCCGTCGGTGTTGCTCACCAAGTTGAGCGTTTAAAAGGTAAAATTGAGGAAGAGCTATGAGCCATAAATTAGTGCAAGTTAAAGATGCAATGACCACTGACAGTTATCAATTTACTGATGGTATGGTAACTGTTGCGGAAGGTATAAAACTCGCAAAAGAGCATAACGTTACGGCATTAATCATTAATAAACGCCATGAAAACGATGAGTTTGGTTTAGTCATGTTGTCTGATATTGCTAAACAGGTTATTGCCAAAGATCGTTCACCTGAACGAGTTAATCTATATGAGATTATGGCAAAGCCTTTATTGTCAGTTCCGCCAGAAATGGATGTCCGTTATTGCGCGCGGCTATTCGAAAATTTTGGTATCAATACTGCCCCAGTTATCAAGGACCAGCAAGTGTTAGGCTTAGTAAATTACACCAATATGGTACTAACATTGTTAGGCAATAAATAAGTCGCTTTAAATAGCGAATACTCATATAAAGCATTTAATAAATATAGCTAAGGTATTACCTTTAAATTAGGTGTACCTTTTTTTATGGCTTGGTCTTCGTCTAATACTAATGGTACTTTAACGACAAAGCAGCAGCCATGTTCACTTTCAAGTATTTTAATCGTACCGCCAAGTTTAGTGTTTACTAAATTGTAAACAATATTCATTCCTAAACCTGAACCGCCTAAACCACGTTTTGTGGTAACAAATGGGTCAAATATTTTGTCTTTAACATCAACATTAATACCTTTGCCATCGTCTTGATATACCAAAACAAGGTTTTCGTCATTGGCCTGGAAATCAATACTAATTTCACCATCATTGCGATTTTCAAAACCGTGAACATGTGAATTAGTTAAAAAGTTAGTTAATATTTGATTCCAAGCGCTGGGAAAAGTTACTAAATTCAATGCGGGATCAACATTGATTTTAATGACATAATTTTTATGTTTGAATAAGGTTTTTACCGTATTAACCACATCATTTACATGCTGAGCCATGTTTATATTAAGTTTAGGATCAGTATGATGTTCAACCGCAACCGACTTAAAGCCACGAATTAAATCTACCGCTTTATTTAAGCTTCGCTCAATTATTTGTTCATATTCAACAAACATATTTAATATTGAGGTTAATTGCTTTTTTGTTAACTTTTTATCAATTAGAGCATGGTTTAATTCAGCTATTTTTTCTTTTAAAGCACTGACAGAAGTAACACAAATACCAAGTGGCGTATTCACCTCATGAGCAACCCCTGCCACCAACTGGCCAAGCGAAGCCATTTTTTCAGATTGCACCAACTTGTCTTTTGCTAACGTTAACTCGTTTAAAGATTGCTGTAATTGCTGATTACTTTCCGCAAGTTTAGAAGTACGTTCATAAACCTTTATTTCTAAATCGCCATTGAGGTTTATAAGCGCATTTTCCGCATCTTCAAGCTTCACAATGTCATTTTTTAACGTTAACCGCATACCGTTAATGGCATTAACCAATTCATCAAGTTCATCAACTTCTTGTTTACGGTTTTGCAGCGTCAATGGTTCATCTAAGTTTTGTGCATTTAGCGCCTTCGAATATAAAGTAATACGAAATAAATGCTTGGTGATTAACCAATGAACTATGAAAAAAGTACAAAACGCGACGATAAAAATTTTGATAAATTCTGAGACAATAATAAAACCAGCTTTTTGCTTTAGGTGTTGGTAAATATCTTGGTAGTCAGCTGAGATAACCATAGTACCTATGGTATTATTTTCGAAGTTGATCGGGTACTGCTCAACTTTAGGCGGGTTATCTATTACATTGCCCACTTCATAAACTTTGCCAAAGCTTGTGGTGATTTTAACATGGCGAATATCGGGTAAACGTTGAATACCACCAATTTGTTGTTCAACTAAAGGTTCATTAAAATCCCAAAGACTGGTGGAGATAGATTGGTTAAAACTCAACTCTATATTATCAAAACGCTCATCTAAGGCGGACACTCCGCCCTTAAAATCAACATATATTTGAATAAAGGTTGAACAGACCGATAAAAATGCACTACATAAGAAAATATAAACAAATACTCGTCGGCTTAATTTATTATTAAATACACCTTTACTCGACATTATTTTATCCATGAAATCCATGTACCATATTTATAACACCAACTGTAATGGCTTAGTAACAATCTAAGCCATTACATCTTAGCACTATTTATATAGTAGTGAGTTGTAATGTCAAATATCAAACTGCTAGATTCAATGTTAGATAAGCATATTTGTATTGCATATTTAATCAAATGATATGAAAACTCTGAATTTTACAACTAACTCATTGAATTGTTGAAAATTAGCTTTGCCTCACTAATGACCAATGTTGCAGTAAGTTTTATGTTCTAATAACACCTCAGAACAATCTAAATTTTGTTGCCATAAAGCTACCAGCTCTAATGCAAAGCTGACATTCTTCACTTTAAATTTATTATGTTTTAACAAAGTCAGCAACAAGTTTAGCCGCGGTTAAATCTTCTAAAGCATGGCCAACTGATTTAAAAACAGTAATATCTTGTCTATTTCTATGCATAGTGAATTTTTGCTGAGAAAAAGCAAATAGATCTGCCTCTATTTGATCTTTACTGATAACACCTTGTTGCAACGGTATCGCCATATCTCCGGTTTCACGTAAAGCACTTTCAAGATTATCAACAAATAGTCTCGACTTTGTTAAGCATTCGTCATCCATTTCTCGCATATCAGGGCGATATGAACCAACCATATCAACATGCTGCCCCGCCACTAACCATTTGCCTAAAACCAATGGTTCTTTACTCAAGGTTGCACAAGAAATAATGTCGGCTTTTTTTATGTAATCTTCGATATTGTCAACTGCTTGGCACGTTAAGTTTAAGTGCGCAACTTGCTGACATATTGCTTCTGCCTTTGCTTTATCACGCCCCCAAACATAGACCTTTTTAATTGCTCTGACACTAGCATGAGCTTCAATTAGTTTACTTGATAAAGTGCCAGTACCTATCATCAATAAGGTATCACTGTCTTCACGTGATAAAAAACGAGAAGCTAGCGCAGACGCTGCCGCTGTTCTTCTTGCTGTTAATGCTGGCGCATCCATCATGGCTATCATGGCGCCAGTATCAACATCCATCAATAAGTATGAGCCTTGAATTGACGGTAAGCCCTTCTTACCGTTTTCAGGTGCAACAGTAACAATTTTAACCCCTGCAACTTCACCCGCTTGCCACGCTGGCATCATGAGCAACGTTGTTTCTCTTGATGCTTTTGGGTTTTCCATATCAAAATGTAAACGCGGCGGGACGGTTATGTCACTAGCAAAAGCGAGCTCAAGCGCATCAACAAGTTTTGGGAATGATAGAGTACGGTTAACGGTTTCTGCGTTTATTGTCAGCATAGTATTCTCGTAATATAAAAGCGGATAGAAGATCAAAAACATTATTGCATACTGTATACAGATATAAAATATGAAAAACAACTCTATAAATATGAGGTGAAGATAAATTTATATTTTAGGTCTTGTCCGATTTTCGCTAGTCATTTACATTGCCTGACGTATGATCAGCAAAGTTAATCATCATGGTAAAGGATATATATGTTAAGTGTTGAGGTTTGTGAAAACGCTAGGTTAAGTCGAGATGCGCGTTTTGATGGAAAGTTTTTCACCGCGGTACTCACCACAGGAATATTCTGTCGACCAATTTGCCCTGCTCGACCACCAAAGCCCGAAAACGTAAAATATTATGAAAGTGCAGAATTAGCTCAACGGTCAGGCTTTCGTCCTTGTAAACGTTGCTTTCCTCAATTAGCGCCGAACCTGCCATTACCGCGTAAAATAAAACAAATTACCCAAGCATATTATGAGAATAACTACAGCTTACAAAGCTGTGCACAGCAATTAGAGATTAGCGAAAGACAAATTCGCCGGCTATTTATGCAATATTATGGCTTACCGCCAAGTGAGTTTTTTCATCAACAACGTTTATTACTTGCCCATAAACTACTCGTTTCAACGCCGTTAAGTATTACTAATGTAGCTTTTGCCGCAGGTTTTAATAGTATTCGACGCTTTAATGAAGTGATATTACAAGCCTATCAAACTACACCAAGTGATATCAGGGGTAATAAAGTCACCTCATCTGATAGCCAAGTCACTATATTACTGCCCTACAAAGCCCCATTCGATTGGCCACTAATGCTGAGCTTTTTCCGTTCAAGAAAAATGAGTAACATAGAAGATATAAGTACTGAGCACTACTTTCGCACCATTGAGCTTAATGATTGCCGTGGCTGGATAAAAGTAACTCACCATGAAAAGAAAAACGCGTTGAATCTAACCGTAAAGCTTACTGATTATAGTTATTTACACAAAATCATTGCGCGTGTTCGTCGTATGTTCGACTTAGATGCCGATATGCAAATAATTCATCAACACTTGATGAAGCATCCGAAATTAGCATCAGTGATAGAAAACTTTCCCGGCTTACGTTTACCGGGTTGCTGGGATATTTTCGAATTTTCCATTCGTGCGATATTGGGTCAACAAATATCGGTAAAAGGCGCAACAACACTAGCGCAACGTATTGCAGAAAAATATGGCGAAAATATTGCTGAATTAGAACAACCAGCGGATATTAATACCTCAAAGTATTTTCCAAAAATTGATGCCTTAATGGCTGTAGATTATCAAGATATCGGCTTAACACGTTCGCGTATCGCAACATTGCAAACTTGGGTAAGCTTTTTTAAAGAAAACGAAAGTATATTTGCCAAAGGCTTAACCATTGAAGAGTTAGAAGCTGCATTAACAAAACTCAAAGGTATTGGCCCCTGGACGGTAAACTATATAGGCATGCGCGGTTTGAGTGATCCTGATGCATTTCCTAGCGCCGATTTAGGCATTATTAAAGCGCTAACAATCGATGACATAAAACCGAAAAATAAAGATATTTTAGCGCTAGCAGAAACTTGGCGTCCTTGGCGTGCCTACGCCGCTATTTATTTATGGCAGTCACTGCAACTCACAACTGAAAACAATATCAAAACTGATATCAAGGAATAAGCGTTATGTATTATTGTATTTATCAATCACCTTTAGGTGAAATCGCCTTAACGGCTAATGATGAGGGCTTAAGCGCACTAGCCTTTCAAGCAGGTAAGTCACCAATCGATTTAACCATGGGCTTAACCGAAGATACTAGTAAATTTGCCGAAGTCATTCAGCAGTTAACTGAATACTTTAATGAAGAACGAACTCAATTTGACTTGCCGTTAGCCCCAAAAGGCACCGCATTTCAAAAACAAGTTTGGCAAGCACTAAGCAAAATTCCTTGTGGCGAAACTAAAAGCTATGGCTGGATTGCTAAAAGTATTAACAATGAAAAAGCGGTACGTGCTGTCGGTACAGCAAATGGTGCCAACCCTATTGCCTTAATAGTACCTTGCCATAGAGTTATTGGCAGCAATGGTAAGTTAACGGGTTATGCTGGCGGTTTAGCACTAAAAGCAAAACTATTAATGCATGAAGGCGCGCAATTCAAACCTTAAACAATGAATATAAAACCGCAAAAATAGCTACTAAACAGTTACATATAATTTGGTAGTTATTTTTATTAATAATAAAATTCGCTAAAATAATTTCGTCATATACCTCAAAAAACAAACAATTTAGCTTATCAGTGCAGCATCTATAACAATAAAGTGATACAACATTGATAAGTAACCTCAGCTCGCCTTAAGCAATGTCTTCAAATAAAGCTAGTTGAAGTAAAGTAATATTATCTTTATAAGCGTACCTTAAAATAGTTTCGCTAGATTATTTATTCATCAAAACCATCTATTGAACTATTATCGAATAATACGAAAGTAATCCAAACATTATCGACAATAATAACAGGGAAAAATCGATGAAAAAGTCTCTTACCTCCTTGATGCTTACTGCGGCTATTGCCACTAGTGCATCAGCCGCCATAGACACTGACCTACTATCAGGCATCAAAGTTAGAAATATTGGTCCTGCAGCAACAAGTGGCCGAATATCTGATATAGAAGCAGTGATTTCAAACCCTAACATTGTTTATGCGTCTGCCGCGTCAGGTGGTGTTTGGAAGTCAGAAAATGCAGGCTTGAAGTGGACGCCGATCTTTGAGCACGAAGAATATGCTTCAACAGGCGCGATTGCTATCAACCAAGCAATTCCTGATATTGTTTGGCTAGGTACGGGGGAAGGTAATGTTCGAAATTCGGTATCTATTGGTGGCGGCATTTATAAATCAATTGATGCGGGTAAAAATTGGAGCAAAATGGGCTTGGCAAATACCGAGCACATTAACCGTATTGCCTTACATCCAACAAACCCTGATATAGCCTATGTTGCCGCCCTTGGTACCTTATGGTCAGAAAATAAAGACCGTGGCATCTATAAAACTGTTGATGGCGGTAAAACGTGGCAGAAAATTTTATTCGTTGATAACACCACAGGCGCAACGGATATAAAAATGGATCCAACTAATCCAAATAAACTCTACGCTTCAATGTGGCAATTTAGACGTTGGCCTGACCGTTTTGAATCAGGTGGCCCTGGTTCTGGTTTGTATATTTCCCTTGATGGCGGTGAAACATGGCAGGAGAAAACTGCCGCCGATGGTTTACCTGAAGGTGATTTAGGCCGTATAACCCTTGATGTTGCCCAAAGCCAACCCAATACCGTTTATGCCTTAATAGAAGCTGAAAAAAGTGCCTTGATGCGCTCGGACGATGGCGGCAACAGCTGGCGAACAGTTAACAAAGAAGTTGGTGTTGCCGACCGACCATTCTACTATTCAGAAATTGAAGTAGATCCAAATAATCCTGACGTCATCTACAACATAGCAACTTTTATACGTCGTTCAATTGATGGCGGGAAAACCTTTAGTAAAGTAGAAAAAGTTGATTGTTGTGCAGTTGGTAATACCATTCATATTGATAACCATTCATTATGGATCAACCCAAATGATTCAAAACACCTAATTCTAGGTAACGACGGTGGTGTTGCCATTACTCAAGACAAAGGCGATAGCTGGCGTTTCGTGCAAAACTTAGCTATTTCTCAGTTTTATCATATTCGTGTTGATGAAGCCCAACCGTACAATATTTATGGTGGCTTACAGGATAACGGCTCATGGCGCGGCCCAGCAGAAGTTTGGCATAGTGGTGGCATTCGCAACGTTCATTGGCAAGAAATAGGTTTTGGTGACGGCTTTGATGCAATGCCATTTCCTGATGACGTAACAAAAGGTTATAGCCAATCACAAGGCGGTTATTTGAATCGCTGGGATATTAATACCGGTGAGCAAAGCCTTATTATGCCACCGCCCCCGAACCCGGAGACAGAATTGCGTTTCAATTGGAATGCAGGCCTAGCGCAAGACCCGTTTGATAAAGACACCATTTATTACGGCAGCCAGTTTATGCATAAATCGACTGACCGAGGCGATACTTGGCAAGTTATTTCAAAAGATCTTTCCACCAATAATCCAGAATTTCAACGCTATAAAGATTCAGGTGGTTTAACGCCTGACGTTACAGCGGCAGAAAACAATACAGCGATTATTGCCATTGCTCCTAGCCCAATTAAACAAGGTGTTATTTGGGTCGGTACTGATGACGGCCGCATTCATGTGACACAAGATGGCGGTAAAACTTGGAAAAGTGTTGAGAAAAAAGCCCGTAAAGCACCGAAAAATGCCTTTATTCCACATATAACACCGTCTCTTTATAATGCCGATGAAGCTTTTATTGTCTTTGATGATCATCGCCGCGGCGATATGAAGCCTTATATTTTTAAAGCGTCAAAATACGGTAGCAAATTTACAAATTTAACCACTAAGAGCATTAAAGGTTATGCCCTTTCCGTTCAGCAAGACCACGTTGATGAAAACCTATTATTTTTAGGTACTGAACTTGGCTTATATGCTTCTACTGATGCCGGTGATTCTTGGTTTAAATATGATAACGTGCCGACCGTTTCAGTAATGGATATGGCAATTCAACAACGTGAAAATGATTTAGTGCTAGGTACCCATGGTCGTTCGATTATTGTTATCGACGATTACAGCGCGCTACGCGGTTTATCTGAAAAGTCATTCAAAACGCCTTTAAAATTGCTTAACGTTTCTGATGGCCAGCAATATGTCACTAACCGCGCGCCGTCTTCTCGTTTTTGGGGTGATGCCGCTTATGTTGGTGAAAATGAAGTTTATGGTGTTACCTTAACATTTATGGCCTCAGGAGAGCATTTAGCGCATCCTGATGAAGACAAAGAAAAAGCTCGTCTCATTGCGAAAGCAGCTAAAGACAAAGCAGCGAAGAAGAAAGCTGAAAAATCTAAAAACAATGATGAAGCCAAAAAAGATAAGCCAGAGCTTTCAGATAAAGCACGCATTACGGTTAAAAATAGTCAAGGTGAGGTGGTTCGAACCTTTGTTAGCAAAGTTAAGCAAGGTATTAACCGTATTGCATGGGGATTGGAGTCGGATGGCGCGTTAAATATGCCTGGCGACGAACCTAAAGAGGATAAAGACATTTTATCTGCAGGCCCTGAAGTTGTTCCTGGTATTTACAGCATTACCGTTAAGTTAAACGGACATGAATTTGAAACTAAGGCAACGGTATTAAAAGACCCTCGCTTTAACGTTTCAGAACAAGACTTAACAGCCAGCTATAACCTACAACATCAAGCAGTTGATATGTATTCAACATTAACTAAAGCGGTTCATGCCTTAGTTGACAGTAAAAAAGATGTCGAGCTAATTAAAGCCATGGCTGATAAAGCATTAGGGAAAGTGACTAGCGTTGATAAGGAAAAATCTAGTCCAGAAAAAACCTTAAGTAACTCAGCTGACGCTCTACTTAAGAAAATAGCAACGCTAGATAAAGGCCTACGTTCTATTCCTAAAACTAACGGTATTGTTGATGAAAGCTACAAAGTTAGCTCTAAAATATTTACTGCTTGGGGTTATGCTGGCAGCCGCTACGGTAAGCCATCACCGACGGCTGAATTGTACTTAGCACAAGGCAAAACTGCGTTGAAAAAAGCAGTAGATGAAGTTAATAACTTTTTAGCAAAAGATATTGCTGAATTTAAAGCACAATACAGTCAATCAGGTTTAGGTTTATTAAATGCTGCCGCGCCAATAACGCTAAACTAATGGTTATTTAAAACTTATACACCTTATGGTTTATCATTAAAAAAGGAAGCGTTATCGCTTCCTTTTTTATGCTTAAAATTAAAATATCCTGTTGATTTTAATCATTAATCGCTTGTCACTAATCAACAATCCACTGTACTTGTTTTTCTTTACCGTTACGCAAGAAGGTAAACACAAGCTTTTCGCCTTTGTCATAGCGTGAAAAGCGCTGTTGCAGTTTGATCATCGACTCAAGGTCGGTTAAACGTCGACCGGATATTTCTAACAAAATATCTCCACCAAGAAGTAGTGGCTTTTCACCTAGCATAATATTTAAGTTACCACCTCGAAAACCTAACTTTGCCGCCAAGGTTCCAGGTATGACTTGTTGAATGAGCATGCCGTAACCATAGGGGTTATTCAGTGCATGCGCTTCCATTTCAGTTAGGATGTGTGGAATAAAGCCTGCAAATACTGCAGGTTTACTCGCAATAATGTCATGAATAGAGTCCACTGAAATGGCAAAGCCAAGGCCATTGCTATCGCCTGTTGCAGATAGAATATGACTAACTATGCCAATAATTTCACCTGAACGATTAAACAAAGGACCACCTGAGTTACCTTGATTAATAGCAGCATCAGTTTGGATAAAGCGTGGAACAATATCAGTTCCTGGAATAACGTCTTGGTCGCGAATACCACTTAAATAGCCAACAGATAAACTATGACTAACGCCATATGGCGCGCCAATGGCCATCACTTGTTCACCGACTTCATAACTGCCTGATTTAGCTAGAGGCAAAGCTTTCATATTATCTGGCAACTTAGCGGCTTGGATCATCGCGAGATCCAACATCGAGTTAATCCAAACTAAATGACCTGTTGTTGTTGTACCATCAGCAAATATCACTTCAATGCTAGTTGCCCTATCAACCACGTGTGCAGCCGTTAAAATTCGACCACTTTCACTAATAACAGCACCTGAACCTAAAGAGTTCTCAGTACTCGCTTCATAACGCACTTGGTTAGGGTTTGGCTGGGCAATAGACTCCACATGCAGCTCGACAACACTATTATCAACCTCTTTAAATAGTTTTTGCACCGAGTTATTGGCGCTTGAAGACAATGAAAATAAGCTTATAGATATAAAAATGGTCAAAGCAAGTAAACGACAACGCATAAAAGTTAATCCTTAAACAATCAATCACATTAAAAACGACTCAACCTCAGTGTAACGGCTGTAAAAATAATTGATATGAAAAATAATTTGGCCGAATTATAAATACTGCTATGATGGCGCGGTTATTTATTGAAGTGGTTTAAATGTGGTTTTGGAATTTATTGTAGTTATCGCAGTGATATTTTTAGCTTGGTTAGTTTGGCAGCTTATGCGCGCCAAACATTTTACTAAGTTTAGGCGCCAAATAGCGCAGGAATTAAAACCTAAAGTTATTGCTAGTATTGTTGAAGAAATGACAGAAACTCGTTCAGAGCAACTACCAAATAATTCAGCTCATCAAAAGGCAACCATTACTTACTGGACGGCTTCGACTGGTAGAATATTACAAGCTGCATTGATGCGTGAAATAGTGACAGAACAGTGGTTAAAGGAAACCGGTAATTTACGCAACAGCCAGCACCTATTTCATATTGAGCGTGATTTATTGCATAGATAACCAATTATCGAATAGCGTAGCCGTCAGTTCGTAACATTGTGCAAATCATAGAGACAAAAAAGAGAGCTTAAGCTCTCTTTTTACGCTGAAAAATTTAGCCCTTAAGCCAGTTTTTCAAACTGTAAATCCCAAACACCATGACCTAAGTTTTGACCACGATTTTCGAATTTCGTTAACGGACGTGAATCAGGACGAGGTACGTAGTCATTGTTTTCTGACAAGTTTTTATAACCCGGAGAAGAGGTCATATCTTCTAACATACATTCAGCGTAATTTTCCCAATCGGTCGCCATATGAAACACGCCACCAACCTTAAGCTTTTGGCGAATAGCTTCAACAAAACTCGCTTGTACAATACGACGCTTATGATGTTTCTTTTTATGCCACGGATCAGGGAAGAATAATTGCACGGTTGATAGTGACTCTGTAGGAATGCAGTCAGCTAAAACTTCAATCGCGTCATGTTCATACACTTTTAAGTTATTAACACCCTCTTCTTGTGCCAGTCCGATACAAGCACCAACACCAGGGCGATGCACTTCCACACCAATAAAGTTTAATTCAGGTGCGTTTTTAGCCATTTCAACTAAAGATTTACCCATACCAAAACCAATTTCAAGCACGATAGGGTTAACGTTACCAAATAACTCGCTAGGATTAATCATACCGTCAGCATGATTCAAGCCCATAGTTGCCCAAAATTGCTCTAATGCTTTTGCCTGACCATTAGTAAGGCGACCTTCACGCTTAACAAAACTGCGTACTTTTCGAATGTACTTGCCTTCTTGCTCTGCTTGCTCAACGGTTTTATGGGTTCTTTCAGTCATAATGCTATCAATTACTTAAATGTGTCATCAAAATTCGGGCGCATATTATCCGTGTTTAATGATTGAATTTCAATCACAGCATTACTGCCAACACTTTTAATTATGCGCTTTAATATAAAACTTTATACAAGAGCGCTCAGCAGTTACTTACGCTGCCCACCAAACATCATACAAATCGCTAACTGTTACAGCGCTTGCGCCATTATCAGTTAACCATTTTTCAACAAGTTGACGATGCTCTTCAGTACATTTACCAATTTTTTGTGTGCAAACTAAGCCATGCCACAAAGTATCACCTTCACCGCCAAAGCCTAAGCCGTTTGGCTCAATCACTTCGTCGAAGAATTTAGATAAAAATGTATCAATTGCTTCGCTATCAGTGCCGTCTTCTAGTTTCCAAGCAAGATCAAAACCTAACTCTTGATATTCATCAACGCGCAATTTTTTACGTAAACGATTACTACGATTCTTTGCAGTTACTTTCATGTTTTTTTCCTTAAGGCTAAGTCAAATTTAGCACTTTATTATAACGAATATTTACTCTGGTCGAGAGCATAGTGGCAATAGAAATTTTTGCAATGAAAATATTAGCTTTATTCGCTACACTGTCGCCGCTATGACAAATAAAACTACAATTTCAGCCAAATCTGCTCAGTTGTTTTCAAGCCAAGTATTAGACTGGTTTGAATTACAGGGTAGAAAACACTTGCCTTGGCAGCAAGACAAAACGCCTTACCGTGTCTGGATTTCAGAAATAATGTTGCAACAAACCCAAGTTGCTACGGTGATTCCTTATTATCAAAAATTTATGGCAAGCTTTCCTACCGTAACCGACTTAGCCAATGCAGATGAAGATACTGTATTGCATCATTGGACGGGGTTAGGTTATTACGCCCGCGCTAGAAACTTGCATAAGTCAGCTAAAATTATTCGTGATCAGTATTTAGGTGAATTTCCAGATGATATCGAGCAAGTTATTGCTTTACCTGGTATTGGCCGTTCTACTGCTGGCGCAATATTAAGTTTATCGCTCCATAAACATCACGCAATATTAGATGGCAATGTTAAACGTGTACTTGCCCGTTGTTATATGGTGCAAGGACATACCGGACAAGCTATCTATGAAAAAACTTTATGGCCGATTACCGAAGTATTAACGCCCAAAAAAGGTGTAGCTAACTTCAATCAGGCCATGATGGATTTAGGCGCTATGGTTTGTACCCGTTCTAAACCTAAATGTGAAATTTGCCCGATACAAACAGCTTGCTTAGCTTTTGCAGGAGCTGAGCAAGCAAACTATCCACAAAAGAAACCGAAAAAAATCATTCCTGAAAAACATACTATTATGGTTATTCCGCGCGTTGACCAAAAAGTATTAATGGAAAAACGCCCTCCAACAGGTATTTGGGGAGGTTTATGGTGCTTTTTAGAAATATCAGAGATAGATACGTTAGACAATTTACTGGCAAAACTGAACTTGAAACAATTATCAACATTACCTTTAGATAAGTTTCGCCATACTTTTAGCCACTTTCATTTAGATATAGAGCCTGTAATTGTTGATTGTGAAATATTACCGGCAAAAGAAATCAGCGAAAATAGTACTTTGCAGTGGTACAATTTAACCACTAATGCGTCGGTTGGGCTTGCAGCATCAACACAGAAGTTAATTACGCAACTGCAACAACTGCACATTTAGCTAAATTAAGTTATTAAATTTATCAGCACAAAGAGAAATTATTATGAGTCGTATCGTTTTTTGTCAAAACTTACAAAAAGAAGCTGAAGGCCTTGGTTTTCAATTATACCCGGGTGAAGTAGGCAAACGCATTTTTGACAATATTTGTAAAGAAGCTTGGGGCCACTGGCAGAAGAAACAAACCATGCTGATCAACGAAAAGAAAATGAACATGATGAACCCAGATGATCGTGCGTTTTTAGAGGCAGCTATGGTTGCTTACCTATTTGACGGTAAAGAGCCAGAAATTGAAGGCTACACGCCAGAGAAAAAATAATGGAGTTTGCCGTTGACTGGAAAATATTCGCAACTATATTTGTTTCGGTATTTATTGCAGAGCTTGGCGATAAAACTCAATTAGCCACAATGTTGTTTGCCGCCGATAAAGATGTCAGCAAATGGATGGTATTTACCGCTGCATCAGCTGCTTTAATTGTAGCATCGGCCGTTGGTGTGCTTGTTGGTAGTTTTTTATCTGCTTATGTTGATGAAAAAATACTTTCTTATTTCGCTGGTACCGGTTTTATCATCATTGGCACTTACACTTTATACACCGCTTAATGACAACAAATAACCTTTAAAAAGTAAAATGTTTGGCTAAATTGTTCCATAAAAGAACAATAAGTAGAAAAAAACGGCAAACAAACATTTATTTAAAAAAAAGGGTTGACGGGGTAAACGAAAAACAGTTTAATACGCCCCGTCTTCAAGGCACAGCCAAGAAGACAAAGTACAGGACAATCATTTAGGTTGTTATTGTGCCTCGATAGCTCAGTCGGTAGAGCAGAGGATTGAAAATCCTCGTGTCCCTGGTTCGATTCCGGGTCGAGGCACCATTTTCACTCTTAGTAAAGAGTAGAATTACAATTACCGTTTGTAATTCGGTGCCAAGATAAACATACTTTTAAAGTAAAATTTATCGCACACGTTTTCGTGTGCCGACTTAGCTCAGTTGGTAGAGCAACTGACTTGTAATCAGTAGGTCGCCAGTTCGACTCCGGCAGTCGGCACCATTTATAATGAAACCTCAGCAGTAATGTTGAGGTTTTTTATTTTTTAACTTATTAGTTTGCTAATTTGTTAATAATAAACGCTTTCGTGTGCCGACTTAGCTCAGTTGGTAGAGCAACTGACTTGTAATCAGTAGGTCGCCAGTTCGACTCCGGCAGTCGGCACCATTTATAATGAAACCTCAGCAGTAATGTTGAGGTTTTTTATTTTTTAACTTATTAGTTTGCTAATTTGTTAATAATAAACGCTTTCGTGTGCCGACTTAGCTCAGTTGGTAGAGCAACTGACTTGTAATCAGTAGGTCGCCAGTTCGATTCCGGCAGTCGGCACCATTCATTCAAGCCCTAACTTCGGTTAGGGCTTTTTTGTATTTATTGATTGGTCGAATTCTATAGCAGATTTCACTAGCACCAATAAAAACACCTACTCCACCTATTCTGCACCCCATACGTGATTTAATCCTGCCATACCAAGTAGTTAAGAGGCACAAAATACACACCATTTTGAATTACCCTGACTAGGGCACTAATTTTAATTAGGGTAAATCGGTTTGGTTTGATTAGTTTACTATTGATATAATATTTGTTTGGTAATTTGAGCGAGTAAAAAAGGATTTAATCCGTTGCTTAGGGTATTGGGGTTAACGTATAACCCACTCAAAATGCGGGTGTATTTTAATAGGGTAAATTAGTTGATGGTGTAAATATCCGAACTGGGTATTAGCACCAGTGATCGCCGTTGGTTGAATCAGTGTATTCATTCCCCCATATAATTAATCAGGTTTACAACAATTCAGCAATAATTAATGACAAATCAACATAACGTACAGATTAAAAGCATTTTAAATAGGTTCGAAAAGAAGCATAAAAAAGATAAGAAAAAAATACAGTGTGTAGTAGAGAACTGTACAACAAGGGCTATATCTTCTCATTCACAGCAACAAAATGGCCAACTAAAGGTAATTCAGGAAAATAGCAAAGTTTACGCATTACACGACAATCTATGCAATACATATAATATAGATGATGGGGAACTAGACTTTAAATTTGAGTTAACTCCTATATCTAAAGCAAGCACCTTCCCTGGGCTTTGTAACTTTCACGATACTTCTATTTTTAAGTGTATTGAATCAGGTCTAACTGAAAAAATTACTGAAACTCAAGCAGCAACATTTATGTATCGCTCAAACTGCTATGAAAGATATAGAAGAGATAGAGAGTTAAAACGGCATAAATTTTTAATTGATAATACTGTCGACCTAATTAGCTATCAAAACTGGAAAAGTCTAAAAGATAAATACGAAAACGATATAGATGACTACAAAAAACATACGTTAAGAGATCTGGAACTTTCATACCAGCAGCTTGAAAATAACCAAACTCCCCGATATATCCACATAATAGTCTCTGGTAACTTGGGGGTTTCTTGTTGTTCAAAGGTTAATATGCATTTGGATCGTTATTCTGAAAATTTAGATAGTTATCCAGAAAGGAGAATTCCATCATTTTCATTCAATATAGTCCCTGATGAAAATAAAACACATATAGTATTGGCTTGGTTAGATAAAGATGATCAGTTTTCATCCTTACTTAAAGAGCAAACATCGACTAATGACAGAATAGTACCCTTTATAAATCGATTAGTTTTCTGCGAGACAGAAGACCTCTGCATTATGCCAAGCTTATGGGATGCAATACGACCAATTCATAGAACTAAAATAATGAAATTTATGGAGCACCCTAATACTAGAGGCTTTTTCATTAATACATCGGATGTTCCTATTATTTTAAGTAATATGAATATAGAAAAAGTAATCAATCATTAAACCGATCAATAACAGCTTTCATTTTCTCAGCCACCTGATTCTTCTCTAAATGTGCATAGCGCATGGTGGTTGCAATATTTGAATGCCCTAGAATATGTGCAGTTTCTTGAACCGTCATACCATTTTGCACTAATCTATTCGCACATGTATGACGAAAATAATGTACACGAAAACCTTCTATTCCAGCATTTTGAATTGCTCGACGAATAGCTATAGTTGAATGCTTACGGGGATTTTTACCGCTCTTGTCAGTGAAAATCCATTTGTGATGTACCTTCTTATCATTTCTTAATTTCAACACCTGATACACGCGATTTGATAGATAGAACAGACAATATTTTTTAATAACTACTGTCTGCTTTATCTGTTCTCGGCTCAATAATTATCGTCGGTTTCACTGGCTTCTTTGGCTTTACTGGTTTCTTAGTTTTTTTAGGCTTTATCGTTTTTATCTCTACAAGCTTCATAATTTTCACCTCGACCTTTAATATTATAAATATTTATAAAGCCCCTCCCTGTACCTATTTAAATTTTAAAGTATTTAACTTATTGAAAATTAATTCATTAATCCCCATATATAAATCTTCGATGTATTAAATAAGGAAGTTTAAATGAAAAATTTAGTAGTAAAACCCGGTGATGTGGTTGTTTCCGATTTTGGTGTATATCAACACTGGTCATTGGTTACAGATCGAGTATGTGAGAAAGGTAGCCCTATGTTGATATCTGCAACAAAACGAAATGGCACTGTTAAAGAAGAAAAATGGAGAGATGTTACACAAGGTAAATATACCTATGTAACAAATATATCCTTTGATAGACCTTTAATCGATGTTTTAGCAGATGCACGTAGTCAAATTGGTTCTTGGGTTTATTCAGTGACAAATAACAACTGTGAACACTTCATAAAGAAAATTACGGGCTTAAAAGTTACTTCTAAACAAGTTACTGCTGGTGTTACTGGTGCAGCCGTTGGTGCGACATTAGTAGCTACATTATCAGAAAATCCAAAAGCTATTAAAATACTTGGTGTGGCAGCATTAATTGGTGGAATAGCGGTATTGGCTGCAAAAGCTACTGAGAAACCAGAATTAATTGAAGAAAACTAATCAAATTACTGCGAATAAATAGGGTAGCAGTGTAAGAATTGGTGCTACCCACCCAACTCCCCCTGTATACACCCTGATAACCAACGGATTCGAAATCAGTTACTCTGAATCGCTAGGGTAATTTTTGGTGCTTCAAACAAATATCAAGCACCTACCCTGTAATTAACAGACTAATTTAAAGTCACTTGATTGGTTTAGCTAGGATCAATTTTAATGCATGAAACTAATCATCATCACCTCCGCCTGCCAATAACTAATTCTAAATCATCGATTATCTATTGTTTTGGTAACTTTCCCGATATCCTAAAAAGCTATGATCAAAAGTTATAATTTACACTGTGATGCTTTAATGACCAGACGGTAGTAATACAGAAGTTCAATCATCCATTGATGACAGTACCAACTATGGTAAGGTAAATTAGCAGCCTAGGGGGTTTTAGGGTATAGAAAAAGCTGGAACAGAAAGTTACAGCAGTAATTAAAACGTATATATGAACTACAATTATTTTGTACTTTGCTAATAAGGAAATTTTAACATGGGACCATTTGAGGTTTTATTTGGCGTTGTTGGAGTGGCTAGTGCTATTATTGGCGTAATTTCATTTTATTTCAGCATAAAGTCCGGTAAATCCACCTACTCGAAAATAAAATCAATCTCGAAAAAAGTTCAACATAATAAGCCCCCTAAAAACTTCCTTCTTGGTAAAGATAATAAAATAGAAAATGAAATGCTATCCTTTGCCAAGGGGATAATTCTCACATATCAGGATGACGCAGTAATACGTAAAGAGGAAGAGTTAGCTAAACGATTGATGGGAGATAATGATGCCTTTTCTAATATTTCATCCTACAAAGAAGATGGGCAGTTTGTTTTAGCTGAACAAGCACTCCATCTAGCATTGGATACAATGAAAGGGAACGATCAGGGTATCGCTTGTATTAACTACCTCCTAGCAGAAGTCGCTGAAGAACAAAGTGATATACATAAAGCACTCGACTATATATCAGAAAGCATAAAACTTTATCCTGATAACCCAAATTATCTTTTTAATCAGGGCTTATTACATATAAAAGCACATGAATTTAAAAAAGCAAAACAAGCATTTGAAATTTGCCTAAAAATCCAACCTAAAAACCCAGAGGCATTAGCCAACCTCGGAGTTGCATATCAGAATTTAGGGTTCAGTGATCTTGCCATAAAGACTTTTGAACAGGCTTTGATTTTCAGCCCAGAGATAGGCAGGGCATGTATATACAATAACCTAGCTGGTTTATATGGGGATACAGGAAAACCTGAAAAAGCAGAGGAAAAATATTTAGCTTCTTTGGCGATTGAGCCCGACAACCCATACTTCAACAGAAATCTGGGTCTTTTCTATTTTAAACTGGACAATATTCGCTCAAAGCAGTATTTAGAAAAGAGCATTGAATATTTTTCAAATGACGGGGAAGACTACGTCGTCTTAGGCTCTATCAATATTGAGATGAATAATTTCAATGAAGCAGAATCGAACTTCTCTCATGCAATAATAATTAATCCACACTGCCAAATTGCTCACCACTGCTTGGGCGGCATGTATTTTCATCTTAAAAAACACACGGCTGCAATTAGTAGTTTAAAAAATGCGCTTCGTATATCCCCAGAATGGGAAACTTATAATAACCTAGGCGCAGTTTATTTTGATGCGGGAGACATCAAACAAGCGAAAGCAAGCTACCTTAAAGCAACTGAACAGAACCCTGAAAAAGGACCCCCCCATTATTATTTGGGGTTACTTTACGCTTTTACCGGTGAACCTGAAAATGCCATAAAACACATGAAGTGGGCCATAGCGATAAACGAGGGAGACGCTTTAATCCATCAAGCTTTAGCTGAACAACTAGAAAAAACAAAGGAGTATGAACAAGCAATAACTTACTACAAGGAGGTAATACAACAAAGTAGTGAAAACGCACATTGCCTTTTAAGTCTGGCAAATTGTTATTACGAAATTAAAGAGTTTGAAAGCTGTGAGATGATTTATCGGGAATGCGTGAAGTTACATCCTGATTATGTCCGAGGAAACTTTCGACTTGGGACCTTCTTGTCTCAGCAATATAAATCAGATGAGGGATATGAGTATATTCAGAAAGCTGTAAACCAGGAACCTAAAAATCAGGAATATCAGGATGCTTTACGAACAGCAGGCATGCTTCTAGCTAATAAAAGATAATGCTTCAGCAACGAAGTGAAGAGATACAGTAAGAGTTGTTTTCATAACATGTTTTTTTGATAAACTACGAATGTTTTTTTTGTAAAACGTTTAGTTAATTATTGTGTTTTTCATCTGTTTAATTTCTGATAATGTCATTGAAAGATACCTTTTAAATATTAACGAAGCTATTTATAAAAATCACCGTAATTTAACGCTAGAAATAGGGTCTTAGTGCCAAAATTAGTGTTACCTATTTTATATCACCCGTATTTATTCAAAAGACTTACGGATCGATCATCCTTTGCTACTGTTTTTCATGACATTTTGATAGTATCAACCTGACTTTAATTGAGGTGGATATGAAAGAAACAACAACAACAACAACAACAACAACAACATCAGGTGAACAAAAAACATTTCGCTACAAAGGTTCGTTACAGCAAGGATAGAAGGTGTTGGTTATTTCATTCAACAATATAGCTCTACTAAACTACAGAATAGTATCCTGCCTTTAAATGGAACTCATATAATCGCCATTTTGAGAGATGAAAATTTTGTCAGCGCCAGAAAAGATGGCTCAAAAGTAATTGTTGATTTTTAGTTTTTCTTTTAAAACTTTAATCTTGTTTAAGTAATAGTGTTATGCACCTGCACCGCCCTTTATTAAAGTAATTCTAGTTGTTAATTTCGCCACTATTACATTACCTAGCCTAATTAATAGTTGACTGTATCGCACACGTAAGTAATTATTACCGTAATTATAAGAGCTTACGGTTCTTATTACCTCCCTTTGTTAAATGGATTTAAACATTGCAAAATATTAATATCAATATTGGCTTCTTAAATAGCCCTTCCGCATTTTACTTTTCATCCAGAAAAGGGTTAGAAGAGTTTAACCGTGGATGGCAGAGTGGCTTTCAACCCTCTGTATGTTGGGATTTAAGGCAATTAACAGTTGGGAAAATAAATGTTGGAGCTGTAGCCTTTTTTTTAGCTGTAGCTCACAGAGTCCGTCACTTTACTGGACAAAGCCAAGATATATTATTGGAGTGGCACCCAAAACAATTTAGCTTCTTATCAGATATTGGTTTTTTTGAGATATCAGATCAATACGACTTATTTAATTGGCCATTTACAATTGGTGGATTTGAATCTGAATACATAAATCCAAGCACTAAAATCATGTCTTTTGAGCAAATTTTGCCACCACCTGATTACAATGATGAGACAACCGTTGCAGAATGGAAGCAACTTCATAGAGAGACATACAGAACTGAAATCATTAATAATTGTGAAGCTTTATTTTCTTCCAAATTACATTCTACAAATAGAAACCTACCACTGATTATGTCTAGGACTTGCTCTGAGTTAGTTACAAACTCATTATTGTGGGGCAATGCCACTTCATTTGTTTCATTTCAACGAACTAAAAGCAATATTTTTATTAATGTTTGTGATATCGGTAGAGGATTCAAGCAAAGCTTACGGTCAAAAGATGCGTTTGAAAATTTAAAAAAGGAAGATAATTCAATTGACGATATTTATGCTATTGGACTTGGTAGTGTAATTAATGAAAATGATTTTGGATTAAAACGAGCTATTTCCACGGTAATGGATTTGGGAGGAGATATTACAATTTTATCTAATTCAGGGGAGCTACACTGGGCTAAGCCTTTGTGGGAAAGTTATTTACAAGATATTGATTCTTCAGGGTTGGATTACGCGTTAGATAGTCTTCACACAGGAAGTATCATACAAACAAGTGAGGAACGAAAAAAACTTAAAGACAGGGGGTTTTCACGCTCTTGGTCATCATCAATTAGAGGAACACGGATTGGTTTTTATATTCCTATTGGGGAGGGAATATAATGAATTACTTTATTTCAGATGGTGAAGTTACTTATTCTCGTGCTCTACTATTCACTTGGGAGCTAATGTCAAACCCAACTAGCTTCTTAGAAACTAACGGTCAGTTTTTTATAAAAAAATTGGAAAAGTTTTTAGATATTACGAATTCGCCTTTAGCTGTAATAAACTGTAATCATATCATTGATATTGATGATCATGCTCTTAAGGCTATTCATGACTTTGCTATAGAGAAGAAAGTTAACTTGATCTTTTATTCATCTGATAATAACCACCTGTTTTGCAATAGCTTACAAGAGTATTTTGATAATAAAGAAGCAAATACTGAAATTCGTAGTATTAGTGATATAGGCAAGTTCTTCTTAATTAAACAAGGCTCTTCGTTAAATAATGAGTGTCTAACAACATTAAAATCTAGAGTTGAAAGTATAGAAAATCGTGAGCTAATTAAATTAATTGGCTCTTCATATGTTAAAGCTGAAGATAACTTTAGGTTAACCTCCACACCTTTAAAAGCGAGCGGGCACTTTAATGCGAACGTAATAAACTCTGATCCGTCGAGCTTTAGGTGGGTTATATCATTGATGGCTGAAAAAATCCAACATGAGATCAGCAAAGTCCGGTATGAAGATTACACCATTGTAGCTTCAAGTATGAGAGGAGCGGCAATCGCTGCTTCTGTAAGAGAAGTACTTCAGTATAGAGATAATATAAATTTTCAATTGCTTGACCATTTTGGACCTAAGCATGATTTACGAAACTCCCCATTCAAGCTCGGAATGTCAGAAAAAGAAAAGTGCATTTATGTTGGCGATTTTTTTATTGGGGGAACAGAAGTTAAGTTAAGTCAAACTTATTGTAGGGGCTTGGGGGGAGAGCTTTTGAAAGTATTTGTTTTAGGGAAATATACTAATAACACTAACCTTGGTAATAGCATACAGGTCAATAGTCTGGTTCAACTAAGTGATTGTGTTGATGAATTAAAGTACGAGTTAATATAATGACTATTCTACATTTAACAGACCTTCATTTGGATGTTAGTTTTGGCAATAGAGAAGCTCTTCGGAGTGGATATTTTAGAGAATATCTTTTCTCAGTAGTTGAATACTCAAAGCAAAAAAGCGTCGATAAAGTTTTCATCACTGGAGATATTGTTAACCAGTATAATATTGCATCTTATCCCACAGCAATGGAAATCATTGAACACCTGTGTGATGAACTTCAAATAACTAAAAAAGATGTGTTTATCACTAATGGTAATCATGATGTGGATTATGAAACTGGAAATTGTTCAGAATTCAAAACATTTGCTTCCCAAATAGATAATGAAAAAGAACTAGTAGCTAGTGGCGATAGATATAAAATTTTCTCTCATAATAATGATTTGATCATTTGTTTAGACTCTATCGGTCAGAACTTTACGACTGGCACCCCTGATTGTATTGATGATATCTCAGATGAAATAGTAACTTTAGTTGCACAACATTGTTCTCAAGATGTTTTTGTTTTATCCCATCATCCAGTATTGAGTAAAGATATTGCAGATAGTATTTCTGTCGAAGAGCCTGAGTGGCACGTAAAACATCAGTGGTCTAGTGGCAATGTATTACTAAACAGGTTTGCTAACCCAGCAGTTAGCAAAAATAAAATCTTTTGGTTTGCTGGTGATGTGCATGTTCCAGAACATAGTGTTATAAACTCTAAAATTGTACACTTAACCACAGGAAGCCTTTACTTAGTTTCTGATAGTAATGATGGAAAAACTCTACCTCAGGCTAGAATTTTTGACCCATCATGTTTCAGTGATTCAACTATTTGTACTTTTTCTGTAGCAAACTTCTCAGGTAAAAACCATCTTGGAAGTTGGAAGATTGAAGATATCACAGCTATTAACCAATCAACAGGCGAAGCCAGTTCAAATATAGTTGTAAAAGCAAAATCAAGCTTTCAAGATTCACCAGAGACTCAGAAATTACTTTTTGAACCATTAGATAATAAGTTAGATTTAGAAATATCTAAAACTATATCAGACAAAGAGCTTCGTATCTTTGGCAGTGCAATTGATAAAAATGGTGTGAGTACACTTTCCTGGATATCTATAACGTCATTATTTCAAAATCAACAGCTTTACATTAAAGTAGTTCAGCAATTTAGAAATAAAATTAAGAAAATCGTTGATGCTAGCTCACAATCAGAGCTTAAATTTTTATTAGTTGGAATAGATAATTGGGGAGCTATCATGGCAGCAAGGCTTGGAGCCGCAACAAATATTCCAAGTTGCAGTGTTGCTACTGGGGATAGTGAACATACCCATATTATAGAGGAAGTTGTTAACTCTGAATTAAAAGCAATAATATCATCGAAGGTCGAAGTTTTTTTTATTACAGATGTTATTTCTACAGGGCAAACTCTTGATAGAATAGTTTCAGAGCTAGAAGTCCCATCAAACCTAACAATTCATTTACTTTCTGTGTTTTTTGATAACAATCAAGAGCATGAATTTGAAATAAGTAGATTCAAAAATAGGTTTGCAGCTTGTACTTCAACGAGATTACCGCTTATTGATTCTAATAAACTAATATAATATCACCTTAGTAAAATTGCAGGAACAATGAATATTAGTACGCAATTACGCATGTTAAAAAATATAATAACAAATAAATAAAAGTTAACTTATATTAGAGTTAAAAACTCATAGGGATATTATTGTATTTCAACAATATATTCATAGCGTTAGCCCGCATAACTGCTGGCATTACCGATACTAAGCCGATACCTTGTAATCAGTAGGTCGCCAGTTCGACTCCGGCAGTCGGCACCATTCATATCAAGGCCTCAGCAGAAATGTTGAGGCCTTTTTATTTGTCTAAAATAAAGTTGTGCTGATTAACCAAGAGCTAAATGAGTTGGCCGTTTGATTTCAGCAGTCGACACTACTCCTTTTGAGACACATGCAGCTCTAACTTCAGTTAAGGGTTTTATATTTATTCCTAATAAAACCTTCGATTGAGTTTTATAGCTATTTCATCTGCACTAAGAAAGCTGCTTATCTCACATATTTCACCCTCGGGTCCTAGTTTCATCCTCCCAAATCTAAACGCTAATAGGCACTTCGGTACTGTACTTTTTTATACGGTATTCCATGGGCCTGTAATTGCTAATGTTTTAGAAGGTGAATAAACATTAACAAAAAGTGTACTGCCGCAAGGAGAAAAGCAGGCTCCTGCTAATTCTGTCTGAATGTTTAATTTAGCAAAACTATATACTTCACCTTGAGGCGTAACGCCTCGCAAGTGATTTTCAACGACTTCGGTATACTGATCCTCACAAACAAGTAAATGCCCTTGAGGGGTAACCGTGAGGTTATCACCAAAATTATATTGGTTAGCATCAACACTTTCTAGAAACAATTGTATTCGCCCACCTTGATGTTCAATAGAAGCCTTGGCTGTTTTCGGCTGGTATCGCATGATCTGCCCTAATTGTTTTTCACCACCATTAGTACAAGTAAAATAAAGCTCATTATCAGCCCAATATATCCCTTCTCCACGAGCAAAAATTGTTGCCCCTAATTCATGACCTCTTTTTCGTAAATCATCTTTAGGGCTTTCGGGTTCATCAAGTGTTATCCACTCAGCGTCAAACCATTGGTTCACCGTCATATCAGACTTATTCCAATTTCGAGAGTCGAACTTCGGCATGCCTTTTATCGACAGCGCTTGCAGCTTTCCGCCTTTTGAAAGCTTGCCATAAACATTTGGAATAAAGCGGTAAAATAAGCTATCGCCTCGGTCTTCAGTCAAGTAAACAATACCGGTTTCAGGGTCGACGCAAGCGGCTTCATGATTAAACCGTCCCATTTCTTTTAAAGGTATCGCTGGGGTTAGGCCATTGCCATTAGCGGGAACTTCAAATATATAGCCATGATCGTGTTGAGTGTTAGCGTCGGCAGTTGCAACAGACTCCTCACATGAAAGCCAGCTTCCCCAAGGAGTTATGCCGCCAGAGCAGTTTCGAATGGTACCGATTAAACTTAAATATTGCCGCTCTACCTGCTGGGTAGCCATATTATAAACGATGGTTGAAGTGCCACCGGGCAATGCTATGCCATCAGCATAAGTGTCGTAAGCCAATGAAGACTTTAACTTTTGCATTGACTCCGGCCGACTTAACAAATGCTTGGGTTTTAGCTCATGATTCCTAATCAATGCCACCTTCCCTTCTGGCAATGCTATACACCCCATCCCATCAGCTCTATCAGGTACATGAAAACCATCACTCATGGCATCATGAAAACTCGATATAACTTGATATTTGAAACCCTTTGGCAAATCTAATAACTTTTTAGGGTCTGGCTGTAACGGCCCGTAGCCTATAGTCAAGTTACGCTGAGTATGTTCTTTAGCGTGCAAAAGCGTACTTGATAGTAGCCCAGAAAACGCCAATGTTCCCGCACCCTTTAAAAATAATCTTCTATTTAGCATTTGTTTTATTGCGCTAGCTCTTTAGAGCTGTTCGCCACCTTGTTAATGAAAAAAGTAAATATTGTAAACAATTTACACACCACCAAATGATATGTTATAACACACCGTAAAAATAAGGAAGAATAAACATGTCACAATCATCTGGTGTACTTCACATTGAATCAGCAACATCAAATGGCCGACGCGCTGCAATGGCCGAACACGTGTCAGTACTAACAGACATCTATCAAGAAGATATAAATATTGCTGTTTGGCATAATAAACTCGCTGACGATGTATTGAGTAATATAACTAAGGTAATGGCTGAGAATTCACACTTAAACGTAAGAATTTCAACCACTCCGGAAAGTGTCGCCGAAGAGCTTTTAGCTAATGCGCCCCAACTAGGTAATCAAAAAGCTTTATGCAAATACATTGAGCTACTCGTGGAAATGTTTTGCACACTATTTGAGCTAAAAAGTGTCGGCCTGAGACTGGCTAAATTAGACAAAGCGATGTGCCCAAAGTTTCATGTAGATCATATCCCCTGCCGCTTAGTGACAACATTCTGTGGTGTCGCAACACAATGGTTACCTGATGATTGTATTGACCGCAGTAAATTGGGCGCTGGCAGCCAAAACCGGCCTGATGACGTTTCCGGGGTTATGCAGCATTCGAGCAATATTCAACACTTAACTGCAGGAGATGTTGCATTGTTAAAAGGTGAAGGTTGGTATAACAACGAAAACGGTGGACTAGTTCACCGTTCACCGGCAGTTGCCGGTAATGAACAGCGACTATTACTTACTCTAGATTTTATCGATTAAAATAATTTGAAATTTATGTTTATTCTATTAAAAGTAGCTGCGGCTATTTGTATATTTAGCGCAGTTAGCGCTTCAGCGGCACATGAGCACTCAGCCCATATTCACGGCCACGCAGAATTAACCATTGTAATTGATAAAGGCAATGTTGATTTGAATTTAATCGCCCCCGCTGAAAGCCTGCTAGGTTTCGAGTATAAAGTAACAACACCTGAAGAAGCCTTGAAAGTTTCTGCCATGAAAAAACATTTGTCAGAGCATAAAAATGTTATTCACTTTGACAGCGGCGAGTGCCAGATCAAACATGTTAATATTAACTCTAGTGACATGCTTAATGACGATCATCATGAGCATCCTCATGCTGAAATCTCTATAAATTATCAGTTTCATTGCCCAAAGGCGAATGAGATTTCTTCAGCAACATTGAAGCTATTCAAACATTACAATAAGCTCAAAAAAATTTATGCTATGTGGCTAACTTCATCTCAACAAGGCTCAATTGTACTTGATGATAAAAATACAAAAATAAATTTTCAGTGAAGTTACCATTGAGCTGTAGAGACGTAATCAATTAACAGACTTGCTGTTTATTCTCACTCTCTGTATGAGAAATATTTTATTGGTTATAGATAACACCAGCCTAGTAACAACAACTAGGTATCGCTAACCACTGGTATCAACACAAGTTACAGCTGTTATTACCAATTAGCTATTAGGTATTAGGTATTAGGTATTAGGTAAATAGTACAAAGGAAAGAATGTGAAAATATCGAACGAAAAAATACTTTCGGTGCCTACTAACGTAATTTCTGGTTTTCTAGGAGCAGGAAAAACCTCGGCCATCATGCACTTATTACAACAAAAGCCGACTGACGAGCGTTGGGCAGTTTTAGTGAATGAATTCGGAGAAATAGGCATTGATGGCAGTTTATTTAGTGGCTTATTAGAAAAAGATAGCAAGGTATTTATTAAAGAAGTACCTGGTGGATGTATGTGTTGTGCCTCAAACTTACCAATGAAAATCGCACTTAATCAATTACTCAAAGAAGCAAGACCTCATCGGTTATTAATCGAACCAACAGGTTTAGGTCACCCATTTGAGGTACTGGAGTTGCTTTCTAATGAATACTATCAAGAGTCATTAAGTTTAGAAAAAACATTAACGCTTGTTGACGCGAGACATTTAGATGACTGCCGTTACACAGAGCACACCACATTCAACCAGCAGCTTGAAGCGGCAGACGTGATCGTTGGTAATAAAGCCGACTTATATAATGTGAAAGATACGGAAGCGTTGATACATTATATAAAAGACCATGGCTATACCTCTGAGCCACTTAGTTTTGTTGAGCATGCAAAAGTAAAACTTGAATGGTTAGCGGGCAAAACCTCTTATAAGAACGGAGTAACGCATTGTAATCACAGTTCACATTCGCACGATATAAATACTACTCCTACATTGCAAAAGTCTGGCTTTATTAGAACAATAAATGAGGGAGAAGGTTACCTTTGTATTGGTTGGCGCATAGCCAGCGAAAAAATATTAAGTAGAACTAAACTGTTAACCTTTCTAAAAAGCATAGTTGCTACTCGTGTGAAGGCTATATGTATTACCGACGAAGGTTTATACGGTTATAACAATACTTCCGATGGCATTCATGAAATTGAATTAGAAGAGTGTAATGAAACTGCCATAGAAATTATTTGCGATAGCATTGATGAAACATGGGAACATACGCTCATGCAGGCAACATGCTAGGAGGGTTTTCGCTACTGTGTATACCCAGCCACCTGAAGATGCAGAACTCAGCAAGTGGCATGGTAAATATACTGCCTTGTATAACAGGTTATTCGTTTTCGTAATACATTCGTATTTTATCTAATGTCATGCTGTAAGCTGACGTTGCTATTTGGTCTTCAAATAACGCAACAGACAATTTACCTGACACTACAACGGGGTCATACAACTCTTGTAAAAGAAAACCATCTTCTATTTCTATATAAATAATTTGGTTTGGCGGTGGCGGTGGCATATGAAGACAAGCGCCAAAATACGGCACTAAAAAGAAGCTAGTCACTATTTGCGCGCCATTAAACTCTACAGGCACAATAAACCCGGGAACTTCAATATGCTTTCCATCCATGGCTTCAATAATATTTGTTGAAACTAACGCTCTTTCATAATTGTTTTCTGCACGTTGTTCAGCATGCATAGCACTTTGGTTATTGTTGAGCATTTGATCTTCTATAGAGCCATCTTCTATGTCTGTAATATACTCAGGCGGCGCAAGTAACGCGTCTAAATCAGTTTTTGGTATTAGCTCATCCCACGCTATTTCTTGGTAAGTAACCGGTTTATTTTTTACCAAATTGTTAGGCGTACTGGTGAGTGGTTCTTTTTTAATTGTATGTTTAACACTACTTGTTTTATCAATATCGCTTGTCGCCATTTGATGAGCTTCTTGGTTTTCATTATCTTGTTTGGTTGGCTCGCAACCTAATAACAGCAATAGGCAACTACACAATGCCAATATTCGCATTTACATGCCCCTTTAATTATTTACAACGCCTTGCAACAGAAGCATAAAATTTACTTCAATAAATATTAACTTTAAACGCCAACAATTATGTTATAACATAACATTTAATTCAACAAATCAACTGCTATTAATGACTATCCAGCTTAAGAACATAGAGTTTTCATACTCAAACTCCCTTCAAAAAAACGTTCTCAGTGTTGATGATTGGTCGGTAGCTAGTGGTGAAAAACTCTTTATTTACGGCCCTTCTGGCTGTGGTAAGTCAACACTACTGAATCTAGTTTGTGGAATTATTCGCCCATCTTTGGGCTCAGTAACTGTTTTAGGCGAAGCACTAAATAAAATGAGTAGCCGTGAATTGGATCGTTTTCGAGCGAATAATATTGGTTATATTTTTCAACAATTCAACTTAATTAATTACTTGAGCGCGATAGAAAACATAACGTTAGCAAGTCAATTTTCATTAGCAAATAAAACCATAAACATTGATCATAAAATAACGAGTTTATTAGAAACGTTGAAGGTTAGCAGTGAAGATTGGTCTAGGCCTGTTAATACATTAAGCATTGGTCAGCAACAACGAATTGCAATTGCTCGTGCTTTTATTAACAACCCAAAACTTTTAATTGCAGACGAGCCAACCTCTTCTTTAGATGAGCCTAGCAGAGATAATTTCATGTCGCTGTTAACAACGTTATGTGAAGAAAATAAAACAACACTACTTTTTGTAAGTCACGACACACGCTTAAAACATCATTTTAATTTGGAGCAAAAGTTTACTGATATTAATAACGCTGCGGGTAAGCATTGATGTTGATTAACTTAGCTTATAAAAGCCTGATGCATCGCAAGGGATCAATCATACTCACTATCATTACCATCAGTGTTAGTATCATTGTGATGTTAGGCGTTGACCATATACGCCAACAGGCCAAGCTAAGCTTTTCAAGCAGCGTATCAGGGGTAGATTTGATTGTTGGAACCCGCACCGGCAGTTTAAATTTATTACTTTATTCTGTGTTTAGAACAGGCACGCCAACTAATAACATCAGTTGGACATCTTACGAACGTATTTCACAGAAACCATCAATTAATCATGCTATTCCTATTTCTTTAGGCGACTCGCATCAAAGCTACCGAGTTATGGGAACCACAGCCAATTATTTTGAATATTTCACGTACAGTAACAAACAACAATTGGCGTTTGCTCAAGGGCATAAATTTGAACACATTTTTGATCTTGTACTGGGTGCTAAAGTTGCCAAAACATTGGGCTATCAATTAGGTGATAGCATTATTTTATCTCATGGTATTGGTCGCACTAGCTTTAAAAACCATGACAGCATTCCATTTAACGTAGTAGGCATTTTAGCAGCAACAGGTACGCCGGTTGATCAAACATTACATACCAGTTTACAAGGCTTAGAGGCCGTTCATTTAACAAAACCTGCAGACACTAAACGTTTAACCCAAACAGCAGAACTAACATTATCACAAATTGATGATTTAACGCCTAAATCTATTACGGCTATCATGCTAATGCTCAAATCAAAAATGGCTGTGTTTACTTTACAACGAGAAATAAATACTGATAAGGATGAGCCGCTTAGCGCCATACTGCCCGGCGTTGCACTATCAGAATTATGGCAAACCATGGCAGTGTTTGATAACACACTGCACTTTATTACGATACTGGTGATTATTTCATCTTTGATCGGATTAAATGCCATATTGCTTGCCTCAATTAGAGAGCGCATACATGAAATTACATTGCTAAGAATGGTAGGTGCTTCCGCAGGTTTTATCTTTTTACTGATCGAACTTGAAGCTATAGTCATCGTACTGCTTAGCACTACTATTGCATTAGTAGCATTAAGTTTTTTATTACCGATAAGCCAAACGTACGTTTTAAACCATTATGGCATATTGATAGACTCAAATATTATTTCAAAAACTAACATAAAATTGATGTTTTACTTTTTCATATTCACCGCTATAGCCGCTATTCCATCGGCATTATCTGCATATAAGGGAGCAAGGAACAGTCATGTATAATTCTGTTCAACACAAACAAAACACGATAAGTAATTACCGATAATAATTGTTCATCACCTTTAAAAACGCGTACTTTACACAGTATTAATTTAACTCAACACAACAACATAAGAATTGATCAAATGAAAACGAGAACTATAACAACGCTTGCTGCATTACTCTTGTCGCTCTCTTTGACGTCATCAGCTAATGCAACGGCTATTCAACAAACAAAAGGCGATTTTAAAGACAAATTTCGTCAATTAGAAGAAGTCCTTCCTACACCCAATGTATACAGAAATGCTGCGGGAGAACCCGGTGAAAACTATTGGCAGCAACAAGTTGACTATAAAATAAAAGTGTCACTTGATGAAGCTAAGCGCCGTCTAACAGGCAGTGAGAAAATCACTTACCAAAATAATTCACCTTATAAATTGAAATACTTATGGGTGCAATTAGATCAAAACATCTTTAAAGATGACTCTATTGCCAACGCGGCTAATAACTTTGGTGGCATTGGTCGTCGTGGGCCTTACACCAAAGCAGGCGACGCTAAAACGCCAGCAAAAATTAGTTTAGGTGAATTACGTCGCCAGCAATTTATGGCTGATAACGAGCTAGGTTATGAGATAAGTGCAATCAAAGACAGTAAAGGTAAAAAGTTAAACTTTACTGTGGTTGGTACTCAAATGCGTATTGATTTACCTAAGCCATTAAAGTCAGGTGATGATGTTGTATTTTCTATTGATTTTGCTTTCAACATTGCTGAAGAAGATGCCGTATCAGCGCGTTCTGGTTACGAACACTTTGAAAAAGATGACCGCGAAGGAGGAAATGATATTTTCTTACTCGCGCAGTGGTTTCCACGTTTACATGCCTATACAGATTATGAAGGTTGGAATAATAAAGAGTTCTTAGGTCGCGGCGAATTTACATTAGAATTTGGTGACTACGAAGTTGAAATTAATGTACCTGCCGACCATATTGTTAGTGCAACAGGTGTATTAACGAATCCAAAAAGCGTTTTAACGAGTAAGCAGCGTCAACGTTTAGAAAAAGCAAAAACAGCTAAGCGCCCAGTATTTGTTGTTACCGAAGAAGAAGCACTAGCAAACGAAAAGGAAGGCACAAACAAGCGTAAAACTTGGAAGTTTAAAGCCGACAATGTGCGTGACTTTGCCTGGGCTTCATCGCGTAAATTCATGTGGGATGCTAAAGGTTACAAACAAGGTGGCGACGATATGCCATTTGTTATGGCAATGTCGTTCTACCCAAAAGAAGGTGGTGACCTTTGGAAGAAATACTCAACTGAATCGGTTATTCATACAATGGACGTTTATTCACGTTACTCGTTTGACTACCCGTATCCTACAGCACAGTCAGTTAATGGACCTGTTGGCGGTATGGAATACCCTATGATTACATTCAACGGCCCTCGTACAGAGCTACAAAAAGACGGTTCTCGCACGTATTCTCAAGCTGAAAAACGTTTCTTAATTGGCGTGGTTATTCACGAAGTTGGTCATATATATTTCCCTATGGTGGTTAACTCTGATGAACGTCAATGGACATGGATGGATGAAGGTTTAAATAGCTTTTTAGATGGTATCGCAGGTCGTGAGTGGGATCCTACTATTCCTTGGGGTGTTGAACCACGCGATATCACCGGTTATATGAAATCTCAAAACCAAGTACCAATCATGACACAATCAGACAGCGTACTACGTTTAGGGCCTAATGCTTACACTAAACCTGCTGCGGCACTTAACATTTTACGTGAAGTTATTTTAGGCCGAGAATTGTTTGATTTTGCTTTTAAAGAATACTCAGAACGCTGGAGATTTAAGCGCCCTACACCGTCAGATTTTTTCCGTACGATGGAAGAAGCCTCAGGGGTTGATTTAGACTGGTTCTGGCGTGGTTGGTTCTATTCAACCGACCATGTAGATATCGCGATTGATAAGGTTTACCAAATGCGTTTAGACACGCACAACCCTGATATCGATTACGGCCGTTTACGTCAAATTGAAGCAGACAAACCTTCTTCATTATTTGTAGAACGTAACAAAGCAGAAGGTAAAGAGCTTTGGGTTGACCGTAACTCAGATGTAACTGACTTTTACGACACAAACGATCGTTTTACCGTAACAAACAAAGAACGCAATAAGTACAACAAGTTTTTAAAAGGTTTAAAGCCTTGGGAGCGCAAAACACTTGAGCGTGCAATTAAAGAAGACAAAAACTATTACGTTTTAGAGTTTTCAAATGTTGGTGGCCTAGTGATGCCGATTCTTTTAGAGCTAACATATAAAGATGGCTCAAAAGACAGTATGTATATTCCTGCTGAAATTTGGCGCCGTACGCCTAAGCAAGTACGCAAACTTATCGTTACCGATAAAGAACGAGAGTTAGCGAGTGTTGCTGTCGACCCAGGTTGGGAAACCGCGGATGTTGACGTAGAAAACAATCACTATCCGCGTCAAATCATTCCTTCTCGTGTTGAAGCTTATAAAGCTAAAAAGCGCACAGATAAAGTAAGCCGTGACATCATGAAAGATATCAAAACGGAACTTAAAGCTGACAAAGAGCCTAAGCAAAATAAAAAAGACGAAAAGGATAAATAATGCCTAAAAGCCTATATATTTTGCTAGTTTCTCTTTTGTTGATCGCAGCAAACCCTGCGTTTGCTCATCAACAAAAAGCAGCTGAAACCACAGTATTGTTTAATAAGCGTACCGGACAAATGGAAGTGTCACACCGATTTTACATGCATGATACTGAACATGCCGTTCAATCACTGTTTGATAAAAACGCTGACATTATTAGCTCAAAGAAAACGCAGCAACAATTTGCTGACTATGTAGCAAAGCAGTTTTTACTGCAAACATTCGCTGGAGCTAACCTTCCTTTAATTGATGTTGGGTATGAAGTTGAAGGTAAATTCTTCTGGGTTTATCAAGAAGCCGTAATACCAAGTGCATTAGTGGGAGTAAAAATGTTTAATGGCGCATTACGCGAACTTTGGCCAACACAAATTAATATGGTAAATATAGAAGGTAAAGGGAACGTTCGAACCTTATACTTTAGTGAAAATGAAGATTGGTTGGTGACAAAGTTTTAACAACACTTCTTTCTACTACAGGTATTACGTTAGCGCTAATGTGGCGTTAACGTAATACCTTTTAATAACATAATAAGAACATTACATTATTTATTCCTGCCGTTCATTCTGCAATATATACCGTTCACCTAAGGCCATCGGCATAATTGACTAAAATTCTCTTGCTTACTTTTAGTAAAGTTTTGCATTTACTATTTGAAAATATAATGCTTCAAGAAAGGAAAATAATCACTATTTAACGCTAACCAAGTAATACTAAACTATAAAAACATGCTGAAGAAAAATGAACTTACAAGCCAGAAAAAACCAATAAGCACAATAACTAGCAATAAATTAAAGCACCATTTAATCGGGTAGTACATTTTGGGGTTTGATTTTTTAAACGTTTTTGCACACTCTAAAAACGGCGTTACTTTAGCAAATAGTTTGTTCACGATTCCAGCCTGATCTCCAGGTAAATTAGGCACCAACATTTGACTAATTAATACTTTATACAAGCAATTAAAAAGCGTCCCGAAAATGCCCGTTGGCCGTTCAATGTCACACATCAATATTAAACGCATTTGTTCAGTATTGTTTTTCACATAGTGCAAGTAAGTTTCGTCAAATATGAACGCCTCGCCGTTACGCCAAGGCTGACTTTTACCGTCGACATTAATGAAGCAGTTATGGCTGTTTGGCGTATTTAATCCCAAATGATAACGCAAAGAGCACGCTACAGGGTCTAAGTGACGAGTTAATTGTGAACCCGCCGGTAACAGGGTAAACATAGCACCATTAACGCATGGAATTCTTTTAAGTAAGGACATTGTTTTAGGGCAATGCTCTAACGCGGAATTTAATTCAGTGCCGTACCAAGAGCAATAAAATTTACTCCAGCCATATTTATAGAAAGTACGAAAACCAACATCGTAAAAGCTTTTATTAGCTTTATTTGTTGTTTGCGAAAAGTAACCGCATTCAAATAAAGCTTCGGCTTCTGTTGCTATTTCAGTCCAATTTTCAGTTAATAATTCAAGTTGCTCAAATTTATCTGTGCCTACAAATGGCTTACGCATATGTTTTCGGGTGCTCATATAGAGCAACACATTTAGTGGCGCAAAAATTGGCCAGCCTTTTCTCAAGTATTCAATGGCATTAGCAAATCGGGCTTGCCCCCGATATTTATATACGTAAATCACCGAACACAATGGAAAAATAATTAATAACAATATGGAAAGTACTAGATTCATCACTGAAACCTATTAATAAGTTTACAGCGATGATAACAATTGAAATGTCAACGAAATGTCAACCACATATCAATTAGGCAATATTCACAATGAGACATGGTCGACCATATGTATCCATAGTTATATAGGATATTTCCCCCGTCAGTGATCCATAACCAACGACCATAGTGCGTTAACGTAACAACGAATTTTTTCCAATACACTTCAGAAACAGGCTAGCACAACTAAATAGATAGAGTGGGAGCTCTTGCTATAGTTGTTTATTTTCAATTAACTAAGCTTATTTTTTTCGCTAATTTTTCACACTAAGAACTTAGCTTTACCTTAACCAATTCCGTTGAATAAAAATAAGCGTAAATTAAAGCGCTTATTACAAATACGAGCATTAAAATAAGAAAATAAAAGTATCGATTGGCTAGTATCACATTTAATAAACATAGCTATTAATACATGAAGAAAACTCACTCATAGCGTGAATTTATATCATTTGTGGCTTAGCGTTGTCGCACTTATGATGACCTTGTTATTTGAATCTCCCCCGATTCTTAATCAACATTTAATATTGTTAAATTTGTTACATTTAAGGACATCATTTGATGTCCTTTTTTTCTAACTGCTATTTACTTATATTTACTGATATTTTTACAAAATTAAAGTACACCAATTTAGTGCAGCATCACTAAATAAGTGCAAAAGCATCATCATCAGTCTTAACAATAAACTATAAAAACAATAACAATCAAAAACTTAACCTTTTTGGCGCAGCTATTGCTAATTTAATCTTGTCGTCATAATTTAGAAAAAAACATGCCAATTCAAACACCTATACGCGGTTTACGATCATTTTGTGTTGCTTCAAAATGCTTAAGCTTTAAACATGCCGCTACACAATTATTTTTGACACCTTCAGCCATTAGTCATCAAATAAAACAACTTGAAGCACAACTTGGTATTACCCTATTCAAAAGAGGAACTAGATCAATAGAGCTCACTAGTGCAGGTAAACAATTTTATCAATCAATACAACCTATTATTCATCAATTAGAATCCACAATAACGGAGTTTACCAACAAGCAACAAAACAGAACAATTGTGATCAGCCTGCCTGAATTTTTTGCCAGTGAGTTATTCATTCCACGCTTAAGTCATTGGTCAAAAAACAATCCTGATATTAATTTACAATTAGATACGATTAAGGCGAGTAGTGAGTCATCACAAACCGCTGAATTATCCATAGTGCTGGCTAACGGTAAACCTAATGCAAAAATAGTGCATGACTTATTTCCTATTCGCTATGCCCCTGCGTGTAATAAAAAACTCTATAAAAAGCTTAAAAACATTGGCTTTCACGCTTTAAAAAACACACCATTAATTTTACATAGCTCTCGTCCATGGTCATGGCATCAATGGGCCGAAAATTTAAATATAAATGATTTTGATCCTAAGCAAATTATACAATTTGACAGCATGTTTGGTGTTGCTAGAGCTGCACAGCAAGGCATGGGAATAGCACTAGTGCCATTACCAATGAGTAAAACATGGTTTAGCGAAGAGTCGCTCATTAAGTTATTTGACCAAGAGTTGATTACCAATGACAGGTACTACTTAATTCAACACGAAAACATGGAAAATAAACCTGAGCTGACTTTATTTGCACAATGGGTTAAAGATACCTTCGCAAGCTAAGCATTGACTGGCGATGTTGAGATGAATTTTTTTCACCTCATAAGTGCAATTTCATCGTTTGTCACCTTCTCAATGGCTATTTATAGTTACAGCGTATCAAACAGATGCGCTAACTAAACCGGAGAAATGACATGTTGATTAAATCTATCTATTTAAAAGTACTTATCACTGCATTAACACTCAGCAGCTCTACAATCGCTATCGCTGATGAAACTAAATTTAAGATTGCCATAGTAAAAAAGGAGCATGGTATTAAAGACAGTGACGTTCTTGCCTTTAATAAGCATATGAGAACATGTGCTGATCATACAATAGCGCAAAATACAGATGAATCTGAGATAGCCTGTACCGCCGCGATAGCAAGCTTAAAAGTAGTTAAAACTGATTCCCGAAAAGCTAAGTATCTTAAATCTCTCACTTATAGTAACCGCGGAATTTCACGTTACGTAAATAATGACTTATCTGGTGCAAAAGCAGACTTAATGACTGCAATACGTATTGATGCCAACGCAATAACTCAAAGTAATTTGAAATTAATTAACAGTTTTGTATCTAACGACAATAATCTAGGTAAACCAACAAGCATTGCCGATTAGCACACATATATTTGACGAGAAATAGGAGAGCCACTTTGAATAAACTAATTTGTAACCCCATTCAATCATTGTTTTCTTTTATCAATGAGATGAAGCATTTATCAATTAGCCAGTGGGAGGTTGAACAAAAAGAATTACCACCTTATTACCACACAACACGACAGCAAATGGTAACTAAATGATCTATATAAACCCAAGTAGCAGCTAAAATGATTTTTTATTCTTTATCAATAGGTTGCTACTTCTTAATAGTTGCTCTTAAGTAAACTTTTTCAAAACTGCCTAAATTTTGCTTTAAAGTAAAAACCTTATACATATTTAGCATTGAGCCTATTAGTTTTTTGTCCATTTTGGAGAAGCTCGATGAACTACATGAACGTAATCGAAAGATATCATGAGCACAGAGATGCTATCCATGAATTATTGGCGTCTATTTTTGCCGGAGTTTTCGATAAAGATATATTCAATGATGAGTTTTTACTAAAACATTCATTAAAGTGGGTTAGCAGACACTACCCATTTGTCGAGTTAATGTTTACACTCGATAGCAATGGTATTCAATCTAGTCCAAACATTTCCAATAACATTGCCTATAGCAAAAGTATGAATAATGGCTTAAATGTTGACCGTTCGTACCGTCCTTATTTTATTAAAGCAAATGAAAGTGAGGGTATTATCGTCACCGAACCCTACTTGTCTAGCTCCAGCTTTAACCTTTGTATCTCTACTGCATTAAAATATAAAAATACCTCTGGAGAGGTGGTCGGCATTTTAGTGATAGATATTGATCTAGCTAACGCTATTGAGTTTTTAATGGGAGATAGAAAGCGAAAGAAATTTCACCCCTTTTTTACCAGCATATACACTTTTATAGTAATCGGTCTGTTTTTTATTGTCGGCATTTTACTGTTTTCAGCAGGCAATGAAATTATCAATTTACTGCTAGATCCCAATCCTGAGGATCTGCAGCTAAAACCTTTTGGCATTATCATTTTTCTTACCTTAGCGTTAGCGATATTTGATTTAGGTAAAACAACTATTGAAGAAGAAGTACTGATGCAAAAAGATATTTTACGGCACAGCTCAACACGCAGAACCATTACACGGTTTATGGCGACAATTTTAATTGCTGTATCAATTGAAGCTCTTTTATTGATGTTTAAATCCGTACTTGGATCATCAGAGTATTTAGTGAATGCCGTAGCCATGATGGCCACATCGGTAGGTTTATTAATTGGTTTAGGTATATATGTTTATTTAGGCGCAAAAGCAGAAACATTATTAAAAAGCAATACCACCAATTACTTAAAATAAATTATATTTAAATTAGCCTAACTTTGTTGATATTTCATAGGGCTTTTTTGTATCTATCGACTGATCGAACTCTATTGTAGGTTCAATTAGTACCAATAAAGCCACCTACCCCAACTCTATACGTAATTTAATCCAGTTATATCAAAATGTTAATAGGCAAGGAATAATTTCCATTTAGAATTACTGGACTTCCGATGCCTTCACTAAGGTAAGAATGCTTAGTGTGATTGGTATATCATTGATATAACGTTTATTTGGTAATTTAAGCGAGTAAGAAAGGATTTAGCCCATTGGTTAGGGGATTTACGTTGCTCTAACTGCGACTGCATTTTAATAGGGTAAATTAGTTGAAGGTGTAAATATCCGAACTATGTATTATCACCAGTGATAGCCGTTAGGAGTAATGTAAGCTCTATATTCTTGGGGAGTTTTTTGATAAGAGGTTGATAAAGACAAACCAGACAATTTTTTCATCAACCAACTTAACATATTAATCAAAAATACTTTAATAGCAAACTAAGTTAAATGAATTACTATCTGTTTTATCTGGCTTGAAATTTAACAAAATGTATAAAATGATATTCATGGATTTTTGAATTAATGACAGTGGTTTGATTGATGGTAATTTACTACGATTATGAACAAAGTTTAGGTGTAACCTATTTTTATCACCCTGAAAATGGCATTTTAACCAAAGAGTATGAACAAAACTTATATGTTTTTTATGCTTGGGCTGATCTAGAGTTTGCAACAGCAAAGCGAGTAAAAATCACAGATGAAAACTATCAACACCTTCTAACTTCTGGCTTGATTACTGAGTTATAGAACCGCACCGAATAAGGAATAGCTGTGCTACTTGAAATCAACACTACTAACCGAAGTATTAAAAAGTTAATCCTTAAACTTTAATGCTAAATGCTGTTTTATAAGTACTGCTTCTATTTTTGCTCTGACTAGCAAAGAGTTAGCAAAACGAGTAACTTAATAGTCTTTTCAATACTTATCATAATTACCAACAAGGATTTATTTTGCGTTATTTCATTTATGTTTTATTACTGATTATTACTAGCTGCGCAATGCCAGTAAATTCATCTGAACTATCAAAGTCCATATTGTCGATGCGTGATAGAGCAAAATTTGTTGATAGCATGATAGTCAAACGTATTGACCAAATTCTGCCTCGATTGATGAATGAACATAATATGGATATGTGGATTATCATCAGCCGTGAATACAATGAAGATCCAATTATTAAAACGCTTTTACCCGCTACTTGGATATCGGCACGCCGAACAACCATACTTGTTTTGGCTAGAAAAGAAGATCAAAGCATTGGTGCTTACGCTATTGCTCCTTATAAGGTGGGGGGTGTATTTGAAAAAGCGTGGGATAAATCAAAACAACCTAATCAATGGTTAGCACTTACCGACTTAATTAAGAAGCATAAACCGAATAAAATAGGCATCAACCAATCAAAGCACTGGGCGCATGCCGATGGACTTGTAGCAACGGATAAAGAAAACCTACTAGCACATTTGCCAGAACAATATAAAACTAAACTTGTATCAGCAGAACCATTAGCTATTGGATGGTTAGAGCAAAGAATTCCTGAAGAAGTCACTGTTTATAAAGATATAGTTAAAATTGCTCATAATATTATTGCTGAAGGTTTTTCAAATAAAGTCATCACACCAAACCAAACAACTACCGATGACGTTGCGTGGTGGTTTAGGGAAAGAGTACGCGAGCTAAAGCTGCAAACTTGGTTTCACCCTAGTGTATCAATACAGCGCAGCGATACTATAGCCTTTGATCATGAATCTAGCTTTACCAATGGTAACGACCTAAAAGTTATTTTACCGGGTGACTTGTTGCACGTAGATTTCGGTATCACTTATTTACGTCTCAATACCGACACTCAACAACATGCTTACGTGTTAAAGACAAACGAAAAACAAGCGCCAAAATTTTTACAAAAAGCATTAATGTCAGGTAATAAACTTCAAGATATTTTCACTGGAAAATTTTCAGTTGGTGTAACAGGTAATGAGGTATTGAAACGCTCTCGAGAAGCGGCAATTTCAAAAGGATTAAAACCAACTATTTACACACACCCGCTTGGCTATCATGGACATGCAGCAGGTACTACGCTCGGCATGTGGGATTCCCAAGGAGGAGTAACTGGTTCCGGCGACTATCCCCTACATTTAAATACTGCATACTCCATTGAACTGAACAATGCCATTTATATTGAGCAATGGAAAAAAGAAATCAGAATAATGTTAGAAGAGGATGCAATATTCGATCAATCAGGGGTTTGGTATCTCGACGGGCGGCAAACCAAGCTTTTACTCATTGGCCCTAATAAATAATTTCTAATGATTATTATGCATTCTCTCGCTTGAAGTATCAAAGCTAGGGAGTATCAAAGCTCGGAAATATCAACGTCAATTTATTCTCTCTAATACGCAAGGTAACAATGCTAAATGCGCAAAGCTTTTTAGTTATAGCATGTGTTTTACATAAGTTAGTGAATCACTAGAACATCGTACTATTTTTCACTTAGTACTATGTTCTTTTTAAAATAATCAAGGTTATCTATCAGCAGAATTTTATACAGCCAAACCTACCATATCTTTAAAATCTACCTAACTTCATTAGGAATGATTCTAATTTTACATAGAGATGTTCACAGAGAATAACAAACAATTACGAAGTACTTCTTGGCAACCGACCTTACGGTCGGTTAAACTCAACTCAACTAGTTTTACCCAAGCTTAGAGATAGTAGCATGAGAGATGCAGAGCAAACCCGTCAAAAAATACTTGAAATTAGCGCTGATGAAATCCATAAAAATGGTTTTACCGCGACAAGTTTGTCATGCATTCTAGCGCGCTGTGAGATATCTAAGGGCGCTTTATACCACCACTTTTCAAATAAAATGGAACTCGGCTACGCTGTTTTTGAAGAAGTGTACGCACCAGCTTTTATTGCGCTTTGGCAACCCCCAGTTCAATCTGAAGATCCAATTCAAGGTCTATCTGACTTTTTCAATTCAATGTCAACAGAAATGAGTTGCGATGAAGTGGTTTGCGGTTGCCCTTTAAATAACCTTTGCCAAGAAATGTCTGCTGTTGATGAAGGTTTTCGCGTAAGAATTCTTGCAATGCAACAGCAACTGAATAAATTGATTGCTGAAAACTTAGAACGTATAGAAGCACAATTAAAACCTAACCTAGACTTTAGCCAAATTGCTTACTTTATTGTATCTACCTTTCATGGCTCTTCAAGTTTAAGTAAAAGTTCACTAAATAAAGAGTTATTCAACAAAGTTATTAAAGAGCTATGTCGTTACCTGCAGCAGCTAAGGCGATAATCAATCATTACTTGCAGTTATACCAATTGAAATAAATAAGACGGCTTAACTATCCAAGACCTGCGTTGCTTTCAATACCAATAGCTAGCTATTACTCATTCAAGCGCCTTGCTGTTGAGTATTTATCCTCACTTATAACTGCTCACTTACCTAATTCAATTAGTATTAGATAACATTTTTTAACACTTTATCTTATAACTTACACCTAAATACCATTTACAGACCGAGCGGTCGGTATGTATAATACTCAACAATTTCTATATCTACTATAATTTAACGTTAACCACGCAAGGGTCACCATGAAAAAGTTTCTATTACTTGTTGTATTGCTCACAGGCATATTGCAAAACAGCTATGCTGAAGTCGCCACACCTGCTGCTTCCCCTTATCAGGTAATAGAAGTAACAGGAAATAAATTATTTGCAAAAATTGCTGATAATCAAAGTGCTTTGAAAAAGTTCCCTGAACTAATGCGTGAAATTGTTGAAGAAGAATTAATGCCTTCAATCGATTATAAATATGCTGCGTTTAAAATTTTAGGGAAGCATTTAAGAAAATCATCTAAAGAGCAACGAGCAAAGTTTGTTACTGCTATGCGTTCATATTTAGTGCGCACTTATGCCGGCGCGTTAACACAGTATCATAACCAAAAAGTACTGTTTGAGCCTGAAGCTAAGCTAAAACCTAAAGCTAAATCTGCGTCTGTTGATGTTAAAATTGTCGATACTGGTAAACCAGACATTAAAATTACTTTCCAAATGCGCAAAGACAAAAAGTCACAGCAATGGAAGGCTTACGATATGATTGTTGAAGGTATATCGCTAGTGAGTAGTAAACAAGCAGAATTTAACCGAAAAATATCAGAACTAGGTTTAGATCAAGTAACGTTGGAATTAGCTTCAATCGCAAAGTAGTGCTACAGAGCATTTATCTAAATACAATGTAAAGGCTTCTAAGGTATCTTAGGAGCCTTTATTTTATGCAACTATAACAACGACCTATAAGTTAGTTTTTCAGGCGTAGTTTGATTCGTCAAATGCGCCAATTTGAAATTGAAGTACAGGTCCTATTAACTAATTCTGTATCAATAAATAGTCTTGCAGTTATGGTACAATCAACGAATTCAATCACTATAAATAACAACAAAATATAGCCAATTCAACTTCTACCGGGTCGGGCTTGCCCTTTGTTTTATGTAATATTAATTAAGAAAAAAGCGTATGGCATTAAAAATATTAGACTCATGCATCAACTGTGACATGTGTGATCCTGAATGTCCCAATGAAGCCATTACCATGGGCGAAAATATTTATGAGATTGACGTAGATAAATGTACGGAATGCATTGGCCATTATGACAAACCAACCTGTGTTTCGGTTTGCCCTATTGATTGCATAAAGCCAGATCCAGATAAAGTCGAAGACGAAGATACCTTACTCGCAAAATTTCTTCGTATGCACGGTTAGCCGAAAAATTCAGTCATTCAACTACCCTTAGATTTATTTTACGTTAGCCATAAAAAAAGCTCGGCAATAATATTGCGAGCTTTTCTTTGTACTTTTATATTACAAGTCGCTTCAAATTCAACTTTTCATTAAAGTAAACCGAGTACTCACTTTACGAAAAAATCAACATCATACAAGCCCAAGCGGCTATTCCTGCAACAATATCATCGAGCATAATACCTAAGCCACCATGGCAATTTTTATCTAGGTAAGAAATTGGCCAAGGCTTTAAAATATCAAAAAAACGAAATAAAGCGAAACCAACGAACACAGTTAACCAATTTACTGGGATCAAATACATGGTGATCATAAAACCAACGATTTCATCCCAAACAATTGCACCGTGGTCATGTACCCCTGCATCTTTTGCAGCTTTACCGCAAATATAAACCCCAGCAATGCTCATAACTATTAATAATAGTAGATAGTGTAAATTTGCTAAATTCATTGCTAAAAAGAATACAGGAATTGCTGCAAGCGTGCCAAATGTGCCTGGCGCTTTCGGCGCTAAACCACTGCCAAAACCTAGCGCTAAAAAATGAATAGGATTTGAAAGTTGAAAGTTTTCTGTCGAGGCGGCCATACGTTAACCTTTGTTCTGAGAAAAATGCTCAAAACTTTTAGCATTAATTGGCACAGGTTTACTGTCTAACGTTGTGGTAATTTTATCACTACCATTAAGTTGGCCAATACAGGTAATAGTATTTCCGGTATTTGCTAGTGCTGTTTCCATACCAACTTTATTGTCTTCTGAAACAGTAAACAATAACTCGTAGTCATCACCACCAACAAGCGCAATATCAAACGCTTCTTCCATGCTAACACTTTCACGTAAAGCATTTGAGATAGGTAGGTCTTCAAGCACAATGTTTGCGCCCACTTTTGACGACGTACAAATGTGCTCTAGATCTGAAATTAAACCATCAGAAAGGTCAATTGCTGCACTTGCATATTCGCGTAATGCTTGTCCGGCCAAAATTCTCGGCGGTGGAAAGTCTAAGCTATGACGAATTTGTTCACGATATTCATCGGCCACATTAACTTCATTAAAAATATATTTTAATGCTAATGCCGCATCGCCAATTTCACCCGTGACATAGATCCAATCACCAGGCTTAGCACCTGAACGAGTTATGTGCTTATCTATAGGTGTTAGTCCTTGGGCCGTTACCGTAATGCTTAATGGCCCTTGTGTTGTATCACCACCAATAAGCTGAACATTGTAATACTCACAGAGTTCAAAAACACCGATACAAAACTCTTCGATCCACTGTAAATCAACCTCGGGCATCGTAATTGCCAAAGAGACCCACGTTGGTTCAGCTCCCATTGCCGCTAGGTCTGATAAGTTAACTGCAATAGACTTATGACCGATAGCCTTAGCGCTGGTTTCATGTGGAAAGTGTACACCAGCAACTAAAGTATCTGTTGTTATCGCAATATTTTGACGCTCTGAAGGGCTGACTAAGGCACAATCATCACCGATCCCAAGCAAAACATCTTTACGTTTAATAGCTTGCTCAGTAAAGAAGCGCTTGATCAATTCAAACTCTTTCATAGTACAACCAATTTAGTATTACTCGTTCGGACGAACGAGCTTAACAACCTTATCTAATACGCCATTAACAAACTTGTGGCTATCGTCAGCCGCAAAAGATTTTGCCAATTCAATCGCTTCATTAATAATAACGCGATAAGGCACATCTTGGCAGTCAGTTAATTCAAACACTGCAACACGTAAAATTGCTTTTTCAACATGATCTACATCGTCAAGTGGACGATCAACATGAGGAGCAATATTTTCATCAAGGCTACTAATTTTTGACGAAACGCCACGGAACAATTGTTGAAAGTACTCAATGTCAAAACGACGAGCACTATTTTCAGTCAAAAAATTCACTTCAATGTCAGAAACGTTATTTTGACTTAGTTGCCAAGAGTATACGGCTTGTACTGCTAACTCTCTGGCTTTTCTTCTAGGTGATGGTTTCACAAAAATATCCTGTTATAACTTATCTAATACATTAACCATTTCTAATGCACTTAAGGCAGCTTCTCCGCCTTTATTGCCTACTTTCAGGCCTGCACGGTCAATAGCTTGTTCTATGGTATCGGTGGTAATAACGCCAAAAGCTACAGGCATGGTATATTCCATTGCAACCTGCGCTAAACCTTTATTACACTCACCCGCTACAAAATCAAAATGAGGTGTACCACCACGAATTACCGCACCAATTGCGATGATACCGTCGTAACCACCTTTAGCAGCAATTTTCTTAGCAGCAACTGGCAGCTCATATGCGCCTGGCACACGAATTACTGTAATATCGCTGTCAGCAACATTACCATGGCGTTTAAGGGCATCTACTGCACCTTCAAGTAAACTTTCAACAACAAAACTGTTAAAACGAGAGACGACGATGGCAAATTTCTTACCGGTTGCATCAAAGTTAGCTTCTACGACATTCATTTAAAAATCACCTACTGATAAAAATTTCGGCAATTCTAACAAATTGCGCGCGACTGCGGAACTCGTTTTAACAATTTTCTAGTATTAGTGGTCAAGTTTCCAATACATCAGTAAGGATAACTGCATATGCGCTTGATATTAGACTAGTTTAACTAAATATGTATTTATCTAATTAATCCCTCAGACCAGTGACAGTATTAAGTACTGGTGTATTAAAGAATTAAATAGCTTGTGCATGGCGCTAACTCAATCATTTTTGTATGATATGGCAAATATCGCCAACAAATTACTCGTTTTATGACAATTTACTTTTCTTCTAATAAAATTCCTGAACTTATGCCTTTCAATCTGCAACAGCGCCAAGCAATTCTTGCATTGGCACAGGCAAAGTTATCACCACCAGAAAAGCTGATATTAAATATCATTAAACTAATGCTACTAATTCCACCGTTTCTCTTTATCGCTAATTTACAAGGTGTTGCTATTGCTGCGTCAATTGTCGTTGTTTTAGTGGCTTATTTTATTATTCTTAGACCAATTATGCTGCACTTCACTCTTAAGCATTTAAATTCTGCGATTAACCAATACAAAAAAAGCGAACACTAAGTTCGCTTTTTTTCAATGAATTAACAGTGTCTTACTAAGGCTCTATTTCATCCAATTCATCTAAATATGCATCAATATCTTCTTCTTCTTCGGCGTTAACTTCAATCGGTGGATTGCCGTCATACACTTTATATTGCATATTTTGAAAATAAGCATTTTTCACAAATTCATACGGGTCAATCGCATCATTTAAAATCGCTTCTTGGTCTGCTAATGATGCTCTGGCCTCAAGCCCTAATACACCAGCACGGAGTAAGTTAGGCCAAAAATCAATAACGGCTAGTGGCCAGTAGTAGCGATCAACAAAGTCTCCTACTTCTTCACGAACAGATGATGGCCCTAAAGCTGGTATAACTAGATAAGGCCCATCACCGACACCATAGCTACCTAATACCTCACCAAATTCTTCTTGGCTTCTGTTCCAACCAAAGTCACTTGCAGGATCGAAAAAACCTAATAAGCCTACCGTAGAGTTTAAAACAAAACGCCCTGTTGATTTAGCGGCATCGGTAAACTTAGCTTGCAGTAAATTATTGATAATCGTTGATGGTTCATTTAAGTTCAGCGCCATATTATGAACACCTGAACGTAGCTCAGTTGGCATATATTCAACATAACCTTCTGAGGCAGGTTTAAATACATACTTATCAGCATAGTCCCATGTAAACGTCCAAAATGGACGGTTAATAGACTCTAAAGGATCTTTGGGATCCGAAACCGTTTCTTCAGATGAAGGCGTTGAAGAACAAGCGCCCAGGAATAATGAAAACACCACCGCGATAATGGCAGGGCTGTTTTTGGCATTCAAAATGTTTTTTCTTATTGTATTCACTACAAGGTCCTTGAACGATAACAATTAAATGTTTTATCACTAAAAGTCGATAGCTTTGTGACATAGTTAGAATAATATTGGCTTATATTGTCAGCTTAACACGGGCGGTAAGTGACTGGCATTAAGATAATTGTTTAAAAAACGTAAATTTTCAACATAAACACTTTAATTCTGTTTCATCAGATATAAGAGCTTACTTTACGGTGTTATATCAGCACGAAGGCATTAGCTTTTATTTGACTGTTGACGATGAACTGCAAGCAACATTTCTGCTTCAGGGCGAGGAATATCGCACTCTCGCATAATTTCTTCAATATCAGCGCCTAACTCAACTAACTTCTGAGCTCGGGAATATAGCTTATCTTCAGGTTGTTGATGAAGTAACTGTTCAATGGTTTGAAACTGTGTACTAAATTGCTCTTGATTGACTTTAATACGATGTTCTAATTGCTTAGAAACTTGCTCATTTTCTAATTGAGCTTCATCCCACTGCTGCGTATTTTCTAGCAACTGTTTTTGAGTTTGCATGAGCTGTGTTTGTAACTCTAAAAGCAGTAGCTCTTGGCTATTGGTTTTCTGCGTCAATTCAATAATCCTACCAGACAAACGATTCTTCAACGCTAACAATAATAATGCGACTAACATTACCAATGAAAATGCAGCTAGGCTAATCAAGTTTGCAGGTATATTTTCCATAGAATTATTGAGCGCAACTCAATGAAAAAGCCTGTTATTACAGGCTTTTTCAAGTGTTCTTAGAATTGCTTTAACTCATCCCACTCAACATCAGATAGTAGTTTATTTAAGTCTACCAAAATTAATAACTCACCTTCTCGGTTTGTTACACCTTGAATATACTTAGCACTTTCGTCATTGCCAACATTTGGCGCGGCATCTATTTCTGAAGTTTTTAAATAAACCACTTCAGCAACGCTATCAACCAAAATACCGATAACTTGTGTTTCCGCTTCAATAATAACAATACGAGTATTATCAGTTAGTTCAGCAGACTCCATACCAAAACGAGCACGAGTATCAATAACAGTAACTACGTTACCACGTAAATTGATAATACCCATTACATATGCAGGCGCACCTGGAACAGGAGCTATTTCGGTGTAACGCAGTATTTCCTGTACTTGCATTACGTTAATACCATAGGTTTCATTATCAAGTTTGAAAGTCACCCGTTGAACGACTTCATCATTAGTATCTACACTTTCATTTGCATTGCGTCTTTCATCAGACATACTACTGGCCTCTTTCAATTTTTATTTTCTATTCTGGTGACAAAAATACTTATTTGATAAGTATACTGACAAGTTAAAATACAGCAATTATTCTTGCGTAATATTTACACCTTTTTCCAATAACTTAATTAGTGAATCGACATCTAATAACGCACACATGCGATCTTTAACTAAACCTGCTAACCATGGTCGCTTACTTGGTGAGTCTAACCATTTCACATCTTTTTGTTTTAAAGTTACAGTATTAACTAAACTTTCCGCCGCCAAACCCCAAGACGAATCATTCAGCATGATTATGTATTGATAGTCTAATGAAGATAGTAATTTTTCATCACACTTTTCTGGCATCACCCAACGTGCAGTATCAACAACATTGATCTTTTCATCACGACGTAACATAACGCCTTTAAACCAATCGGGTTTACCCATTAAAGCAGTGGTTTTGTCACTATTATGAATGCCGCCTAACTCAATTAAAGGTACCGCTACGGTTAAACCAGCAACATTAAAAAATAATGCTTGAAAATCGCCTTGTCGATAACTTTTTTGCGACTTAGCTTCAAAACCGCCGACACTTTTTCGCGTCGTAATTTCAGGTGTAACTTCTGGCGCAATCGATTTTTTCTTAATAAGGCTTTGTGCTTTGTCAGGCACTGCAGTTTTTTCAGGCACTGTAGACTTTTGCTGTCGACTACTAGTTTTTTCTCGTTCTACTTGCGATGCTCTTCGACTGATTACAGCCGGCTCTGTCAAAAGCGATGTATCAAGTATAGCTTTTTCATCTGCTTTGACTTTCTCAGCACCTTCGCTACCAGCAACACTGGGTAAGCTAACTTGGCTTAATAGCTGTTCAACGGGTTGTACAAGCTTTTCTTTAACCGGAACAATAGCCTTTTCTTCAACCTCTTCGGTAAGCAGTTCAGACAAATAGTTCTGCATCAAATGCTTACTTGCCGCTAAAGATTTTGACATTGATTTACTTACCCACTGATTTTAAATGAATTAAATATTTTAATAAATTTGTATACGCTATGATACCACGAGAATTGGGTGCATAGTCAGAAGGAACCTTTTGTAAAACACTAGCATTGCGAAAATTAGTGTCAATCGGTATCACTCCAGGCCAGACAGCGTCACCGTACAGCTCTTGTAGTTTACGATAAGTCATCAATGAAGCCTTAGTGCGTTTATCAAACATCGTTGGCACTATGCTGTATTTAAATGGTTGAGTTTGCTCACTTTGCATAATATCGAGCGTTTTCATCATCCGGTCTAAACCTTTTAATGCTAAAAATTCAGTTTGTACAGGTACAATAATTCGTTCACAAGCCGCCAATGCATTCACCATCAGCACACCTAAAATTGGCGGACAATCGATTAATACGTAATCATATTCATCATTGATTTTCTGCATGGCTTTCTTTAATACTAAGCCCATACCGCCTTTATTACCTAAAGAGCGATCAAGTGTGGCAAGGCCCATTGTAGCTGGCAATATGTCAATATTGTCATAATGAGTAGGACATAAGCTTTGCATGATTTGTTCTTTGGTCGAAACTTGCAAAAATAAATCATAAACACTTAAGTCCAAATCTTCCGATTCGATACCAAAATAGTAGCTAAGCGAAGCATGTGGATCGGTATCAACCAACAGTACTCGATAGCCTTTTTGTGCTAGTAATCCAGCTAAGGAAATTGTTGATGTTGTTTTACCTACACCACCTTTTTGGTTTGCAACTGTCCAAACTACCAAGTGAATTTCCTATTGATTATTGTCTTGTTGAGAAACAGTGTTGTTACTTTCATTCTCACTTTCATCAGCACGAGTGGTAATGCGAATACCGCCATTTTCAAGGCGGATTATTCTGATTTCTTCTTCGCCAGCATTGTCGGTATCGATTTGTTTAATAGCTTCAACATCTTTTACTGAAATCGTTGGTGCTGCCAATAAATTGGCTTTTTCTAAACCATATTTTGAAATAGCAATGACAACACGTCTATTTTTCGAACGCCCAGTCGCGGTTTTATTATCCGCATTAGGGTAGTATTCTCCATAACCTTCAATTGCCATACGTGCAGGGTTTAAACTCAAGTTTTCTAACACCCGTAAAATGGCTGTCGCTCTAAATACTGACAATTCCCAATTTGACGAAAAAAACTCTGTCGCTATCGGTTGATTATCAGTATACCCTCTGACCCGAATATAGTTACTAGTGCTGGCAATAATATTATTGATAACTGTTAAAATATCTCTCGCCGCATTGGTTGGTGATGCGGAGCCACTAGGAAATAATAAACCGCTATTTAATTCAATTTCGAGCCAATCACCATCAATTTGTAATTGCGCATAGCCTGACTCTACAAGCTCGTATAGGGCTTCATGTAGCTCTTTTTCTAAAGAAGTCAGTGTTGTACCAACTTGCTCATCAGAAACATTTGATAAGGTGATTTCCCCCTCAACCAGTTCAGGGCCTGCAGCATCTAGGATACCATTACCAAATAATCGTTTATTTGTTTTAGAGCTGTTCACTGGCAAAATATCATCACCGTGACCACGGTTTTTAGGTTGCTCTTCATTGGCTTGAAATACGCGACCAATTGACTCAGTCGCTGTTTCGAATGGTTCTTCATTAACCATCGCCATCGCATAAAGTACAACAAACAGTGCAAAAAGTAAGGTCATATAGTCAGCGTAAGAAACTAACCAACGCTCTACGTTATCATTCTCGACTGAGTGACGTCTGGCACGTAACCGGTTCATTGTTCTAACCGAAAGGCAGACAACTTGTTTTCAATAGCATGTGGGTTTTCCGCTAAAGCGATGGCAACTAAACCTTCTGTCATCATTTCACGATACATGGTTTGTTCATGAACAATCGCTTTAATTTTATTCGCTATTGGTAGATATATTAGATTGGCAAAACCGACCCCGTAAATGGTTGCCACAAAGGCGGTAGCAATGCCTTGACCTAATAATTGTGGGTCCGCTAAATTTGACATGGCATGTATTAAACCTAACACAGCACCAAGAATACCAATCGTTGGACTGTAGCCGCCCATAGACTCGAAAACATGAGCAGAACGTAAGTTATGCTCACGATATAAATCCAAATCAAGCTCTAGCGAAACACGTAGGTTTTCAACTTCAACACCGTCAACCAGCAGGTTCAACCCTTTATTAATAAAGAAATCGTTTTCTTCTTCAGCAATATGTTCAAGCGATAAGAAGCCTGATTCGCGAGCTTTTTCAGCCCATACAACGATAGATTCGATGCCCTGCTCAACATTATATTTTGGCGGTAAGGCTATCCACTTAAGTAATGACATTGCGTGGATAAATTGGCTTTGCGATGATTGCAACATTACCGCACCTACTGTGCCGCCAAAAACAATAATAAAGGCTGGCAGCTCCAATAAAGAAACAACCGATCCACCGTCAATAATAAAACCAAGATAAATTGCCAATATGGCAATAATTAACCCTGAGATACTCAATTTATCCATGCTGTATTTCCTTTAGGATCGCAGATGGAAAGCTTTCAATTGCCAAAGATAGTTCAGATATTCCAGCAACGGTCACCGCTTGCGGCATACCGTAAACAACACACGACTCTTCATCTTGAGCCCAGATAGTTGCGCCTTTATTTTTTAACAGTCGTGAGCCATCACGACCATCGGCACCCATGCCAGTTAATATGATACCTAAAACGTTGCCGCCAAATACCTTTGCTGCAGAGCCAAAACTAATATCTACACTTGGCTTGAAAGCAATTCGCTCTGAATCGTCTTCAAGTATTCTTAGTTTTGCTGCATTTTCTGTACCATCAATGATCATTTGTTTGCCGCCCGGCGCTAAATAGGCACAACCAGGTTTGAGAACATCACCAGACTCAGCTTGTTTAATATTTATTTTACATAATGTATTCAGCCGCTTAGCGAACGCCAAAGTGAAAGCAGCCGGCATATGCTGCACCATGATAATAGGTAGAGGAAAATCTTCAGGTAATTGTGTTAAAAGTTTTTGTAAAGCAACAGGCCCACCGGTTGATGTTCCGATCGCCAATAACTTGTACTGCTTGCCTGAGCTTTTTCGAATAGAGGTCTGTGAGCGTTCACTACGTGTAACGCTAGTAGCTTTTGAAGTTAACGTTGAAGTTTGACTTTTTAACTCACGACTATCTCGTGAGCGAAATGTTGAAATGCGTGCTAAACGTCCTGACTTTTTTCGGGCTAACTGAATAACACGTTGGCGTAATAAACTGCCCGCATCTTCAGTATTTTTCGCAATTTCATTAAACTTCTTTGGTAAAAAGTCTAATGCCCCAGCATCCAAAGCTTCTAATGTTGCTTTAGCGCCGTCATGCGTTAAGGAGGAGAACATAATAATAGCCGTTGGTGCTTTAGCCATTATTTGTTTAACCGCTTCAATGCCATTTAATAGTGGCATTTCAATATCCATGGTAATGACGTCAGGTTTTAAGGCAATTGCCTTTTCCACTGCGTCAAGACCATTAATGGCAACATCAATAACCTCAAGATTAGGATCTTTATTGAGAATATCCGTAACTCGGCGTCGAAAAAAACTGGAGTCATCAACCACCAATACTTTAAAGGACATTTACAATCTCTTTCCTATTTTGATTACGTGGCTATGAGTGTAGTTTTTTATTCACAACCGACTTTTTAGCGTAATACTTCAACATGTTAGGTACGTCAACAATTAATGCAATTCCACCATCACTGGTAATTGTAGCGCCAGCCATGCCCGGAGTACCATGTAAAAGTCTATCTAATGGCTTAATAACGACTTCTTCTTGGCCAATTAAACTATCAACCACAAAGCCAACTTGTTGATTACCTAGCTGCACTATGACCACATGACCACGATCGCGCGGCTTATCAACATAATTGCGCACAAGCCATTGATCTAAATAGAATAGTGGGATCGCTTTTTCTCGAACAATAATCGTCAATTGACCATCAACAACATTCGTTGTCGTTAGATCAAGGTGGAAAATCTCATTAACACCAGCCAATGGCAATGCAAAAGTTTGTTTACCTACAATCACCATTAAGGTTGGTAAAATAGCTAAAGTTAACGGCACTTTAATTTCAAGTATAGTACCAACGCCCATCTCTGAGTCGATATTAACTGTACCATTTAACTGGGTGATTTTAGTTTTAACCACATCCATGCCCACACCACGACCAGAAACTTCTGAAATTTCTGTTTTCGTTGAAAATCCTGGTGCAAAAATCAGGCTAAATGCTTCTTTATCTGACATCCGAGCTGCAGCATCAGCATCTAAAACACCACGTTCTATGGCTATTTCTTTTAATTTTTCAGCGTTCATACCCGCACCATCATCACGAATGGTCAATAGAATATGATCGCCTTCTTGTGATGCAGATAATACGACTACACCTTCACGAGGCTTACCAGCAGCTTCTCGCTTTTCTGGCGCTTCAATACCGTGGTCAACAGAGTTACGCACAAGATGCACCAATGGATCAGCTAAGGCCTCAACAAGGTTTTTATCTAAATCGGTTTCTTCGCCTTCTAAAATTAACTTAATTTCTTTATTGAGGCTTCGCGCCAAATCACGAACAACACGCGGAAAACGACCAAAAACTTTTTTAATTGGCTGCATGCGGGTTTTCATAACAGCACCTTGTAGATCCGTAGTAACGGCGTCTAAATTTGATACTGCTTTAGTTAATTCTTCATCTTCTTTGGTCATACCTAAACTGGTAAGACGATTTCGTACCAACACCAATTCTCCGACCATATTCATAATTTGGTCTAGTCGTTTAGTGTCAACGCGAACAGTAGTTTCACCCTGCGCTGCTGGAGCTGCTTTTTTGTCTTTGGCTGGCTCAACTTTATTTTCAACAGGTTTAGCTACCGCTTTTTTCACTACAGGGGTTGGGGCTGGCTTAGGCGCTGCTTTAGCTACCGGACTAACCGTTTGGCTTACCGGTGCGCTAGGCTGTATGTTTGGTCCTTTACCTTTACCGTGTAACTCATCTAGGAGTGATTCGAATTCATCATCATCAATTTCATCAGAATTAGATGATAAAGCCGGAGCACTAGGTGTTGATGCTATTGCAGGAGAAAATGCTCCTTGGCCATGCAGTTCATCTAATAACGATTCAAATTCATCGTCAGATATATCATTACTATTTGTATTAGTTTCTACGACAGGTTCAGCAACTGGCGCACTGGGTGCACCGCCACCATGTAATTCGTCTAATAAGCGTTCAAATTCATCTTCACTCATTTCGTCATTTGAATCATTAGCGGAACTAGTTTCTACTACTTCTGGCTCAACAGGCGCAGGTGCAATAACTTCCACACTTTCTGGGTCACATAGTCGATGTAATTCGGCTAATAGAGCGGGCTCTGCAGGAACTAGAGGTTCACGATTTTGAACCTGAACAAACATCGCATTAATGGTATCAAGTGCTTGAAGAATAACATCCATTAAGTCAGAGGTAACTGTGCGTTCATTATTGGTATTTCTTAAAATATCAAAAACGTTTTCTGCACCATGACAAACATCAACTAATTCGGTTAATGCTAAAAAGCCTGCACCACCTTTTACGGTATGAAAGCCCCTAAAAATAGCATTAAGTAAATCAGCATTATCGGGATCATTTTCAAGTTCAACTAACTGTTCCGACAAGCTCTCAAGTATTTCTCCAGCTTCGATTAAAAAATCTTGAAGAATTTCTTCATCTTGTTCAAATGACATTGAGTAACTCCTTTAAAAACCTAAACTTGATAACAAATCGTCGACATCGTCTTGGTCTGAAACCACATCACTGCGACTTTCTGTGTTAACAATTGGCCCTTCAACTAAATTTTCACCTACTCTCGGGTAGTGAGTAGCTTTTGCTTCTTCAGAAGAAATACCAAACGCAGTTAACATATTTATCAAGCTTTCTTCAACTTCATGCACTAAATCAATAACTTTACGGATAACTTGGCCGGTAAGATCTTGGAAATCTTGCGCCATTAACACGTCAGTCATCAGGCTATGCATATGACCAGTTTCTTTCTCAGTAGTTCTTAGTAAGATATCAATATCTCGGCAAAGGTCTTTAAACTCACCAACATCGAGTTCGTTATGCATTAACTTTTGCCAAAGCGGGTTTACTGAACTAATTTGCTGCTGAATGGTATCAACAACAGGAAAAATAGACTCTACAGCGTCCATGGTTTTATTCGCAGCTTCTTCAGTGCGGCTAATTACATAGTTCAAGCGTTCTTTCGCATCGGGAATGTCTGCCGTAGCAAATTCATTCAAGCGACTATCCAATTGAAAGTTATTCAAAGAATCATGTAACTGACGCGTCAACTTGCCTATTTCAGCAAACAATTCAGAATTTATTGGATTTTGAATTTCCGCGATAAGTTCATCAGCTTTATCTTGTTGGTCAGTTTCTAAATATTCAACCAATAACTTAGCTTGTTCCAAAGAAACATGGACACTTGTATTTATAGTCATGTGACGTCCTTGCGTAACAAAAATTAATGATTAACCGAGGCGTTCAAAAATCTTATCAAGCTTAGTATTTAGCGTTGCTGCGGTAAATGGCTTAACAATGTAACCATTCACACCTGCTTGTGCTGCCATCACAATTTGCTCTTTTTTCGCTTCTGCAGTCACCATTAATACTGGGATATGAGACAATTTAGCATCAGCTCTAATTGCTTTAAGTAAATCAATCCCTTGCATACCTGGCATATTCCAATCGGTAACAACAAAGTCAAAGTCACCCTCTTTTAGCATTGGTAATGCTGTGCTTCCGTCATCAGCTTCCGAAATATTAGTGAAGCCTATGTCACGTAACAAGTTTTTGATTATACGTCTCATCGTTGAAAAATCATCAACAACAAGCACTTTCATATTTTTATCCAAGGCACCCTCCGGTGAGAACATTTAAAATTCTAACTATATGTCTATTCTACTTAACTTTGCCATGATTGCATACGTGCTTTTAATCGATGCATTGCTTGGCTATGTATTTGGCTAACTCTTGACTCACTAACGTCAAGCACTTGACCTATTTCTCTAAGGTTTAATTCTTCATCGTAATATAGCGACAGTACTAAAGCTTCTCGTTCTGGTAAAGTAGAAATACACTCAGCTAAAGATTTTTTAAAGACACTTTGTTCAATACTAGCATAAGGATCGTCTTGTCGATGACTGTCTGCCATATCTAGAGCATCTTCACTTACCCCTAAATCTTCAATGCCAATTATCTTACCTGAACTGACTTCATTAAGTATATGATGATAATCATTTAATGAAATATTCAGCTTTTCAGAAACTTCAGCGTCAGTAACATCGCGGCCATATTCTGCTTCTAAGCATTTTATGGCTTCACTGATCATACGGCTGTTTTTATGGACCGAACGCGGCACCCAATCACCACGACGAATTTCATCTAACATGGCTCCACGAATGCGAATGCCGGCAAAGGTTTCAAAACTTGCACCTTTGCTATTATCAAAATTATTTGCAGCCTCAAACAATCCTATCATACCTGATTGAATAAGGTCATCAACGATAACACTTGCGGGAAGACGGGCAAGTAGATGATAGGCAATACGCTTTACTAATACGGTGTGCTGCTCTAATAAAGACGATTTATCAACACTGTAAGCATGTAATTTTGCCAATTTAACTCACTCGCTTTACTGGTTAATGTTCTAACAATTGTTCAATAAAGAACTCTAAATGGCCTGAAGGTTGTTGAGGAACTGGCCAGCTAATCAAATTTTTAGCAAGCGCTTTAAAGCCTAATGAAGCTGGTGAATCAGGATATGCTTCAACAATGGCTTGTTGCTTCCTAACAGATTTACGAATATTTTCATCAAATGGTATAACTGCGACTAATTCTAATGCAACATCAAGAAATCGGTCAGTCACTTTTGAAAGCTTAGCAAATAATTGCTGACCTTCTTTTGGACTGCGTACCATATTGGCAACCACTTTAAACTTAAATAGGCCGTGATCACGGCTTAAAAGTTTCATCAAAGCATAACAGTCAGTAATTGAGGTAGGTTCGTCACAAACCACTAATAAAACATCTTGTGAGGCGCGACAAAAGCTCAATACCATGTCAGATATTCCGGCCGCGGTATCAACAATAAGGACATCAAATTTAGTATTCATATCACTAAAGGCACGGATCAGGCCTGCATGTTCAGATGGCGTTAAATCAACCATAGATTGCGTACCTGATGTTGCTGGAATAATATTCATCCCAGCCGGCCCTTTAATGATAATATCGTCAAGCTCGCACTCGCCAGACAGAACATGAGACAAGTTACGCTGCACACGCAACCCTAACATAACATCAACATTAGCAAGACCTAAATCAGCATCCAGTACTAAAACGCGCTTACCTAATTTGGCTAAAGAAATCGCAGTATTTAGTGATACATTAGTTTTACCTACGCCACCTTTACCGCCAGATACGGCCACAACTTTTATTTGTTGAGATTCTTGCATTTTTCGTAGGCCACTCGCTTGATCTATCATCTATATAACTTCTCTATATAACTTTGCTGCCTATTCAGGTAGCTATACTGCGACGGCTGTTACGGGAGTCCGCCATGAAACTGCTGATGAGGGCTGAGATTTCATCGCCATTCTATCTGCAAGCGTAACTAATTTCTCCGCATTTGCAACCTTAATATCTTCTGGAACTCTTTGCCCGTCAGTAAGATAGCCTATAGCTAAGCCATTTTGCAATGACGTAGAGATAATTTCACCAACACTAAGGCTTTCATCAAGTTTAGTGTAGATACAACCAGCTAATGGAATTCGCTTAAAACGCTCAACATTTTCTTGCATTACTCGCGGTTGAGTATTTGCCGATAAAACTAAATAATTTCGAATTCTAACACGAGCATTAGCGATTAAGGTAGTTAAATGCTCGCTTAAACGCATATCTCTTTGACCCATTCCCGCTGTATCGATCAAGATCAATTTCTTTTGTGAAAACTGCTGTAAAAGACTATCAAGTTCAGTGCCGTCTTTCGCCAACTTAACCTGACAACCAATAATACGACCATACGTTGCTAATTGCTCGAAGCCAGCAATACGGTAACTATCAGTTGAAATTAAAACCACTTGGTCTGCACCATGAATTTGTGCAAAACGTGCAGCTAACTTCGCAATAGTGGTAGTTTTTCCTACACCTGTAGGGCCAACCAATGAAACAACACCGCCACGCTGAATAATATCATTATTTGTGGTATTTAACTGTTGTGCAATAACTTGCTTTGCTTGCTGCCATGCCTCATCTTCATTTGTGTTCGCAGGAATATAACTCGCCACTTGATCAGCAATTTGTTCCGTTAAGCCCATCGCCATTAAGCGGTTAACTAAAACTGCGCGCATTGGATCTTTTTGCGCCATATCTTGCCACATCAACCCTGACATCTGGTGTTCAAGTAATTGACGAATTGATGACATTTCTTTTTGCATACGCTCAAATTCATTACTGCTAACTTGGCGTTGCTCTTGGGAATGGGTAGTTGCAGTTAATGGCGCAACATTCTCAGCAAAATCATTGCTGTTTGGCGTTGCAAATTCTTGCTGAGCCATTTGTTGTGGCGCCGCTTGATGAGTTGCTGTATCACTCGTATTTGATTGAGCTAAACGCGCGGTAAAGTCTTTAAATTGTTGCTCAATATCAGGTTCAGCTGTTGCAGTCGACTGTACTGGACGAGCAGACTGAGCTGATGAATTAGCGATTTGGCTGTCAAACGCTCTAGTTGCTGGTGCTTTATCATAACCATTTTGTTGAACTTGGCGGTTTAACAAAGCAGCTAAGCTATCTGCGGGCGCTTCTGCAGGTTGTTCTTTAGGTTGTGGAGCATGAGTAAACGCGACACTATCTTCAGCCATATCAATACGACTTGCTGCTTGAGCATTTACTTCAGCTGTACTTTCAGGAGCTTGGGTTGGTTTTACATTCTGGTTGTAATCAACCGCCGCCATTAACTCGACACCTTCAGCAATTTTTTTATTCGACATAATAACAGCATCAGCACCTAATTCTTCTTTGATTTGTGCTAATGCGCTTCTCATATCTTTTGCTACGTAACGTCTAATTTTCACGGCCAACCCCTTATAATTCAGTACAGCTTACTTTGAAGTATTCTTTTTACTGGCCGATAGCGCTAACAATTTTAATTTGTTTGTCGTCAGGAATTTCTTGATAAGAAATTACCCGCAACCCTGGAATTGTATATTTAACAAACTTAGCTAACACTGAGCGTAAAATTCCTGACGTTAATAATATTGGACTATCACCAGCCATTTCTTGCTGTTGTGCCCCGTCAGTCAATGATTTCTGCAATCTTTCTGCTAAGCCTGGTTCTATACCAGCGCCATCGTCTCCAGCCATTTGCATAGACTGGTGCAACATCTGTTCCAACTCTGGCGACAAAGTTATGACGGGCACTTCAGTTACCGGGCCAACCAATTCTTGGACAATAAATTTACGTAGCGTTATTCGCACCGCTGCGGTTAATACTTCAGGGTCCTGGCTCTTAGGTCCGTACTCAACTAAGGTCTGAATAATGCTACGCATATCACGTACTGGTACACCTTCATTCATCAAGTTTTGCAGCACTTTAACAACCGTACCAAGCGATAGAATATCGGGGATCAAACCTTCAATAAGTTTAGGGAAACTTTTCGCCAACATATCCAATAAATTCTGTACTTCTTCATGTCCTAATAATTGCGACGCATTGTTAGTTAAAATTTGACTTAAGTGAGTCGCTAATACCGTTGCCGAATCTACAACCGTATAACCTAATGATTGCGCATGTTCACGCTGTTCTTGCTTAATCCATACTGCATCTAAACCAAACGCAGGGTCTTTGGTTGCAATACCATCTAGTTTGCCAAAGACTTGCCCAGGATTAATCGCTAATTCATGATCATGTCTGATTTCAGCTTCACCTACTGTCACGCCCATTAAAGAGATTTGATAGGTATTAGGCTCTAAATCTAAATTATCTCGAATATGCACCGCTGGTACTAAAAAGCCAAACTCTTGTGAAAGCTTTTTACGTACGCCTTTAATGCGATTTAGCAGTTCACCACCTTGAGCTTTATCAACCAATGGAATTAAGCGGTAACCAATTTCTAGACCGATAATATCGACATGATTGACATCATCCCAACCTAAATCTTTAACTTCAGCTTCTTGTTGCTGCGTTTCAACTTCTTCAGCCTCTGACTGCTCAGCCAATTGCACTGCTTTTGCTACTTTATATTTACTATTAAAAAATGCAGCTCCGGCAATTAATACGGCAAATATTAAAAATGCAACATGTGGCATGCCAGGCACAATACCCATTACAAACATCACACCAGCCGCAATATAAAGTGACTTCTCTTGACCAAGTTGGCTACTAACTTGTTCGCCCATATCCTGAGCGGTATTTTGGCGAGTAACAACGATAGCCGTGCCAACCGATAGTAACAAGCCCGGAATTTGTGCCACTAAACCATCACCTATTGTTAGCAGGGTGTAAATTTCCACCGCGCTATCAAAGGAAAGATCGTGCTGCACCATACCAATAATTAAACCACCAATAATATTGATGAATAAAATTAAAATACCCGCAATCGCATCACCTTTTACAAATTTACTAGCACCATCCATTGAACCGTAAAAGTCAGCTTCACTGGTCACTTCAACACGCCTCTCACGTGCTTCATCTGCAGTTATAAAACCAGCGTTCAAATCAGCGTCAATTGCCATTTGTTTACCTGGCATCGCATCTAAGGTAAATCGTGCTGTTACTTCAGCAATACGCCCTGCACCTTTAGTAACAACAACAAAGTTTATAATAATGAGTATGGCAAAAACTACTAAACCAACTGCGTAGTTGCCACCAATAACCACAGAGCCAAATGCTTCAATTACCTTACCTGCAGCTTCGGGCCCCTCATGACCTTCAAGTAACACCACACGTGTACTGGCAACATTAAGTGCCAAACGTAAAATAGTGGCAATAAGTAATACCGCAGGAAAAGAGCCAAACTCTAATGGCTTGAGGGTATAAACCGTTATGAGCAATACAACTAGTGATAAGGCAATATTGAATGAGAAGAGAATGTCGAGCAAAAATGCCGGCATCGGCAAAATAACCATGCCAAGCGCTGCCATCACTAAAAATGGCGTACCCAAGCCAGAAAAGACATTGAATTTTTGTTTTTTTAAGTTATTAAAAGTTGCCGCTAACTGCATGAGCTCTAATGATAGTATTTTGACATATACCATGAAAAAGCAATAATCAGACCAGCTTAAAGTAAAAACTCACAATAAAGCTTCACTTGTTGCTTATTTATACAAGCACATTCTAACTTTAATAATAAAACAATAACTTAGCTTTTTAGAAATAAAAAATTAGCTGCCTAGTAACGAAAGTCATCTGGAATAGGAAGGTTTTTAGCCACAGGTTTTGGTCTACTGCCTTTACCTTTTTTATGGGCATTAAGCTGAAAAATAAAAGCCAGTATTTGCGCTACTGCGGCGAATAGCTGTTCAGGAATTTCTTCGTCAGGCTCTGCTGTGTAATAAATAGAACGTGCGAGTGCTGGAGAGGCAATAATTTCAATACCATGCTCTTTAGCAATGGTGCGAATATGCAATGCCATTTCATCAATACCTTTAGCAACTAATACTGGCGCTCCGCCAGCTTCCGCATCATATTTTAGTGCGACTGAATAATGAGTCGGGTTGGTAATAACAACATCCGAATTCTGTACTTCTTCCATCATACGCCGCTGCGACGCTTCGTATTGTGCTCGCCTTATACGACCTTTGGTTTCAGGACTACCGTCAGAGTTTTTCATTTCATCTTTAATTTCTTGCTTGGACATTTTTAATTGTCGATTATGATTCCAGACCTGATACGGCGCGTCTATGGCAACAATAATGCCGATAGATAACGCAAGTGCTAAAAACATCCATAACAATAGAGACACGGCATGGGAAAAATTATGAGGAATATTCTCTGTACTTAAATTGATTATTTGATCGAACAAACTACTCAGCAATAAATACGCTGAAACAAATACGACAAAAAACTTTAGAATTGACTTAATCAGCTCAACATAGGCTTGCACGCCAAACATGCGCTTAAAGCCTGCCAGTGGCGAAAGTTTACTGGCTTTGGGTGCCATCGCTTCCCATGAAAAACTCATACCACCAAGCATGGTATTACCAACAAAGGCAGCAACAACAACTACAATATGGATCCAAAGAAATGGCACCATAATCGAACTTACACTATCACTTACTACTTGAAATAAAGCGTGGACATCCATCACTTCCATTCGGCTTAAGCTAAACATCCGCTTCATCATCTTTGCCATTTCAGCAACCAATGAATCACCGAGTATCAACAATGCCATCGCGGCACCAACCAAAACAAACATAGTGCCTAAGTCTTTAGAACGGGCTATTTGACCTTTTTTTCGGGCATCCGAGAGCTTTTTTGCCGTGGGTTCTTCGGTTTTTTCACCACTGTCAGACTCAGCCATTAAGGAGCCGCTCCGCAGTCAATCAAGTAACAACTAAAATCTAACGCTCGTTGCCACTGCATAACAAAATGACTATAAAAATTACCCATGGTCAGCCACATAATGATCAAACCTGCGCACATGGTAATTGGAAAACCAATAGCGAAAATATTTAGTTGTGGTGCTGCTCGGGTCATAATACCAAACGAAAAATTTATCAGTAGCATGGCGGTTAATGGCGCTATTGCTAACGATAACGCCGTAGCAAACATCCAGCTGCCCCATTCGGCAATTTCTTTAAATTTAATACTAGAAAAATCAGTAGCAGGAATTGGAATAGTGTCAAAGCTGGCAACAACAAACTGTAAATAAGCTAGGTGTCCGTCCATCGCCCAAAACAATAAAGAAGATAATATTAAAAAGAACTGACCAACCGCAGGTACACTAGTACCACTGGCAGGATCGACCAAAGAAGCAAAACCTAAACCGGTTTGCATCGCAATTATCTGCCCAGCGAGCGTAAAAGTATTTACCACCATTACAGTAACAAAACCTAGCATTACGCCAATGATAATTTGTTCAGCAACAAGTAAAGAGGTTGCCAAAGAGAACATATTACCGACATTAGTTGGCGGTAATGCTGGCATAACTGCAGCGGTAACAGCAATACAAAAGAATAGCTTAACTCGGCCTGGAATTGATTTAGCGCCAAGGCCTATCATCGCCATAACCATGGCAGAAATTCGTGTCAATGGCAGTAAAAAGTCAGCCATACTTTGGTTAATAACTGACTCGGTAAACTCCACGTTAACTTACCACGCTAGGGATACTACCAATCAGTCTAATAGCGTAATCCATTAATTTTTGCACTAACCAGTGACCGCCTAAAATCAAGGATAATAGCGTAACAATTAAACGTGGTAAAAAACTTAATGTTTGTTCGTTAATTGAAGTTGCTGCTTGGAATACCGCAACAATTAGGCCGACAATAAGGCTAGGAACAATAACCGCACTAACTAGCACAATGACTAAAAATAAAGCATCTCTTAATATATCAACAAATACTTCAGGACCCATTACACGGCTCCCATACCATAGCTTGTTGCAAGCGTACCTATGACTAAATTCCAGCCATCAATCAAAACAAATAACATCAATTTAAATGGCAGTGACACTATCATTGGCGAGAGCATCATCATCCCCATTGCCATCAAAATACTTGCCACCACTAAATCGATAATCAAGAAGGGAATAAATAACATAAAACCTATTTGGAAAGCGGTTTTCAACTCACTAATAACAAAAGCAGGAATAATTACCGTCATTGGCAAATCAGTTGGTTGATCAACTTGTTGAATACCAGCCATGCCCGCTAAGGTATCTAAATCTTTTATTCGAGTTTGTTCAAGCATAAAAGCACGTAGGGGTACTTTTGCTTTATTAATTGCTTCAACCGAGGTCAATTGGTCTTCTAAGTACGGCTGAATAGCTCGGTCATTAATTTCGTTATATACCGGCGTCATAATGAATAGTGTCATGAACAAAGTAATACCGATAATCACCTGATTTGATGGCGTTTGTTGTAAACCAAAGGCTTGTCTAAGAATCGCCATTACCACAACAATACGGGTAAATGACGTCATCATGATCACCGCTGCTGGTATAAAGCTCAGCGCGGTCATGAAAATCAATATTTGTAGCGTAACAGAGTATTCTTGCGAGCCGTCAGGGTTAGTGGTTAGCTTTAACGCTGAAAGCGATAAATCATCCGCAGCCATACTAAAATTACTGAACAGTAAAAACGACAAAATCGTAACAACTAACGTTACGATTTTGCTCAGCGATAATAATGATTTTTTATTATTGTTTATCATTTTGTTGCTCATAGCTTTTTACAGTTTTTTGTTTGAGGAATTTTGCTATAGATTGGGCAAAATCAATCGACTTTTCTTGGCCTGTCACTATAGGTTCATCGAGTGTTTCTAATAAAGTAATTTGTTGCGCTGTAACACCAAGCAAGAATTGTTTATCACCACTTTGAACTACGACTAGCTTCTCTTTCGCGCCTAAATGTAAACTGGTGACTATTTTAAGGCCTTTAAGGTTATGTTGAACACCTTGAAAACGTTTTAAAATGACTGCACTAACAACAATAACAGCTAATACCATCAATAATGAAAGTATCATGCTCATGGCGTCCATATTGGCGGTAACATGCTTACCAACTTCAACGGGCTCTACTTTTTCAACGACACTTGCGGCGTTAGCAAATGTTGAGCAAACCAACCACGAGCTTGTTAATATCAGTAATTTTTTCATTGTTCGACTATTTTAACTTCTTAATACGTTCAACCTGACTAATAACATCAGTTAATCGAATACCAAACTTGTCGTTAACCACAACCACTTCACCATGGGCAATTAAAGTGCCGTTTACGAGTACATCTAGCGCTTCACCAGCCACTCGGTCAAGTTCTACAACCGAGCCTTGGTTAAGCTGTAATAAATTACGAATGCTGATATTACTACGACCTACTTCCATAGAAATAGTAACGGGAATATCTAATATTGCATCTAACTTACGCTTTTCCTCACCGGTAATCGGCGCACCATCTTCTTGTAAATCTTCTAATTCGACAGTTTCAGCAGCTTCGGCGGCGGCTTGCTCATCCATTGCTTCATCCCACATGCCCAAATCATCATCTTTTTCTGTACTCATGCTTTTCTGCCTCAATTTACTCACAATAGCGTCAATTTAATCACATTATTGTTAGTTTATTCTGTTCTACATTCAAATATGCGATTTTTACACCACATTGATTAATTCTACCAAATAGCTTTATAAATCATCTTCTAATAGATGAAGTTCAGCATCACTGTCCAAACGTTTTCCGCCTTTGGTCAAAATGGTTAATTCTGATTTAACTGACTCAGGACGCTTAATTTTTGACTCAATTTTCAATGCTAAGTTATCTCGGCTACGGCCAAGTTTTGCTCTAAATGACGGTAAGTTTTCAATTAACACGGTAATGTGATCTGGCATTTCTATCGGAATGATATCACCAGCCTTGAAGTCCATAATTTTTTGAAGCGGCAATTCCACTTCTAAAAATTTCGTGGATAACTCTACCGGCACATCCATAATTTCATCGCGCAAAGCTTTCGACCAACGCATGTCAGTGTCTTCTTTGTCGCTTTGAACACCAGCATCTAATAGTTCACGAATGGGCTCTAACATCGAGTAAGGTAATGCGACATGGAAATCTCCACCGCCACCATCAAGCTCAATATGAAAAGAACTGATCACCACAACTTCTGTTGGGCTGACGATATTTGCCATTGACGGGTTAACTTCGGAATCAAGATACTCAAATGATACATCCATTACCGGTGACCATGCTTCTTTATAATCTTCGAAGATGATTTTTAGTAACATCTGTACAATTCGTCGTTCAGTTGGGGTAAATTCACGACCTTCTATTTTTGCATGGTAACGACCGTCACCACCAAAAAAGTTATCCACTAAAATGAAAACAAGACGCGCTTCCATAGTAATTAACGCGGTACCTTTAAGAGGACGAAAACGCACCATATTCAAACTGGTTGGTACAAATAACGTATGTACGTATTCACCAAACTTTATCATTTGAATGCCATTAATCGACACTTCTGCAGTGCGACGCATCATATTAAAAAGACTAATACGCATATGTCGAGCAAAGCGTTCATTAACCATTTCAAGTGTTGGCATTCGACCACGAACAATACGATCCTGCGAAGAAAAGTCATAGTCAGAAGTACCTTCTGCTTGGGAGAAGTCTTCTTCTAATTCTTCTTCTTCGACATCATCAACACCATGTAATAGCGCATCAATTTCGTCTTGGGATAATAAGTCACTCACTCGATAATCTCTTTATCTTGTTTAATGTAGGTACATGGTCGACATTTTCTAGTTTACTGTTGCCAGTAGTTATTGCATAACAAAGCCAGTAAACAATACTTTCTCGACAACCTTATTACTTTCAACTTCCATCATTATTTTATGAACTTCAGTTAAAGACTTTTGTTTTAACGCCGTTTTACCAGCACTTGTTGCTAGGTCATCAGCATTTGACTGTGAAAACACGGCCAATAAAGTACTTTCAATAAGCGGTACATGCTTTTTCGCTGCTTCTTCATTGTCGCTACCACGTACTAATAACTGTGCGCGAATTTCAACAAAACGATCACGGGCAGCACCAGGAACATTAAAACGAAATGGTCTAGGCATTGGCACATATAACGCAGAGCCAAGTTCAGCATCACTTTCAGCCATGGTTTCCATATCAGCAGCGGAGCCTGAATCAAGCGCGGAGTCAAGCTCTGCTTGAGTTACTTCTTCACTTGAACCCATCATAAAAAATGCAGCAGCACCTCCACCAATAAGTAATACAGCGACAATAGCAATAATAATTATTAGCTTCTTTTTCTTACCTGAATTGTCTAATTCAAGCTCTTTTTCATCTGCCATTATATCTACCTTGAAAGTTTTTATGCTTAATAGCTAAACTATATCCTCGAATAGCCTTGAATCCAATGAGTTTTGTTACTTATACGTAGTAATCAACGCCAGTTGATGAAGCTTTGACCATATTGTCAATTTGATGATGATTTTCATCTAGCCCTTGTTCAGCGCTATTACCATTTTTTCCTGAGCCGTCACGTTCTTCAAATGCAGTTTCTGACTGCTCGCCAGGTTGTCGTTGTTCAATATTAGCATCACCAACATCAACACCACTTTCCGATAACATGTCGCGTAGTTTACCCATGTTTTGTTCCAATGCTTCCTTGGCTTGTTGATTTTGTACAACAAATTGCACCGCAGCTTGTTCATTTTGTAGATTCAAACGCACATGAACATTACCCATCTCTGGTGGATCTAGCTGAATTTCTACTTGCTGAATTTTTTGATTAATCATCACCATGACTTTTTCTTTAACCGCATTAGCAAAATCTTTTCGATAAATAGCTATAGTTTCAGTATTAAGCGCAGTAATTGATTTCTGTGCTTGCACATTGCTAACACTACTCAGTTTATCAATGGTACTTTCAAAACCTTGCTGTTGCTGCATCGCTATTTCAGCAGAGCTGGTTGCTGAGCGGCTAGCTTGAGCATCAAGCGTTTGATTAACCATTGATGCGGATTTTTCTGAAATTGGTGAAGCCTTTTCACTAGCAGCTTTGGCCAAATTTATTTCTTCACGAGCTTTATCACTGTTTTTGCCCGCGCTTTCGTCACTACTACTGCTATTTCCTTGTGCCGAAACTAATGACTGAGCTTGCTCTTTCGCCGCTGATGTTGCGACATTTTCTGTGCTCTGATTCACCACTCGTACTTGAGGCGTATCGCTAGCTCGTTGATTTTCTAACGGCGCACTAGCTACTTTCTGTTGAGTAATTTCTTGGCTTTTGTCTTGAGTTTGATTTATCACTTGGCTAGCAGTTAGTGATTCATCAATCGTTTTGGTTTTAGCTTGCCCTTGTGCTTCAGCGGTTAGGCCGTTATTGCTTTCAGGACGTGCAATGTTCGACGCCACCTTATTACCCAATGCCTCTTTTTGCTGCGAAGCTTCATCAACGTTTTCAACCAAAATATCTTCATTTGAGTTAAGCTTTACTGACGCTTGCGTTACCTCAGTACTTTGCAGTGTATCTTTCTTAAAACTTTGTTGCGCTAATGGTGATAATTGCTCACTATTTTTAAGCATAAGTTTCTCACTAGTAGCTTGCTCAGATACAGCTTCAGCGACGACTTTCTTCTGTGCAGTATTACCTTGATTTTCACTTTGCATAGTCTGTGCAGCAACGGTTTGTTTTACTGCTTGTTCACTATCAAATTTTTGTGATGTTTTTAATAGTGAAGGATCGGCATTGTCTTGTTTCAAAACGTCACGATTACCTAAAGCACTATTTTCTTCTAGTTGCCCAGCAACATTTTCATTTGTCGCTTTAGTTAACAGCTTTTGAGCACCGTTAAGCATTGTTAATAAATCAACCGCTTCATCGTTACTAACATCAACTTGTTGAGTAGAAGGCGTTTCTTGACGAATACCTGCAGTTAGAGCGCTAATGCTATTAGCACCAACAGAAAAGGCATTATTTTTATCAGTTCCTTCCGCACCATCTGAATTTACCTTAGATAAAGGAGACGTGGTAATAGGTAAAATATCAGCATCGTTACTCGAATCAGAAGCTTTTACTAAAGACGCTGGGTCTGCATAAATTGGCACAGGTAAAGTGTGGGCATCGTCATCGGAACCCGCATCTTTTTTTGCTAATTCAACTTCAGGTAAAATTGGCACACGCAAAGTATGGGCATCATCACCGCTACCAAAGCCTTTTTTTACCGTTTCAACTTCAGGTAAGATTGGCACGGGCAAAGTATGGGCATCTTTTGGTGCTTGCTCATTACTACTGTGGCTTATTTTGCCTTTAATTTTTTCTTTCGATTCAGCTAAAGCATGATGTTGTTCTGCTTCCCTTGCCGTAACGGGCTCATGATTGCCGCTATTTTTAGCCTTTTTGTTGGTAGATTCTAATTTTTGTTCTTGATAATGCTGATCAATAACATCTGAAAAAGCTGTTTCCGTTGTAGGTTTCTTCAGCGAACTCTGAGCACTACTGCTTTTAATATCAGTACCTTGGCCAACTTCAACAGAGAGTAAACTTAACTGAGACATAACAAACCTTTATAAAAAACTATTTTTGTAAGCCTGTAGACTTACCACCACTTACTTTTACTAAGCAAATTTTATTCCAGAAACTCAATAGTGAATATCCTCATGCAGAGTGAGCATCACTAGCGCTGACGACGAATAAACTGCTGAGTTGCTATTTCATCAAACATTTTTTGTTCTTTTTTGTTAGCGACTACTTGCAATGCAGCCAATTTTTTATCACGTAACAATTCAACTGCTTGTATTTTTTTTCGCTGATCTAGCCACTGCTTTTTTCGCGTTTCAACTAAAGCTTGAGCTTGGTGTGCAGCAACTTTAACTTGCAGTGCCGCATTATCTAACTTAGCGATAAAGGCATGAAAATGACTATAGGTCGCACTATCAATACCTTCTATCGAACGTTGATTTAGCCGACGCATATATTCAAGGCGGTAATCACTAACATTTTTTAAGCGCTCTTTGTTTTGTTGATAATCTAATTCTGCAGCTTGCAACGCTTGTGATGCTTTTTTTTCTTTTTCAAGCTCAAATTTATATAAGGTATTTAATTGCTTCATCACGCTTTACCTACTGATTATTATGCTTACTGATTCTTTTGTGCGTGTGCTTGAGCTGCAGCCAATACTTCCTGCAACTGAGAGAGACTTTGATCATAAGGGATCACTTCTAGCATTTTCTGCTGTAAGAAAAATTGAATCACTGGCTGTAAATCGATTGCCTGATCAATACGAGCATCTGTGCCTCGGCTATAGGCACCAATAGAGATCAAGTCTTTGTTTTCTTGATATAAAGAATAAACTTGTCGTAGTTGCCTTGAAAGCTGTTGGTGCTCATCACTCGTCACCATCGGCATTACGCGGCTAATAGAGCCCTCAATATCAACAGCTGGATAATGGCCTGCGTCGGCAAGTTTTCGAGATAAAACAATATGGCCATCTAAAATGGCACGTGAAGCATCAGCAATAGGGTCTTGAAGATCATCCCCTTCGGTTAATACGGTAAAAAACGCAGTTATTGAACCTTGTCCATCACCACCATTACCTGCACGTTCTACTAATTGCGGTAACTTAGAAAACACTGATGGCGGATAACCTTTTGTTGCTGGTGGTTCACCAACAGCAAGTGCAATTTCACGCTGCGCTTGTGCATAACGAGTAATAGAGTCAATAAGTAAAAGAACATTCAGTCCTTGGTCACGAAAGTATTCTGCAATTTGCAATGACGTTTCACAGCCTTTTAAACGCATTAGTGGCGAGTTATCTGCGGGTGCTGCAATGACAACCGCACGTTTACGCCCTTCTTCACCTAATATTTCTTCAATGAACTCTTTAACTTCTCGGCCACGTTCACCAATTAAGCCGACAACAATAACATCGGCATTTGTTCCTCGAGTCATCATGCCAAGCAAGACACTTTTACCAACACCAGAGCCAGCAAAAAGTCCCATACGTTGGCCAATACCAACGGTAAGAAAACTATTAATAGAACGAACACCAACGTCTAATGGCTCGGTAATAGCTCGACGTGAAAGCGGGTTGATAGGTTTGTTATTCGGTTGATAGCTGTCAGCTGATTTTATTGGGCCTTTACCATCTAATGGTTTACCAACACCGTCAACAACACGTCCTAATAAGTCCATTGATAATGGTAACCGAGCTTTTGTTGATAGAGGTACAACACGTGCACCAGGAGAAACACCTTGAAGGCTTTGCTCTGGCATTAAAAAGGTAATATCTTTCGAGAAACCGACAATTTCAGCAATTAAGTCGCCTTGCGAGGTTTCAACTAAACACTGGCTACCAACAGCAGCTTTAACACCTACCGCTTCTAGTGTTAATCCAACAACACGCACTAAACGCCCCGCAACCGAAACCCGGTGCGGATGAATATGCTGTTCACAGTTTTTTAAACGCTCGGTAATGCGATTTATATCAACCATAGAAAGTTTTTGACGCTTTTATTAGAAAATTACTGATGCAAAGATTCTTGCAAAAACGATTCCAACACCTCGTTCAAACGAGATTTAATATTGAGATCTATATTGGAAGTACTGTTTTCAATTTGGCAACTGCCAACAGGTAGTTGTGGCGCAGCCAATAGTTGCCAGCCTTGCTCTTGAATATGTCCGGCGCCAAACTGTTGCTCTACCAGTCGGATATCTTGAGGGTTGAGTAATATTTGTGTATGAGATTCTTGCGCTGGCAGCGCTTTAATTCCTTCACTGATTGCTGACAGTAAAATATCGGGGTTAGTTTTTGCTTCGTGTTTAGTGACAGCTTCAGTAAGTTGCACAACGAGTTGTAATAATTGTGCTTCAACATTTTTTTCTACATTTGCCAACGGCTGATGTAGTTGCTCTATCAGCGATTGCATTGCAGCAATTTGTTGCTCGCTAGTTTCTTTACCTTCAGCTAAGCCACTATTAACACCTTCTTCATGTCCAGTTGTTAAACCTTCTTGGTGTCCTGCTACTTTGCCTTCATCAAAGCCTTTGGCGAAACCTTCTTCTTTACCGTGATTAAAGCCTTCATCAAAAGCCGCTTGTCGAATTTCTTCAATTTCTTCTGCGGTTAATGGTACAGGCTCAGCAATTTCGGTTTCTTCTGGCGGTTCATAACGCCAGCTTCGAGATTTACCAAAAGCATTGGTTTTACCATCATCTTCATCAGATGTTGCTTTAACATCTGGTAAAGACCAAGTATCAAGGTTATCAACCTCTTCTGAAGTCAATGATTGCGGATCTGTAGAAGAATCTTTCATGACAGTAACTTCATAGTTTTGGCTTCATGGTATCGAGTCTATAAGAAGTCATCACCACCTCCGCCACCACCTAGCATAATTTCACCAGCGTCAGATAATCGACGGGCAACAGATAATATTTCTTTTTGCGCAGCTTCTACTTCACTAATACGTACAGGCCCCATGGCTTCCAGATCATCTGCCAGCATTTCAGCAGCACGTTTAGACATATTAGCCATGATTTTCTCTCTCAAGGCTTCATCGGCACCTTTGATAGCTTTCATCAAGGCGTCTTGCTGAACTTCTCTTAAGATAGCCTGAATACCTCGGTCATCAACATCGGCTAGGTTTTCAAAGACAAACATCAAGTCTTGAATTTGCTGACTCATTTCTTCGTCATGTTCACGAATTGAATCCATTAGCATACCTTCAACATTGGATTCTAAGTAATTCATAATATCGGCAGCTGCTTTCAAACCGCCCATTTTCGCTGCTTGCGCGCCAGCTTGTCCAGCAAACTGCTTCTCCATAATCTCGTTCAATTCTTGTAAGGCTGCTGGTTGTACTTCTTCCAAGTTCGCGATACGCATCATTAAATCAAGGCGAACTTTGTCAGCAAACTGGGTCATAATTTCAGCCGATTGCTCCGGCTCTAAGTATGACAATACAATGGTTTGAATTTGTGGATGCTCATTACGGATAATATTGGCAACTTGTTTTGAGTCCATCCATTTTAAGGAATCAAGACCTTTAGCGCCGCCACCCATGACTATTTGGTCGATTAGGTTGCCAGCTTTATCTTCACCTAAAGCAGCAGTAAGCGCTTTACGAACAAACTCTTCACTTTGGAAACCAATGGTTGAGAAGTTTTGAATTTCATTAATAAATTGTTTATGAACCGCAGTGATTTTTTGCTGGGTAAAGTCTTCCATACCCGCCATGATCATGCCAACTTGCTGCACTTGCTTAGGCTCTAAGTGCTTCAGTATTTGTGCGGCATCTTCTTCTGACAGGCTTAATAACAGAATGGCCGCTTTTTCAGCGCCATCAAGTTTATTAACGTCAAATCCACCAGCAGATGGTATTTCTGCTAACTCTTGTGTTTCATCACTCATCTTCGTTCAACCAACTTTTAACTACTTGCGACGATAATTCAGGCTCATTTGCCACTAAGGCTCGTACCGCTTTCAGTACATCTTCATCACGGTGTAAATCGGGTAATTGTAGGCTGCCATCTGGCGCGAAACCAACAGCTCCAGCGTCAAATTCCGAGGTTAGCATATCCATGGTTTCATCGCCTAAATCAATATGGCTGTCTAATGACTTCTCACCATAATCATTCGGCGTTTGATCTGGGTAAATCAAGCGTTTCAACATTGGGCGAACTACCGCAAAAAGTAATATGGCAATTAAAATTAACGCCCCTAACAGTTTTGCATACTTGAAAATAACAGGGTCTTTCCACAACGGTAGCTCTTCTGCTTCGAAAACTTCAGCACGAGAAAACGGTAACGTTACCACTTCAAGCGTGTCACCTCGTTGTAAGTCAAAGCCGATACTACCTTGTAGTAAACGACGAATGTTTGCCATTTCTTGTACCGAACGTGGTGTTGGTGTTGGCTCACCTTCAGCATTTGGCAATGGTAAATAGTCTAAGGCAACCGACACACTGATTCGGTGAATAACACCCGTTTGTTGCTTGGTATAGCTAATCGCTTCATCTAATTCGTAATTACGAGTGGATTCACTATGCTTTCGCCCTGGCATCGTTTGCTGTTGTGCGCTACCAGTAGCGTTTTCAGGAATGTTACTTTCAAGTGGTGGTTGATTCGTTAGCGCTCCGGGAATACCGCCAAGTAGGCCACCAATGGTGTTATCTTCAACTTTCATTTCACTGCGAAGTGCAGGTAAATCAGAATTATAACGACGCTGGGTTTCTTCGCTATTGGTAAAGTCCATAGCAACATCTACTTGCGCAGTGTAATTACCCAATCCAACTACCGGGATTAAAATTGAATCAATTTTATCCATATATTCATTTTCACGTTTTTGTTCAATTTCAAACTCTTTACGTGAACGCGATGATACTGAATCTTGTGAGCCAGAATTTAACAAGCGACCATTTTGGTCAGTTACCGTTACTCGGTTCGGTGTTAAGCCCTGAACAGCGGAGGCAATAATATCCACCACTGAATCAACTTCTTCTTCCGATAAAATGCGTCCACGCTGCATGGTTAACACAACAGTAGCTGACGGATTTTTTGCTCGTTTTGCAAAAACATTTTCACGTGGAATAGCAAGTAATACACGGGCACGTGATATCGATTGTAACTCTTCAATGGTGCGCGCTAATTGTTGTTCGCGTGAATGCTTTAATCTTTCAGTTTCAAGGCGTTGGCTAACACCAAAGCCCATATCTTGCATGATGATCTCAGAGCCTTCTGATGGGGCATCTCCCAGACCTTCGCGCGCTAGCATAAGTTTTATGGCTTGGTATTCGTCTGTTTGTACAGAAATAGTGTTGTTTTCTTGCTGGTAAACATCTTTATAACCATTGGCATCAAGCGTATCCATGGTTTTAATCAGTTGTTCAGTCGGTAGTTTAGCTAAGATACGATACTCAGGCTGATTCGCCCACATAATGACAAAAATCGCGATAGCAAGACAAATAGCTAACGCCATCACGATGGTAATTTGACGTAAAAAGTCAACATTTCCCATTGCGCCAGCTAAGCCTGATTTTTGTTCGCCAACGACACCGTCAGTACTGTCGTTAGCAACTAAATCATTATTGTCATCTGCCAGCATCATTCCTGTGTTGTCTGTTGAATCTGCCACTTACTTTCTCCGCGTAACGTGTACTTTCTTAGTAATTAAATTAACAACTGAGCCGCTAAACTGGCATGCTCATAATTTCTTTATAAGCTTCAACAAACTTATTACGAACTTGAACGGTTGCATCAAAGGCCACACCGGCTTTTGATGACGCAATCATCGTGTCGGCAAGTGTAACACTGCGATCACCCATTTCAAACGCCATTTTCTTTTGTCCGGCATCTTGTTGTATTTCATTAACGGTATTCACAGCATCTTTTAGCATGCTGCCGAAATCACTACCGGCTTTGCTAACCGCAGGAGTGCCCATCGCATTTTCGCCAATGGGTAAACGATTACCCATAGCTTCCATCGACATGCTTTGCATTTGGGCGTAAAGAGAATTGGTTTTGATATCCATAATTAACTCGCTTGCGTCAATTTATTGTTACCTAATATTGTTAATGGATAAAGCAAGCATAGTGCCAAGGCAGTGTATAAGTGGAGTTCGTAGAATTGAGTGGCGTTACTATTTAAAATAAAACTTAATAATATGCTTATTAATTAATAACAAAGGCAATATTAAACCTTACAAACAAAAATAAAAAAACAACCTAAAAAGGTTGTTTTTTTTGCTAGTTTTATATCTTCGCGGACATTTTAAGTGATAGCACAATGGCTAACACTTAAAGTATTTTTAGATAATTTTGGTAAAACTTATAATGGTATTTGAATACCACTATCACGCATCCGAGCAATTTTATAGCGTAAAGTGCGAGGGCTAATACCTAGTCGCTCAGCAACATCTTTACGGCTACCCCGACAAGCGTGTAATGTATCAAGAATAATTTGATGTTCTTGAAGTTTTAACTCGCTACCTAACTTGTCATCTTTGACAGCTAATTCAGCGGTGTTTTGTGCCTGAGGCGGTTCGAAATTCTCAATCAGTAAATCACCGGCATCAATACAACGATCACTTTGTAAAATAAGCGCTCTTTGTACTACATTATCTAATTCACGTACGTTACCGGGCCAGTCATAAGCGAATAGCTTACTACGTGCTGCGGTGGTCAATTCAGGAATTATATTGCCATCTTTTTGACAAATACGCGCGATCAAATGCTGCGCTAAAGGCAATATGTCATCTCTACGTTGATTTAATGGTAACCAGGTTAATGGGAAAACATTAAGTCGGTAATATAAATCTTCTCGGAATTCACCTTCACTAACCGCATCTTTTAAGTCTCGGTTACTGGTTGCAATAACTCGAACATCTAACTTTATGGTTTTACGCCCGCCCAAGCGTTCAACTTCCCGCTCTTGCAGCACGCGCAATATTTTAGCTTGAAGTCCAAGGTCCATTTCAGTAATTTCATCAAGCAAAATAGTGCCACCTTGTGCCTGTTCAAACTTACCTGGACATGCTTGAATAGCACCTGTAAAAGCACCTTTTTCATAGCCAAATAAAGTTGCTTCTAGCATATTTTCAGGGATAGCCGCACAGTTAATTGCTACAAATGGCGCTTCACTACGTGGCGAATATTTATGAATATATTGTGCTAACACTTCTTTGCCTGAGCCACTAGGCCCTAAAACCATGACAGATGCTTCTGTGTTGGCAACTTTTTTCGCCAGCTTTAGCAATTCAATACTCGCGTTGTCTGCAACTACAGGCTCACAATCATCTTGTAGTCCCAGCGGTACGTATTGATTAACCATATTCAACAATACTTCAGGCGCAAAAGGTTTTGCCATGTAATTACAGGCACCGTCTCTCATAGCCTGTACAGCATCATCTATCGTGCCGTAAGCGGTCATAATCAATACCGGCAATTTCGGGTAATTGTGACGGATACTTTTAAGTAACGATAAGCCCGACATTCCACCCATCTGGACATCACTCACCACGAGATCAACAGTTTGTGACTTAAGCTTTATCAACGCGTCTTCGCCTGACTCTACTGGTACACATTGGTACCCGGCTAAAAGTAGAGTATCAACTAATGCTTCTCGTAAGCCATCATCATCTTCTACTACCATGATTTTACTGGAACTCATTATTGTACTCCTTCAACGCAAATATCTTGATTTTCAGGCTTGTTAATACCTGCAACAGATTGACTATTAATTAATTTAGGAATTTTCAAACAAAAGTGCGCACCTTCTCCGGGTTGACTAAGCAATCGAACTTCACCTTGGTGAGCATTAGTGACTGACTTAACAACCGCGAGGCCTAAACCTGTACCTTGGCTTCGTGAAGTATAAAAGGGTTCAAAAATTTTATCGGCAAGCTCTGCACTAATACCTTGCCCGTTATCGCGCACACTAATGTAGGCATGCTCATCTTTACAATAAGCGCTAATATCAACAACAGCATCAGATTTAATCACCGTTAGACTATTATGAATTAAGTTTTGAATAGCACCTGATAATGCTGTTGCATTGCCAAGAATTTCACAATCTTGTTTACAAAAATGAAGATTAACGGTTGCGCCAGCTTGCAGTGTTTGTGGTTCAATCGCTTGTTTGGCCTGTTCAATTAACTTATTAATACTTACTGGCTCTACTACCGCTTGTTTACCACTTTTTGCAAATAACAGCATGTCGTTAACTTGCTGTTCTAAATCTTGTAATCGCGAAACTAACTTATTTTGAAAGCTCTCTCGCGCCGTCTCAGTTAATTTCTTATTACGTAAATTTGCGCCATAGAGCATAGCGGCCGAAAGCGGTGTACGAATTTGATGCGCTAATTTAGATACCATGCGACCTAGTGATGATAAGCGCTGCAACTGACCTAATTTGTCCTGTAATAAACGAGTTTCGGTAAGGTCTGTGATCATTATGAGTTGACCCGGCTGATCGCCTAACGCCGTAATTTCTAATTTAACGCGGCGACCATCATTTAAAGATACTTCATGCCAATCATCAGCTCTTGGTTTAAATGAACGTTTAATCACATTAAACCAAGCTTGGCCTAAAATAGGCTCATCAAGTAATTGCTGTGCCATATTATTCATTTTCACGACAATACCATTGCCATCGAGCATTATCATTCCTGTTGGCATAACATCGATGACTTGTTGCATTTGTTGGTTTTGCTTATTTTGTTGGCGTAATAACGCCAGCTCTCCGGGGAAACTTTCTTTTTCTAAGCTAGTAGATTTCTCTTGATCTGCATTAGCATCATCAAGTGACGTAAATGCACGGCTCAGCAATGAGTGCGCTGTAGAAGAATTGCTTGATGTTGAAAAGGCTAGTGCCATATTGTTTCACCCGAATAAAAAATATCATCCGAATAAAGCATTAATTATGCCAACCAATTAAACTGTTTAAATTCAATAGATAAAGCTATTTATTAGTGAATTAATAGCTTGTCAATAAAATGGCTAGCGTAGAGCTAGCACTAATATTTAACGCTACAGGGGGTATTTAAAGCTTACTAAAAGTAAGTAAAGGCATTAATGATTGAAACCTTACAGTGCATAGATTAATTGTTTTTTTGTAAGCTATATTTACGCATTTTTTCAACTAGTGTTGTTCGGCGCATGCCTAACAATTCAGCTGAACGTGCAACAACCCAGTCATTTTTATCTAACGCTTGGTTAATTAACGCGACTTCTAAATCAGCCAAATACTCTTTCAAATTTAGCCCGTCAGCAGGTAATACATCGACGGTAGAGCCAGTGACTGCAGCTTGTTCGTCACCAGCTAATTCATCTTCTTCTTCATCATAATCAAAACCAGAAAACAACTCGTTAATCGCTTCACGTTCTTGTAGCTCTTCAGGGTATTCCGGTTGGAACTCTTCAACATCAAGATGACGATATTTTAATGGTAATTGTCCGACATTCACCACCTGTTCAGCGTACATGATAATCATACGCTCAATTAGGTTAGACAATTCCCGAACGTTACCCGCCCATGGATGTTCTTGTAAAGATTCAATCGCTTTATCGGTAAAGCGAACTGATTGACCTTGCTCAGCAGAGAAGCGAGAAATGAGCTCTTGCAGTAATAAAGGAATATCTTCTTTACGCTCTCTAAGTGCTGGTGTTTCAATAGGAAAAACATTTAAACGATAATATAAGTCTTCACGAAAATGATTAGTTTTTATCATTTCCTCTAAATGCTGATGAGTAGCAGCAACAATACGCACATTGGCTTTAAGACTTTTTGCACCGCCGACACGCTCAAAAGTACGCTCTTGTAATACGCGCAATAACTTTACTTGCATTGGTTGCGGCATATCGCCTATTTCATCAAGAAATAAGGTGCCACCTTCGGCCATTTCAAAACGTCCTTTACGCGTTGAAATGGCACCAGTAAATGCGCCTTTTTCGTGGCCAAATAATTCACTTTCAAGTAAGTCTGGCGGAATAGCACCACAATTAACAGGCACAAAAGGCGCCTTATGACGATCAGAAAGGTTATGAATATTGCGTGCAACAACTTCTTTACCAGTACCTGATTCACCTAAAATCAAAACATTTGCAGCGGTACTTGCCACTTGCTCAATTAAAAAGCGTACTTGCTGCATTGGCTCACTTGTACCAACTAAAGAGCGAAATAAAGGATTAGGGCCACTTATATTTCGTTTAGACGGCAAGTTATTATGGTATTGATGGCTGTTGTGCACTAACTCAACTAATTGAGCATAGTTAAGTGGTGTTGTTAATTCGCCAACAATATTGGCAAAACCTTTAACAGCTTCTTTATCGATAATATCATGATAAATAAAAGGACAAGTAGGGTTTGTGCGAATGATATCTTGCAGTTTAACTGAGATATTCCCACTTAAAATAACCGTAAGAATATTCGGAACTTCAGCTAAATGCTTATCGATTTCATCTTCAGCAAAAACAAAAAAATGCTCTCCAACAAACGCTAATACGGTTTCTATTTGATGACGTCTGGCGGCGTCATTATCGACGACTAGAATGTGCTTTTGCCCTTGCATAATACCCTGATAAACCGTTTATTCTTTTAAGATATGCCATATTAACTCGCTGTTATTAATAATCAACAATAAATTGACACTGCTGTCATTTTTTTGTCAGTTACGCTGAGGAATGACTATAATTTCAAATGCGACCTCTCTCGCTCATAAAAACTTAAAATCCCTCGATATTTTATAACCGTGAAAATGATGTCAAAAAAATAGCGGCGACTAATATTACTTTTAAAAAGAGTTTTACTGGCATCAGTAAAAAAGTTAATTGATTGTATTAAAAGAATAAAATCAACTTTTAAGAATAAAAGGAAATGATGGCATGAAATAAGCTTATGTAATAAATAATGAGTATTAGTCGAAAATGAATAGGAATTGCAATGTTAATTATTAACGGTACTGCCGAACTTATGAAAGATAGTCACAGCTTTAAGAAAGGTGATAGACATGAGTTCAATATGTTCTCATTAAACATGCCATTAGAAGATCAGCTTTCTCAAATAGAAGAGTACTTAGTTACTCGTGGTTGGGACAATATTGAAGTGACGAATAACGGTATTGTTGAAGATCCAAACAGCATTCAACATGCAGTTTTACAAACTGCCTACGAACAAGCGAAAAGTGATGGTTTTGCTGTCACCATCAATAATCAACCCTTAGCATAATTTACTACGCTCAATTTTTTAAATTAAGTATAATAAAGTTAATGTATTAAAAATTGGAGATATCTATGACTCACGCGTCATTAAAAAAATATCAACAAGTTACTAAGAGTAGCGCACAGCAAGCATCGCCTTATCAACTAGTTGCAATGCTATTCCAAAAGTTACTTGATAATATAGCTACCGCTAAAGGCGCTATAGGTCAAAAAGACTACGCTAAAAAAGGCACAGAGTTATCAAATGCTATTGCCATTATTAATGTCTTAGAAGGCTCTCTTGATTTTGAACAAGGCGGGGAAATATCTTCTAACCTAGCCTCTCTCTATCTTTTCTGCTCGGAACAATTACTTGAAGCAAGTACTAATAACGATATTGAAAAGCTTAATGAAGTGGCTCAAATCTTAATTCCAATTAAGTCTGGTTGGGATGCTATTCCATTAGAAGAACAAGTAAAAGTTAGTTTCTAGTGACTAGCACAATAAAGTCTAGCCTTGATGCTATCAATGAAATATCGAGGCAATTACTTTCGCAATTTGATGGTTATAAAGAAAGTATTGAGAGTGATGAAAATCCACAAGGGTTAGTGGAAGAACATTTAATAGCTGAAGAACAATTAGCAAGTTTAACAGAGAAACGCCAATGCCTAATCACTGAGCTATTCAATGAATACACTCAAGAGCAAATTAGCATTGAACTCCAAACCGTTAATGAAATGGTCTCTCTTGATAAACAATTGACTATGAAAGCGCAATCCAATAAACAGTCACTCGCCGAAAAAATGTTAAAGTTACGAAAACATAAAAAAGTAACTAAACTCTATCAGAAATACTAAAACAAAAAACATCGTAAAAATGAGTGTATTAAAAATTGAACGCAAAGTCCGCCCTCAAATTTACCTTAAAAAATAGCCATGAATTTAATATTATTTGTCATTAAGTTGTTCTACTACATATATTTAATTAAAAATTAAATTGGTATATTATGCCCTCAATATATATAAAGATATTGATTACTCTAATCCGAAGGAATCTAAAGTAATGTTCAACAATAAAAACATTCTAATCACTGGTGGAACTGGTTCTTTTGGGAAAAAATATGTTAAAACGCTATTAGCAAAATATAAACCAAATAAGATCATCATATATTCAAGAGACGAACTAAAGCAGTTTGAAATGCAACAAGATTTTAATCAAAATTGCATGCGATATTTTATTGGCGATGTCAGAGATAGAGAGCGATTAACTCAAGCTATGAATGGTGTTGATTTTGTTATTCATGCTGCCGCACTTAAACAAGTCCCCGCAGCGGAATACAATCCAATGGAGTGTATTAAAACCAATATCAATGGTGCTGAGAATGTTATCAATGCAGCACTAGCGAATAATGTTGAAAAGGTCATAGCCCTTTCAACGGATAAAGCTGCCAATCCAGTTAATTTATATGGTGCGACAAAACTTGTATCAGACAAACTTTTCGTAGCGGCGAATAATATTTCGGGTGGTCATAACACTACATTTGCAGTAGTGCGTTACGGCAATGTTGTTGGTTCTCGTGGCTCTGTAGTTCCTTTTTTTCAGAAGCTAATTGCTGAAGGCGCAAGTGAGATACCTGTTACACACCATGAAATGACTCGCTTTTGGATCACTTTACAAGGCGGAGTTGATTTTGTTTTAAAAAACTTCGAACGTATGCTGGGAGGAGAGATTTTTGTTCCCAAAATCCCTTCTATGAGGATCATGGACTTAGCTAAAGCTATGGCGCCAACATTAAATATAAAGATTGTTGGCATTAGACCTGGTGAAAAATTGCATGAAATTATGTGTCCCGATGATGACTCTTATCATACCTTCGAATATGACGACCATTTTGTTATAGCTCCTAGCATTAAGTTTTATAGTCGGAGTAATGACTTTACCTCAAATGCTATTATGGAAAAGGGACACCCGGTATTACCTGGCTTTGAGTACAATTCAAAAAACAACCCCTACTTTTTGACAAAAGAAGAGTTGTTAGCTTTTAACAATATGGCAGAGCTATGATTCCTTACGGTAAACAGCACGTAACTCAGGCCGATATAGATGCTGTTGTGGATGTTTTGAAATCTGATTTTTTGACGCAAGGAGAGCAAGTACCGTTATTTGAAAATGCGATTACAGCCAATACCCATGCAGGATTTGCTATCGCCGTAAATTCAGCGACATCTGCTTTGCATATAGCGTGCTTAGCCTTAGGCCTCTCAAAAGGTGATGTGGTTTGGACCACTCCTATTTCATTTGTAGCTTCAGCAAACTGCGCATTATATTGTGGTGCCGACATAGACTTTGTCGATATAGATCCTAGTACTTATAATTTAAGTGCTAAAAAACTAGAAAAAAAACTATCTCATGCGAAACAGAATAACTTACCATTACCTAAAATAGTTATTCCCGTTCATCTATGTGGGCAAGCCTGTGAGATGGATAAAATATATGATTTAAGCTTACAGTATGATTTTGCAATTATCGAAGATGCATCACATGCGATAGGTGGAGAATATAAAAATCAGCCTGTTGGAAATTGTGAATATAGCGACATTACAATATTTAGCTTTCATCCCGTAAAAATTATCACTACAGCTGAAGGTGGAGTAGCAACAACAAACTGCTCTGCTTTAGCACAAAAGATGTCATTATTGCGAAGTCATGGCATTACCCGCAATGAAACATTAATGACAGAGCCAAGCCATGGAGCTTGGTACTATCAACAAACCGAATTAGGTTTTAATTACCGTATGACCGAAATGCAAGCGGCACTAGGTGTTAGTCAATTAACAAGGTTATCTGAATTTATTGATGATCGTTGCCGGCTTGCTAAACGTTATGATGAAAAATTAGTTGAGTTACCACTTGTTTTGCCCAAGCAAACTAAATACAGCCATTCATCACGTCACCTTTATGTCATCAAACTCAAGTTAGCTGACATAAAGCTTACCCAAAAACAGGTCTTTGATGCCCTGCGCATAAAAGGGATTGGCGTAAACTTGCATTATATTCCGATACATATGCAGCCTTACTATCAAGCATTAGGGTTTAAGTATGGTCAATTCCCTAACGCTGAAAATTACTATAAGCAGGCGGTAAGTATCCCTTTATTTCATAAAATGACTAATGAACAACAAGATATAGTTATTCAATCACTTAAAGATATATTACTTTAAATTTAAATATATTGTTCTTGCTTAAGCATTCACTACTCATTAATCAAAGGCTAATTTTCTTACACTACTATCAGTTAAGAAACACTGTATTAGAAATTATCACCCATAATTTCTTCAAGCTTACTAGAGAAAACACCATTTTCGATTCTCAAACAGGGTATTCCGCCTATAATGGGATATGCCACTAGCCCTTCAGGACTATACATAACACCATTGACTTCTTTTAGCGGAGTTTTAAATTTTGGACACGCAAGTACATCTTTAGGTAATTCAGCATTGCTTTGTTTAGAGATAATAGTCAATGCAGTCGGATTTAATGGGTTGTAAGCAACAGGTAATAGCTCATGTTGCACAACATCATAATTCAGTGATATCGCAGTTTTCTTTAACCCTTTACAATACCCATGATAGTCCATTCTCTTTTTTGCCTCTTCATTTGAAAGCTCATAAGCTGGTTCTAAAAGAACCACATGCTTTCTTGCAATTCGATGCAACTCTTTCAATATCTGTGCTTCATTACCGCCGTTAGGTTCTATTGAGTGAGAAGAATAAACAATATCGATTGAGTTATCTCGAAAAGGAATATTAAATAAATCCCCGGTACATAAGGTTGTATTAATTAAGCCTTGGGAATGTAGCCAATTTTTTGCAAATGCGATTCTTGACCAACTTAAATCAAAACCATAACTCTTAACATCGTATTCAATGTTTTGTAATACTCCTGAAAGCGTTGTTGCTTCACCGACCCCCACTTCCAATATGGATTTTGATTCACCTAAAGAAGCTATGACTTTTGCTATTGTTAACGAATACTCTTCTTGTTGTGAAGCAAGAGATGGGTCTTTCATTCCCTCTATGTAACTACCTGTTTGCATATCATAAGCGACTTCAATAATCTCTGGCGTATTATGCTTGATATTCAACTCGTTTCGTAAAAGGGCTGTGATGTTCTTCCCTTCAGAGTATAATTTTTCTAATTCACGTGGAGTCATTATAGTTTTCTACTTATTTTTTTGATTAATATAACTTGGTTTTGTTTATGAATGATTTTGATTCGTTTTCCTTACATCAATAACCTGAGTATATCACCAGCACAAATATGATTTTAGTCAATTAAACTACCAGCTTGAACGTCTAAAATATTAAAAGATAAGGATAATCATCCAAAAATATATACAATTGCCTAGCTTTACAAGTTTAAGAGAAAGTTTTTCGCCTTTCTATCTGGCTTCATAATAAACTTGAGCATTTAAAAGGGCAATACTCCTTATATTGTCTATTGCTTTATTTACTGGTTACAGCTTTTATATCGATGGATTAATCATAAATTCACTATAAGATTGAATGTATTTGTTAAGATTAAGAGCTAACCAATTAGCAACACAGCCTTTAAAAAGATTTATACTAATTAGCTACAGTATTTTAAGGGTGATATCATTAGCAGCTAAATTGTATTAATACAGTCTAATAACGTTATGTAATCAATTAAAGGGGTGCACGTTGAACATAGCTATTATACCTGCCCGCGGTGGCAGCAAACGTATACCAAGAAAGAACATTAAAGACTTCTTCGGCAAGCCAGTAATAGCCTATTCTATAGAGGCTGCTATAGACGCTTGTTGTTTTGATCGTATTATAGTTTCAACAGATGATGAAGAGGTTGCAGATATAGCTAAGAACTTTGGAGCAGAAGTTCCATTTATCAGACCTTGTGATATCTCTGACGATTATGCGTCAACGCTTGATGTTATTTCACACGCAATAACTGAATTGAAGTTACCTGATAATACCAATGTGTGCTGCATTTACGCCACTGCACCATTAATCTCTAGTGAGAAGTTAAAAGAAGGTTTGGCTATTTTTAGTGCATCCAAATTAGACTACGTTTTTAGCGCTACGGAATTTTCGTATCCAATTCAACGAGCATTTAAACTTTCAAATAACAGTAACGTTGAAATGTTCCAACCTGAACATTTTAATAGTCGCTCTCAAGACCTAGAAAAAGCCTACCACGATGCAGGGCAATTTTATTGGGGAAGTTCATCAGCATTTTTACTTAAGACCTCTATTTTTAGTAGTAACTCTAAACCTGTTATTTTACCCACTACACAAGTTCAAGACATCGATACCCCCGAAGATTGGCGCCTTGCTGAAATGTTATTTAAAATATCTTAGAGAGTAAGAATATTATATGAATATTATTATTCGTACTGACGCTTCATGTTACATCGGAAGCGGACACGTTATGCGCACCTTAGTATTAGCAAGCGGCTTAAAAGCACAAGGTTACAATGTTAACTTTGCTTCGCGCCCACAACATGGCGACTTAATTGAATTTATAGAGAAAAGAGGCTTCAATGTTCATAAACTTGAACAACCGAAACAATGGTTAGTGCCCAAAAACAATGCTGATTACTCTGCATGGCTTCAAGTTGATTGGAAAGAAGATGCACAAAATTTAATTGAACGCACTGATAACATTGATTTAGTTATCGTGGACCACTACGGTATTGACGCCGAGTGGGAGGAATATGTAAAAAAACAACTTAATTGCAAGTTGTTCATTATCGATGATCTTATCCGAAGCCATCACGCAGATTTAATTCTCGACCAAACACTAATGCGCAGTGAAGTAGACTACGGTATACAAAAGTTAGGAACAAAGATTTTGGCCGGTTGCAAGTTTGCATTATTAGCTCCCATGTTTTCGCTCTATAGAGAAAAGACATACAACAAAAACTCTAGCAACTTAATCACCAAAATATTGCTTAGTATGGGTGGCGTTGATCAGCCAAATGCCACATATAGGGTGCTTCAAGCGTTAACAAAATCTCCACTACCAGCCCCTCAAGTGACAGTACTGCTTAATTCAAAAGCACCACATTACCAACAAGTTAAAAGCTTTACTGAGCAAAATAGTGATTGGGTTACCCACATTGACTTTGTAGATAATATGGCAAAAATAATGACTCAGCATAACATAGCTATTGGTGCGCCGGGCTCAACCTCATGGGAGCGCGCATGCCTTGGTATTCCGAGTATTATTATTCCACTAGCAGAAAACCAAAAAGATATAAGTCAAAGCCTTGTTCAGGCCCAAGCAGCAATCAAGGTAGCACTTGATAACATCCCTAGTGAACTACTAACAGCAATAGATGAGTTGAAGATTCATTGGACTAAGTTTCACAATGCAAATAAATCACTATGTGATGGTCTAGGCCTATCAAGGGTAATAACTCAAGTCGAACAGCTATGTAATAACACGGAAGGCTCATTAAAATTACGTCAAGCCAACAAGAGCGATATTGAGCAAGTTCATAAATGGCAATCACATCCAAAAACTAGGGCATTTGCGTTAAATCCGCAGGTGCCTTCTTGGAAAGAGCATCAAGAATGGATGTCAAAGAAATTAAAACATAAATCTGATTTTTTCTACATCATTGAGCGTTCAACAGATGCATTAAGCGTTGGTGTTATCCGTTTAGAGAAATCACTTCCAAATGCCTATTTGATATCAATATTTATAGCCCCTAATTTTCATGGCAAAGGTATTGCAAAACAAGCATTATGTAGCATTGACAGCCTCCACCCGACGTTTGAAATTCATGCCACCGTTTTATCAAAAAACCTCGCATCACAAAGACTTTTTGTTAGTGCAAATTATATTCGAACATCAACCAATACATTCATACGCCCACCTATCATTTAGGAATAGTTAATGAAAAATGTTATTATTGACGGCCACCATATTGGCCCAAGCTATCCCCCTTATATCATTGCTGAACTGTCAGCTAATCATAATGGCTCTATTGAACTGGCCTTAAAAACTATAAAAATGGCGAAAGACATGGGCGCCGATGCAATAAAAATTCAAACCTATACTGCTGATACTATGACCATTGATTGTGATAGGGACGAATTTAAGATCACAGGTGGGCTGTGGGACGGCTACAACCTTTATCAGCTTTATCAAGAAGCGCACACTCCCTATGAATGGCATGAAGAACTGTTTGCTTATGCTAAAGAAGTTGGCATAACCTTATTTAGTAGCCCTTTTGATGAAACAGCCGTCGACTTATTGGAGTCACTTGATACTCCAGCCTATAAGATTGCTTCTTTTGAGCTCACCGACTTCCCGTTAATTGAGTATGTAGCTAAAACCCAAAAGCCAATAATTATGTCCACAGGCATGGCAAATTTAGCCGAAATCGAGCAAGCGATTAATTGCGCCAAACAAGCCGGTTGTGAAGAGTTAATTGTCTTGCATTGTATCAGTGCTTATCCTGCACCGGCAGAACAAAGTAATTTAGCAACTATAGCCGATATTGCTAAGAAATTTAATGTCCTCGTTGGGCTGTCTGACCATACTTTAGGAAACACGGTTGCCATAACAGCGACAGCATTTGGCGCCAGTGTGATCGAAAAACATATCACCCTATCTAGAGAATGCAAGGGTCCAGATAGCGAATTCTCTATAGAGCCTAGGGAGCTGGAAGCTTTATGTAATGAAACAAAAACAGCTTTTAAAGCAATAGGGATTGCAGGATACGAGCAAAAACCAGCCGAACAAGCAAACAAAAATTTTCGGCGCTCTTTATACTTTGTTAAAGATATTAAAAAGAATGAAACTATCACAAAACAGCATGTTAGAAGGATTCGACCAGGAAATGGCCTTCCTCCAAAATTTTATAATGCAGTCATAGGGAAAACTGCCGCTTATGATATAAGCCGCGGTACACCTGTCACATGGAAACTAATACACCAGTAGAATTATAATGTAAGTCAATAAATAGATTAACAAATATATTTTACTAAGTTAAAGTAATTGAATTATCAATACTAAATTAAATCAATTTAAGGAAGGCTTTTGGAAAACTCCCATTCTATCGGCACAAACATGTATCAATGGGCAAAAGACTTGTTTCCTATATGTCGTAGCTTAACTGGCCAAGGGGTTAGAGACACATTATCTTACCTACAAAAACTAACACCTGAGTTAACTATAAACTCTATAAACTCAGGAGAAAAAGTATTTGATTGGCAAGTACCTGAAGAATGGAATATAAAACAAGCATATATTGAAAATGAAGCTGGGAAGCGTGTTATTGATTTTACAAATTCTAACCTTCACATAATGGGATATTCAGAGCCTGTCGAGCTTGTTCTACCATTAGAAGAATTACAACAACACTTATATTCATTGCCAAACCAACCTGACGCGATTCCTTATATTACCTCTTACTACAAACGCCGTTGGGGTTTTTGTTTAACTGAAAATCAACGAAAATCACTAAAGCCTGGAAATTATAAAGTTAAAATTGAAAGTACTTTAACTCAAGGCGTATTAAATTACGGCGAGTTAATTCTGCCAGGAGAAACAAAACAAGAAATATTACTATCAACATATGTTTGTCACCCTTCTCTAGCAAACAATGAATTATCGGGACCAATTGTAACAACAGCATTAGTGCAATGGCTGACATCATTGGTTAATCGAAAATTTACCTATCGAATTGTTTTTTTACCTGAAACTATTGGCTCAATATGTTACTTGAGCAAACATATAAAAAAAATGCAAGAAAATATAGTTGCAGGGTTTGTCATCACTTGTATTGGGGATAATAATAACTACTCTTATCTCTCATCTCGAGCAGAACATACTCTTGCAGACAAAGTGGCTCTACATGCGTTAGAGAATTCTGTAGAAAGCTTTAAAAAATATAACTTCTTACAAAGAGGCAGCGACGAAAGACAATACTGTGCCCCTGGTGTTGACCTCCCTGTATGTTCAATCATGAGAACAAAGTATGGAGAATACCCTGAGTATCATACTTCTCTAGATAATTTAGAACTAATCTCTCAAGCAGGTCTTCAGGGTGGATATGACATATTACAACAATGCCTTTTATTATTAGAAAATAACCAAAAATATGAAGTCACTGTTTTATGTGAACCCCAATTAGGTAAAAGAGGTTTATACCCAACATTGAGCAGTATGAGCGAAGATTATACTGACATTCGAACGATGATGGATTTTATTGCCTATTGCGATGGCAATCATGATCTTATAGATATTGCTAATAAAATAGGCTGTTACGCGATTGATCTTATCCCTTTAGCTGAAAAACTATTTCGCGAAGATTTGCTGCTAAAAGTGGATTAAACCTCACTAGTATACTGGTGTCGAAACTTCTTGGCCTTGCTCAAATTGATAATAGTTTTTCGGAGAGTGAGATAAAAGCGCAAAAGGATCGTTTTTAATTAGCTTCTCAACCATAGAATACAATTCCTTAAATTTTACCGCATAAACACTTCCACCACCTAAAACTGCTTTAGCCATTTTTCCAGATGACAATAGGCTAGACTCGAGTAAAGCATAGTTTTCACGGTATTCATTGTTAAATGGAAAGCAGAAATGAAAAAAATCAGCCTTAACATTTTTTCCGTTCGTTAATGTTAATTCACCATTAAAAGGTTTTAAAAATCGATATTTAACCTTGAGTATCGCTTCACATAGCACAACAATAGTAGCAACACCAAGGTGAGTTCCTTGAAGCAAAAGCATTGCATCATTCTCCATTAACCTTGCCATGGTACTACTCGATGAGAAACTATCGTATTCTACGATCTCAGGTTGACATATATTAATAGCCTTAGGACCTTTCCCGCAATAGGAAAACATTGGGTGGGCAGAACGAACAACACCTGGCTGAACTCTAAACCACTCAGGCCAAACACCTACAACTACCGCTTGGCTGCGTAAATCAACCTGTTTGGTTGATGGAAAACTGTAATCAAACGCTGGCATAAAGATATTGCCATTTTCCCCCATAACAGACTCTAATACACTATAGAAATTATCCGGTAAGTTAGTTACTGGCTCAGCTCGAATAATACCTGTTTTTAAAAATGACGAATGTATGACAACATACTCTTCTGCCGCTAAGCCTAGTTGTCTATAAACACCTTCAATATCATTTTTATTTATAAGCTTCATAAGAAGTCAACGTTACCATTAGCTACTTTTACTTCCTCGTAAATGGCTGTGATACGTTCTCCAAATTCCTTGTCCGCCCAAGGCTTTCCAGTCAAAATCATCCACTCATATTTTGCAATAAAGCGTTTTTTACTTTCATCATCTAAATTGTCAATAAAACCTGCCATTTTAGTCTTCAAACGTGATACGAGCTCTTTTAAGCACATAAAAATAAACACGACTTGAGGATCCGCCAATAGTGGTTGTAAGTTAATTGATAGCTCGTTTTTCACCTTTTGTGCTTGCTCACGCACTAATGTGCACTTATGGTTTTTATCGGGATCTCTATAGAATAAATCCATCAAAGCAGAATATTCAAACCCTTCTATATCTCCACTTGCATTTACCAGCGGGAAATACGGATAAATACGGCATACTAATGGTCTTGCATTATGAGGGTTACATAAGCCTTTACAGCTACAAGATAATATATAGATAGAAAAAGACTTACCATTATTTAACGTAAAGGTTCTTTTTTTAGCTGGCTCTGTAATATTTTTAATGCCGCCAATAGACTTATAATACTCATACTCTGCCTCTAGCAAAGGCAATGCGACGCCTTGTTTATCTAGAATTTTAAATTGGTCGCCGTAGAAATTTTTACAACAATAGCCTCCACAACTTTTCCAACAGTTAGGTGCATGAATAAACTCAGAGTTATATATTTTATCCCAATTAACTGGTGGCATGCTTTTCTCCACTGAGTAGATTGCACAAACCTTTAATACAAGTAAAAGTATTTGGGTTTACGTCTTCAAAATCTATATCTAAGCCAAATTTCATTTCAAGCTCCATCAACATAGAAATAAAATCTAATGAATCTAAAATTCCATGCTCAATTAAATTAATATTTTCGTCTAAGGTTGCTGCTTTTGTTTCACCAATCTTATTGATAACTTTTTCCATAATAAATTGATAAAATGCTTCATCTTTAAAACTCATAATTACCCCAACATCGCTCTAAGCGCATTTCGATCAATTTTGCCATTTAAATTTAATGGCATACTTTCTATCCAGTTTATTTTTTTAGGTTGCATATAATGTGGAAGATTTCTTTTCAAGTGATTAACTAAGCGTTGTTCAACTTCAGCTTCTTTATCTCCTTGAATAAACAAATATACGGCCTTATTAAAACTACTGATATCATTTGGCCATACAACAACCTTTACTAAATTATTATGCAATAACTCTTTTACAACAGCTTCTATCTCAGATAATTCAACTCTATATCCTTGAATTTTCACTTGCTCGTCAAGTCGACCATGATAAACAAAATCACCACTTTCAAGTTGTGTGACTTTATCACCACTATGATAGCAAGTGGTACTATTGCCATTATTAACAACGCTTTCAAAGTTTGCATTCATTGTTTCTGTTGCATCTAAATAGCCAGTGGTTACTTGCGGGCCTGTAATTAACAGTTCTTCGTTGGCTATTGTTGTAAAATTCATATGTGGAAAAGGTTTTCCAATTGGAATAACGTTTTCATTATGAAAATTCCAAGGAACTTCAAAGTACGCGCAAGCAATAGTTGCTTCTGTTGGCCCGTAAAAATTAATTAATTTACTGTTTGGAGCTGACTTTTGCCATGCTTTCGCCATATTAGTGGATAAAGCCTCTCCACAAAACAAACTAAGTTTTAAAGAAGGGTAGGCTCCTTCTTTTAGCAAACCAAACTTTTGCATTATTGCCCCTGTTGACGGCACACTAAACCAAGCAGTAAGTTCATGTTCTTTAATAAATGCTGCTGGAGAGAATAAAGCGCTGTTAGGCAATACATACAAACAAGCACCACTTAACCAAGTAACAAACAAGTCATGAACACTTAGATCAAAGGTCAAATCAAACGTTTGACTCGCTCTATCAGCTGTAGATAAGCCGCAATATGGTATAACAAAATCAAAATAAGTTAACAAATTACTTTCAAAAATAGGCACTCCTTTTGGCTTTCCTGTGGAGCCTGAAGTAAACATAATATAGCTAATACCATTACTAATTTCTTGGGGGCTTTTATCACAGTCATATGCTAAAGAATTAGCCTGCAAAGATAAATTATTTTGGTTATTTGTTTTTTTTAAAGGTGAGTTATGAAGGGTTTCTTCATCAATCACTAAAAGACAGATGTAAGGGAGTCTGGTTTTAATTTCTTCTGCAAGTTCTTTATATTGTTCGCTAACAATGATTGTTTTTACATTAGCAGTCACCAACATACTAACTAAACGTTCCAATGGTGCTTTCGTATTCAATGGCACGTAGGTCTTATCAGTTAAAATACAGGCTACTATTGCTACATAAGCGAGCAATTCTCGTTGAGATAAAATAGCAACTCTACTTTCATCTTGTTCAAGTCTTTCATCTAATAGGTTAGAAACAAAGTTACTCATACTTTGCAACTGGGCATAACTAACAACATTTTTATTAACATAAAGAGCATCAGTATTTGCAAACGTACTCATGGTTTTACTAAGTCTTATTTTAAACGTTTCCAATGTATTTCCCACGGATGTAATACCTAAAAGATAAAATCATTTATTCGTTAGTCTTTTTTTCAGCGATGATGCAATATTCAGCATGGTGGTAATCAGCTTCTTGATTCTCTTCATCATAGGCTATGTGTTTTAATGAAAGTATTTTCCAGCCAGTTGAAAAAATTTCCTCAATTATAGTTTTATTGACAAATGATAATTTTCCAACCTTTTGTAAAGGCCCCTTAGTAATAGTTAAATAACATTCTTCATCGCACAGCGACTCATCAAAACAACTATGTTGCTGAGAAAAAGGGGTGAATAAAAACTTCCCTCCTTCATTTAATAACGCATGGATTTGTTTAACTGCCAGCTTAACATCTGACAAAGGTGCACATACTAATGCCCCTCTATCAATTATAAGATCATAGCTCCTTTCTTCCGTAGGTAGTTGTTCAAAGCTCCCGACAATGAAGTGACCCGATAAATTTTCTTGTTCAAACCTTGTTTTAGCATAATCAATTGCAGCTTTACTAAAATCAATTCCTGTTACACTAAAACCTTCACGAGCCGCGAACCATAAGTTCCCGCCACCGCCGCACCCTACTTCTAGAATTTTAGTTAATTCACGAGGTTTATCTGGTTTATGGGAAAATACAAATGACACTACATTATCCCAGGGGTAATGATTTATTTGTTGTCCTTGAGCGTAAATTTCTTGCCAAATTTCCTGCTGTTTCATAGAGCTTACTCTCTGCTAAAAAATTATTAACACTACATGTAAGTGCTTATATTGCTTTATTCGACTTTCAAAGTTTCTGCATGGGTTCATAACACGAATGTTATAAAGTGCACCGATTAATTTTTTTGATAATTCAACGTTAATGACTCAGTAACAGAATAGATATCATTTACTAAACACCCTTACATAACTATTCATGGCTAACACCTCATCACAGTTAAAAAGTTAATAATTTTTGATAGGCAATTAATTTACATACGATTTATTATAACTTTGATTAAGCTGAAAGTACTCTTAAACTTAACTCACTCACCACTCGTGTCATAGCCAGCATGGAGTGGTGAATCTAAAATAACTTAGTTTTTATCGTTATCCATAAAGTAATAGTATTACACTTGGTTATATGTAGTCTGAAGCTCTCGATATAAAAAATTTAAGTGGTATTTAAATTCTTTCAGGCAATAATTCATAAAATCTATTCGGGCATCTAAATCACCGTAGAAGTAACTATTCGACATAATGACTGATTGATGATACCTAAACGTACCTTGAATAAGCCAGTAGTTAAATTTATATTCATCTCGCTCAAACAGCATTTTCAGTAAGCGATACTGATCAGCAAAAATATCAGCAAGTTCTTCTCTAGAGTTTACTTTTTTATCCATTTTTAAAATTAGTTGTTCTAAGGTAACCTTAAGTACATAGAGAATTTCTTCAACTGTTCTATCAATACTTTTTAACGCCAATTGTTTGTTATCAAAAGCGTCATGCAACAGCTGATTTAAAAACATTTGTTTGTTTTCTTGAGTTGCAGACAATTCAACACCTTCAATTTTTGTCGGTTTAGTTAACTCTATATACGCACCATCGGCGGTATTATAAACATTAACACCTTTGTTTTTTGATAATAAAAATTCAAGGTTAATTCTGGTCGAATCATATATGGAGTTTGTAAGTATGGATTTCCCAAAATTACCTTTACGTGACAACTCATCAGACATTAACGCTTCAACCATGTCTTTTGAACCATAATCTTTTTCGTAATATATACTGTCTTTTGAGTGATGCAAATCTTTAGATATGTAACCAAAATCAGTACCTAATAAGTATACTTCTTTGAAGTCTAATAATGTAACCAACTCCATAGCTGCATTTACACAAGTTGGATTAGGATATTGCGTAATCGCGTATAACCCTAATTTATCAAGTGATTCAATAAACAGCCCACCAGCATCAGCATTCTTAACCAGTAACAAAGGTGATTTAAATTTTTCCAATACTCCAGGATGTACAGTGTTCAATGCAACAAGTTGAATATCTTTAAGTTTAACTAACGATTTTTCCTGCTGTTTTTCAATGTCCTCTATGTACTCAACAAGAGACTCCGGACGTTCCATTTCAACATGAATATCAGGTGTTATGTTGTTTTTTAACAACGTTTTTAGCGTTGTCCCACAACTGATTATGATTATTTCCTTTTGATTTTCCTTTAAAAAATCGAGGCAATAATCAATTGATGGGCCATTGGCCGCAATAAAAACTGGACGAGTAGGAGCGTTATTTATGAAGTTGCCTTTGACCTTACAAACTTTATACCCTTGCTGGAGATTTGCTAAAGTGTGCTTAAAACCAATAATTTCATCTTCCATAAACCCCCACCCAAAAAGCAAGCGGTAGCCTAGCTGTTTAAGTTGTTTGATTGTTTCGTCATTTGTTGCACTGTCATAGTGTTTAAAAGTATAAAAACGGCCGATGTGTGACGAACCATGACTTTGAAAAAATTGACTAATGGCACTAATAGGATCAAGCGCATTTCCACCTATAGTAAAACTAACGGTCCCACCTAACTCTTTACAACGCTCTATTATTGGCTTTAGCTCTATGCAGTGCAGCATGGCATAAAAGACATCGCAAGAAGGTTCACATAATAATAAGTTCTGAATTTTTTTTTGCTGGAATAACTCTTCTATTTGATAGCCTAACCCAACCCCTAACATGACCAGTAAATCAAGCCTTTCCTCATTCATGTAGTGGCGATATCTTATCGGGTTTTCTTTTTGTCTTTTTTTATTTATTCGATCTAATACTCGAGCATGCTCAAAACATTCAAGTAGTTCAGCTTCAACTGGAATGTCTAGCGAGCATACATCTGGCATTTGAATATACTGCGCCACTTGCTCTTGACAAAATTCTCGAACATTTTTGTCATATACACACTTGTCGTTATTAAATAAGTTTGGCATCCCATCAACATCAATAACAACCCAAGTATTCTGAGGAGTATAATCTTTAAACTGCTGATAAAGCGCTGGAACATATACTTTCAAAGCATCAAGATTAGCTTGTAAGGTTGCCGTTAGCATCATTTTTTCTAAGGTAAAAGACGAGGTATCCAACATTGTTACTCCATAGGAAAAGAAAAAAGAGTTTCTACTTTAATGAGTTTTTAGAAGCCATAATTAGATATTAATTATGCTATTTTTTTGACGTTCTGAGCAAAAAAGTAGAATTATTCGCTATGACAAGGCAAAAAACAAGCCATACATTAAAAGCTATGACTGTCTAACAACACCAGGCATATTATTCAGCTGTGCTGTTAGGTAGGAGCTAGTTGAATTTAAATTGGCTACTAGCAAGTCCATACTATTATATTGAGCTGATAGTCGAGCTTCTAGCGCATCCATTTTTCTAGAAAAGCTAGCTCTATCATCATCAATTCGATTTAGCTGTGTATTTTTACTGTCTATGCGACCTTGAATTAGACCGTCAGATTCAGTATAAAAACTAAGCAAATCATCTACTTTACCAGCAAAGCCTGGTTTGGTATCAGAACCTATAAAAAAACTTTGAACATTGTCTACATTTTCTATAATAGCATCATTCAATTTACTGCTATCCAAGCTCAATTTACCGTATCGGTCAGTCTCTATACCAAGTTTAGCCAATGTAGCTTCACCATCGTTGCCAAAATCAAAATTTGAACTCAATTCAGTTCGAACTTTAGACATTACGCCTCGTAATAGAGAGTCACCAGATAAAAGGCCGCTATTGCCATCACCAACTTTACTATAATTATCATTTAAGTCGGCAAGTTCATTATATGCACTAACAAAAGAGTCCAGCATATCTTTAATACTACTGTTGTCCTCGCTAATTTTGACTTGACTCAGGTCATCATCAACGTCTTGTGCTTTTTTTGCAGTGACATCTATACCATCGATGACATTTTTAAATTCATTGGTACTACTCGTTACCACTAAGGTGCCATCTATAGTGATTTTCGCATCGGCTGCAGCTTTAACTTCAGTCATGTTTACAGCATAAGTGGGTGAGGCAATATCTGCGTCATACGCGAGTCTAGACAAGCCCGCTGTGTCCAAATTATTTGTATCAATATCAGCAACAACTATTTTTATTTCGTTGTTGGTGCCTGTTTCCTTGCTACTCAATACCAGATGTTGGCCATTGTCGTCAGTAATAATAGTCGCGATAACTGAATCATTATCTTCCGCGTCATTGATAGAGTCTCGAATATCACTTAACGTAGCGGTATCAGAAACAACAACATCAAAACTATTAGTCCCTGAACCAATACTTAACGTTCCTTCACCAATCGCTTCTTCACTATCGATGCCTGCTGAAAGTAATTTATGAGAGGCGGCAAGTGCATCGACTTTAACTGAGTAGGAGCCAACACTTGCATCTTTACTTGCTTTAAGTGAAACAAAATCATCACCTTCACTAGTCTTACGCTGCTGGTATTTATCAATATCAGCTAGTTCAGCAATAGATTCTTGTACTTTCTCTAACGCAGACTTAAGTGAGCCTACAGCAGAGATATCAGCATTAATAAGCGCTGCTTGCTGATTCATACGTGATTCAAATGGCACTTTTTCCGCATTAACTATCGCGTCAACAATTTCGCCTACTTGTACACCAGAGCCTAACCCTTGAAATGTTATCATAATAATACTCAGTCACTTTGTAATAAGAATCGATGCATTCAATAACCTTGATTTAAGTGTAATTAAACCTTTGAGTCAACAAAGTTTCCAGTTGCTTCAGAAAGCTTTGCCACCAAAGACAGTACCTCTTCAGTAGGATATTGCTTAATTAGCTCACCTGAGGTTTTATCTAATACTTTAATCACATCACGACCAGAATCCTTATCAACAGAAAATTCCAACCCTCGATTCATTTGTCCTATAAACTCATGCAATTGTTCAGCCACTTTTTCAAGTTGAGGTCTAGACATTTCTCTGCTCTCATCTTGAGTTTCTTTTTTCCCAGATTTATCAGCAGCTTCAAGATCTAGCTTATTTTTAGCCTCATTTAACTCATTCCCCACATTTTTTTGACTATTAGCAGGTTTACTTATGGCTTGCTGATCATTTCCTTGAACACTTTGCTTTTTTGCCGGCAAGGTATCAATTGCCATTGTTGTTAATTCTACACTCATGATCGATTCCTTAGTTAATTTAAAGTTAAATAAAAATTTAAGTCTAATTAAAACGCAAAAAAGGAAAGCGTGTTACCACCCCTTCCTTTCTTGCTTATCGATGTTAATCGATTACCTAATTTTTATTAAATTAAGCTTAAAGCAGCTTGAGGTAATTGATTAGACTGAGCAAGAATAGATGTACCTGCTTGTTGTAATATCTGATTCTTCGTCATCATCGCTGTTTCAGAAGCAAAATCTGTATCTTGAATTCGGCTACGCGATGCAGAAACATTTTCTTGAACATTAGCTAAGTTATTAATGGTATGGCCGAATCTGTTTTGAATAGCACCCAAGTTAGCTCGACTTTCATTTATTTCAGCCAATGCGTTATCAATGGTTCTAACTGCTGCACTAGAGCCAACCGAAGTACTGATATCAACATCATCCACTTGATTAGTTACTGCTGCAGAAGCCGATGCTCCTGCCGTGCCTGCCGTAGTTGCTCCTGCTGTATCTGTTAATACAATAGTTAACGCCGCTGTTGAACTAACCATGCTACCTGTAAGTGCGCCACCATTTGATGAAACTCCAATACCGTTAAGTGCCGCATTAAGTGCCGAATCAACTGACGCCATATCTGCAGTAGCACCGGTTGCCGTAACTGCGCTCATATCAACTTCAATTATTTGCGCTGTCGCTGCTGTACTTGTGACATATGAAATAGAAATAGTGCCGCCATTACCAATTTCAGCTGTAGAAAGCTGTGCTGCCGTAACCGCACCGGCAGAAATTGCATGAGTATCTGTATCACCAATTTTATCTGCACTGATGTCTTTTAAACCAACCGAAATTGTTTCACCTGAATTTGATCCAACCTGAAATGCCTTTGTACCAAAACTACCATCAAGCAGACTCTGGCCACCAAAAGACGTTGTTTCAGCAATACGTGTTAGCTCTGTTTGTAACTGAGATACTTCTTTTTGAAGTGCGCCTCGGTCTTCAGCAGAGTTTGAACCGTTAGCAGATTGTAACGACAATTCACGCATACGTTGTAAGATATTTGTAGACTCTTGCATCGCACCTTCAGCGGTTTGCGCCATTGAAATACCATCGTTAGCATTACGTTGGGCAACGCCTAAACCACTTATCTGTGACGTTAGACGATCTGATATTTGTAAGCCAGCGGCATCATCTTTTGCGCTATTGATACGCATACCTGATGATAGACGCTGCATTGATGTAGCAAGCCCTTCACCTGATTTTGTTAAGTTACGTTGGGCGTTTAGTGATGATATATTGGTATTTACTGATAAAGCCATATTAAAACTCCTGCTTACAAAGATGTAATGCGTTAATTAGTTATTAAATTTGGAACTATCAGTAATGCATCAAGTCCCCGTTCTACACACCTTAACGGCAGCATAAAAATTAACTTTAATCTTTTTTTCGATAAATTTTAATAAATGCCTAATTAGCACCATTTCCTTTCCCATCTTTAGTAAGAGATCATTCCCAAAGTTCATTGTTCAGAGCTTTAACCTTCTCCAGTAAATACAATAGAATAATGACAGTATGAAATAGTTATAGATAACAACGAAAAAAAGGCAGGATAATAAATTATCCTGCCTTTTTATATTTTGAATAAGTTTTAAATTAAGTTATCCCAGTAAGCTTAATGCTGCTTGAGGAACTTGATTTGCTTGAGATAGAATTGAAGTACCAGCTTGTTGCAATATCTGATTCTTAGTCATCGTCGCCGTTTCCATAGCAAAATCTGTATCTTGAATTCGGCTACGAGATGCAGACACATTCTCTTGAACATTTGCTAAATTATTTATCGTATGACTAAATCTGTTTTGGATTGCACCTAAGTTGGCTCGACTATCGCTTATCTCTGCTAATGCATTATCAATAATACTCACTGCTGCACTAGAGCCAATAGCGTCACTAATATCAATATCATCAACATGGGTTGTCGCTGCTGCAGATGCAGATGCACCTGCCGTGCCTGCCGTAGTTGCCCCTGCAGTATCAGTTAATACAATAGTTAATGCCGCAGTTGAAGTAACCATACTACCCGAGAGTGCACCACCATTTGATGAAACACCGATACCATTAAGTGCAGCATTTAATGCTGAATCAATACTAGGTAAATCGGTTGTAGTTCCAGTTGCTGTAACTGCGCTCATATCAACTTCAATTGTTTGTGCGGTTGCTGCTGTACTCGTAATATATGAAATAGTAATAGTACCACCATTACCAATTTCCGCTGTAGAGAGCTGCGCTGCAGTTATTGCACCCGCACTAATTGCATGAGTTTCAGTATCACCAAGCTTATCTGCACTGATATCTCTTAGACCAACCGAGATTGTTTCACCCGAATTTGCTCCAACCTGAAAGGCTTTAGTCCCAAAAGTACCATCAAGTAAATTTTGACCACCAAACGATGTCGTTTCTGCGATGCGAGTTAGCTCTGTTTGTAGTGCTGAAACCTCTTTCTGTAACGCTGCACGATCTTCTGAAGAGTTTGAACCGTTAGCTGATTGTAATGACAGTTCACGCATACGTTGCAAAATGTTAGTTGATTCTTGCATCGCACCTTCAGCAGTTTGCGCCATTGAAATACCGTCATTAGCATTACGTTGAGCAACACCTAAACCAGAAATTTGTGACGTTAAGCGATTAGATATTTGCAAACCAGCTGCATCATCTTTTGCGCTGTTAATACGCATACCAGATGACAAGCGCTGCATTGAGGTAGCGAGCCCGTCACCTGATTTCGTTAAATTACGTTGAGCATTTAATGATGATATATTGGTATTTACTGACAAAGCCATAATAAAACTCCTAATGTGTTAACTGCTGTTAACGTCTGTTTATGTTTAGTTGTAGCGTTGCCCATAAACCGGACGTTAACGCTTTGTTATTAGAAGCTTGCTATTAGTTAATTATTATAAATGTCTTTATTTACATTATAGAAAACTAACTGAAGCCTCTGTTCTGTTTAAAGTAGCTCTATTAAAATTGAGCTTTATTTCACCATCACTGACAATTTTATTGCTTTATGCTGGTGGCAATTATTTGTAACGCACTTAGATGAAAGCAAGTTGTGTACCAAAGTGTTTAACGTAGATAATTAAATAATGACAACCCTTGGACTTGCGTAAATGTTTGTTGAGCAGCTTGTAACGCTACTTTTGACTGTTCAAAGCTTGAAATAGCTTTAGCGAAGTCTAAATCTTCAATCGAAGAACGGCCTGAGGTCAGATACAGTTCGCTATCTAAATGGTTACTTTTTTGACGGTCAATAACCTGTAGGTTAATGCCAGCTTGCGCTCGACGAGAAGTTAAGTGATTCATTGAATCGCCTAACTGATCTAATATCTCATCAAAATCAACTTGTACTTGAGGGTCGTCATCTCCAGCGGTTTTATTAGTAATCCAATCAATTGCCGATTTTAATGTTTCGAACACACTAATATCTTGATCTGGAGTAAGAGTAAATTTGTCTCCCGGCAATGGATTGCCGCTTAGTTTTACTTCCATTCCAGGAATGGCAACAATCGGTTCACCCGGCACATAGCCAGTAACATTCGTTACGGTACCAGCGCCGTCAGTAATGGTTAAACCTGTAGGGCTAGTAAATTCAAATGTGAAGTCAGCCCTAGTGCTGTCATATAAACTTCTATCGGAGATAATGGCGCTTTCAACACCGAATCCGGATGTATTTTGAGCATATGATGCTGAAAAATCACCAAGTGCATTTGGCACTTTCTGAAAAACTTGCTCGCCACTTTGATTGGTTGCAATGGAAACATTTTTTGATATTTGTAGTTCTCTAACACCATCATCACCACGATAATTTACTGAATTATCCGTCTGCAAAACAAACGGCGCATCATCAGTTTGGTAGCCAGAAAATACATAACTTCCAGACTCATCTTGGGTATTAGCAATGTCTAGTATCTGTTGTAAACTGTGTTCTGCTTGCTGTGCTATTGACTTAAGATCGTCATCTGAACGCACACCATTATTCGCTTGTAGCATTAAATCTTTCAGTTCATTCATGATACCTTCGGCATTCGCCAAAGACGTGTCAACTAACGAGTTATGGTTTTCTGCTTGGGTAATATTGCGCTGATATTTTTCAATATTAGCAAGGTCATTTTTATAACCCGCTAATGTGCCATAGGCGACAGCATCATCTTTAGCAGTAATTACACGCTTACCACTCGAAATATAATTTACCTGCTCATTAACACCAGCTTGCTTATTAGATAGCTGCAAGCCATTTTGAATGTAAAATTGTGCTGTAGAAACCCGCATAATTACTCCTATCTAGCAACAGATAATAAGGTATCGAAAATGGTGTTTGCCACGGAAATGATCTGTGACGATGCTTGATATGCTTGTTGATATTTCAACAGGTTTGCTGCTTCTTCATCTAGATTCACACCTGACTTTGATTGATTGCGATTAAACGCTTGAGTAAACAAAGCTTGCGCCGTATCCGCAACAACCTCAGCAGAACTAGCATTTGAGCCCACTTCAGCTGTAGCGTTGGCTAATGCTTGACTAAATGTTTGCTTACCACCGCCAAGAATTTGCTGTTCTTGCGTTGATGCCATAAATGTTGCGTTAGTGCCATTACCAGAGCCAAAGGCATCTGAAATAGTAAATTTCTCACGAGCTAAAGCACCTTGACCTGTTGGCAAACCACCAATTTCAATTTGAAATGCCGAAGCAGCTGGAGCTGGTGGCATATCAATAACTGCTGATGCGCCCGCGGCAAAACTTCCGCTCGCTAATGTTGCTGCAGGCGGAGGATTCGCGGCATCATATACTCGGTAATCAAACGTACCTGGTGTTAATGGATTTTCATAAACATCAACGGTTAAGTTGGCGTTAGTGCCGTCTGTAAAAGATCTAGCGACTTCTGGGTCAGTAATGTTGAGAATACTTACAGAGCCATTACTAATATTGTTATCGTCGGCCGAAACCCCGATAGCTGAACTTGCCGCAATACCTTTTGGATCAGTAAGCGTAACCTGCATTAGTGATGCGCTATTTTCTGTTGGACGAATTTTAAATGTATCGTCCGTAGCTGCTGCTCCAGAATTTACGGTAAAGTCAAAACCAAAGCCTGTTGAATAAACGCCACTGCCAGGTGATGACTCCACTAAAGTAGTTTCTGTACCATCAAGCTCATTGGTCATGATGTAATCTGTACCATCATATTTTATTGAGAACTCATTTGTTGGTACTAATGAAACATCTGTTATTGTTACACCAGCCTGAACCGTACCTGCGTTTTTTGATGATGGTAGTACACGTGAACTTTCTAGTGCCGACGTATTAATATCAGTAAAAATGTTTAAGCCTTGCTTGCCATTTAAATCAAGCCCTTGCGACTGTGCTTGATTTAAGGTATCTGAAACAGCCATCGATAAACGATTTAATTCACTACGTGCTTTTGTGACATGCTCATCACGATATTCAAGTTTGGCCGCGAGCGCACCGCCCATTTTCGAGCCATTTAATGCCACGGTGCTATTAGGACCAATTAACTTTAATTGTGTTTGTTTTGGGTCAGGGTCACCTGCTACCACACCAACCGTTAATGGTGTAATGCCGGCAACTAATGTCGTACCGCTTCCAATCATTACCGTCATAACGCCATTGGCATCTTGTACGGTATTTACTGAGGTATATTCGCCTAATTCGGTAATAAGTTGATCGCGCTTATCAAGCAGATCATTCGGTTGCCCTGCTTGTGTTAAATCTCTGTTTTGTAAAATTTGTTCATTCATCTTTGCCAGTTCAAGCGAGATTTGCGAAATTTTATTGGCTATTTGTTCTATCTCACCGTTGGTGGATTTTTCAAGTTGGTCTAAGTTATCGTTTAAATTATTAAAATCATTGGCTAAAACGCTTGCTTGGCTCAGCGCAATATTACGCAAACCAATATCACTTGGATTATCAGCTATGCCGTTTACTGCTTGATAGAATCGGTCAATAGAGCCACCAATCGCTTCACTTGACGTTGACATTACTTGGTTAAGTTGATTTAGGTCTAGGCTAATGGAACTAGCATTTCCCAAGCTGCTTTGATTGGTTAACTGCTCTTTATAGGAGAATTGGTCATAGATACGTGTAATGTCTTGAACATAAGTACCTGAGCCAATGAAGTTGCCACCATTAAAATTTCCTACAGCGGCATTTTGTTCAGCCCGTTGGCGGGTATAACCTTCGGTATTGACGTTAGCAATGTTATGCCCTGTAGTCCCTAACTGTTGTTGCGCGGATAATAAGCCGCTAACACCAGTTTGATACAGATTAATCGACATGACCTAAACTCCTAGAGTAACCCCAATTTCAACAGTGAAATTATCGGTAAACTTATTTATTTAATAAGCTCGTTACAGTCCGAAGAGTTGCCATTATCTTTTTGGCATAATCAGGGTCGGTTGCGTAACCAGCACCTTGTATACCATGCAGAAATTGTTCCACATTTTCTGCTTTTTCTAATACACCTTGATAACGCTCACTTCCAGTGAGTAAATTAAGATAGTCATTAACACTTTCGCCAATAGTATCGTAGACCCTAAATGGCTCACGCTTTTTCACCATAGCGCCATTTTCAAACTCTAAAGTTTCTTTATGTGTTTTATCGCCAGCCCAGCGGCTGTCGGCTTTAATGTTAAATAAATTATTAGAACTCTCACCAGAATCAGTTTTGATAATTTTCTGGCCCCAACCTGTTTCTAGTGCTGCTTGCGCGATAACCACTTCAAATGGCACTTTTATTTTGTCTTGCACGCGTTTGGCATCTGCTGTTAGCGCACTAACAAAATCTTTAGGCTGCTCAAAGGTCGGGCTTTGTAATAAGCTTGCCATTTGGGCTGCTGCAGAGCCATTTGTTTGACGATCTTTTTCAGGATCTTGTTTTGCTGTCAGATCATTGACTAGATTTCGATTCGTTAATAAAGCCGATTGAGTAATTCGCACACTACCGCGGCTATCAAGATTCCCGTCTGAGCGCAAAATAGTGTGAGGTTTAAAGTTATCATCACCACCCAATTGGCGAACAATTAATTCAGAAAGGCCAAGCGAGCCATTATTGGACATTTCAAGCGACATTTGTTGATCATGCATATCACGATAGAATTTAGTCGATTCCGAATTAAAAGGGCTATCTGATGCCAAAACATCTTGCGCTTTTCGCATGCTCTTCATCAACATTTGCATAAAAATTGACTCGAATTGCTTAGCAGCTTGATCTAACGCCGCTTCTTTACTGGCTTTATCACCTGATTTAGCGTCTTGGCGAATTGAGTTTAAGCCATTAACATCTAAAAAGTTTTGTGCATCAGCAATACGTGTTGTCATAATTTAGCCTTACCTTAATCATTAAATAATGATCAAATTTCCTCGTAACGCGCCAGCTTGATCTAATGCTTCTAAAATAGCCATTACATCGCCAGGGCCAGCACCAACTTGGTTAATAGCACGAACTAAAGTATCTAAGGTAATGCCGGGATCAAAAACAAACATTCTTGAGTCATCTTGATTAACGTCGATAATTGATTGATTAGTCGTTACCGTTTCACCTTCAGCAAAAGCATTCGGTTGAGAAACATTTTCTATTTCATTTATCGTCACCGTTATACCGCCGTGGGTAATCGCCGCTGGCAGCAAGCGTACATCGGCGCCAATAACAATAGTGCCCGTTCGGGAGTTAACAATAATTTTTGCTGATGGTGTTCCAGGTTCAAACTCTAAGTTTTCTAATGTTGCTAAAAAGCTAACTCGGTCTGCGGCGTCTCTTGGTGCGGTTACCCTTACTGAAGCGGCATCAACTGCACGCGCAGAGCCTGAAATTAAGTTGTTAATGGTGTCAGATAAACGTTTTGCCGTAGTAAAGTCAGCATTGTGCAGGTTAAATGTAATAAAGTCGCCAGAGGTAAATGGTGAAAGCACTTCACGCTCAACCATAGCACCATTAGCAATTCGGCCAACGGTAGGTGTATTAACAAGTACTTTTGAACCATCTAACCCTTCAGCGCCTAAGCCACCGACGACTAAACTCCCCTGAGCGACTGCATATGCATTGCCATCAAGCCCCATTAAAATTGTTTGGATTAATGTTCCACCGCGTAAACTTTGTGCGCTACCCATTGAAGATACAGTGATATCAATTTTTTGCCCTGGCTTTGAAAATGCAGGTAATTCAGCATGTACGGCAACAGCCGCAACATTCTTAATTTTAGGTTTTAAATTGCTTGGCATGGTAATACCAAAGTTACTCAACATAGTTTTAAAACTCTGTTCAGTAAATGGACTTTGCTCACCGGTACCTGGTAAACCGACAACTAAACCGTAACCGATTAATTGGTTACTGCGAACACCGGCAACATCGGCTAAATCTTTTATTCTTTGGGCATTAGCTTGGGTAGTAAGTACCAGCAAGCTAATGAATAGCATATTAGATAATATTTTTTTCATCATATTTCCCTCTAAAGAGGCCACCATGAACTGCTGAAAAACGACGATAACCAACCTTGCTCTTGTACATCGGCAAAAGTACCTGTACCAGCATATTGAATACGAGCATTAGCGACTTTGCTCGAAGTAACAGTGTTATTTGAATTGATATCTTGCGGACGAATGACACCAGTTAAGCGAATATATTCATCACCATTATTTAGTGACATCCACTTTTCACCGCGGATCATTAAATTACCATTGGGTAAAACTCTTAAAACATGCACAGAAATATTACCTGACAAGCTATTACCTTGGTTTGCTTTTGAGTCACCTTTAAAGTCAGACTCTTGGTCATAACCAAATTGAATGGCTTTATCTTTAAAGTTCACAGGAACGCCACCAAAACCAGTAATTGGACTAAGCGTAGCGCTGTTTTCTTTTTTCATTTCCGTTTTAGCATTTTTCTGGGCTTGCGTACTTTCACTCAAAATAACCGAAATAATATCGCCAACACGGTGGGCTTTAGAATCAGAATAAATATTATTAACGTAATTCAATTTAAAAAGTGAACCTGTAGGCACTAATGGCTCATCTTCCATTTCAGGTAAAATGGGTGCAAAGTCAGGATCATCAGGTAGCGTTTTCGCTTGATCGATGCTGGCACAGCCGCTAGCGAATAGCGCAACAATGCTTATAGTCAACAGTGCCGATTTCAATGATGTTGGTTTAGCGTTCATATTGCCCCCTAAAAACTATAACTGCTGATTAATGTAGCTAAGCATTTCATCAACTGCAGAAATAACTTTTGAGTTCATTTCATATACACGCTGACTTTCTATTAAGTTAACTAACTCTTCAGTAGTATTTACGTTGGAGGTTTCTAACGCGCCCTGCACAATCATGCCGTAACCTTCTAAACCTGGTACACCTTCTTGTGGTGTGCCACTAACCGCGGTTTCAACATATAAGTTTTGTCCAATTGGTTCTAACCCTGTTGGGTTAACAAAATTTACCGTGTTAATTTGACCGACTACCGCAGGCTCAGCTTGTCCTTGTAACGTCACAGAAACTTCACCGTCTTGTGAAACAATAATACTTAAAGCGTCCTCTGGTACGGTAACTTGTGGCTGTAATAAATAACCAGCACCTGGTGTTACTATGTTGCCTTCATCGTCCATGGTAAATTGACCATTACGAGAATAAGCAGAAGAACCATCAGGCATTAAAATTTCAAATAATCCTTCACCTTGTATCATTAAATCCAATGCATTATCAGTATTTAACATATCACCTTGGGTATGAATTTTTTGTGTTGCAACGACCTTAGTACCAGCGCCCAACATTAAGCCAGACGGCATTTCAGTGTCTTGTGCTGAACGACCACCCGGTTGATTGATATTTTGATAAAGTAAATCTTCAAATACTGCACGGCTTTTCTTAAAGCCGATGGTACTGGCATTTGCCAGGTTATTAGAAATAACCGCAATCTCTTTTGTTTGCGCGTCTAAGCCTGTTTTACTGATCCATAATGCTGGGTTCATACATCACCTCGAGATAATTTATTTAAAATGCGCGTAATAATGAAGAAGCGCTTGAGTCAATTTCTTCTGCGGTTTTCATCATTTTTAACTGCATTTCAAACTGACGTTGCAGTGCGATCATATCGGTCATTTCACTGATAGGGTTGACGTTACTTGACTCTATTGCGCCACTGCCCACTTTTACCGTGACATCAGCCGGTTCATTATTGCCATCTTTACGACGAAACAAGCCGTCATTGCCTTTTTCTAGAAAGCGATTGTCAGGGTTAACAAGTTTCATCCGCCCTACTTCTTCTTGAGCTGAACTAGGAGCGCCTTCAGGTTGAACCATAATAGTTCCATCAGCAGAAATATCGATGCTATTAACTGGCAACGGTAAGAAAATAGGTCCAGTGTCACCAATAACTAAATCACCACTTGATGTTTCTAAAGCACCGTTTTCATTTAACTTTAATTGACCGTTACGGGTATAAGCTTCACTACCATCTTTAGTTTGAACGGTTAACCAGCCTTGCCCTTGAATAGCAATATCAAGATCACGCTCAGTAGCAAGTAGCGCACCACTGTCAAAGTTTTGGCCTGCCCTTTCGGTCATAGAAAATACACGAGTTGGCAGACCTTCACCAAAAGCTTGCATTGATCTAGCGTTAGCTAAATCGGCTTTAAAGCCAGTAGTTTTAGCATTTGCAAGATTATTGGCCGTTACTGATAAGGCATGCATGTTTTGCTTTGCACCACTCATAGCGATATACAGCATCTTATCCATAATCTATTTCACTCAATATAATTTCAATTAATGGAGATAATGCAATTAAAATGCCAATAGACAGTAATTTTTTTTCAGCAGAGGTTTAGAAAATTCGAGAATGAAGAAATATAAAAAAGCCAAGTAACATATAATGATTACTTGGCTTTTATTACGTTGATTTTAATTAAAAATTAACGAATTTGCAGTATGGTTTGATTTAATTGGTTATCAACTTCTAATGCTCTTGAGTTAGCTTGGAAGTTTCGTTGCGCTGAAATTAAGTCAATCAATTCTGATGTCAAATTAACATTAGATTGCTCTAGGGCAGATGAATTTATAGTACCAAATGTTCCTGATCCCCCTTCACCAGCTAATGCTTCACCTGAAGTTATGCTTTCTTTCCAACTAGTTCCGCCCACTTGGGTTAAACCTTGTTCGTTGGCAAAGTTTACCATCGCAATTCGAGACAATGGTTCTGACGTACCATTACTATAAGTTGCTCGCACTAAACCATCGATACCAATATCGATACCGGTTAATCGGCCTACTGCTAAGCCATCTTGTTGTAATGATGTAACTTCAAAGTTAGACGCAAATTGTGTCGGTTCATTTGGGTTTGGCGCTAAAGGATCTAAATTAAAATCTATTTGAACCGTTTGCGTCGGATCTGCACCATTAGGTAAATGGTCAGTAAATGCTACGGTTCTAATACCACCATTACCAGGTGAAGGTGATTGGCTAATAAAGTCACCTGAAGAATTATAAGTTAATCTCGCACCTTTAACTCCACCAGGCGCTAGGCCGCCACTAACAGTACCACCTTCTGGCGTGGTTGCTGCAATAGCATTTGAAAGTGCTGTTTTCGCTGCATTAAGCGTCACTAAATCTGCAGCGGTTGGCGATGCTATGGCATCATATGTTGCTTGTGCTGCTGTAGCAGCTGCAGTTTCTGTTACCACTAAGGCTTCTGCTGCTGCTTGTACAACAGGATCTTCTGCTAAATCAATTACCTTGCCATCGACTGCTGCAAACATCATCCACTGATTAGGTGCAGTCGCAGGATTATCTTTGACAAAGTAGTAAGTCATAATATGACTATCACCTAAAGAGTCGAAAATAGTGATCGAGGTAGAATGGTTAAAAGTTAATGGATCTTCTGGATCAAAGTTATCTGGCGCAGTAGAAATATATGAATCGCCAGCAGGCAGGTTCATACGAATATCTACTTCTGAAGATTGCTGAGGCGCACCAGATGCCGTTGGAATTCGAATCGGCTCTGCCGTACTTAAACTTACTGAAGCTGAAGTTCCATCAGGGTTAACTGGGAAACCTAATAAGTGGCCGCCACCAGAATTAACAATAAAGTTATCTTGGTTTAATTTAAATTGACCAGCACGCGTATAAGACGTTTCTGAACTGCCTATTTCCGGTACCGTAGCAAAAAAGCCATTACCAGTAATCGCTAAATCCAACGCATTGTTGGTAAATTGAATACTACCTTGTGAAAACTGTTGAGCAACGTCTGCCGTCAAAGCACCGTCACCTACTTTCGTTTTACCTGATGATAATAGCGAAGCCGCGTAAACATCAACGAATTCTGCACGAGACTCTTTAAAGCCTGTAGTGTTTACATTTGCAATGTTGTTGGATGTAACATCCAAGTCTTTTTGAGCAGCGTTTAGACCGCTTAATGCGATATTAAATGACATAAATTCACCTCGTAAAAAATTCTGTTAATTTAACCTTGTGTTACTTCAACAACATCCGATAGTTTCATCGAGCTGCCACCATTAAGATTCAATAATATATTTCCGCCTGACCCTGCTAAAGTGACACTGTCAACTTTTCGATAAGTCATGGCTTGTAATTCATTTGCTTCACCGTCAACCAGTCCGGCAACGCGAAAACGATACGCCCCTTCAGGTGCAGGCTCACCATCAGAACCCTTTCCGTCCCAGGTAAAGGTAAAATCACCCGCTTGCACACTACCAACTGGCACTGTTTGAATAATTTCACCTGCAACATTTTCAACGTAAATATTAACGTTTGAAGCTGGTTTATCAGTAATTAGCTTACCCTTAACTTCTTCACCTTCTTCCATACCAAAAACATTATCGTCAACCAGTACACTACGGCCGACTAATGATGATGCTTGTAATGCTTGGCTAGACGACATAGAAGCCGCAAAGTTAGTAAATTGATCATTAAGATTTGAGACGCCATCTGTTGTTGAGAATGCCGTCATCTGAGAGATCATCTCATTATTCTCAACTGGCTTAGTTGGGTCTTGATGCGAAAGCTCTTGCGTCAATAAGGCAAAGAAATCTGCCTGCGTTAACATGCCGCGGTTTTCGTCTGCCTCAGGCGTTGTCGTTTCTTGCTGCCAACGAATATTGTCTAATGGATTAGAACCCGATACTGTGTCCATTTTAAATTCCTATATTAAACTTAGCTTTTACCGAGTGTTAGCGTTTTATTCAGCATATTCTTTGCTGACTCAGCTAATTGCACGTTGGTTTGATATGAGCGCGAAGCTGATATCATATTGGTCATTTCTTCAATAACGTTAACATTAGGCTTGTAAATGTAACCTTCACCATCAGCCATTGGATGATCTGGTGCATATTCAACGTTTAGTGGTTTATTACTTTCTACAACACCGAGTACTTGCACACCAACGGACTCTTTTTGTCCTGCGGCAGCTTTTTGCATCTCTGCGGCAAAAACTGGGTGGCGTGCACGGTACGTGTCATCAACACTACTACTGACACTATCAGCATTAGCAATGTTACTTGCCGTAGTGTTCAAACGTACTGATTGTGCGCTCATGCCAGAGCCTGAAATAGAAAAGACGTTAAATAAGCTCATAATCACTACCCTCCGTTAATTGCTTTTTTCAAGCCTTTGATACGGCCATCAAGAAATTGTAGACTTGCTTGATACTCCATAGAGTTTTCTAGATACAAGTTTCGTTCCACTTGTACATCTACAGTATTTCCGTCACCGGTATCAGCTTGGTTAGGCACGCGATAACCAACACCATTATTGAGTTCCATGCGAACATCAAAATGTTTTTCATTGGTGCGAGTCATACCTGTTTGTTGTTTGGAGGCGGCCTGAGCTAATGCGGATTTAAAATCCATGCCTTTGGCTTTGTAGCCAGGTGTATCAGCATTAGCAATATTGCCAGCAATGATTTCAGCACGTTGAGCACGCACTTGTAATCCTTGCGGATGTATACCAAATGCTTTTTCAAAAGTAATAGCCATAAAAATACCTCCAAATGAATGCAGGTACTCATACAATATTTATGCCAGAGATAATTTGACGGGTTATTTTTTTTGGTAAACGATACCAGGATTGCAGCGGATCATATTAAAATCTTGACTAATACCAGACAAAGATTCAGATGCACCAAGAAACAAATAACGGTCTTTGTTTAAGGTATTATGAATTTGAGAAATGATTTGTGTTTTTAGCTCTGGAGAGAAGTAAATCAAGACATTACGACAAAAAACCAAGTCAAATCGTCCCATTAAACTATAGCTATTAAGTAAGTTTAATTGTCGAAAACTGACCATCTTTTTAATGTTATCTTTCACTTTTAGCATACCATTATCACCGGCCTCAAAAAACTGGCGTTTGCGTTCTAAAGATAAACCCCGTGATAACGATAAACTGTCGTAGTGTGCATATTTACAATGCTCGAGCATGGTATTAGAAATATCAGTGCCAATAATTTGAACACCACCTGGAAATGCCCCCGGATTGCTTTGCTGAAACTCATGAATAGCCATTGCTATCGAATAAGGCTCTTGCCCTGAAGAGCTCGCTGCAGACCATATTTTTAATGGCGTACGCTGCCCTTTAAATTCAGGTAATAATTTTTTCTTTAACAGCTCAAACGGATAATCATCTCGAAACCATAATGTTTCGTTAGTGGTCATGGCATCAATAACAGCGGCTCTTAATTGCCGCTTGAGCGGATTTAATGTTTGCGACACTAAGTCAGACAATGACGCAACATCAAACTTTACCATTAAAGGTGCTAAGCGGCTTTTAACCAAGTATTGTTTACTCTCGCCTAAAACAATACCGCACTGCTGTTCTAGAAATGTTCTAAACTGGAGATAACTTTTATCATCGAGTTGTTTAGTTGTCACTAGTAATAATCCGCCTAAATGTTAATAGTTATAAAAGTATTAAGACACTTCATCATGCTTTAACCACTTCTTCACAGCAGTTGCCAGCTCATCAGGATGAAATTTTGGAATAAAGTCTTCGGCACCCACTTTCTCTACCATAGCATTATTGAATACACCACTGAGTGATGTATGAAGAATGACAGGTATATCTCTCATTCGTTCATTTTGTTTAATTTCTGCCGTTAGGGTGTAACCATCCATTTCTGGCATTTCAATATCCGAAATCAATAAGGCTACCTTTTCAGTAATTGAATTTTCACAACCTTCGGTAATCGCTTTGAGTTGATCAAGTGCATCTTGACCATTTTTTGCCAACAGCATAGTCAAGCCAAGCGGTTCAAGTGCTCTTTTTACTTGATTACGTGCTACGGTTGAATCATCCGCGATCATAATAACGCGATCACCAATGTCGTCACCAACAGTTTCATCAGCAACCCCTTCACTAAGCTCTGTTGAGATAGGGCTAATTTCATTGAGAATTTTTTCAACATCAAGAATAGAAACCATTTCATTGTCGATTTCAGTTACCGCAGTCAAGTAGCTTGATTTACCCGTACCTTCTGGCGGCGGCATAACATCTTTCCAGCTTAAGGTAACAATACGTTCAACACCAGCAACAAGGAAGCCCTGCACACTACGGTTATATTCTGCAATGATAACGAAGCTGTCTGCCGTTTGTACTATTTCAGGGCCACCAGTGGCTTTACTTAAATCAATAACAGAAATAGTTTGGCCACGAATGTGGGCAATGCCTTTAACATACTTATCTTGTTTTGGTAATGTCGTTAACCTTGGACATGGCATAACTTCGCGCACTTTGAAAACATTGATACCAAAGCGTTGTCGACCAATTAACTTAAACAACAATAACTCTAGTCGGTTTTGACCCACCAATTGTGTGCGTTGATTTACTGAATCTAATATACCTGCCATAAAAACCTCGTAGGAGTGCCAATGAAAATATTACAAAGGCATAATTCTTGATAGTATTAACCTTTAGATATTATTCACACAAAAGCGTAATTTTTTTGACGCCATTCGTGTTAAATTATATTTACTAAAGCATAGACGAGTATTCTCATTTCCCTAACAGCCAGATCAAAAAATTATGAGTAAATTAAAGATATTAGTAAAAATCACCTTCACTTACTTGGTAATAGTACATACAAGTAGTGCCATGGTTTTTGATCGTGATTATTTAAACAAATTCATTAAATCCTATGTGAAAGAGCATGTGGCGGTGCCAACACAAGGAAAGCTACTAGTAGAAGTGTCGAAAATTGATCCGAGGATCTCATTACAAGCTTGTCTATCTTCTTTAACGGCAAATATACCTGAAAAACATAATGGTAGGAATGTAAATGTTAAAATTGTTTGTGCTGATGACAAACCATGGCATTTATATGTCCCCGTAAAAATTCAAACCATAGTGCCAACATTAGTCACCAGCATGCGCATCACTAAAGGCACACTACTTGATAATTCAAATATGGAAGTTATATTTAAAGACAGCACACAAATTAGAGGTACAACACTTAGTGAACCAAAAGCTGTCATTGGAGCTCGTTCAAAAAGAAACTTATCAAAAGGCAGCGCCATTACTAATAAAAACACCTGTTTTGTTTGTAAAGGTCAGCCGGTAACTATCATTGCGAAGTCAGTGGGGTTTGAAATAAAATCTGTCGGTACCGCCTTAAGAGATGGTAGTTTAGGTGAGGTTATTTCGGTAAAAAATGATAAGTCTGGACGTATTATTCGTGGTCAAGTTAGCGCTATTAACCAAGTAGTAATTAATTTATAATAATTACTTAAGTTTTCTATTGTTTTGCCGATAAAAGGTTAGAAACCAATTTCTGTTGTAAGTAGGATTTAATTATGGCGATAAATATCAATAACTTGAATAATACCAATCAAGTAAAGCAAAACCTTGAACAACAAGTACAGACGAAACAACATGTCAGTGCAAATACAAATGCATCACAACAAGCTAAGCTAGCGACTCGTGATTCAGTATCAATTACTCCACAGGCAAAGCAATTGAATGAGTTACAAAAAAAAGCGGCTGATTCTCCCGTGGTAAACCAAAAGAAAATAGCTGAACTAAAAAGTGCTATCGCCTCTGGTGATTATAAAATCAATCCAGAAAAACTTGCTGCAAGTATTGCTAACTTTGAATTCGATCTTGGCTAACTTCTAGCTTCAATGGAGTAAAAAAGTGTCTGAAAAAATAATGCCGCAACAATTGGTTTCTCAACAATTATCGCAATTGACGCAATTAGAGGCGTTATTAGCTGTAGAAAAAGATATTCTTCAACAGCAAAACCCAGACGCTTTAATTCAAATTACTGCAGAAAAAAACAACTTGTTAATCGCTATTCAAGAAGTTGACAACGCCATTGGTCAAAGTTTTGAATTTAAACAAGAAAAGTTAGCTGGTAAGTTCAGCCATGAACTTTCCGACATTCAAAGCATTTTAGAGCGCTGTAAAAAACTAAATCAAACCAACGGACTGATCATTCATCAATCACAATTGTCCGTTGAACGTATGAAAACGTCATTATTAATGAGTCATAATAAATCATCAATGACATATGATAGTAAAGGTAAAACATCGGGTGGATTGAGTAGTTTAGGTATTAAGGCCTAAGTTAGTTCTAGGCAGGTATTCATTTCGTGAGTTATCTTTCATTCTGAATATACATGCCCTTATACATCCAAGCACCCGCGATATTACCTGAAGGGATAAACATAAAAAACCAGCTATTGCTGGTTTTTTCTTTCCTAATTTACAAAGGCTAATAAGCTTAGTAATAGGAAATGTTTTTTATTTCTTGTCTATTCGACGACGCAGTATATATCTCATACACATCTTTAAAATCCAAACTTAACTCGGTGGTGTATGTATCACCAACAGGATAGCTTTTTACAACTTTTGCACCACGAATTATACCTTGTACCGATGTTTTTAACTTTTGATTATCAACAATCAAATTAGACATCGTTGTTTTACCATCAATAGTTTGACCATAAACTTGTTCTGCTAACTCAGCATAAGCGGCAATTTTTGAGGCGCTAATAGCCATCAACATACGCTGGGTTTTGTTTTTTGATTTTTGTAAGCTAATGGGAGCTTGCCCTATTGCACTCAATACAGGGAAACTTTTAGGCTGAACCGTTTGCCATTCAACATGCTTATCATAAAAGGATGAACATGCAGATAGCAGCATTAGACCAATAACAAGAGCGGTGCGTTTTAGTAAAGTATTCATATCAAACCTTTATCATTCTACTCGCTGATAACTACTGCTTAATTGCAATAGCGCGATCATCTTCGTTTAACATAGCGCTATCACGAATAATCATGCCGTCTTTCATTTTTACATTTTCATTCCGGTTATAGTCATCACCAACTACCCAAGAAGGAATAAAAGATTGCGCAGTAGCCACCACAACTCGAGATTGCATACCAATCATTCGTGCATTCACTATAATGCCTTCTTCTTGCTGCATCATGGTGCCGGTTACAACATAGTCAATTATCTGGCGTTCAGGCAACTCTTTCCAGTCTCGGCTAAAAACATAATCGCCATCAGCAGTGACTCGAATATGACCTGTGGTTTTAAAATCAATAACAACTAAACCATGGCGCTGCATTTCGTGAACAAAGCTTTCAGATAGTTGATTACCTAACCAATTTGTCGACTCCAAGTTCTCTAAGTCAACAAATGAAGCAATAGCGATAGGTGTTTTAGGGTTGACAAAAGAGCTGCTTTCTAGCATCTGATAAGCAAGTCCTTTCACCACATCATTTATCGCATGCTTAGGAAGCTTAAAACTGTCAATTTCTTGCTTATCGCCATATGAAGAGCGATAAAAGTCGTCATTGGATCCCATAGAACACGACATAAGCGTCGGTATAAGTATTGCTATAAGCCAATTCTTCATTGAGCTCTCCTCAATTAATACATAAATTTATAATAATAATAGTGCTGATATCAAAGCACGATTCGCGCCAATATTTCTTACATAATAAATAGGCATAGAACATGCATATTCCAAACAAGAAATTGATTCCATTTAGAAATGAGATATTTATGCGCTTAACATTATTACGCCCAAGTTTATGTAGCTTTTATAAGCTAGGTTTTAGCACATTGAAACCAAATATATTAAAACTTAGCTTAATAATATTGAGTTTAACTACTTATAGTAACGTTAGTGTCGCTCAATGGTATGAATCGCAAGGTATAGCAACTATAAAAAATGATGACACTAAAACAGCCAAAAATCGTGCTATGCAAAATGCCCTTAAAAAAGCATTATTAGTTGCAGGTGCTTCTGTTTCAAGCGTACAGCAAGTGGTTAATGGCTTACTTACTCAAGACGAAATTAGTATTCGAGCTAGCGGTAGTGTTAATTCATTCGAACTTGTTAGTGAAAATTATACTAACAATTTAGTAACTGTCACAATTCGAGCCGACATATTTCCACAAGAAAAGAAATGTTTTGCCGCCGATTACAAAAAATCGATGTTATTAACCCGCAGTAACTTGCTGCACCGCGAGCAAGCAAGTATTGGTAGTATTTATCAAATTGATAAAACCTTAGTTAAACAACTTGCCAATAAAATACAAATGAATGGCATTTACCTTGATACTAAATTAGCACTACAAACCAGAACCGAGTTCTCTCGATTAAACCAAACACTAGCAATGGAAAAGCTTAAGAGTTTAACCATGTCGTTAGCAAGCATGACCGACAGTCAATATGTGCTTTTCTCAGAAATTCAAGACATCTCCATGGCAAACGATGAAAACAATTCATGGCAATTTTGGCAAGACAACGTTTATCAACGTCAGTTTAATATTGCCCTTTATATTCATGATGGCAGCACAGGTGAAAGAATTTTAGATAAACAATATCAAAGCTCAGCACCATGGCAGTTTAATCAACGTCAACAGATTGATGTTTCAAGCCAGAATTTTTGGCGAAGTGAATATGGTCAGCAAATTAGCCAGACTTTAGATAATATGTTGACAGATATTGACGAAAATATGATGTGCCAGCCAACACAAGGTAGAATTGTGCAAGTTGCAGGCAACAATATTACTTTTAACTTAGGCAAAAGACATGGCGTAAAAGTTGGTGACGAATTTTCTCTATTACACGCCAACCACTTTGTTAGTGACGACCATAAATCTTATTCAGGTTTTAATGTCAGTCCATATAAAGTTGTTGTTAATGAAGTAACTAACGACAGTGCCAGTGCAACAACTACTGAGCAGCATATTATGGACAATGTTCAAATTAATGACTTGGCTGTACGTTATTAAATAACCTCAACTCCACCCTCAAAAATAAATACTCAAAAATAACTTGTCGATGATTATTTAATTAACCTATCGACAAGTTAATAATTAAAATCGTTTAACTGTTGATTATTTTGTGCTTTTTTATAAAATGACGAGGTTAACAAAAGTAAAAACTTGTTAAGTCCTCATAGTTTAACTGGATAAAACTGCGGCCTCCTAAGCTGCTGCTCCAGGTTCGAGTCCTGGTGGGGACGCCAACAAGTTATCAATCATTTTTATTAACAGCTCATGCCTTATTTAAAAACCTTTCATAATTTACAATTACATTCAGCTATTTGAAATACAGAATATAAAGATATAAAACTATAGACATAAAAAAACCCCGCTATTGCGAGGCTTGTCTTTATAAATAAACTTAGTTGATAAGTTCATCACTTGTTTGTTCTATTTTAACGTCCTTGTCATCCGCAGCTGTGCTGTTACTCAACATCGCTGATACGGCTAATATTACTACAGCGAAGATCACGGTTGTCAGCTTAATTCCACTTGACGACGACCTGTTCATTACTTAATCCTGTTTCAGGTTATATCTTTTTATTGTTATTTGTACATACAACCAAGCTACAATATAGCAAGTTTATTTCTATTACAACTATTCAATCGCTGATTTTTTAACCTTTTATTAATTTTCTGCTAACACAATTAAGCACCGTATTTTTCTTACAACTCAATACAAAGTACTTAAATATATCTAAGAGAAAAATAATCAAAGAAATATGACAATAAAATTTGCAGTGATGGTGACTCTAAGCGAAAATAAGCGCAATTTTTATCCTATCAAATTTTACATAAATTGGAGCAATTATGCCGTCGCGTCAACAACTGGCCAATGCAATACGAGTTTTAAGCATGGATGCCGTGCAAAAAGCTAAATCAGGACACCCTGGAGCCCCAATGGGCATGGCAGATATCGCTGAAGTATTATGGCGTGATTTCTTAAAGCATAACCCAACAGATCCAAATTGGGCTGACCGCGATCGTTTTATTTTATCTAACGGCCACGGCTCAATGTTAATCTATTCATTGTTGCACTTAACGGGTTACGATTTACCAATTAATGAATTGAAGAACTTCCGTCAGTTACATTCAAAAACTCCAGGTCACCCAGAATACGGTTATACACCTGGTGTTGAAACAACAACAGGTCCATTAGGCGCTGGTGTTTCAAATGCTGTAGGTATGGCGATTGCTGAAAAAACGTTAGCAGCACAATTTAACCGTGAAGGTCATAACATTGTTGACCACAACACTTATGTATTTTTAGGTGACGGTTGTTTAATGGAAGGTATTTCACATGAAGCCTGTTCATTAGCCGGTACGTTAGGTTTAGGTAAACTAGTTGCATTTTGGGATGACAACGGCATTTCAATTGATGGTGAAGTTGAAGGTTGGTTTACTGACAACACTCCTGCTCGTTTTGAAGCATACGGTTGGCATGTCGTTAGTGTTGACGGCCACAACCCTGAAGCTATCGCTGCCGCAATAGTTGAAGCCAAATCTGTAACCGATAAACCTTCAATGATTTGCTGTAAAACCATCATTGGTTTTGGTTCACCTAATAAAGAAGGCACACATGACTGTCACGGTGCTCCATTAGGCGATGAAGAAATTGCTGCGACACGTGAAAAGTTAAATTGGACACACGCTCCTTTTGAAATTCCAAGCGATGTTTATGCTGACTGGGATCAGAAAGAAAAAGGCAACACAGAGCAAACAAGCTGGAATGAAAAATTTGCCGCTTACAAAACAGCTCACCCTGAATTAGCGGCTGAATATGAACGTCGTGTTATCAAAGGTGATTTACCAGCAGAGTTTGAAGAAAAAGCAAACGCCTACATTTTAGAGTGTCAGGAAAAAGCTGAGAATGTTGCTTCTCGTAAAGCTTCACAAAACACCATTGAAACCTTCGGTAAAATATTACCTGAATTGTTAGGTGGCTCTGCCGATTTAGCTGGTTCTAACTTAACACTTTGGTCAGGCTCAAAAGGTATTCAAGACGACGCAGCCGGTAACTACATTTTCTACGGTGTACGTGAATTTGGTATGAGCGGCATCATGAATGGTATTTCATTACACGGTGGTTTCATCAACTACGGCGCAACTTTCATGATGTTTATGGAATACGCACGTAACGCTGTTCGTATGTCAGCATTAATGGGCATTCAAAACATTTTCGTTTACACCCATGATTCAATCGGTCAAGGTGAAGATGGTCCAACGCATCAACCTATCGAGCAATTAACTAACTTACGTACGACACCAAACATGGTGACATGGCGTCCAGCTGATGCTACAGAATCTGCGGTTTCTTGGAAAAATGCGGTTGAACGTCAAAATGCACCAACATCATTAATTTTCTCTCGCCAAGGTTTACCTGCGCTTAGCCGCAATGCAGCACAAGTTGCTGATATTGCTAAAGGTGGTTACATCTTAAAAGACAGTGTTGGTACACCAGAAGTAATTTTAATCGCTACCGGTTCAGAAGTATCATTAGCATTAAAATCAGCTGAAGCATTAGGCGACCATGTTCGTGTTGTTTCTATGCCGTCTACTAACATTTTTGACGCACAAGGTGCTGACTATAAAGAATCAGTATTACCTGCCAACGTTACTAAACGTGTTGCTATTGAAGCTGCACATACTGACTTCTGGTACAAGTATGTAGGATTCGGCGGTAAAGTTGTTGGTATGACAACGTTTGGTGAATCTGCACCTGGCAATGTATTACTAGAACACTTTGGTTTTACTGTTGAAAACGTTGTTAAAACCGTAAATAGCTTATAAATCAAAATGATTTAATTAAGCCTTAATAATATGTAGCCAGTTAAGTTTACTTAACTGGCTATTTCATTCACTAGAGATATCAAATGACTATATTTTTAGTGAATGAAATAGCCACATACACCAATAAGATCAAACTATAATGTCAATTAATATAGCAATAAATGGCTTCGGACGAATTGGGCGCAATGTCGCTCGTGCGCTTTACGAAAATGCCAGAACCAATGATTTTAAGCTAGTTGCTATTAATGAGCTTGCTGAACCAGAAGGCATTGCTCATTTACTAAAATATGACTCTACTCATGGCCGCTTCCCTTTCGCTGTTGAACAATGTAACGGTGAACTTTTTATTGCCGGTGACAAAATTGCCTTAAGCCATGAAAGCGAAATATCTGCTCTGCCTTGGCAACAACTCGATGTTGATATTGTTATTGATTGCACAGGTAAGTTCGGTAATCAAGAAGACGGCCAATTGCATATTAAACAAGGGGCAAAAAAAGTATTATTTTCACACCCAGGCGCTCATGATCTTGATGCCACCATTATTTATGGTATCAATCACCAACAGCTAACCGCAGCAGAAAAAGTGGTTTCTAATGGTTCTTGCACAACCAACTGTGTTGTGCCAGTTATTCAAGTGTTAGATAAAGCCTTTGGCGTTGAAAGTGGTGCAATTACCACTATTCACTCTTCAATGCATGATCAACAAGTTATTGACGCTTATCACCCAGACTTACGCCGCTCGCGTGCAGCAAGTCAATCAATAATACCGGTTGACACTAAACTTGCCGCAGGTATAGAAAGAATTTTGCCCAAGTTTGCCGGCCGCTTTGAAGCGATTGCAGTGCGAGTACCCACTATCAACGTAACCGCAATGGATTTAAGCTTAACGCTTTCAAGTGATGTAACCATTAGCGACATAAACCAAGCAATACTTACTGCGCAAAATAATGGCTTAGCTGGAATTCTTGGTTATACCACAGAGCCTTTAGTCTCTATCGACTTTAATCATGACCCGCATTCTTGCATTGTTGATGGCAACCAAACGCGCGTCAGTCATAAACGTTTAGTAAAATTACTTATTTGGTGTGATAACGAATGGGGTTTTGCTAATCGTATGATCGATACGGCTTATGCTATGGCACAAGCAAACTAAACAAGATTTAACAATAGTCGGCAATATTTCGATAATGTAACTCAATTAAGCAAAATACAAATTTAGTTAAACTTTACCAACAGGAAATAAACATGTCAGTAATTAAAATGACGGATTTAGCACTGGAAAATCAACGTGTATTGATTCGTGAAGATTTAAACGTTCCGGTTAAAGATGGCAAAATATCATCTGATGCTCGCTTAAGAGCCGCTTTGCCAACCCTTAAACTTGCCCTAGAAGCTGGCGCAAAAGTGATGGTAATGTCGCACCTAGGCCGCCCTACTGAAGGCGAATATAATGAAGAGTTTTCATTACAACCTGTTGCAGATTACTTAGCAGCGGCTTTAAATGCCCCAGTTAGATTAGTTAAAGATTATCTAGATGGCGTTGACGCTAAAGTTGGTGAATTAGTTATTTTTGAAAATATTCGTTTTAATATTGGCGAAAAGAAAAACGATGAAGCTTTATCGAAAAAGCTAGCGGCCCTTTGTGACATATTCGTTATGGACGCATTTGGTACCGCACATAGAGCTCAAGCAAGTACTCATGGTGTTGCTAAATATGCACCTACAGCCTGTGCTGGCCCTTTACTTGCCGGTGAATTAGCCGCGCTTTCAAAAGCACTTGATAAACCAGCCCGCCCATTAGTAGCCATTGTTGGTGGCTCTAAAGTATCAACTAAACTTACTGTTTTAGAATCATTAGCTGGTGTTGTTGACCAACTTGTTGTTGGTGGCGGTATTGCCAACACATTTATAGCCGCTGAAGGTCATAACGTTGGTAAATCATTATTTGAAGCTGACTTAGTTGCAGAGGCGAAACGCTTAACTCAGCAAGCAAAAGACAATAATGGCTCAATCCCTGTGCCTAGCGATGTTGTTGTTGGGCAAGAATTTTCTGAAACAGCGGTTGCAACACTTAAAAATGTGAGCGACGTTGCCGATGGCGACATGATTTTTGACATCGGTCCTGAAAGCGCAAAAGCATTAGCCGATATCATTGCCAATGCCGGTACTATTGTTTGGAATGGCCCTGTTGGCGTATTTGAATTCGACCAATTCGGTAAAGGTACAGAGTTAATTGCTAAGGCTATTGCAGACAGTAGTGCTTTCTCAATTGCCGGTGGCGGTGATACGTTAGCAGCCGTTGACAAATATAACATTGCTGACAAAGTATCTTATATCTCTACTGGCGGTGGTGCTTTCTTAGAGTTTTTAGAAGGCAAGAAATTGCCCGCAGTAGAAATCTTAGAAGCTCGTGCAAACGCTTAATAAATATAGCGTTCTATAGCATATGCGGCATTAAAACGTCGTAACAATATAACGCTGGTTTGGCTTAAGGCTAAATCAGCGTTTTTTTATCGCTGAAATTAATGAGTAAAACAAACATTAATGAGCAGCGAGCAAAAAATTTTACCGCTTCTCTCACTTTGCTTTGTAGTAAAATTACACAAATAAGCAAGTAAAATTGATAATAATAATCAGTAAACCCCATTTATTTACGTAATTAATATACAAAGCTGATAGCGAGGCAATATTTACCTTTTTTCAGTAAAATTCAGCTGTTTTTTTCTAGTGCAAATAGTTAATTTCATCTGATATAATTACGATACGAAAGGGCTAAGTTTCACAATGAAACTTCTTTAGTTCAATTTTGTCACTATTTACAATCACAGGAGTTAGTTCATGGCTTTAGTTTCTATGCGCCAAATGTTAGATCATGCCGCCGAGTTTGGTTACGGTATCCCAGCTTTTAACGTTAACAATTTGGAACAAGTAAGAGCTATCATGCTTGCCGCTAATGAAACCAACAGCCCTGTTATTTTACAGGGTTCTGCGGGTGCAAGAGCCTATGCAGGTGCACCATTTTTGCGTCATTTGATTTTAGCCGCAATTGAAGAGTTTCCACATATTCCGGTAGTTATGCACCAAGATCACGGAACATCTCCTAGTGTTTGTCAGCGTTCTATCCAATTAGGCTTTTCATCAGTGATGATGGATGGTTCTTTAATGGACGATGGTAAAACACCTTCTAGCTACGAATACAATGTAGATGTTACTCGTCGTACTGTTGAAATGGCTCACGCTTGTGGTGTATCAGTTGAAGGTGAATTAGGTTGTTTAGGTTCTTTAGAAACAGGTGAAGCTGGTGAAGAAGACGGTATTGGTGCTGTTGGTAAACTTACCATGGACCAAATGCTAACTGACCCTGAAGAAGCAGCTGATTTTGTACAAAAAACTCAAGTTGACGCCTTAGCAATTGCTTGTGGTACTTCACACGGCGCTTATAAGTTTACTCGCCCACCTACTGGCGATATTTTAGCGATTGACCGTATTAAAGCGATACACAACCGTATCCCTAACACGCATTTAGTTATGCATGGTTCATCTTCGGTACCACAAGACTGGTTAGCCGTTATCAATGAATTTGGTGGTAAAATCCCTGAAACTTACGGTGTACCTGTTGAACAAATTCAAGAAGGTATTAAAAACGGTGTACGTAAAATCAATATAGATACTGACTTACGTCTTGCATCAACAGGTGCAGTACGTCGTTTCTTAGCTGAAAACCCAAGCGAGTTTGACCCACGTAAATTCCTAAAAGCATCTACTCAAGCAATGTCAGATATTTGTAAGGCACGCTACGAAGCTTTTGGTACGGTTGGCCAAGCATCAAAAATTAAACCTATTTCATTAGACAATATGTTTATGCAGTACTCTACTGGCAAACTTGATGCACTAATAAAGTAAGTTCCCAAAATACTTAATTAAGGCGACCTTTTGGTCGCCTTTTTTGTATTCAATCTAATTCCAGTTACTTTTTGACATATTTGTTAATGAATTGCTTATTTTATTAACAATTTAGTGATATTTATCCACCTATTCATTATAATTTGCCCTTTATAACATTGCTTAGGGTAAACAATGGAAACTATTCAAAACTGGTTTGTAGATAACCAAACAATGCTTTTAGATTTTGCAATTAATCTACTAGTTGCTTTAGCTATAATATTCATCGGTAAATTTGTTGCGAACTTGATTCGCGGCGGTGTCGTAAAAGTCATGCGTCATAAAGGTATGGATGATGCAATAATCTCTTTTATTAGTAGTCTATTGTACGGCATGTTGTTCTTTATTGTTATTGTTGCTGCCGTTTCACATTTAGGTTTTAACACCTCATCTCTTGTTGCCATTGTTGGTGCTGCTGGTTTAGCTATTGGCTTAGCGCTGCAAGGTTCATTATCAAATTTCGCTTCTGGTGTATTACTGATTATTTTCAAGCCATTTAAATCTGGCGATTTTATTGAAGTTTCAGGTGTTGCCGGTATTGTTGAAGAAATTTTAATATTTTCGACACAATTAAGAACTGGTGATAATAAAACAGTCATTATTCCAAATGGTTCAATTACCAGTGGTACCATCACAAATTATTCAACGAAACCGACAAGAAGAATAGATTTGGTTATTGGCGTGAGTTATGATGCCGACCTTGCAAAAACCAAAGCAATATTGCTTGACTTAGTTAGTGCTGATGAACGTGTACTAAAAGATCAAGCGGTAACAGTTGGCGTATCAGAACTTGCTGATTGTAGCGTTAACTTTGTGGTAAGACCTTGGGTAAAATCTGCTGATTACTGGCCAACTTACTTCGATTTATTACAAAAAATTAAAACTGAATTGGACAACGAAGGAATCGAAATCCCATTCCCACAATTATCTATTCATATGAATAAAGAGGAAAACAATGAGTCATAAGTTAATATCAGCTGTGTTATGTTGCGCATCATTCGCAACAGTAGCAGTAGCAGAAGAAGCAGCAACACCAGAAGTAAAGTCTCCTTATACTGCTTCAGCTGAATTAGGTATGCTTTTTAAAACTGGCGATACTAAAAGTACTGATGTTAAAGCAGGTTTTGATTTAGGCCATGAATTAGACGCTTGGAAGTCAACGCTTCAGTTTGATATGTTAGTAAAGCAAACCGAAGACGAAGACACAGATAAATTGGAAACTAGTGATCAAAAATGGACTATTGTTGGTCAAACTAACTATACCCTTGATGATAAAAGCCCAAATTATATTTACGGTAACGCATCATACGAAGATAGTCGCTTTGGTGGTTTTGAAAACCAAAGCTCAATCTCTGCAGGTTGGGGTCGACGTTGGTTTGAAGATGAGAATGCAACCTTAGATGCTGATATTGGTCCTGGTTTTAAGCGTGATGTTTTGCGTCCAGACGGTGAATCTAAAAATGCTTTTATTATTCAAGCACAAGCTTTATACAAGCGAAAAATTAATGAGCATGTAGAGTTTAAACAGTCATTAGTTGCTAAGTATTCGCCAAAAAGCGGCGAAAACAGCACTTATAAAGCTGAGACTTCAATTACTACTAAGTTAATTGAAACTTTACAACTTAAGTTTAGCTTTGTAGTCGACTACAACACTGAAGTTGAAGACGATAAAGAAAACACTAACACTGAAACTGCGATGACTTTAGTTTACAGTTTCTAAGATATTAAATTGTTCTAAAAAATATGAATGATAAAAAGCCAGCATGGTTATCTTGCTGGCTTTTTTTATACCATTTCAATATTTGCCCAATGCTATTCGATATAAATTTACTTCCACAACAAGAAATAACCTTTTGATAGTTCAAACGACTACTGATTAACTATAGTAGAACGCGCAGTACCTTCATCTTTAATAACTAGCCTTATTGCCTTTATCTTTGTTATTTCTACAAAATGTTACAAAAGCGTTGCACCATTACAAAATGCGATCAATAATGATAACCATTATCATTTAGATGCAATTAACAACGCTTTTTAAAGGACCCTAACCGTGTTTAACTTTTCTCGAACTCCACTCACTTTAGCTATTTTGTCGGCCTGCACCGCTTTCACTGCACAAGCAAATGACGACGTTGCCGACACCGATATCGAAAGAATTGAAGTTTATGGCAAGCTTAGTCATTACTCCGCAACAAAATCCGATACTCCTATTATGGATGTAGCTCGCTCAGTAAGTATTGAAGACCTTTCACAAATTATCGATAAAGGTGCCTTAAACCTAGATGATACCTTCACATACTCAGCAGGGGTTACAGGGCAAACTTACGGTTTTGCAACACGTGGTGATTGGATTAAAGTGCGTGGTTTGAATGTTCCGCAATACCAAGATAGCCTGCAATCATTATTTGGCAACTATAATAATACCCGCCCTGATATTTTTACCTTAGAACAAGTAGAGATTCTAAAAGGTCCAGCGTCGGTACTTTACGGTAAAGGCTCTCCAGGTGGTTTAGTCAATACAGTTAGCAAAACACCCAAAGCTGAAGCGGCACATCAAGTAAATGTTGAAATAGGTAACTTCAATCGCAAACAAGCATCAATAGATTCCACAGGAACTATCGCAGGCAATGAAGATTGGCTTTATCGTTTTGTATCTGTCATTAGAGATAGCGACACACAAGTGCAACATGTTCAAGACAAGAGCAAGGTTTTTGCCCCATCAATTACCTGGTTAGCTAGTGATCAAACTGAGATTACTATGCTACTTAACTATACCGATACAGAAAGTGATACTGGTGCACAATTTTTGCCGTTACAAGGCACGTTATTACCAGCACCAAACGGTAAAAAAATTGCGAGTGATACCTATCTTGGGCTGCCAAACTTTAATAAGTATGATGCCGAAACATTAGCATTTACTGTTATGGCAAAGCATGAAATAAATGATTACTGGCAGTTATCTGCTAATGCTCGTTACACAGATGCAAGTGCCGACTACCAACAAGCCTGGGGAGCATTTTTAGGGGCGGGTAATCGCTATATTTACAATGCCGATGGCAGTTTATATAAAGATGGAACTGTACCAAGAACCTTCTACCGTAATGATGCCACATCAGAGCAAAAAGTGATTGATGTACGCCTGCTAGGTGAGTTCTCGACTGGCAATATTGATCATAAAATATTAATAGGAACTCAATATCAAAACGTTACTACTGACACGGCTGGCTATTATGCTGCAGCTCCTGGATTAGATTACTCGACTGGCTTACCAGACAGCACTTTAGGTGACTCTCTTTGGGTTAATGTCTTTAATCCTCAATATGTAGATGTTGATGTAGATGCGATGCTGGCGCCGTATTACACAGAAAAGCCTGAAACAACGTCGACAGATATTGGATTTTATATTAGCGACCAAATAGATATCGATTTATGGTCAATTACCTTAGGTGCCCGTTTTGATGATAGCAAAAGTGAAACCTCAGGCGATAGCCAATCTGAGTCTGAAGTAAGTTTAAGTGCTGGTGTTATCTATAAGTTTAATAATGGCCTTTCACCTTATATAAATTACGCTGAATCATTTGAACCTGTCATTGGTGATAATGGCCAAGGTGAACTGTTAAAACCACAAAGAGGTGAGCAAATAGAGCTTGGTATTAAATATGTACCAACGGCATTCGATGGCTTTTTTACCTTAGCTTGGTTTGATATTGAGCAAACAAACTTATCGGATCCAAACAGTGATCCACAAGAGTTTGAACAACAAAGTGGTAAAGCAAAAATTGACGGAATAGAGTTTGAAAGCTTCAGCTATTTCGGTGACTTTACATTAGAAGTCAATATTTCCAAGCTTAATACCGAAAGTGCAAATGGCTTTAAGTTAGACAGTGTGCCAGAAAAACAAGCTTCAGCTTGGTTAGGTTATAAGCCATCAGGGAAACTCGAAGGCTTTAAATCTGGCCTTGGTGTACGTTATTCAGGTGAAAGTTACGATGGTACTGATACTTATCGTACCCCTTCCTACACATTGACTGACTTCATGATTGGCTACGAAGTTGAGCAGTGGGATTTTGCTTTAAACGTACGCAATCTAGCAGACAAAAACTACTACGCTACATGCTTGGGGCGTGGTGATTGTTTTCCTGGCAAAGAACGCACGATTGTTGGTCGCGTAAGCTATAACTTCTAACCCCAAATGACTAATTTATCGCTCCTTCCTTTTATTGGCGAATTTTCAGCACTGCTTTTATGCAGTGCTGGTATTTTTTTGCTATGGCGAAACTGGCGCCAACCAACAAGTAATAAGCTAATGCAATTAGTCGCTATGATATTTTTTATATCTTCCGCTGCAGTTTGTATTGGTTTATCAGGCATCGAGTTTGGCAGTATTTATTTCCTCTGCATACTATTTGTTCTAAGTTGCCTGCTGATATTCGTTACAAAAAAATCAACCAAAATACAATTATTGCCACAACGTAACTCAGCTCCAAGCACTCCATGGAGCCGTAAGAAAAAAGTTAAGTTTCTCTATTATACCTTAGCGTTATTTTTCTTATGTGGTCTTTGTGGTGTTGTGTTTACCATGACTTTAGCACGACTATTTATTGACTCACTAAGCACGCAACTAGCGTTTTCAGCGCTGGCTTTTCCTGTTTTTTGGGCACTAGCAAGTGTATGGCTTTCATGTACGGATAAGCTATTGAGAACGTCGATTATTATGACCTTTTCCTGTGCACTAATGTTCGGGGGAATATTCATCCTTTAGTGATGAAATGATCATTATGAATAAAATAAATTTAAAAAAAATTATCGTAAAAAAAATGTTCGATGCTCACTCCTCTGTGGGATTAGCTGTCGGCGCTATCATGTACCTCATTTGCTTAACGGGAAGTTTAGCGGTTTTCTATCCAGAGTTTGAGCGCTGGGAACAACCTAATGTAGCAGAATATAATGAGTTTTCCTCAAGCAGTGTTAGCCAAGCTTATCAAGAATATCTCAGTAAAGTAGAAGTCCCTGAAAAGTCAGTTTATGTGGTGCTGCCAACAGCAGAAGTGCCACGTGCACATTTATCTGATGGTGAGCAAGAATGGTGGTTAAATCAAGATGGAACATTAGGTGAGAGCATAAGAAAGCCTTGGACAGAAATGCTTCAAGAGCTGCACGTGCAATTACATTTACCTAAAACCTTAGGGCTAGTTATTGTCAGCTTTTTTGGAATTATGTTAACTCATTTAGTTATTTCAGGTGTACTGACTCACAGTCGAATATTTAAAGATGCTTTTACTTTAAACTGGGGAGGCACAGGTCAAAAACAACAAATTGATTTACACAACCGCTTATCAGTTTGGGGCTTGCCATTTCACGCCATGATTGCGATAACAGGAGCTTTTTTTGGCCTAGTGTCAATACTTGTCATTATTGCAGCAAGTGCCTTTTATGATAACGACCGAGAAGCACTTATTGCCGATATTTATGGCGAAGAGCCTATTATTACTAACGCTCCGGCATTAAATGTTGAACGCAGTTTTGCCAATATGGCAATAGCTGATAAACAGGCGACACCGATTTATATTGTTGTACAAAACATCGGTAGCGAAAAACAGTTTATTGAAATAGCCGCTACATTACCGCAACGCCTAATTTACTCTGAAATATATCAATTCCATGCTGATGGTGAATATATAGGTCAGCAAGGAATGGCTAATGGTCCTATTGGCAGACAAGCAGTCTATTCAGTTTATCGTTTGCATTTTGGTCACTTTGGTAACGTGGCTGTTAAGTTAGTTTACTTAGTATTAGGACTTGCCTTAACTTACATCAGCGTTTCTGGCATCAATATTTGGCTCAATAAACGCGGTAGAGTTGATAACGTGAATTACCTTTGGTGCGGTTTTGTTTATGGCACGCCTTTAGCGCTTTCAGCATCATTAATGGCGTCAATATATCTCAGCATTTCAGCTTACTGGAGTTTTTGGCTAACATTAATTTTCTGCCTCGTTATTTCTAGAACGGTCAAAAACCTCAGTAAAATACGAACGACTTTATTAATGACTACCGCAGCTACTTTATTGACGACCATTATTGGCTACACCTTAATTTACGGTAAGCTTGTTTTAATACCTGCAATTACCACCATAAACCTTTGTATTTTATTTTACGTGATCGTGATGGTATTACACAGTCGGCAGTTAAGGCGTCGCGATAAAGTAATGGCAAGTTAATACCATTTAACTTTTTCACTGAAACCTAAATATCGTCATTCCTTGCCATCCCTGGCATCATGACATTGCCTGCATGGATGCAGGTACTTAGTTTTTGTCTGGAACAAAAAAACTGACCGTTCATCCTGAACATCGTCATTTCTTGCCATCCCTGGCATCATGACATCATGACATACCGTTCATCCTGAACATCGTCATTCCTTGCCATCCCTGGCATCATGACATACCGTTCATCCTGAACATAAAAAAGCACTGTTATTACAGTGCTTTTTGCTTCGGTTGGGTTTGTTTTAAATTACTTATCATGCTGCTGCACAAAAAGTTATTCTAAATATCGTTATTAGTTCTATCTTATTGTAAACCTTAGTACACAACTTCAAATACAAAAGTGACCCTAAGGTCACTTTTGTGTATTAGCAATTAACTAAATTGGTTAGAGGTGTTTTTAGCACCGCCTGCTTTAAGAGCATTTTCACCAGCAAAGTATTCTTTGTGATCATCACCCATATCAGAGCCTGACATGTTTTGATGTTTAACACAGGCGATACCCTGACGAATTTCTTTACGCTGCACACCTTCAACATAACCAAGCATTGCCGCATCACCAAAGTACTCTTTCGCTAGGTTATCAACAGATAATGCCGTTGTATGGTATGTAGGTAGTGTAATTAAGTGATGGAAAATACCCGCTTCACGTGCCGTATCTGATTGGAAACTGCGAATTTTATCGTCAGCTCTAGCAGATAGTTCTGATTCGTCATATTCAGCGTTCATCAAGTCACCGCGAATATATGCAGAAACATCTTCACCCGCTTCAACCATGGCATCATATGCTTGTTGACGGAAGTTTAGCGTCCAGTTGAATGATGGGCTGTTATTGTAAACAAGCTTTGCGTTTGGAATTTCTTTACGCACTTCGTTCATCATTGCCGTAATATCGGCAACATTTGGAGTTGCAGTTTCAATCCACAGTAAATCAGCGCCTGCTTTAATCGCTTCAATACTATCAAATACACAACGCTCTTCACCCGTACCAGCTCGGAATTGGTATAAACCAGAAGGTAAACGCTTAGGTCGAACAAGCTTACCATCACGATTGAAACATACATCGCCTTCAGCCATATCTGCTACGTCGATTTCTTCAACATCTAAGAAAGAGTTATAAATATCACCTTGATCGCCAGGCTCTTTAACTACCGCGATTTCTTTCGTAAGACCAGCACCTTCAGAGTCAGTACGTGAAACGATAATACCGTTATCAATACCTAGCTCTAGGAATGCATGACGTAAGGCACGAATTTTAGAATGAAAGTCTGCATGAGGAACCGTTACTTTACCGTCTTGGTGTCCACATTGTTTTTCATCGGCAACTTGGTTTTCAATTTGCAGAGCACAAGCACCCGCTTCAATCATTTGTTTAGCCATTAGGTAAGTCGCTTCAGCGTTACCAAAACCAGCATCGATATCAGCAATAATTGGAACAACGTGGGTTACATGGTTATCAATTTTATATTGGATTGCAGCTTTATCGCCTTCGCTTGCCGCATCGAGTTCACGAAAAAGACCACCTAATTCACGCGCATCAGCTTGGCGTAGGAATGTGTAAAGCTCTTCTACCAAAGAGGCTACGCTAGTTTTTTCATGCATAGACTGATCTGGTAATGGACCAAACTCGCTGCGAAGTGCTGCAACCATCCAACCAGAAAGGTATAAGTAACGACGGTCAGTTTTACCTTCAAAGTGCTTTTTGATAGAAATCATTTTTTGTTGGCCAACAAAACCATGCCAACAACCTAAAGATTGAGTGTACTTAGAACTGTCAGCATCATAGGCCGCCATATCATTACGCATAATATCAGCCGTGTATTGAGCGATCTCTAAACCAGTTTTAAATTTATTCTGCGCTCGCATACGAGCCACTGATTCTGGATTAATAGCATCCCAAGAGCTACCAGCTTGTTCCTTTATTGCTTTAACCGCTTCAATTGCACTTTGATAATTAGACATAACACTTTCTCCAAAAAGTCTTAACTGACCATATTTATAATTTGGGTGATGTAACAAGCAATGTAAGCTGTCACACCGAACAACATAAATACTACTCCGCCAACAAAACATTTATGAAATATATAATAGTTATCACCAGCATTCACGTGAAAAATAGTAGTGTAATAACTCTAAGTAATAGTTAATTTAATCAATAACTAAAGATTTCATTTACTAACAATATCAATTTGATTAAAATTAATATTAGGCTAATTATCGAGAAATTATCTTGATTATGTCCGTCACACATGACATAAGATTAAGTTATATTTTTTTATTACATAATTGATTCTATGAATATATCGAAAATTGACCTTAATCTACTTATTTATTTAGACGTATTACTAAGAGAAAAAAATGTTACACGTGCTGCGGGCCAATTAAACATAACCCAACCAGCGATGAGTAATGGCTTAAAAAGGTTACGTACATTATTCAATGATCCCATTTTAGTGCGCACGTCTGATGGTATGGTGCCAACAGAACGAGCACGGGCCTTAGCACCAGCTATTCGAAAAATTCTACTAGAACTAGAAGAAGCACTACAAGGTGAAGAAGAGTTCAACGAATTAAATAGCCATCGTGTTTTTCGCATTATGGCCAGTGATTATGCGGCATCTACGTTATTGCCGCGTTTGCTAAAACGCATTAACCAAATTGCACCTAATGTCACCATCGATATCATGACGCCAAGCGACGTAACGTTTCACGATGTTGAAGCCGGAAAAATTGACATGGCGATCAATCGCTTCGATGAATTGCCTCAATCTTTCCATCAGAAAACCATTTGGCGTGACTCGTTCTCTTGTTTGTTAAGTGCCGATAATCCAGTTGTTTCAAAGTTCAACCTCAATACCTACTTATCAGCAAAGCATGTCTGGGTGTCTAAAACTGGCTTTGGTGTTGGTGTTGGCATGGACCCGAAAGATGTTCAGAAATTGGGCTGGGTTGACGAAGCGTTAGCTCGTTTAGGTAAAAAGCGAGATATCAAAGTATTCACCCGAAATTACCATGTTGCCATGCAATTAGCACTTGAAGATGAATTAGTAGCCACCTTGCCAACCCGTGCCGCTTTAATTCATAAATCAGATAGTAATTATACAATTCTTAAGCCGCCGTTTGATATTCCAGATATTGAATTGAAAATGATCTGGAGCCCGTTATTGCATCATGACGCCAGCCATATTTGGTTTAGACAATTAGTGATTGAAGCAGCAAATGAAGGTTAAATTTGGCAAAGGAAAATACGGGCGTGAGCTTTAAGAAGTCTGAATTATTTAATGCCGCCTACAGCGTTTTTGCTTTAATAAGCTGCGTTATTGTCGGCAGGTTGCTTGCTTATTATATTCCAATGCTACCAGGCAGTTTATACGGATTAATAGTATTCACCCTCACCCTTCACTTTCGACTGTTTGACGCAGATAGAATTAAAACAACGGTTATCTGGAGCATAAAGCATATGGGCGTATGCTTTGTTCCAGCTGGTGTTGGCATTATTAATCACCTTAATTTAATCAAGCAGCATGGTATTGCAATTGTTGCTATCACATTTGTCACAACGTTTGTATTACTCACTGTTGTAGGCCTGCATTATCAACGCTATGAAAGACATAAAAAGTCGTTATTAAAGCCATGACAGAATACTCTTTCAACACGCTAATTTATGCTGCGCTCACCATTATTTCAACTATCGGTCTTTATCAGATTATTGCTCTTTTACAGCACAAATTTAATACTATTTGGCTACAACCCATGTTGATTACTATTTTGAGTACCATTGGTATTTTATCTTGGCAAGAGATTAGTTTTAAAGATTATTTTGAAAGTTCTTGGGCATTAAACGCATTACTTGAACCTGCGGTTGTCGCGCTTGGTTTTCCGTTATACCAACATTTAGAAACGATTAAACGCCAATGGAAAAGTATTGTATTTGTACTATTTACTGGTGCACTAATAGCCATTGTCAGTAGTTTTCTTATTACTATGGTATTAGTTGGTGATTATAGTATTTCCGTTGCACTATCACTCAAATCAGTCACAACACCTATTGCCATCGCCATAGCTGAGCAACTCGATGGTAATGTTGCCATCACAGCTTTTGCCATTATTCTCGCCGGTTTCTTTGGTGCAATTATAGGCCCGCGTTGGTTAACTTTTATTAACGTCACATCACCTAAAGCCCAAGGCTTAGCCATTGGCGCGGCAAGCCATGCTATTGGTACCTCTATAGTTAGTAAAATTAGTCACGAACATACGGCATTCGCATCCCTTGCACTGATCGTCTCTGCGGTAATTACTGCTATTACCAGCCCGTTTATCATCACATTTTTAACTTCATTACTATAACGGTTACTATTTGTAGCGGTTACCTTTCGCAACGCATCCCATATTTTTATTACTTTTTTGTAATGTGGTCAATATTTGTTCGTTTTAAGATGTTATTGCAAAACACGTAGAATTCACAATATGAATACCAAAGATAAAAACAAACAATAATGTGAATAAAGATAAAACCAACTTAGCACAAAAGCAAAATAAACAACTTAATAACAATGAGTTATAATAATCAAAAGAAGTATCAACGAGAAAAACGTCAATAGTACAGTGAAAAGCTCAATTCAGTGCTATTGCATCACACCGCCAAACTTTCTACATTGCAGTTACTCGTGATCATATCTGCATTCAATACGAGAAAACTTTCTTCAGACTTTCAAAACAGGTGCCCTATGACAACAAGAATTTCCATTGCCAATATGCAAGTTGCGCAAAATCTATATAACTTTATAGAATCAAGTGTTTTACCGGGTACCGAAATAACCTCTGAAAAGTTTTGGAGTGGCTTTTCTGATTTAGTAAATGACTTAAGCCCAAAAAATAAAGCCTTGTTAGCCACTCGCGAAACACTACAACAGAAAATTAGCCAGTATCACCAAAAGCATCAAGGCGCTACTTTTAACTTTTCTGCATACAAAAGCTTCCTAAAAGAAATAGGCTATTTAGCGGCAGATGTTGCTGACTTTTCTATATCAACGACACAAGTTGATGCCGAGCTAGCAACAATGGCGGGTCCTCAATTAGTTGTTCCTGTAATGAATGCACGCTTTGCTTTAAACGCGGTGAATGCTCGCTGGGGGAGCTTATATGACGCTTTATATGGCTCAGATGTTATCACCGAAGAAAACGGCGCTGAGAAATCAAAGCACTATAACCCTGCACGTGGTGCAAAAGTTGTCGCTTTCGCGCGTGACTTTTTAGACCAAACACTAGCATTGACTAGCGGTTCACATTGCGATGCAGAAAAATACCAAATTAGTAATGGCACACTTACCGTCACATTAAATAACGGCGAACTAAGCTATTTACAGAATCCGGGGTTACTTATTGGCATAAATGGTACAAATGATTCACCGACTGAATTATTGTTTAAACATCACGGTTTGCTGTTTGCTGTTGAGTTTAATGCTAACAGCCCAATCGCTAAAACCGATCCTGCTGGCATTAGCGATATTAATATTGAATCAGCACTAACCACTATTATGGATTGTGAAGACTCTGTCGCCGCAGTTGATGCTGATGACAAGCTCGTTGCTTATCAAAACTGGCTTGGTTTAAATCAAGGCACACTATCTGAAACATTTGAAAAGGCAGGTAATAAAGTTACCCGTAAAATGCAGCAAGATAAACAATACCAGGCACTTAACGGTGAAGTATTTAGTGTAAAAAGTAGAAGCTTGATGTTTGTTCGTAATGTTGGTCACTTAATGACCAACAACGCTATTATTGATCAAACTGGCAATGAAATTCCTGAAGGCATCATGGACGCGGTTATTACTTCGTTAATCGCCCTACATGATATTAGCCCACAACAATCATCAACAACTCATTTGCAAAATAGCCAAGCAGGCTCTATCTATATCGTAAAACCTAAAATGCATGGCCCAGAAGAAGTAGCGTTTGCTAATGAGTTATTTGTACGTGTTGAAGATTTATTATCATTGCCGCGTAATACCATCAAAATGGGTATTATGGATGAAGAACGTCGTACTAGTATTAACTTAAAAGCTTGTGTGCATGCAGCAAAAGAACGTGTGGTATTTATCAATACTGGCTTTTTGGACCGAACGGGTGATGAAATTCATACCTCGATGTTAGCAGGCCCAATGGCAAGAAAAGCTGATATTAAACTAACCAAATGGATTTCGGCCTACGAAGATAATAACGTTGATGTTGGCCTTGCTTGTGGTTTTAGTGGCAAAGCGCAAATAGGTAAAGGTATGTGGCCGGTACCGGATCAAATGGCCAATATGTTAGCAACAAAAATTAACCATGTTGAAGCTGGCGCAAATACCGCTTGGGTACCTTCCCCTACTGCGGCAACTTTACACGCATTGCATTACCATAAAATGGATGTATTTAACTTACAGCAGCAACTTAAAACGCGTACGCCTGCCAATGTCGACGATATTTTAACTATTCCTTTAGCCGATAATCCGCACTGGACAGAACAAGAAATATCTGACGAATTGGATAACAATGCTCAAGGTATTTTAGGTTATGTTGTTCGATGGATTGATCAAGGTGTTGGCTGTTCAAAAGTGCCTGATATTAATGATGTTGGCTTAATGGAAGACCGTGCAACCTTGCGAATTTCTAGCCAACATATGGCAAACTGGTTAATGCATAGCATTTGTACCCCTGAACAAGTGCTAACAAGCATGAAGAAAATGGCTAAGGTCGTTGATCAACAAAATCAGTCTGATGCTAGCTATAAAGCAATGGCCGAAAATTTCGATGAAAACATTGCTTTTCAAACCGCATTGTCTTTAGTGTTTCAAGGTCATGAACAACCAAATGGTTACACTGAGCCTTTATTGCATAAAAATAGAATAATTTTCAAAACAAAATAAACATTATTGAAAAACAAAGATAAAAAGATCATTGGGCAACAAACTAATGATCTTTTTTTAGCTTTAACTTTATTAATATGCAACCAAACATATTCTATTTGTAAAAATATATTAAAAAAGAATGAAAGTAATTTTCATTACGCTTGTTCTTATTGTAATGAGCTGTTTACTTATTAACCGCTTTATTAAATCATTTTGAAGGAAAAGCCCACAGTGCTTGATATAGCGATAGTTTAAAAAAATTTGTTGTTGGTCGGATAAAATCAGCAGTTTATCTTATTGCTGTCGCACAAAGATAAAATCCAATCTATATTGATTTGTAACACAATGGTACAATCGTTACTTCAGGGAATGATCTAGGACAGATATTGATGAGGAATGCAAAATGAACAAGTCTACTAAAGTTGGCTTAGTAAGCTCTATTTTTGTTATCACAGGTTTATATGGTTCGCTTTCATATGCTGCACCAGAAGTTGAAAGTGCATCTGAGCGTCACGCTGCTTTAACACATACCAGCAGCCAGAATATAGCGATGAATAGTAGTACTAGCAGCATTACTTACAGCTATGCCTACCCTAGCATTACCAGTGAGTTTTTTGCTAAAAACAAGAAAGCTAGTATGCCTTCTTTTTCAAGTATCTTTCGTGAACCATTACAAGGCATTCAAGTTGCTGATTTTGCACACCTTGATCCTAATAGACTGCAAAAGAAAAATGCTATCTTTGAATTTGCCGCTAAATTCAATGATAAATTACAGCAAATACTCGCAGTTTTTGACTTTTCTTCTTCAAATGCGATAACGAGTAAAGAAAGCATTAGCCAGCAAAGCAAAAAAAGAAAAGTTCACCTGAAAAGTAATATTGGAAATTGTATTACCAGCAAAAATAGCAAACTTACTGCTAGCTAATTACGGTACTGAACCTTATAAAAACAAAAAAGCCGCTATTGCGGCTTTTTTAATGTCCAATGATTAATACTTAACTTACCAACCTAAACTCGCTGACAATTAAAATTGATACCTTTGACCTTTTTTCATTAACATTGCTGAATCAATTTTATCTGCAGAACAACTAGCAATATCTTTTTTACTAAAAACCAGAATACTATCTTTATATCGACCACCTGATTTGTCTCCCGCAGATTTAAAAATAACACTGACATGTTCATCTTTCGGTAGTGCTTTCAAACCGTTACCATATAAGCATAAAGTTTCAGTCAAACTTGCAGTTAATTTTTCATAATAGCTCATACGCTCTTTTGCTCTGTCAGCTTGCTGAGCTTTCTGCTCCGCAATCACCTTGCTACTTTTCTGCGCTATTTTTCGTTTACTCGCCTGTAACTTTTCTGCTTGCACTGTAAGCTTACTTAACTCTGCTTTAAGTTCTTCTTTACGCTCATCATTAGCACGAGCAAGTTGATAAGTTAAATCGCGCTTTTCACGTTCAACATCTTTAATGCGATAAGCTAGGTTACGTTGTTCCTCTCTTAACTCACGATTTCTTTCTCGACCATGTTCAAAAATCTCCATCGCTCTTTCATAGCCATTAGCCGCAGACTCTAGCGCATGAGTCACCGTTTCATTGATATCTATATTAAAATTTTCTTCAAAATCGTCGTTAACCGAAGGGGCTATTGGTGCAACGGGCATTTCTGGCATTTCTGGCATTTCTGGCATTTCTGGCATGGTGAAATTAAAATTATAATTGCCCCATTGACGATTACTCGCAGCCGAACTAATGGTGAAAACAACCCCTTGACCACGTAAATAGGTACTTTGAATGCTATTGATTTTCGAGCGCTGACCTGCTGATTTGTCGGACACAGATGATTTAATAATATCACTCATAATTGACAGTTGTTTGTGCATACTTTGGTACTGTGAATTATTCTGCTCTGCTGCAAAACTTGCACCTGTCGCTAGCAAACAAGGTAAAACCATTGCCGATGAAAATAACTTAAATTTATTCATATTCTACTCCTCAGAAGTCCAATTAACCGGTGTGGCTTTAGTCTCACCTTGATTTAAACCAAAACCATTAGTGTTATCACGCTGGTAAGTTTTATTGTATTTAATTGCTTGTTCAAGCTGTTGATATTTAATTTTTTGATCAAGCACATCATCTTTTCGCTGCGCATTGATATATTGAATAAAATCGCTAATATCTTCTTTTCGCTCTTGTCGAGATGCGCCAATAATGTAGCTCGCTAGTTGTAAATTACTGTCTTGTTGCTGCACTTTAATATCGGCAGCATAATTTGCTAAAACCACTTGTTGTTCTTGCGCAAAGCCCCGTAGTTTTTCGTCAACTAACTTTTCTATTTGCTTATCTTGCTGTTGTACATTATTTCCAGCAAAACTTAGTAAAACACCACCGTCTTGCATGACTAACTCAACTTTAAATAGCACTAATGCCATCGCAAACATTGAAAAAGCCATCGACATTGCCGGTAAACCACGCCACTGCCAAAAAGGTACTTTATCGCTTTGAAAACCACTCGATCGATCCCAAACCGGCACATCGACTTCGCTCGACATTTCTACTTGATGCTCAATGAAGTGAGCTGTGTTTTTTCGTTCTTGCCAACTTGAATGACTATCTAATTCATTAATTAACGTATCATCATCTGACTTGCCATCAAGCCAGTTAGCAAATGCTTTCTCTTGCTCTAACTCTTCATTATTTGACATGTTCTAACTCCAAATGACCTTTTAATTTGTCCAATGCACTATACAACCGCGACTTAACCGTATTAACTGAAATTCCTAACTGCTGGGCAATATCGTCAAATGTGCAATGTTGAAAAAACTTTAATTCCACCACTAGCTTTTGATTCACTGGCAACAGCTGCATAGCACTACTGAGCATATTGGCCTGCTGACCATTGAACATTTGTGCTTCAGGGCAAGCTTCACTGGTTTGCTCTTCTTGCTCTGGAATATCATCAAGTGATTGCGTCGGCTTTTTTCGACGATAAAACTCTATACAACGATAATGGGCTATTTTAAACATCCAACCTTTAAATGGACTATCACCACGAAATGAGGCTAAATTTCTAAAAACTGCCATAAATACGTCCTGCATCAAATCCAAGGCGTCATCAGGATTACTGACCATACGCAGCGTATAGTTGTATAAGTTTTTTTCGTAGCGTTTTACTAGCGTTATCCAGGCTGATTTTTTCCCTTTCAGCGCTTGTTTTACTAGCGTTTCATCGCTTCGTTCAAACACACATTATCCTTGTTTTTATTAAGTACGTTCACTCTCTTATAAGTAAGGTAGTCACAGCTTAGAAAATAGTTTGAAAATAATTAATTTATTTTCAAACCCTACTTATCACTGTGAATTTACTCATTTCAGCAGACTGTAGATTGTCTGCTAGGCTATTTTATTTTTTTAATAAATACGGTACAGTCCGTGAGCACGAATAACAATAATTAAAATAGGAATTACAATGTTAAGAGCGTCAGCACGTCATATATTGGTAGATACTGAAGAGCAATGTCTAACATTAAAGCAAAAAATTGAAGCAGGTGAAGAGTTTACAGCAATAGCTAAGGAACATTCGAGCTGCCCATCGAAAATGCAAGGGGGCGCATTAGGCTCTTTTGGTCGTGGCCAAATGGTACAAGAATTTGATGAAGTAGTTTTTACTGCTGAATTAAATACCGTTCAAGGCCCAGTAAAAACTCAATTTGGTTATCACTTAGTTGAAGTAACTGAACGTAGCGAATAGTTACTTTATTAAACTTAGTAAGCACTAAATTACAGCACAATAAATAGTTATTCACTCACGTTAGGTGACGATGAAAAATTCAATTTTGTGAACAAAAAAGCGAAAGTATTTACTTTCGCTTTTTAATTCCCAACGGTTAAACCTTTAAGTTTTAACGTTACTGTTAGAAAAATTATTTAAACCAACGTTTAATTTTATCGCGTCGTAAACTTATTAAGAACAAAGCGATAATGGCATAAATTCCCGGCTCGATAATATCTGATTTTACTGACCATAAAAAATGCAGTGCTATTAGTAAAACCGCACCATAGACACCATTATGTAATCGCTGCCAGTTCTTGCCCATTTTACGTTTCAAGGTATTAACAGAAGTTAGCGCTAATGAAAAAAGTATCAGCAACGCTACCATACCAACGGTAATGTAAGGTCTTTCAATAATTTCATCTACAAACAAAGCAAAATCAAATTGTACTTCAAATGCTAGAAAACTTAGTAAATGACACATGGCATAGGTAAAACTATATAAGCCAAGTAATCGTCTGGTTTGTAATAAGTAACCTTGGCGATATTTTTTAGCTAATGGCGTTAAAACTAAAGAAATCAGTAAGATGTTAAACGCGCCAATACCCGTAAAGTGAATAACCTCTTTAACCGGATCTGCACCTAGTTGGTCACTAAATGCTAAAACATAAAGTGCCAACAACGGCAAAAACGATAATAGGTGAATAGCGATTTTAAGTAACAAAACTCTGTTATTTAAAAATACTTGTTTAAAAGTAATATTATTCACCGCTGTTGCACTCATTAGTAATGCTTCCTCAAGTCCATATTTTTATACATATCTGCAACTTCTTCACCGTAGCCATTAAACGGTAATGTCGCAATACGATTACGGGCAAGTAAGCCGCCCGTTGTTAAGCGCCTTTCACTCGCTTGGCTCCAACGAGGGTGATCAACGTCAGGGTTAACATTGGCATAAAATCCATATTCACGAGCAGCTAATATATTCCATGTTGTTGGCGGCTTGCGTTCTACAAGCTTAATACCAACAATCGATTTAATGCTCTTAAAACCATATTTCCATGGCACAACTAAACGAATAGGAGCGCCATTTTGTGCTGGTAAAGTTTTACCGTACAGCCCAACGCTCATTAAGGTTAATGGGTTCATGGCTTCATCAATACGCAAACCTTCAACATAAGGATATTTTACCCCTCCACCAATACGGCGACTTTTTTGTCCCGGCATTTGGTCAGGATCGTATAAGGTTTCAAAGGCAACATATTTTGCTCTAGAATTCGGCGCCGCTCTTTTTATAAGCTCAGCTAAAGGAAAGCCAATCCAAGGAATCACCATTGACCAAGCTTCAACACAGCGTAAACGATAAATACGCTCTTCAAGCGGGAAACTTTTAAATAGGTCGTCATAGCCTAAGGTATAAGGTTTATCGACCTCACCTGAAATCTTTAATTGCCAAGGATCAACTTTAAATGCTTGCGCATTCTCTAGCGGATCACCTTTACCAGTGCCAAATTCGTAAAAATTATTATGAGAGGTAACTTTCGCTTCAGGGGTAAGTATTTCACTAGATTCACTAGCCTGTTGAAATTTTAATGCTTGCTGTTGAAACTGAACATCTTTTTTACTACTGAAAAAATCTAAAGCGCCAGCATTTGCAGTTGTTGATTGAGCTAACAAACTGCCCGCGCCAAGGTAACCAAGCTGTTTTAAAACATCACGTCGGGAATGATAAACGCTTTCGTCTGTCACTTGTTGTTCAGATAATTGAGAACTTTTTTTTGTTTTAATTAACATCTTTACCTCTAATTGGTCTAAATACCTACCGATAAATAGACCACAGAAGCGCTAAAAAAATTCTCAGCTAATCACAACAAATTTAGTAACTATTGAATTTAACGAGAGAATTTCGCTAAATAATTGATAATATCGCCAGATTCATACATCCAAGTAACTGACTGATCTTCATTGGTAATTTTAAGGCAAGGCACGGTTCTTTTACCACCTTCGCGGATCAATTCTTCACGGTAGCTTTCTTGTTGATTTATATTGCGTAATTCAACATTTAAACCCAATCGTTTCATCGCACGTCGTGTTTTTACACAAAATGGGCACGCTGGTAACTGGTATAAACTTAAATGTGAAGTACTGGCATCGACTGCTTTTTGAACTTCTACACTACGCTTTGGTGAATGTGGTGAAAAAACAAAATTCAATAACAATATTAAACGACCTATAGGCCAACGAATTAAAAACATAAAATCTTTTGCTCACTTATTTGTAAATAAAAAAGGGTTGTAGATTATGTGGTTACCACATTAAATCATCTGGAATTTGAAACTCTGCGTATGGATCATCAGCATCACTTTCAGTTGTTTCTACCTTAGTGTTTTGCACTAAAATAACGTCTTTATCTAAGCTAGCAACTTTTTCAGCCGTTTCTGCCGTAACAATATAAGTTTTATCATCAACACCACATAAAGCTAATTGACCATTTACTAGTGCTTTGTGAGTAACATTATCAATAAATAATTTTTTAATTTTACTGTTAAAAGTGTAGTTATATTCTGCTTCACCTTTCACATTGGTTATTTGATGATGCTGTAAAATTTGGCGAACTCTTAACTGCTGTTCTTTCGCTGCTAATGCTGCTTTTTTCTCGTCATTTAGCGCAGTATCTCGAGCAAGCTTTTCTTGCTTGGCTACTTCAAGCTCTTTTTTAACTTGCTCTTGCAAACTAGCATCTACTGCCACACCACTACGTTTTTGCTTATTGGTTTTACGCTTATCACTATTAGCTTGTCGTGCTTTTTGCTTGGTGGTTAAACCAGCTTTTAGCAATTGGTCTTGTAATGAGGCCATCAATTTTCTCTCGATATCAATAATGGCGCTATTTTATCAGGTCATTTACAAATTTACAGCACTCATCGTCCCTTCACATTCATCCAGAAAGTAAAAAGCAGCATAAACTGCTGCTTTTTAACGACAAACCGAACCTACCAGAGCCTATTTGCTAAACAATGCCATATTGTTTTAGTGGTAGTTCTCGGTAGCGCTTACCTGTTGCATTGAAAATTGCATTACAAATTGCCGGTGCGATTGGCGGTACGCCAGGTTCACCAACACCACCAGGTGCAGCATCACTGGCAATTATTTCTACATGCGTTGTTGGTGCATCTGAGTATCTAGCTATTTCATAGCCATCAAAGTTACTTTGCTGAATAACACCATCTTTTGCCGTTAGTTCGCTGAAAAAGGTCAGCGACAAACCAAAAATAGCTGCCCCTTCCATTTGAGAACGAATTCTCTCTGGGTTTACCGCTAAGCCACAATCAACTGCCATCCAAACATCATGCACTTTTATTTTTCCATCGCTGTTTTCAGAGACTTCAACAACACAAGCGACATAACTTACGAAACTACGATGCATAGCAATACCAAGCCCGTGACCCTTAGGTAACTTTCGTCCCCACTTTGCCATATCACTGGCTTTTTCAATCACTGCTTTCATACGGGCAGTTTCAACAGGAAACTTCTCTAGGGTTTCGCCATAGTTACCGTATTTAGCATTTTCGGTTGAGAAATCAATTTTTCTGTCTTTACCAATTAGTGCTAATAAATGCGCTTTACTGTCTTGCTGCTTCGCATTGGCAAGTTCATCAGCAAATGAACAAACAGCAAAAGCATGATTAATATTCGTTACTGAGCGCATCCAGCCAATACGCGTATGTGCCGGTGCTTTACCAATAGCGCAACTAACATTGGCAATATCGTATGGCATATCAATTAAGCCTAAATCTGCTTCTGAGGCGATTAAGTCAGCACCTTTGCTAAACGTAGCGCCGATCGGCGGCTCAGCAGCATGATGTTGCCACGCACTAACTTGGCCATTTTCATCAATACCGGCTGCGAGTTTTTGATAACTTACGGCATGGTAATAGCCATTTTGAATTTCGTCTTCACGTGTCCACACGAGTTTAATTGGTACATTTAACTGTTTTGACAATATTGCCGCTTCAACAACAAAATCTGGCTTAGATTTACGGCCAAAACCGCCACCTAATAAAGTAACATTAATATTAATGTTTTCCGCAGCAACACCCGTAATTTGTGCAACAGTACCTTGCGCAGATTGTGGTGTTTGCGTACACGCCCAAATATCGAAAATTCCATCATGATAATGCGCGGTTGCCGCTGGCGGCTCCATCGGCACATGAATCAATTCAGGCACATAGTAAGATGCTTTCAAGACTTGCTTGGCATCTGATAATGCTTTTGCTACATCACCTTTACTGCGTAATACCTTCGCGGGATTATCACAACTTTTTGCTAATGCTTCTTTATAGGTATCACTGTTATAAACTTGATGCTCACTTTCATGCCACTGAATATTTAACGCTTCACGACCTTTAATGGCAGCCCATGTATTGGTTGCAATTACGGCAACACCACCTAAGGGCTTAAATACCGCAGGCTCTTCAAGGTCAGCTAGTTGCACGACATCAACAACACCGTTAATGGCTTTTGCAGCATCAGCATTAAATGATTTTACTTTTGCGGCCAATACCGGTGGGCGGGCAATTACCGCGTACTGCATATTGTCTAATTCAACATCAAAACCAAAGGTTGTTGTGCCAGTGGCAATTTTTTCACCGTCAACTAAGGCAACATCTGATTTACCAATAAATTTAAAGTCTTGCTTGGCTTTTAATATTAACGTTGAGGTTTCGGGTAACGCCATTTTACTTGCCGCTGGTACTAAGCTACCAAATGATAATTGTCGTCCTGATTTTTCATGAATAATAAAGTTGTTATCTGCTTTGGTTTCACTTACATCAACTTGCCATTGTTTAGCGGCAGCTTGTTGCAACATCATACGTGCTGAAGCGCCAGCTTCTCTAAGTGGTTGATAAAAACGTCTTACCGAACGCGAGCCATCGGTATTTTGACTACCGTACTTTTTATCGCCTAAGCCTTGAATAATATCTATTTTTTCCCAATCTGCGCCCAATTCATCAGCAACAATCATCGGGATACTGGTGCGAATGCCTTGGCCCATTTCTGAGCGATGCACAACAATGCTAACGATATTATCGAGACCAATTTGCACATAAACATTCGGCGCAAACTTACTAGTAGCAATAGATCCCGCTAACGCTTTAGGAATCGTTAACATTGAAGGCAGTTGCACACCTAAAACTAAAGCGGTAGAGCTAATACCAAGTTTTTTTAAAAAGCCACGACGGCTAACATTTTCAATTTGTTTCATGCTTAGCTCCCCTTCACTTCGGTTGCTAAATCTGCAGCTAAGTGAATAGCTTTTTTAATGCGCTGATATGTACCACAACGACAAATATTGCCACTCATGGCTAAATCAATGTCTTGATCATTTGGCTTAGCATTGCGATCAAGTAATGCAACGGCCGACATTATTTGCCCTGATTGGCAATAACCACATTGCGGCACATTTAAACTTTGCCATGCTTGCTGAACCGGATGGTCTCCTTGCTCAGACAAACCTTCAATGGTGGTAATTTTCTGCTCAGCGATTGCCGAAACGGGAGTTATACAAGAACGAATTGGCTGACCATCAACATGCACGGTACATGCACCACATAAGCCCTTACCACAGCCATATTTGGTGCCGCTATATTTTAAAACATCTCTTAATGCCCATAGTAATGGCATTTCACCATCATCATTAAATTGATGGGCTTTACCATTAACGGTTAAAGTGATCATGCTTTCGCTTCCTTCTTGGTTTAACCATATAGATAGAATGAATTTCATCGTTTATCTATATCGCATTAACTTATTATTTTATGATTAATTGTTGAGCGTTTTATTCATCGTTATTAATTGCTCAGGCGTATCTACGTCAATAAAGGCATTTGCTAAAGGTACTTTTAACAAGGCGTTATGGTATTTATGTAATAGTGGCTTTGCGCCTTGCTCGCCTGTTAATTGAGTTAACTCGGCAAAGTATTTTTGTGGAAATATAACAGGTGGGCCAATTTTACTTTTTAATTCGGCACTGGCTTTGTCTTGCGCAACAATAATCATATCTTGATTACCTTGCCAAAAATCACGATGACGAATAAGTTCTGCCGCAGCTAATTGCCATTGGTCAACTAACACTATCATCACCGCTTTAATGTCCGTTGATAGGGCTTTAACGCCAGCAGCAATTGACGAAGCCATTCCACCTGCCCAATCGCTATTAATAATAGTCGTGATTGGTAAATGGTCAATACAAGGTAACACCTGCTCAGCCTGAAAACCTAAAACACAGTAAACATTGCTCGACGCTTTTAAAGCCAACTCCAATTGCACTTCAACTAAGCTCTTATCATAAACAGCGAGCAACTGCTTCATTTGCCCTAATCGTGACGACTGACCAGCAGCAAGAACAATAATGGCAAAATTGTCTGATGTATTCATATTTCTAATAACACCATTTAATGACTTCTTATAATTAATATTTTCATTCAACAGTAAGCTACTTTAGTAGAACGCTAATTATATCAATTATCTAAAGATAATTACTCGTTGTCTAAAATATTATTGTTCTCATCAAAAATATCAGGCCCTTGAATTAAATTATTCAGGCTCTTAATACCTGTTACTAACCTATCAATATCTTCAAAACCGTTATATAAACCCAATGATACTCGCAAGCTTGCCGCAAGATTCAAACTGTGATGTAAGGGTTCAACACACTGTGTGCCAAAGCGTAGCGCAATTTCGCTATCATCTAAGAAGCCCGCAACATCCTGACAAGAAGCGCCAGCCATAGTAAAGCTGAATATTGAAGGACACTGCACAACATCCGACACATTATTGCTATGAAATTCTTTATTCGGCCAAAAAATTAACGGGTTAATGTAAGGCAGTTCACGTAACTGTTGAAATAAATAAGCACTTGTAGCGTCAGTATGTGCGGTAATTTCTGACCACGTAATATCATTTAAATAATCTATCGCTTCTACTAAACCAACAATACCAGCAACATTATGCGAACCCGGCTCAAATTTTAACGGCCCTTGAGTAAATATTGCCTCCTGATAACTAACCGACTGCACAATGCCTGCTCCTAATTGAAACGGCGACATCTGCTCAATATATTTATTTTTACTCACCAAAACACCACAGCCTGTTGCGCCGTATATTTTATGAGAGGAAAACACGTAAAAATCGCAACCTAAATCAGTAAAATTAACCGGCCCGTAACGAACGCCTTGTGCGCCATCAACTAATACTGGAACATTTTTTTGATGTGCAACTTCAGCAATCTTTTTAATTGGGTTAATAACGCCGAGTACATTCGATACATGATTAACAGCAATTAACACCGTGTCACTGTCAATAAGCTTAGCTAGTGCGGCAACGTCAATAAGTCCTTGCGAAGTGATTGGCGCAATACGTAATGTTGCCCCCACTTGTTTACATAGCGCTTGCCATGGCAACAAGTTCGCATGATGTTCTGCAGCGCCAATAATAATATTACTGTGTTTAGTTAATCTGTTTAGTGCAAAGCTTGTCGCGACCAAATTAATAGACTCAGTACTACTTGAGGTAAAAACAACGCCTTCATCGGCAGTAGCACCAATAAAGTTAGCAACTTTTTCTCTTGCCTGCTCTACCAACTCAGTCGCATTAGCACTCAATTGATAAACACTTTTATGACTATTAGCATGCGAGAAGCACTGATAATAATAAATCGCTTCCGCAACGTGCTTTGGCGTCAAGCAGGTTGCTGCGCTATCGAAATAGCATAAGTTAGGGTGGGCATTTATCGAAAATATTGGAAAGTCATGCTTCCAAGGACTAATCGTAGACATCAAGGTTCAACAGTTTAAGCGGGCATTCATCAAAACTAACAAGGAGAAATTCAAATCGCAACGAGATAAATGTAAATAAAAATTAATGGTTAAGCAGAAACTTAATGTTATTTCTCGATTCAAACTAGCACATTTTTCAGGTACTCTAACTTACCGAAATTGCAAGCTGCTAACATCAAAATGAAACATTATAAAAATATCTTCATCGGCATCTTTTTTGTTCTGCTGTTTGTCATTGCGACATTAGCAACATGGGTGTATAGCCAGATCGACAGCGCGTTACCACAATTAGAAGGTAAAAAAACACTGTTTGGATTATCTGCTACAGCAACCGTTGAGCGTGATAAAGCAGGCATAGTTACCATCAAAGCAAAAAATCGTTTAGATGTTGCCGTTGCTACAGGCTTTGTTCATGCGCAAGAACGCTTTTTTCAAATGGATTTATTACGCCGAAACTCAGCTGGCGAATTGGCGAGTTTATTTGGTGAAGCAGCAATAGATTATGACAGTGACATTCGCCGCCATCGTTTTCGTGAACGCGCCACAACCATTGTTAAGCAATTACCTAAAGCCGACTCAGACATACTTAAAGCTTATACTCGCGGTGTTAATCAAGGTTTAAAATATCTTAAGGCGCCACCTTTCGAATACTTATTGCTTCAGCATGAGCCTGTTGAATGGCAAGAAGAAGACACAATTTTGTCCGTGTTAAGTATGTACATCGATTTACAATATCAAGACGGTAAACGCGAACGCACCTTAGGATTATTACAATCGACGCTTAGCGCTGAGGTTTATGACTTTCTGAACCCTAAAGGTAGTCGTTGGGACGCGGCAATTGATGGTAGCCAATATCCAGCATCACCATTACCTAAAGCGCCATGGCCGTCAGCTTCTAGCGAAGATTTAACCACGTTAATGCAAAATAATACTGTTCAAACCGCGTTAAACACATTAATTCCAGACATCCTAAGTCGAGAAAAATCACCACAAAGTGAAGAATTTCCTGGCTCAAATAACTGGGCAGTTGGCGGTAGCATAAGTGCCACAGGTAGCGCTATTGTCGCTAACGATATGCACTTAGGCATTCGTGTACCAAACACTTGGTTTAGAGCTTCTTTTGAATATCAAAGTAAGCATAAAAAGCCAGTTAAAATCACAGGAGCAACATTACCTGGCACACCAAATATTATTATTGGCAGCAATGGCCACATTGCTTGGGGTTTCACCAATAGCTATGGCGATTGGAGCGATGTTATTGTTTTAGAAACTAACGCCGACAATAGCCAATACTTAACGCCTGAAGGTTATCAACCATTCCTAAAACGCAAACAAATGATCGCGGTTAAAGGCCAAGAAGCGGTTGATATTACCGTAACAGATACTATTTGGGGGCCTGTTATTGGTAAAAATGCACAAGGCCAATTACTTGCCTACCGTTGGGTTGCCCATGACACCACTGCGGTAAATATGGCAATCACCGAATTAGAAACTGCTACCAATGTTGAACAAGCATTTGCCATCGCAGCACGTGCCGGTATGCCAGCGCAAAACTTAATGGTGGGCGATAACCAAGGTAATATCGGCTGGACTATCATGGGGCCAATACCACAACGTAGTAAAGCCTTTGGCGAAGTTCCAACCTCTTGGGCAAATGGCGAACACCAATGGCAAGGACTTTTACCTGCAGCTGACTACCCTAAAGTAATGAATCCTGATGATTCTCGTTTATGGACAGCAAACTCACGCGTTATTGGCGACGACATGCTAGCTAAAGTTGGCAACGGTGGTTATGCCTTAGGTGCTCGTTCTTTACAAATAAAACAAAACCTTAACGCTAAAAATAGCTTCGATGAACAAGCATTACTCGATATTGCTTTAGACGATAAAGCTAAGTTCCTACTGCGCTGGCAAGAATTTCTATTATCAAAAGTATTAACCGCTGAAATGCTAGCAAAGCATAGTGGCTGGCAAGAAGTGAAAAAAATTATCAGCACTGATGACTTAGCCGCAACTAAAGATTCAGTCGCCTATCGCCTAGTACGAAACTTCCGTTTAAACGTCAGAGACCAAGTGTTCGATATTTTTAATGAGAACATGACTAAACTTGACGAAGACTTTAGTTTTCACGCCATACGCCATCAACTAGAAATACCATTATGGCAATTGGTGAATCAACAACCTGAAAATTTCTTATGGCGTGGTCATGACAGTTGGACAGCACTTTTTGAAGAAACCTTAGAAAAAACACTAACTGAAATGACCGAATCTTCATCACTAGCCAATGCCACTTGGGGCAAGCAAAATATTAGTAAAATTCAGCATCCTTTAAGTCGAGCAGTGCCACTTATCGGTCGATGGTTAGATATGCCTGAAGTTGAATTATCAGGCGACAGCTACATGCCAAGAGTTCAAGGGAAATCATTTGGTGCCTCTGAACGTATGGTGGTTTCACCTGGCCATGAAGAGCGTGGCATTTTCCATATGCCGACTAGCCAATCAGGGCATCCTTGGAGCCCATATTATGGTGTTGGTCACGAAAGTTGGGTTAATGGCGAAGCATCTAGCTTCTTACCGGGTCCAGTTGCTTATACCTTAACTTTACTTAGCTATTAGATTTAACACAGGATTTATTATGACTACCTTAATTATTTGTTTATTTATCGCCGCCCTTTTACCTTTCATCGCGAAAGTCCCCGTGGCTATTGCTATGCACAAGCTCAACGGTTACAACAATAACCACCCACGCGCACAGCAAGCAGAACTAACAGGTTTTGGTGCTAGAGCACTCGCCGCACATCAAAACGCTTTTGAATCACTAGCGGTTTTTGCGCCAGCAATTCTACTTGCCATTGCAACAAATAATACGGGCTCAATGATCGAACAACTTGCCATTACTCATGTTATTGCCCGCGTGCTTTATAACATCGCTTACTTAATCAATATTGGCACCATTCGTTCAATAATTTGGGCGGTAGGCATAGTGAGTTCATTTACTATCATCTATCAATGTATCTAGCTTAAGGTAGCTCGATTTACCGTAAATTAACTTAACTGCCCTCTTATAGTGACTTTTATTGTATCAACAGCCAAATAGGCATAAAGAAACGGTTGAAGTATTGCCAGAGGGTAGATAAAGTAAAGCTATGCAAACGACAAAACCTACTTTTTTCTTTAACGTGTTTTTTCTCTCAGTACTCTGAGCGCGTTTTAGGTTTTGGCATTTAATAAAAACCTCCAAGCGGAGGTTTTTTAGTTTTAGCGTGTTTAGTAAAAATAACGAATAAATAAAATAACTAATAACTCAGAAACGTGAATATTGCAGCGACTCAACTCATAACAACGATAGTAGGAAAACGCGGTGAACGAAGCATTAGATCTAAATAAAATACGTGAAAAAATTACCCAGCTCGATCAGCAGTTACTTACCTTATTTGCTGAGCGCCGCGCATTAACTCTCAACGTTGCAAAAAGTAAGGCACATCAAATTCGCCCGGTACGTGACCAACAACGTGAGCAAGAATTGCTTATACGTTTAATCACCAATGGAAAAAAGCTCGGGCTAGACGCGCATTACGTTACCAGTGTTTTTCAAACCATTATTGAAGACTCAGTATTAAATCAGCAAGCCTATTTGCAAACGCTTGCTAACCCAAATATTCAAGAGCCTACCGTCAGCGTGGCTTTTCTGGGTGATAAAGGCTCGTATAGTTATTTAGCCAGCCATCGTTACTTTTCTCGTCGTGCTGAAAAAATTATTGAAAGCGGTTGCCAAAGTTTTGCTGAAATAATGCAACAAGTAGAATCAGGCAGCGTTGATTACGGCATGTTACCGATTGAAAATACTAGCTCAGGCAGTATTAATGAAGTTTACGATGTACTGCAACACACTAACTTGTCAATTGTTGGTGAAATCACCCAACCTATTGAGCACTGTTTACTTACCGCGGTAAACACTCAGCTTAGCAAAATTAAAACTATTTACGCTCATGGTCAGCCCTTTGCGCAATGTAGTAACTTTCTTGATAAGCAAAGCGATATACGTATTGAATACTGTGAAAGTACGGCCGATGCCATGGCACAAGCTTATGAATTACAAGACGACAGTGTTGCCGTTATCGGCAGTGAAGAAGGCGGCAATTTATATCAATTACATGCCCTAGAAAAGTCAATTGCCAATCAAAGCGAAAACCATAGCCGCTTTATTTTAGTAGCACGTAAACCCGTTGATGTAGCAGAACAAATTCCAGCAAAAACAACGCTCGTTATTGCCACTGGGCAAAAACCAGGTGCATTGGTTGAGTGTTTACTGGTGTTAAAGAATAAAGGCATTAACATGTGCAAACTTGAATCAAGACCCATTCAAGGTCGACCATGGGAAGAAATGTTCTATATCGACGTAGAAGCAAACTTGAAGAATTTAGCGCTGCAAGAAGCCATTAGCCAAATTACCGAGCAAACCAACTTTATTAAAGTACTAGGTTGCTACCCTATTGAGCATATTAGCCCGACTAATGTGCCAAGTAGTGCGCTGATATAGTCATCAACCACTACAAATAATTCGTCACTCTTTCAAATAAGAGTGACGAAACACCAAACTCAGCACTTTTATTATTCCTACCTTGCTACCAAGGCGGTCATTTAACATAATAATTAAATTCGTTTTCTCCTAATCTATTTGTTTACATCTCGTCTAGCTTCTATTTTCTCTTTTCTAATGTATTACTTTATGTCTTGCACTTATGTATGAGTGAGCATAATCACTGATACCTATCAATCAGTCGGTTAGCTTCATTCAGGGCATAAAATTGAAAAACTTTAATTATGTCGTTAGTGTGTTACGTATGTTATTAATAGAGCTAAACAATCGGCTGCTTTAAAGTCGTAAATTGCATTTATGTATACCCGTCAGGGAATTAACAAAATCACCTACTCTAATTTCTTGAGCGTTAATTTAAGCCCTTTCAGCCCGCCTCCCTAATCAGCTTGCGGCTTCGTTTGAGGTAGTTCAAATGATATGATTTATTTAACACAATACATTTGGTATAATGTATACAATAACGTATAATTTATTTAATGTGATTTTTAAACAAAAGGTAAGATGATGGAAACAACTAGTAACGACTGGCGATATACGGTTATGCCAGCCGTGTTTACATGGCTTAAAGAGTCAGAGTCCGGCGCTGTTGAAATTGATTTTGATGCAACACAAAAATACGCTGCAGACATTTTAAAAGTTCAAGGAAAAGGCGGAAGCCGAATGGGTGGACTTGTCGGCTCAGGTACGCTCGGTGAGAATAGTTACCTAAGCTCTGAACAGCGTCTTTCTTTACTTAAATCCCTTTCTGAAGTTGCTAAAGAATACAATGTTCCATTGATCAGCGGAGCGGCGGCAGAAACGAAAGAAGAGCTTGCTAACATCGTTAAAGAACTAGCAACGGTGGGTGTAGACACCGTAATGGTGATGCCACCAAAAACTAAAGCAGTTCCTTCTGATGAAGAAATGTATGCATACTATGCGCTTTCTGCAATAGCAGCAAAAGAGGCAGGCGTAACAATTATGCCTTATAACAACCCGGATGCAGCTGGGTATCATGCTCTTTCAACAGACATTCTTAGAAAACTTGCTGCTCTTCCTGAAGTAACTGCACTTAAAATATCGACTACAGATGTTTCAACTATTGAAACGCTAATGTTAGAGAATAAAGATTTAAAAATCTTAGCAGGTGTTGACACGGTAACCGTACATGCAGGACTTGCTGGAGCATGCGGCGGAATTACGGGTGTAGGTTGCATATTCCCTAAAGCGAGTGTTTCTATGCAAGAGTATGTTAATAATGGTAATTGGGCTGAGGCAAACAAAATTTCTCAGGCGATGAATTCTATATCGTACTTAGATGCTCAACCGCTGCTTATGGAATATCTTAAGTATGCATTTGGCATCCATCATAACGATGCTGATGGAGGACTTCGTACCCTTGGTAAGAAGTTAACTCAAGAGCAAATTGATGATGTTCGTGCAAGATACTCTCTAGCAAAAGAAAGACTCGAAGCTCTGGGTTTAATAGACTAACCCTGTCAAATATTCAAAAAGATAAGGCTCCGTTTTTACGGGGCTTTTTTTGTCCTTTCGGGTTTTATATTTTTAACACTCCAAAACTACTTAGCCACTTATATGCTTCATCTATATTTTCACAAAAATTTGTTTCGACATTAGTTAAAACAGAATGGCTATCTTCCATCAACATTTTTTGGATAGACATACTACAAATCACAGCTTCATATTTTTGGTTGTTACTATTACCCCATTGATTTAACTTATCAATTTCATCCCACATCTCTGGTGTAGATAATTCCCACTGGGTCATATCAACTAAGCATCCCCATGGCTTATCATTTATTGTTTGTACAAGCTCTTTGTACTCTTTACAAAGCCTTAAAACTGTTTCAATATTCCAAGAATCAAAACATTTAATAATTAATGTTTGATCAACTATTTTCATATCAAATGAACCATGTTCTTGCACATAAACTCCAGAAAAATATAACGCCGCATTAAGCGGACTAGAATTGTTGGTTATAATGTGGGGCAAAGCGGAACCTAACCAACTGTTTTGGTCCGCTTAAATACCTTGTTAGGCTTGTGATAATTATGCATAAAGATTTTTCAACTTTTCAGCCATATATGCGTCACCATCATTCATTGAAGATCCCATTCCATGATGAACAAACTCACTAATATCAAAGTATATTTCTTTTACACGCCCATCTATCAGCTGAATTTTGACAACGTCAAAGTAAATTTCTTTCTCCATTTTGTCTTTTGTTAGCATCTCCAATGTCGATAAATATTGCATTTTTCTCTCTGCATTTGGATATTTATGGTTAATCCATTGGTATTCAGCTGCAACACCAAGTTGATGTGTGTGAGCAAAAATTTTTACCACGTCCTTTTTAAGACTAGTCATCTTTTCTTGAAAAGTAACTCGTTCTTCGCCAACCACAAACTCAAATTCTTTCTCATGTTCTTCAACCTCTTTGTTTTCACTTATATTTGGTTCTTTTGCTGAATCTTTAAATTGATTTGGAGACCAACGATGTAAAGCGAATAACACAACGCCCCCCACAATTAGTAGAAACAAAATAACGATAACAGCAGTCCAGGTAGGAGAAACAGAAGAAAACTTAAAATTAAGAGATTTCAATAATAAGTAAAAAATACCAAGAGCTACACCTGGAACACCGAGAGTTACAAGAGGTTTAATAAATTTAATGTCCATATTCTTCCTAAAAAGTAGTAAATAGTTAACTGTAAGTAATTATCAAATTTACGTGTTAATTAATAAGCCTAACGCCTAATTAACAGGCAATAAGTAGTTGGCTAAAATAAGTGAACGGAGTGAACAAAAAGCCAACTGTTTTTTGTCCTTGTTTAATTTCTTGTTATATTTTGTCTACTTATAGTTTTAATTCCGCTAATCCAGGTGGGATAGGTCCTCCCATAAAGAAGCCATTTTCGGAAACTCCAACTCCAACGCCAAAGCCAGATACCGTACCGCCACCAATTTTATTAGTCCCAATCCTTGTAAACTTATCAGTAATTTCACATTCAGGTAAGGAACCGCTCAAATCTTTAAATAACTTTCTAGAGGGTGAATAAAAATAAGCTTGCACGTCATTTTTATATATAACAAAACCGTCTTCTTTCTCAGAATATTCAATTTGATGCCAAGGCTCATTTGAAATAACTTCAGGAACAGCAGTTTCTCCTCCCAAATCAATTATGGAGAAAGAACCTGAAGAGTGTGAAAGAATAGCTCGAGTTCCCCATAACAATGGAATTTGTACTCCTATGAACGTTTGATTACCTAACCTAAAATCCATCTCTAATTCCTCAATAATTGTTGTAACTCGATTTCTTGAAATTGTTTTTTGGATATTTCTCTATGTCTATTTATTGTCATCAAGTGTAATTCTTTTTCTTCAAATTTCCTTCCACATTGAACATCTTTACTATTGAAATTAACATTTATAGAAACAGGGATGTTTCCCTGATAAATAATTTTACATGAGAGAGAAGTTAATTGATTCTCATCATCATCGATTAGGAGCTGAAACTTTTTAACTTTAGAGCCATTAGGTTCATTTACAGACCTATAATCAACTACCCTACTAATTTTATCAGCATTAATTGCAATACCATTTGCATTCAATTCTTCTGAGAATAAATCTATATCATCAATTATCTTCTGAATGTGCTCAGGCCTTTGATCTAACCATTGATTTAGTTCTTCTTCATTTTTTATTATAGAAATTTTTGCATCAATCCCTTCTGTAGAATTAGCTCCATTCTCAAAAATCTTATCTTCTGAAACAATTATGGTTGGCATCTTTGCGGTTACGGAAAGAGACAATGTTTGGCACCAGATAAGTCTATCTCTATACTCTTCTCCTTGCGGATTTTTTGGTATAGGTGCGGATCTTAATGAGGTCCTTCTTTCGGCTTCAAAATAGTCATCTAAAGATGGTTCAACAATATATATATCATTAAAATGATCTTTGATTATACTAATCGCATCAATAGTACCTAGATCTGGCTTTATACATGGCTCAACTTTAAACCCTTTTTCAAGTAAAAGGCTTAAAGCTTTATCTATTTCATCTGCATTTTTACGTGCTACTTCATTTACCCAAGCATTTAATTCCATTTGAACAGTTCTTGGAATACAAACAACATCACCACGGTTGATAGCTAACTTTAATTGTTCTGCAAATTTTGGCGGTATTGTTCCATCAAGGTACTCTACAACCCCTAATTTTCTAATATAATTTGTATCGAAGATTAAACGGGATGCCATACGGCGCTCTCCATGAGGATGAAAAATATAACAGCTTATTATGTAGACGTCTCAGTAATTCCCATCTACTTGATTATTGAATAAAATAACTCAATATTCTTTAGTTTCAAAGTCTTATTGTATTAATACAAGTATCTATTATAGACAGGTTTGGTTATTACTGAGATGTCTCAGTAATAACCAAACAAAAATGACACGTTAATTATATTATTTTCAAGTACTTAAAGAAAAGTCGTACTGGAAGGTGTGTATTACTGAGAGTTCTCACTAATACACATGATTCATTTATTAAAAAAATAGGGGAAAGTAGTAATTACTAACGTCAGCTAAGCCCGCAATGTGCTCAAAATAAAGTCTTACTACTTTGTTTTTTTAGCCGTTTAAGTTTGAATCACTATTATTTGATATGGCACTTTATTACTCTGCAACTATTTCACTACCATATAACGATAAACACAGTGTATTTCGACGTATAATAATTTAGAAAAATAGGATGACCGAGAAAGCGAGAGCATATGCGGGCAGTTTCACTGCCCTTTTATAACTAACGATAGGTGATTAGCTCACTTTCTTCTTACGACTTTTATAAACCACAAAAGCAACCGTTAGAAAGGCTAAGAAAAACATACCAAGAGTTGAACTACCTTGCTCGGCTTCAATGTCTTCTGGCGTTAAAATCACCTCTCCAGCAGTTTTCATTTCATAAACTTGATAAAAATCACCGTTAGCTTGACGAGCAATTAACTGCACTTCTTTACCAAGCAATGGCTGAGAGGTGTTATCGCTACAATAATCAGCGCGGAAATTAACACTTAAATTAAAAGTTAATTCTGACTCTTTTAAAGATAATGCCGCTGCCCCTTTGTACGGACAATGCAGTTTATGGATCACACCGTTAAAGGTTTGCAAGTCAGTCAACTCGGCATATGGCTTAGTTTCCATCGAGCTTTTAACGCCAACAAATAGAAAGAAGCATGCCAGTGCTAGTAATAAAGTTTTTGCGTATTTATTCATATAGTTTCAAGCCCGATTTGGTATAAAAATGCTTTATGTCACAAGTAAAACAAATTTCACCACAAAACGCCTTATTTCAGATCATTATTTTGCTTAATTCTATTGGATTCAACTTAACTTTATAGCTTTGCTTCACTGTGTTTTATTTAGCTTTATTTTGTTTAGCTTAACTTCACCGCTAGGTTAATCAGCTTTAAATAGTTAATGGCTTTCGACGCTTAATTCTAAAAACAATCGCGCTAAAGGTTAAAATAAATAAACTTGGAATTGCCGCGAACATAATGGCAGACAGCATAAACTGGGCAATCAGTAAGGTTAAGGTGATAAAGCATAGTGTTGGCAACAGTAACCAAAACGTATGTTCACTGGCACACAACTTAAAGCCTTTATGCATAAAAACCAGTAGTAATAAACTGACGATACTGGCAGTAATAGCGGTGACTGAACCGGGGTAATAATCAAGAATAAAATCGGTATGAGGGTGAAGTATGCTAGGCACGGGCGCTAAATTACCAATATGAACTAACCAAATTAGTGAGCCAGCAATTAGACAGCCGAAATTAAATGACCATAGTTTTTTATTTACCTCAAACACCGGTATTCTCCAAATTTATTATTATTATTTTCATCCTTTATATCGCAAGTGTGTTTTTTAATCAATATGTATTAATTTTATACACAAACAATCATCATCGATAAGTCATCAGACGTAAAAGATACTCATAAACCACTATTAACTAATGGTTCAGTGTCACTTAAAGCATTGAAAAATAATAATTTTAAAGACGTGTTTTAATGATAAATCTGAGAGAAAGTAATTTACTATCTAAACAAGCAAAAGCCCATAAAAACTAACGGTTATATGGGCTTTGTAAGCAACTTGACTAGAGTAATTAGGCTTTAGTTGTCGTTACCTTTTCTTGTTGCTGCTCAATCTCATGAGCAATAGCTAAAGGAGAGCCTGTATGTCGGCAAAGCCAATAATAGGCACCTGGCACAACAAATAAGGTAAATATACTGGCAAGAGAAACACCTGCAAAAATAACCACACCAATCACCATTCTACTTTCAGCACCTGGCCCTATCGCTAACACTAATGGAATAGCACTGGTCACCGTAGTAAACGTTGTCATCACAATAGGTCGTAAACGTTGGGTTGCAGCTGAAATTAACGCTTCTTCAAAGGCAATGCCTTTATCGCGTAATTGGTTAGCAAATTCGACAATTAAAATACCGTTTTTCGCCGCTAGCCCTATCAGCATAACAATACCAATTTGGCTGTAAATGTTTAAGCTCATGCCCATTAATTTCAGCCCCGCCAGCGCCCCAACTAATGCCAGTGGTACGGTTAGCATAATAACAAACGGGTGAATAAAGCTTTCAAACTGAGCCGATAAAACAAGGTAAGTGATCACCAACGCCAGTACAAAAATAAAGATAAGGGAGTTACCAGATTCTTGTAATAACTGCGATTGCCCTTTGTAAGCCACTTGTGCCTCTTGCGGTAAATGCTCTGCAACGGCATTATTTAAGAAGTTAAGCGCATCGCCTAACGGATAACCTGCCGTTAAGTTCGCGCTAATAGTCACGCTGCGTAAACGGTTAAAACGGTTCAATTGTGAAGAAGTTGCGCTTTCTTCAATAGTTATCAAGTTCGATAACGGCACTAGTTCGTTACTTACGTCTGAACGGACGAAAATATTATCGATATCTTTCGGGTTGGAAAAATCTGATTTTTCACCACGCACCACGACATAATATTCTTCACCACGTTCAACAAAGTTAGTCACACGGCGTTGCCCTAACATGGTTTCTAACGTGCGTCCGATATCACCAACTGAAACCCCTAGGTCAAAAGCACGATTATGGTCAATTTTCACTAATAACTGCGGATAAGTTTCTTTATAGTCGCTGTCGATACTATGCAGATTTGGATTTTCCTGCGCCTTGGCAATAATAATATCGCGCCACTTGGCTAGTTCTTCATAGGTATTACCTTGTAAAACAAAAGCAACTGGCGATACTGAGCCGCCGCCACTTAGCCCGCGTCGCATCATGGCAAATGCACGTACATCAGTAACTTTTGATAATTCACCATTCATTTTTTTGATGAAATCAAAGGTGTTGGTTTCACGTTCACCCCATGCTGGCATGCCGACAATAGCAATGCCGCCAGAGCCACCAAAACCAGGTACTCGCACTAGCACACGGTCAAGCTCACCACTTTGCTGATGCGCTAATAATTTCTCTTCAATCTGCTGCATGTTTTTGACATTATTTTCATAACTCGCCCCTTCAGCACCACGCATCATGACAAAGAAATTACCTCGGTCTTCCTTAGGAGTGTACTCTGAAGGTAACTGAGTAAATAAGCTATAAACAGCAATAAATGCTAAAACAACAACAATAAAAATCATATACGGTTGGCGAATAGTTGTTTTCAATGACCGCCCATAAGCCGCTTCCATTTTACCAAAACCTTTATCTAACATTTGGCCAAATGAAGAGCTACGCTTACGATGTTTCAACATTTTTGAACACATCATTGGCGTTAGCGATAATGCAGTAATACTTGAGAACACTACGGCAGCAGCAATCGCGATAGCAAACTCAGTAAATAAACGCCCAACATTACCTGATAAGAATATTAGTGGCACAAATACCGCTACCAGCACTAAGGTTGTGGCAATTACCGCAAAGGCAACTTCACGCCCGCCTTCATAAGCTGCCATTAAAGGTGTTTGGCCGTTCTCAATTCTCCGGTAAATGTTTTCTAGTACCACAATGGAATCATCAACCACTAAACCAATGGCTAATACCAAGGCTAGCAAGGTCAATAAATTGATAGAAAAGCCAAACCATGACAACACCATCATTGAGCCAATTAAGGCGACAGGTACGGTAACGGCAGGAATTAGCGTGGCGCTTACATTACCTAAGAATAAGAAGATAACTAACACCACCATAATCATAGCGATGCCAAGCGTGTTATATACTTCGTCAATCGACCCTTGAATGAATACTGATGAGTCGTAACTATTGGTAATGGTTGTGCCTAGTGGCAAACCCTCACGTATTGAGGTCATTTCTTTTCGGGCGGCTTTTACTACTTCAAGGGTATTGGCTTTTGATTGCTTGATAATACCCAAACCAACCATATTTTTACCATTACCGCGGAACATGTTTTCTTCGTCTTCTGCCGCCATAGCAACTTTGGCAACATCACCAAGGTATACCAGCGATTTATCATCATTACGCGCTACCACCATAGTGGCAAAGTCATTTTCAGTTAAATAACTACGTTCAACACGAATAGAAAAGTCTCGGTCGAGTGATTCAACTTTGCCTGCAGGTAGTTCAACATTTTCTGCTCGTAAAACTTGTTCAATATCAGTAACGGTAACACCGCGCGCCGCCATAGCTTTGCGGTTTAATAACACTTTCATAGCGTAAGTTCTGCCACCACCAACACGCACACGGGCTACGCCGTCAACAACAGAAAATCGGTCAACAATATAGCGTTCAGCATAATCGGTTAGTTGCAAAGTGCTCATGGCATCACTTTGTAGTACAAACCACACGATGGCACTTTCGTCATCATTGGCTTTAAATACTTCTGGTGGATCAGCTTGTTCTGGCAAATTATTTAATGCTCGTGAAATACGGTCACGCACATCATTAGTCGCTGCATCAATATCACGGTCGAGTTCAAACTCAATAGAAATATTTGAGCGACCAACACGGCTATTGGAGTTAATCGACTTAACACCTTCAATACCGCTTATTCTATCTTCGAGAACTTGGGTAATTTTACTTTCGACAATTGCTGCTGATGCCCCTGGATAAGAGGTGTTAATGCTAACCACTGGCGGATCAATATCAGGATATTCGCGCAGCGGTAAGGTCATAAACGCGACGATGCCAAAAGTGATCAACAATAAATTAATAACGGTAGCGAATACCGGACGTTTTACTGAGATATCAGATAAAATCACGTGTTATTCTCCAAAACATTAACCGACGTGCCATCACGCAGTTTTAATGCTCCTTCAATCACTACTTTTGCACCGACCTTGATGCCATCAAGTACTTCAACAAAACCATGATATCGACGACCAATGTGCAGTTGCTTCTTCACAGCTTTACCGTCTTCAACCACAAAAACAAAATGCTTATCTTCAATTGGAATCACGGCACTTTCTGGTACTTGCAATAACTGCTCTACATTACGAATAATTTCAATATTCAATAACATGCCGGCACGTAATTTAGTGTCATTGTTTGGAATTTCAGCGCGTACTTTTAAGGTACGAGTTACGCTATCAATACGAGAATCGATTGACGTTACTTTGCCAACAAATATCTGATCTTTATAAGCGATGTTAGTTGCTTCTATCAACTGACCAACGGCTACCGTCGTCAAGTAACGCTCCGGCACAGAAAAGTCGACTTTAATTACGCTTAAATCATCTAGGCTAGTAATGATGTCGCCAACATCAATCAATGCGCCTAAGCTAATTTCACGAAAACCTAATACGCCAGAAAAAGGCGCTTTAATGGTTAGGTCATTAAGTTTTATTTTCGCACTCAGTAATTGCGCTGAAATGGCTTTGGTTTTAGCTTCTTGTTGGTCAACAATTGATTTAGAAGTAGCTTTTTTAGTAAAAAGGTCTTGAAAACGATTAAGCTGTGCAACCGATTCAGCCAAATTAGCTTCATATTCTTTCACTTTTGCTGCTTCTTCTCGGCTATTTAAGCGCACTAAAATTTCGCCTTTTTTAACCGTATCGCCATCTTGAAAGGAAACTTCATCAACCAAATCAGAATATTTGCTGGTGATAAAAACCTGCTCGTTGGCTCTTGATGTACCAACTGCTTCAACAGAGTCTTTAAATGTTGCTTGAGCAATTTGCACTGTTTTTACTGAAACAACACGTTGATGTTTTTCTTTAACGGTTGCTGACTTTGGCCACTGTAAATAAACAACCAGTGCTACCAGTACACTTACAAGTAATAATAACGGTAAACGGCGACTTATAGCTGAAGACATAAATAAAAAACTCTCTAAATTTGCGAAAAATTTCAATGCTATTACTATAACGTAGATACTGTAAATGCTCGATACAGCTTAGCTTGAGATTTAAGGCTTTGGTCGCAAAATAGAAAATTAAATAACTTTGTGATTATTAAGATATAATTTATATATATACCCAAACCAGATGAGAAATATCTAATTATTAGATATGCATCATTTTTTACATTTTAAGGATTAAACTCGTGAAAATTATTGCCTCAATTATCGTTGTACTGTTACTACTTAGTGGTGGTGCCCTTTGGTTTCTAGCTGGCGGCTCACTAAATGACTATATTAAAAGCCAAATTGAAACAGTTGGCACACAGGTTACTGAACAAGCCGTTACCGTAAAAGCAGTTGATATTAAACTCACTAGCGGTGCTGGTAGTATTTTAGGTATTAACCTAGCCAACCCTAAAACTTACAAGCAACCAAATGCATTTTCTTTAGGTGAAGTTACACTAGACATTAACCTTGAGAGCTTAACGTCTTCACCTATTATTATTGACGCTATTGTTATTAAATCACCGGAAGCATTTGTAGAGATGACACAAACTGGTGGTTCAAATATCCAAGACATTTTAGACGCCATAGAGCGTAATACTCCTAAAGGTGACGCGCAAACTGCCGATAAAACACCAGGTAATACAGCTGATGAGCCAAAAGTTAAAGTAAGCAAAATTGTATTAGCGGGTACTGCTTTGTCGGTAGACTTAACAGCTTTTGGTAATAAAGAGCACACAGCAACATTACCTGATATTACCTTGAATAATGTTGGTGGCGACGAAGGTTTACCAGCAAGCCAACTAGGTAGTGAAATTGTTAAGCAAGCGCTTTCTAAAATTTGGAAACAAGCAAAGGAAACTCAAAAGAAAAAGTTAGTTGACGGTGCTAAAGATAAATTAAAAGAAAAGTTAGAAGATAAAGCGAAAAAGAAACTAACTGACTTGTTTGGTTAATTCTAAACACACAATATAGAAACCTCTACGTAGTCCTTAATATTGCTACGTAGAGAATATAAAAATAATAAACTAAAGAGACATGTTGTAATGAAACTAGCAACTTTTTTAAAACCTACAGCGGTTATTTGTGGCTTAATGTTAACTGGCACCGTGTCAGCAAATCAGTTTGAAGTCAGTGTATTGGGCGGTCAAATGTTTAGTTCAGATCTTGTAGCATCTGACAGTACTGACATCAGTGTAGATTCTGGAACCAATATCGCCATCGGCATAGCGTGGCAAGAAAATATTAATGGCCAAGGCCAAATATTACTTAACCGTGTTAGCCATGATTTTGCCGGTGAAAACGCTGAAAAAGATTCTCTCGATATCATTTACGCACACTTTAATGGTGTTGCCATGTTTCGCCAACAAAACTACGTAACTACTTTAAGCTTAGGCTTAGGTGGCGCATATTTTGACGCAGAACGAGGCAGTGAAGAGCTATACCCATCAGCGAGTCTTGCTTTTGGTACACGTTATGAGTTTTCAGACAATATGGCACTAGTAACTGAGTTGCGCGCCTACGCAACGTTAGTTGACGAAGATGATGCTATGTTCTGTAGCCAAGATATTTGTAGCGCTAACTTTGATGATTCGCTTTGGATTGATAGTTCAATATCAGTTGGTGTCGCAATAAAATTCTAGTATAAAAGTATAACCATGCCTTCCAGCATTAGGTCAGGGCAATCTTGGAAGGTATTACTTCGCCCATTTCATTAGTCGAGGAAAGCTATGGCTTCATCCATTCAGCAACTTATTAGCATTACTGACACTCAAGGTAATTATAGTTATATAAATTCCGCATACGCCGACGCATTGGGTATTGAGCAAGCAAGTTGCAACAGCAAAAATCAGCAGCATTTCTTCCATCAAGATATGCCGAAAAGTATCATTAACGAGATTAATAATACTTTGGAAAAAGGCTTTTCTTGGCAAGGACTTATTCGTTTCAAAAACAGTAATAATCAAGACATCTGGTTAGATGCTTTTATTACACCACAATATCAAGACGGCAAAGTCACCGGTTATCAATCAATAGCAACACTTGCAAAGCCAGAGTTAATTGAACGAGCAAGCAACATTTACCATGCAATCAGTCATAACAAAGCTTGGACAAATTTAGAGATTTCAAAAAATCATAAATTTACTTTCTTGCTGCTCATTAGTGCTGTGGTACAGTATTTTATATTTACCAACTTTGGCCTTTATCATTCTATTTTTGCCGCGTTATGTGCAGCTACGCCAATCGCGGTATTTTGGCAAGATATTATTCCGACCGCCATGCGCGCACAACGTATGCAGTCAATGTTCGACTCACCTTCTCGTAAAGTTTATTTTGGCAGTGGTACCGCCAGTATTTTTGACTTTAACTTCGCGATGCTAAAAGCAAAATTACGCGCGATTATCGAAAGAACATTAGACACAGCGAAACCGATTAGCGCGGTAATGACCAATGTAAGTGACGGTATAAGCAGCACCCGCGAAAACTTAACTGGTCAACAAATAGCGGTAGAACAACTTGGTCATGCCATGCGTGAAATGCAAACAACTACCACTGAAATTTCAGCCAATGTTGCGACCGCAGCAGGTGATTTAGATGAAACCTTTTCACAATGTGAACAGGCTCAACAAGGTATTTTTTCAACCACGGATAAAATTAAGTCACTCGCTAATGATATTGACCAAGCTTCCTCTTCTGCCGATAGCCTGACGCAATCTGCTAACAACGTCAGTGGCTTAATGGAAGAAATACAATCAATTGCCGACCAAACAAATTTATTAGCGTTAAATGCTGCTATTGAGGCTGCTCGCGCTGGTGAACATGGTCGAGGCTTTGCTGTAGTTGCTGATGAAGTACGTAACTTATCTTCAAGAACTCAAGATTCTGCGAAAAAGATCCATCAACGTTTATCAGTGATGTTAGAAACCATAGATCAATGGGTTGCGGTAATGCTGAAAAACAAAGACGAAGCGCAACTGTGTGTTGAAATTGCTGAAAGTTCTAATCAAAAAATTGCTGATGTTGTTGACCGCGTTCACAAGGTGACAGATGTCGCTAATCAAATAGCAACGGCTACTGAGCAGCAAAGCGTAACATCAGTGACAATCAATGAGCATGTAGAAGATGTTCATCAAGCCATTGAACGTACGTGGGCACAAACTGACATAGTTACTGAAGAAATGACCATATTGTCAGCCAGTGTGAACGACATTACTAGTGTTGCCAGTACCTTTGTACCGCCAAAAAGGTAGTTAGCACAAAGCAATAACCGACATGATCTTTTGATCTTTTAATTATCACGCATATTTTAAAAGATCAAAGGTTGATAACACCGCCTTCGAATTCGGCTTAAAAATTAAATATCCCAACTCCCTCACAAAAGTCATTCACAATTCCTCCATACTTGTGTCGTGCACTTATTAACATTTTTAGCCCAGTTAACGCATAAAAATCGCATAAGTAACGTTATTAAGCCATAAATAGCTAAATTAGCTCTGTTAATAGCGCCTTGATTGATTAAAATCACTTTCAATAGAAAAACGCCAAAACACTACATATCGTGCCTTAACTTGATTTAGATCGCAATATGTATGAAGTGCGCTTGTGGGAAATTTAATTTTTTATATCATAATTGTTCTTTCGAACAACGATAATATAAAACCGCTATGACTGAGCTAGAAATAAAATCAAAAAATGCTTCTGTAAAAAGTGTCTCTAAGCCGCTTAACCATGACTTACCTCTACAACCTGCTTCGCACGATATTTGGGATAAAAAATACCGACTTAAAGATAGGCACGGTAATAACCAAGAAGCCACGGTAAGTGATACTTTCACTCGCATTGCTAAAGCATTGGCGGCAATTGAAAGTAAGGATCATAAAAAATGGCAAGAAAAATTTATTTGGGCCATGGAATCTGGTGCTTATCCTGCGGGACGCATTATTTCAAATGCGGGTGCTGAGAAGTTTAAGCCAGCAACTTCAACCATTAACTGTACCGTATCAGGCACCATCGAAGATTCAATGACGGGTATTTTAAGCCGTGTGCATCAAGCGGGTTTAACCTTGAAAGCAGGCTGTGGAATTGGCTATGAATTTTCAACATTACGACCAAGTGGAGCTTACGTAGCCGGCGCTGGCGCAACAACATCTGGCCCTATGTCGTTTATGGATATATACGACAAAATGTGTTTTACAGTTAGTTCTGCTGGTGGTCGACGTGGCGCTCAAATGGGCGTGTTCGACATATCGCACCCTGATGTAAAAGAGTTTATTTTAGCGAAACGTGAAGATGGCCGTTTACGTCAATTTAACTTATCACTATTGATCAGTGATGACTTTATCAATGCGGTTAAAAATGATGAAGAATGGCCACTAAACTTTCCGCTAACACACAAGGAAATGGTTTCAGACAACATCAACTTAGATGATAGTTCGCTTGTTTTATTCAAAGACAATCATTACCAAGCTGACTTTATAAAAAGCCATGACTATATTCTCAATGAGCAAGGACAAATTGCCTGTAAAATTTACAGCCGTATTCCAGCACAACGCCTATGGGATATGATCATGAGCAATACCTTTGACTATGCCGAACCCGGCTTTTTACTGATTGACCACGCCAATGAAATGAACAACAACTGGTTTTGTGAAAAACTTCGCGCCAGTAACCCATGCGGTGAACAAATATTACCACCATACGGTGCTTGTTTACTCGGTTCAATTAACTTAGTTAAGTTCGTTAAGCAGCCATTTTCAGGTCAAGCCCAGTTTGACTGGGAGAAACTCAAAGAAGTCACTAAAGTGTTCACACGCATGTTAGACAATGTAGTTGAAATAAATGGTCTGCCATTAGAAGAGCAACGTTTAGAAATTCAGAATAAACGCCGCCATGGTATGGGTTACCTTGGTTTAGGCTCAGCACTAACCATGTTGAAAATGCCTTACAACAGCTCAGAAGCCGTTGCTTTTACCGAAGAAGTATCAAAAGTATTGGCCATTACGGGCTGGCAGGAAGCGCTAAGCTTAGCGAAAGAAAAAGGCCCTGCACCAATATTAATGCAAAGTTTTACCGTTGACCAAGCCATGCTTAACAAGCGCCCAGAAATGGCGCAAGACGACATTAAAGTTGGCGATAAAATTAAAGGTTCTGTGCTACATGCTAAGTACAGTCGTTACATGCAAAGAATAGCTCAAGAGCAACCAGAACTGGTTAAGCAACTGGCAAAAGTTGGTGCTAGATTTACTCATCACACCTCAATTGCACCAACAGGCACGCTTGCCCTAAGTTTAGGTAATAACGTTTCAAATGGTATTGAGCCAAGTTTTGCTCATGAATATCATCGCAACATTATTCGAGAAGGTAAAAAGTCGAAAGAATCTGTTGCCGTTTCAAGCTACGAACTTTTAGCTTACCGCGCAATGGTGAACGCTAATGCCGAAGCCTACGCTACTGAAGGCGAGAATAAATTACCTAACTACTTCACGGTTAGCGATAGTATTAACCCAGAAGAGCATGTTGATATTCAAGCGGCAGCGCAACTTTGGATTGACTCATCAATATCAAAAACCATCAATATTCCAACCGATTTTGACTACGAAAAGTTCAAGGATATTTATCTTTATGCTTACGATAAAGGCTTAAAAGGCTGCACAACATTCCGCTTTAATCCAGAAGTTCATCAAGGCGTATTGGTCAAAGAAACTGACTTAGAAAAAGTAGAGTATGAATTCACTTTAGCTGATGGCACAACCATGACAGCCAAAGGTAATGAAGAAATTCGTTACGACGGTGAAGTGCATACAGCTGCCAATTTACATGACGCCTTAAAAGAAGGTTATTACGGCAAGCTTTAGTGACTGACTTTGCTGCTTCACGTTAATTAGGCAAAGCAAACTAGCAATAAAACTAAAATTTAATATCGGAAAAATGATTTTGAAAAAAGTCGTTATGAGAGAAAAATGATGAAAGAGATCACCCAAAGTATTACCGCTGCTAAAGTAAAAGTAGATACCGTAGCGCCCGTTAAAGAAGAGCCAAGCAGCAATGATACTGCGGCGGTAAATTTAACTGAAAAAACCCAACGTCCTGAAATGTTAGTCGGTTCAACTTATAAAATTAAGCCGCCAGTTTCTGATCACGCCTTATATATTACGGTAAATGATATTTTACTTAATCAAGGCACAGCGCAAGAAGTTAGACGACCATTCGAAGTATTTGTTAACTCAAAAAACATGGAGTTTTACTCGTGGATTGTCGCATTAACACGCGTTATTTCTGCAGTATTTCGCAAAGGCGGCGATTGCACGTTTTTAGTTGAGGAACTAAAAGCGGTATTTGATCCTAAAGGCGGTTATTACCAACGTGGCACCGGTATTTACATGCCGTCGGTAGTTGCTGATATTGGCCATGTCATTGAAACACATTTAAAAACTTTAGACATGCTACCCAAAAGTGAGATTGATGCCCACCAACAAGCTTACTTAAATCAGAAGCAGAAACAGCAAGCAGCAATGGCAGAAAATGAAGGTAAAGATGATAGTGCTGTTGAGAATGATGGTAAAAGTGAAAATCATAATTTAAACTTTCCAGCAACGGCGAGTAGCTGTAATAAGTGTCATCAAAAGTCTGTAGTTTTACTTGATGGTTGTTCTACATGCTTGAACTGCGGCGACTCTAAGTGTGGTTAGGCAGTAAATGATTTACTTAAAATAATTTACTTCATTTGTTCAGACACGAATAAAAATGGTGTCTGAACTTTTCAATATTGATTTTACGTTTGCTATAAGCACTAAGATAGTTACTTCATTATTGCTTATAGATGACACCATCTTTCATGACAAAACTGACGTTTTCCATCATAGAAATATTTTTAATTGGATTGCCATCAACCGCAACAATATCAGCTAAAAATCCAGCTTTAATTTGCCCTAAAGAATCCTGTTGCTGTAGCAAGGTAGCACTGCTAATAGTAGCTGCTTGAAGTGCTTGCATTGGTGTCATGCCGTAAGTCACCATACGTGAGAATTGCTTACCATTGTCACCATGTGGATAAATAGCCGCGTCTGAGCCAAATACCATATTTACACCCGCTTTTGTTGCCTTACGAAAGCTTTCACGTTGTGCTTTTGACACCAATTTTTCTTTATTAATGTTTTCTTCTGGTACACCGTTTGCTGCGCCAAACGCCAAAGTGTATTCAGTATTGTAAATATCACATGACATGTAAGTACCACGCTTTAACGCTAACTCAATCGCTTCATCATCTAAGAAACTGCAATGCTCAATTGAGTCAATACCGGCGCGAATAGCTGCTTTTATGCCGCCTGCGCCATGCGCATGCGCCGCAGCAATTAAGCCACGTAAATGTGCTTCATCAACTGCCGCTTTCATTTCTTCTTCGGTTAATTGTTGAATACCTACTTTAGTACCTTTAGAAAACACGCCACCAGTAGCACAAACTTTTATAGTATTAGCACCGTATTTAATATTTTCTCTTACTTTAGCTCGCACTGCCCAAGGGCCATCTGCCACACCACCCGCCGTACTTTTTGCTTCTGGCGGAGAAAAATTGTCATCGCAATGTCCACCAGTAATACTAATGGAATGGCCAGCAGCCCAAATACGTGGACCAGGAACTTCACCAGCATTAATGCCATCACGCACACCAATAATTGAATACCCTGACGCACCTAAGTTACGTACAGTGGTAAAACCTGCCATTAAGGTTTTCTTGGCATTTTTTACTGCTTTTACAGTTTGACGAGGCACTGAATTCCCCCTAGCCGCGAGGAAGTTATCTTCTGCATCACTACTTAAATGTACGTGCATATCCATTAAGCCAGGTACTAAGGTTTTACCTTTTAGATTAACTATTTTGGCATCTTGATCTGTTTTTACTTTGCCTTGATTGCCGACTTGTATAATTTTGTTACCGTCGATAAGTATCGCGATATTTTTAACTACTGTACCTTTTTTAACATCAACATACGCATCTGCATTAATTAATGTTTGCTGCGCCATAGTATTTGAGGCGGCAATTAGCGCTGTAACCACACTAAGTATTCGAAATGATTTCAAGTTATATTCCCACTCGTTATTATTGGCTATTTCACTACATCGTATATTAAGTAACTCAAGACTGTCTACGCCACGCTATATCAATTTTGGTAATTCGAAGTGCCCATAGAGTTTTAGTTTGCAATTTAAAGTGTCAAAATTGAAAAATCGCACTGAGCTTACTCAAGTGCGATTTTTATTTAACATTATTTAAGCTAACAATTTTATAGCATGGCTGAGATATCTGCCGCTAGCGATACTTTTGGACGTTCAACAATGCGGCCAATTTCTTTATTGTTTTGGTAAACAACAAACGTTGGCGTGTATTTAATATCATGACTTTTAGCTGAGCCGTTTGGCTCAGATTTTTCATAATCAAGGCCAATTAAACGATTAGATAACTCTTTTTTTTCAGCAACAATTTTCAAAAAGTGAGGGACTTCTCGCTGACTATCATGGCACCAAGTACCAAAATACACATCAACATGTAAATCACTCGGCCACGCTTTAACTTCTGCTATGTCACTTTCAGACAATTGAAATGCCCGATAACTTTGCATAAATGATTCATGATCGTTAATTAGCTTTTGTGAGCTGACCTCACCAATAGCCATTGTTGTACTGGTTCCATGGCTGTTAGCACAAGCTGACACTAGTGTAAGAATGGTTATACTTAATAAAATTACTGCAAGAGTTCTCATTTCTATCCTTGTTTTTCTTATCTTAATGTTTCTTAAGTTGGTCTGCTTTTACTAACATGGCTTTACTCTCTTGTAAGAAAATATCGGCATAATCACCAAACCAATCAGATACTTGTGAGAACATATTGGTAAAAGCGTCTTTATCATTTAACTGCACATCTTCCAGTAGTTCTAGAAATCGATATGCGAAGCGCTTCATCATATCAATGTTATCCTTATTGGCAAAAATAATATCAGTATAAAGCACAGGATCTTGTGCAAATAAGCGACCGACCATAATTAATTCTAAACGATAAATAGGTGAACTCATCTCGACTAATTGTGCAATGTCAGCACCTTCAGCCATTAAATGATAACCATATGCGATAGTAGAAAAATGTCGCATGACTTGTACCATCGACATTGCTTGATCATGCGCGTGAGCTTCAACAGGGTAAATTTTCGCACCCCATACTTGAAACTGTTCAAGTAACCAATGATATTTATCAGGGTTGCGCCCTTCACAAGCAATAATAGTTTGTTTAACTAAACCGGTAACATCAGGGCCAAACATTGGATGTAAGCCTAGTACTGGGCCAGAATGCACTTTCATCATTTCATATAATGGTGCTTCTTTAATACTGGTGACATCAGCCAAAATACAATCTTTAGGTAACTGACCAAGATTTTGAATAACCATTGCGGTTAATCGAATAGGTACGGCAACGATAACCAAACCAGCCTCAGTTAATATATTTGCACTATTAGGCCAATCAGCCTGCTCGAGTATTTGCACCTGATAGTCAGAGCGGGTAAATAAGTCGACAAATATCTGCCCTAGCTGACCATTACCTCCAATAACAACTACTTTTTTGCAATTAGGGTTTACGCAACGGTAGCCACTGGCGTCTTGGCTGATATATGAGTCTTGCATCAAACGACGTAAAATATCTTCAATAAGCTCTGGCGACAAACCGGCATCAATAGCTTGCTGGCGGCGAACTTTCAATAACTTTGCTTCACGATCAGGGGCAAAAATTGGCATACCAACTTCACTTTTTAACTGCCCTACCTTTGTCGTTACAGCTCGGCGCTTAGTTAATAACGCAACGAGTTGACTGTCTAAGTCATCAATTTCATCACGTAATTCGCCAAGCTGTTGATCAAATGTTAATTTGCTATTCATTGCAAATATGGTTTCCTATTCACTAACGGTTGAAGTAATTCGCTGCTTTAGCGCAGTATCGAGTTTTGCAGTTGCCTCAGCAATAAGCTGTTCAGTGGTATTAAAATCAATACAAGCATCAGTAACGGAAACACCGTATTCGAGCTGGTCAAAAGGTAAGTCTGAACTTTGATTACCTGCGTTTATATTACTCTCTAACATGATACCAATAATAGACTTATTGCCTTCACATATTTGATTAAAAACATTGTCTGCAACTAAAGGTTGACGACGGTAGTCTTTATTGGAGTTGCCATGTGAACAGTCAACCACAATACCTGGCTCTAAATTTTGTTTTGCTAAGTCTTTTTCACATAAAGCGACATTAACCGAGTCATAGTTTGGTTGCTTGCCACCACGTAAAATTACATGGCCGTCAGGATTTCCTGAAGTTTTAATTAACGCAACTTGCCCTTGACGATTAATGCCCATAAAACGATGTGAAGAAGCGGCCGATTGTAATGCGTTTATCGCTACATCTAGTCCGCCATTAGTACCATTTTTAAAACCAATTGGCATAGATAAGCCACTAGCCATTTCACGATGGGTTTGCGATTCAGTAGTACGTGCACCAATTGCAGACCAACTAAACAATTCAGCAAGATATTGTGGGCTGATAGGGTCAAGTGCTTCAGTTGCTAGTGGTAACCCTAGTTCAGTTAAGTAAATAAGTAATTCGCGCGCTTTACGTAGCCCTGCTTCAACATCAAATGAACCATTCATATGTGGATCGTTTATCAAGCCCTTCCAGCCGACAGTGGTACGAGGCTTTTCGAAGTAAACTCGCATAACAATATACATACTGTCTTGGTACTTATCGTGTAGTACTTTAAGTTTTCTCGCGTAATCTTTTGCTGCTTCAACATCATGAACTGAACATGGACCTGTTATAACAAGTAATCTGTGGTCTTGCTTATGAATAATATCGGCAATAATGTTACGAGCATTTTTAACAAAAACACGACCAGCTTCTGGTAGTGGCAGTGCTTCGCGCAATGCTTCAGGCGTAATTAATACTTCTTCTGAATTAACGTGAATATCATTAAGCCTACTTTTAGGCGCTGACGTAATGGTTGTATGTTCTGACATGGTTCTTTCCTGAATTTTAGCAATGATGTTTAAATTTAAAAAGGTTATTACTAGCCGTTATTTTATCTGGCTAAAAAGGTGCTAGGCACAAGGCTAGCTAAAGTATGGGAGGTAATAATATCGATATTGTAGATAGTACATTTTACGAAACTTCTCAGCGTAAATTTAAGTTTACTTAGTTTGTACTGAATATCTTACACGCATAATTTATTCAGGTATAGCCCCATTTTGATATTTTTTGTACATCGTCATTCATTGCCACCGACATGCCGTGAAGGTAGGATGCCTAGGAGCGGCCATGGCAGCATGACATACCATTCATCGACGTAAATGCCCTTACATGGATGTAAGTGAATAGAGTAATGCTGGAGCAATTACCGAGATGCACTAATGCCTTGAAAGACAGGATGTCTGGGAAAGGCCTAAACATAAAAAAAGCGCCAAAAGGCGCTTTTAATCTTAAGGCTTAAAAATAAACCTCATTCCATAATTTTTATAATCGAGGATTAACCATGAACTATGCGATTACTAACAAGGTGGTCGACAACAGCAGGCTCAGCTAGTGTTGAGGTATCTCCTAAAGTATCAAGATCGTTCTCTGCAATTTTACGCAAAATTCGACGCATAATTTTACCTGAGCGAGTTTTCGGTAAACCTGGTGCATATTGAATATAGTCAGGCTTAGCGAAACGCCCTAATTCTTTAGCGACAAATTCGGTCAATTCATTTAACAACTCTTCAGACTCAGTAGCATTGCTCATTAGCGTGACATAAGCATAAACCCCTTGGCCTTTAATTTCATGCGGGTAACCGACAACAGCAGCTTCAGCAACCGCCGGGTGCAATACTAAAGCACTTTCAATTTCAGCAGTACCTAAGCGATGACCTGAAACATTTAGTACATCATCAACACGACCGGTGATCCAATAGAAACCATCTTCGTCACGTTTAGCACCATCACCAGTAAAGTAGTTACCTGGGTATTGGCTTAAGTAAGTTTGATAGAAGCGGTCATGATCGCCGTATACTGAACGTAATTGTCCTGGCCAACTGCCTGTCATCATCAATAAGCCCTGATTCTCGCCTTCAAGAGTATTACCGTCTTTATCAAATAACGCAGGCTTTACTCCGAAGAATGGCTTACCAGCAGCACCTGGTTTCATGTCAACGGCGCCCGGTAATGAGGTAATTAAAATACCACCGGTTTCTGTTTGCCACCAAGTATCAACAATAGGACATTTACTTTTTCCGATCACTTCATAATACCAATGCCAAGCTTCTGGGTTTATAGGTTCACCCACAGTGCCTAGAATTCGTAATGATGAAAGGTCAGCTTTTTCAACATAGCTATCGCCAACACTCATTAATGCGCGAATAGCGGTTGGCGCGGTATAGAAAACATTAACTTGGTGCTTGTCACATACTTGCCAAAAACGACCGGCATCAGGATAAGTTGGCACACCTTCGAAAACTAATGTTGTAGCACCGTTAGCAAGTGGACCATAAAATATATAAGAATGTCCGGTGATCCAACCTGCATCGGCAGTACACCAATATATCTCACCATCTTTATAGTCAAAAACATATTTATGAGTCATGGCTGCATAAAGTGAATAACCACCACAAGTATGAAGAACACCTTTTGGTGTGCCTGTAGAGCCAGATGTATAAAGGATGAATAATGGGTCTTCAGCGTCCATCACTTCAGGTTCGCAAGCAGCAGGAAACTTAGCAACTTCTTGTTGATAATTAACATCAATTTTATCATTCCAAGCAACATCGCCGCCTGTTCGTTGAACAACGATAACGGAATGAACGTCTGGACAGTCAGCAACTGCAGCATCAACATTTACTTTCAATGGAATAACACGGCCGCCACGCAAACTTTCATCCGAGGTGACTACAACTTTACAATCAGCATCAATAATTCGAGAACGAATAGCCTCAGTAGAAAAACCACCAAATACAACGGAATGAACGGCGCCTATACGTGCACAAGCAAGCATTGCGTAGCCAACTTCAGGGATCATCGGCATGTAGATACAAACACGATCACCTTTTTCCACGCCGCGCGCTTTCAATAAATTGGCAAAACGACACACATGATCATGCAGCTCTTGATAAGTAATTTTTTGATCTTCGCTAGGATCATCACCTTCCCAAATAATCGCGGTATCATTTGCTTTAGACACTAAGTGACGATCAATACAGTTATAACTGACATTTAATTTACCACCAGAAAACCATTTGATATCAGCAGCTTTTAAATCAACGTCAGTAACACTGTCCCAAGGCTTATACCAATCAAGAAACTTATCGGCTTGTTCTGCCCAGAAAACCTCAGGTTGTTCGATTGATTGCTTATACATTGCATCATAAGTCGCTGAATCAATGTAAGTGTGAGCTTTTGCCTGCTCTAGTACGGGATAACGGCTTTTTAATTCTTGCATGCTAAATCCTTGATTTCCTAATATCTGGTGGCTTGTTGAACCGGTAATAAAAGCTTGGTTGCAACTATTATTCTCTTTTTAAGTTACCAACATCATAGCCTAAGTTTTTCTGCTGGAACACACCACTAAAGTCGAATATTAGTGATTTACTTAGATTAATTTGTTTCATGTAATTAATAACCGTAACATTAAAGCAATACAAATGACAGCGATGTCATTTGTGTTATGCATTTGATTTATATCTGCTAAAATAAAATTAATTTTATGAATTTTTTGTGCTAATTACTGCTAAGTGATCTGAACTCAGGTTGAGTAATAATGTTTTATCCGACATTTTATCCACAAGGTGTTTTCTAGAAGTGTTAGTAGGAGTGAGCTTTACCATTTTGCAGACACAAAAAAACCTGTGTGGTTGCCCACACAGGTTTTTCAAGCTGCTAAGAAGTCTTCTAATTAAAGAGAGATTATCTTTTTGCCAATTTCTCTTTGATACGTGCAGAGCGACCTGAACGTTCACGAAGATAGTAAAGCTTAGCTTGACGTACATCACCGCGACGTTTGACTTCAATTGAGTCAACGATAGGGCTATGTGTCTGGAATACACGTTCTACACCAACACCGTTCGAAATTTTACGAACAGTGAATGCAGAATTGATGCCGCGGTTTTTAACAGCGATAACAACACCTTCAAATGCTTGAAGACGTGATTTATCACCTTCTGTAACTTTTACTTGTACAACAACAGTATCACCTGGGCGATATGCTGGTACATCTTGCTTCATTTGCTCAGCTTCAAGCTGCTTAATAATATTGCTCATAATACCTTCTTCCTAGAGTTCACAGTCATCAGTAGCATTGTTGTTATCAGCCTTGATAGCTTTTAACATTTTCTGCTGCTCTGCTGTCAGAGCTAGGTTAGTTAATAATTCCGGTCTTCTAGTCCACGTTCTTTCTAACGACTGATATTGGCGCCATTGCCTAATATGTTCGTGATTACCACTTAATAGCACTTTTGGAACGGATACCATTTCATTTTCAGAAACTTCCATTACCTCTGGCCTAGTGTAATGCGGACAATCTAATAAGCCGTCAGAAAATGAATCCTGTTCAGCTGATTGTTGATGTCCTAATACTCCTGGCACAAAGCGTGCTACGGCATCAATTACGTTCATAGCAGGTAATTCCCCACCACTTAATACGTAATCTCCGATCGACCATTCTTCATCTATTTCAGATGCAATGAGTCGTTCATCTATACCTTCATAACGTCCTGCTATAAATATCAGGCCATTATGTTGTGCTAGTTCACGCACACCAGCTTGGTCCAATTTTCGTCCTTGCGGCGACAAATAAATAACCTTCGCTTTAATGCCTTCAAGTTCTGCAGCTTTTTTTGCAGCTTGAATAGCATCTCGTAACGGTTGTACCATCATAAGCATGCCAGGTCCGCCGCCGTAAGGTCGGTCGTCCACTGTACGATGTTTATCATGAGTAAAGTCTCTTGGATTCCACTTGTGAAATTCAATTAAGCCATTACGAATCGCTCGGCCTGTCACCCCATACTCAGTAATTGCGTCAAACATTTCTGGAAAAAGGCTTATCACCCCAATCCATACTTTCTTATTGCTAAGAGCGTTTGTTGGTACACTATTACTCAAGTTAGAAACCCGGGTCCCAGTCAACACAAATTTGTTTATTTTCAGCGCTAACTGAAAGAATAACTTGGTCCATTAAGTAAGGGATTAACCTTTCTTTTTTACCAAAGCCATCTTTTAAATTAGCTTTAACAACCAGTACGTCGTTGGCGCCAGTTTCCATAATATCGGAAACCTGACCTAGGTCGTAACCTTTGTCAGTAACTACTGTCATGCCTAATAGATCGCGCCAATAGAATTCACCTTCAGGTAAATCTGCTAACACATCTTCGCTGACGAATATTTCTGATCCAACAAGCTTTTGGGCTATGTCACGATCATCAATACCAGCAACTTTAACAACAAGACCATTGTTATGTTTACGCCAATCGGTAATTTCTACTGATTGTATGTTATTCCCTAATTTTAACGACCAAGGGAAATAGTCGAGTATGGCTTCTTGATCATCTGTGAATGAATGAATCTTCAACCAACCTTTGATACCGTAAACAGCGCCTACTTTACCTAAGGTTACTTCTTTACCAATAACTTCCACAAATAACTCCTAAAACCTACCAGGTTAATTAAGCTGCTTTTTGAGCATCTTTTACTAACTTGGCCACACGATCAGATACTGTTGCACCCTGACCAACCCAATGGTTGATACGGTCTAGGTCTAAACGTAATGCTTCTGCTTGACCTTGAGCTGTTGGGTTGAAGAAACCTACTTTCTCGATGAAACGACCATCGCGAGAGTTACGGCTATCTGCAACAACAACCTGATAGAATGGACGCTTCTTTGCGCCGCCACGAGCTAAACGAATGGTAACCATATCGTCCTCTATATAATGTTAGTGTTAAAACGAATTTTCCAGACATTTCCTGTCTACAAGCGACAGAAAAGCTCGCGTATTCTACGCTTTTTGAGCAACAAATCAACCTTAATAGTTCTAGTTGCAATAAATTGTTCAATATTGATACTTTTAATGAGCTGAAAGCTGTTTAAGCAAATAAATGCTTATTCACTCATTTTTTTAATATCCTCACGCTGAAATCACCTATATACTCCCGCGCTTTCAAATAGTGTCGTAAATAAGCCGACATTAGCTATCTATATACATCACCTAGAATAAGAGCCGGATTTAAAATGACGCAATTGGCAAACAGTAGTGCAAAAGGTTTAATGTTGGCATTAACTACCGCAATCATGTGGGGACTATTGCCACTAGCATTAAAGTCAGTATTAACCTTAATGGATGCCTATACCATTACTTGGTATCGTTTTGCCTTTGCCGCTTTTTTCGTTGCTCTATTACTGTCAGCTAAAAGAAAAGTGCCGGTCACAATTTTAAAGCAGCCTAAAATCATCAAACGATTATTCTTTGCGGCAATATTTTTAAGCCTAAATTATATTCTTTACTTAACGTCATTATATTTTGTGCCTGCAGAAACCGCACAAATGTTAATTCAAATGGCGCCTTTTTTAATGATTATTGGTGGTGTCATTTTTATTAAGGAGAGCTTTAGTCGAGGCCAAATGGTCGGCTCATTGGTATTAATTAGCGGTCTGTTAATGTTTTTTAATCAACAATTTTTAACCGGCACGGGGATTGACAACGACACATTTATTGTTGGCTTTTTTGTCATGCTAGCAGCTGCGATTACTTGGGCTGCCTATGCAATTATGCAAAAAAAAATGCTGCGTTATTACAGCTCGAATCAAGTCATGTGGTGTATTTATTTATTAAGCGCCATATTCTTTTTACCGTTAGCTAGTCCAAGCCAAATTACCTCGCTAGACTTGAATGCTTTGTTGTTACTCGTTTTTTGTTGTGCTAATACCCTAATTGCCTACGGTACTTTTGCCAAGTCACTTGAGTATTTACCAACATCCAAAGTGAGTGCAACTTTAGCAATTACGCCATTATTAACCGTATTATTTGCCACCATTGCAGAATATTATTGGCCACAGTTTTATCAAGCTCAACATTTGAATTTACTGGCCTATATTGGCGGTGGCATGGTGGTATTGGGCTCAATGCTAACGGCCCTCGGCGATAGAATATTAAGTAAAAAGAATATCAACGCGATAAAACAGTGCTTTAGCTCACGATAATAACCTTTTGATCGTCTGCAACTGATATGATTACACAAAAAAAGCAGCCGAAGCTGCTTTTTTTATACTAATAACTTTTCTAACGAAATAGCTTAACGACCGAACATGCCGCCGCCCATTCCGCCACCACCCATGCCACCGCCGCCAGGAGGCATCATGCCTTTCATTGAGCGCATCATTTTCTGCATGCCACCTTTACCAGACATTTTCTTCATCATTTTCTGCATTTGAGTAAATTGCTTCAATAACTTATTCACATCTTGAATTTGTGTACCTGAGCCGGCTGCAATACGACGTTTACGCGAACCTTTAATCATATCAGGACGTTTACGCTCTGCTGGTGTCATGGAGTTGATCATTGCTTCCATACGCACGGTAAGCTTGTCATCCATTTGGCCTTTAACTTGTTCAGACATGTTCCCCATGCCTGGTAACTTATCCATTAAGCCCATCATGCCGCCCATGCTTTTCATTTGCACTAGCTGGTCACGAAAATCTTCTAAATCAAAACCTTTACCACTTTTAACTTTTTTAGCTAACTTTTCAGCTTGCTTACGGTCAACTTTTTGCTCTACTTCTTCAATTAAAGAAAGTACATCGCCCATACCTAAAATGCGTGAGGCAATACGGTCCGGATGAAAAGGCTCTAGTGCCTCAATTTTTTCACCAACCCCCATAAACTTAATAGGTTTGCCAGTAATATGACGAATAGATAACGCTGCACCACCGCGAGCATCACCATCAGTTTTCGTTAAAATAACACCCGTTAATGGTAAAGCGTCATTAAATGCTTTTGCGGTGTTAGCAGCATCTTGACCTGTCATGGCATCGACAGTAAATAAGGTTTCAATTGGGTTGATGGCTTTATGTAAATCTTGAATTTCAGCCATCATGTCGCCGTCGATATGCAAGCGACCTGCGGTATCAACAATTAGCACATCAAAGAAGTTTTTCTTGGCATGATCAATCGCCGCATTAGCAATATCAATTGGCTTTTGCTTAATGTCACTTGGGAAAAAGCCAACATTAATTTCTTCTGCTAAGGTTTCAAGCTGTTTAATAGCGGCAGGACGATAAACATCAGCACTCACGACTAGTACTTTTTTCTTCTCACGTTCGGTTAAGAACTTAGCTAATTTTGCAACAGAGGTCGTTTTACCTGCACCTTGCAAACCTGCCATTAACACTACGGCCGGTGGCGCTGCTTTTAGGTCGAGTGCTTCATTAACATCACCCATCGCCGCTTCTAGTTCTTTTTGAACTATTTTTACGAAAACTTGGCCTGGTGTTAAACTTTTCGAAACATCTTGACCAACAGCACTTTCTTTAACTTTGGCAATAAATTCACGAATAACAGGTAAGGCAACATCAGCTTCTAGCAATGCCATACGTACTTCACGTAAGGTATCTTTAATATTGTCTTCGGTTAGGCGGCCACGGCCACTAATATTTTTTAGCGTTTTCGTTAAACGATCGGAAAGATTTTCAAACATGAATGACTCTAGTAATAGCTAAGCGCAAATAATTGACTCTATTATACCCGTACAAATAATTAGCGAAAGTAGAAGTTGTAGATTTAAGATAATGACATTATTTAATAAAACAATAGTAAGGAAAGCAAAAAAGCTCGAATACAGATCAATATTCGATAAAAAAACTGTGGTAAACTGCTGTTAATTACGCCACTTTTTTGGAAATAAATGTGAGCACCTTCATTTTATTTTTTGACAATCTATTACAACTCAGCGCTGAAGCTAGTCCTTGGCTAATATTGGGGTTGTTGATTGCGGGCCTAATGAAAGCATGGGTGCCAAGTAAAATCTTAAGCCGCCATTTGGGTCATGGAAACAAAGCCATCATTAAAGCCGCGTTAATTGGTGCACCATTACCTTTATGTTCATGCGGTGTTATCCCCGTAGCGACAGAGTTACGACGCTCAGGAGCATCGGCACCAGCTACTTCTGCATTTTTAGTCGCCACACCTGAAACCGGTGTTGATTCTGTTTCTGTTTCCTATGCTTTACTTGGGCCACTTTTAGCTATTTATCGTCCTATTACCGCAATATTGTCGGCAATATTTACCGGCATGTTAGTCTCAACCTCGAAAGTTGAAAACAATGTAAGTGCAAATGCAGCCAAAACAACAAGCTGCTGCGCAAGCAAAACAGCAGAGAAAACACAAAACAGTCAAACTGAAAAATCAGGCAGCTCATGTTGCGCTAGCAAAGTAGAGAAAAAAAGTAACACGTTTGTTGATAAAACGCTGATAGGTATTCGTTATAGTGCAACCCAATTAGTCGACGATTTAATTCGCTGGTTACTTGTCGGTTTACTGTTTGCCACTGTAGTACGTACATTTGTCCCGGCTTCATTTCTACTCAGTTATGGTAGTGGTTTAGCTGCAATGCTGGTGATGATCGCGATGTCGATCCCAATGTATATTTGTGCAACCGCTTCAACCCCTATTGCCGCGGGCTTTATTTTAGCGGGAATATCACCAGGTACCGCCTTAGTATTTATGATGGCAGGTCCTGCCACCAATATATCTACATTAGGCGTTATAAAAAATGAAATGGGCACTGATGTTTTAGTTAAATATTTACTCGGCATAGCTATTTCAGCAATTACCTTTGGCTTGTTATTAGATTGGGGGCTTAACTATTTTATGATAGATATTAGCCAACAAATGCAACATAGCCACGAGTTACTACCTTATTGGTTTGGTTTAACCTGCACAGGAATATTAGTTTTTCTTGGTATTAAACCACTACGTAAACTATTGATATAAATGCAACGTTAGTGATGGCGTCTAGTCTTTATTCTGCTAGAATCGCATCAATAACTAGCCTTATTTAGTTATATTATGGACAGTTTTTAATTTTTTCGGAGCTCTTTGTGGAATTTTCAAGTATCAGTTCATTTACTGCCTTTGTATGTTATAGCGTCGCTACACTTTCAATTTTGTCCCGACTGTTTCATCCAAAAGGGCCAAACTTAGTCATAACATTAATTTTTGCCTGTCTAGCGATTATTTTTCACGCTTTAAGTAATACCCAGTTTTTATTTGCTGATCATAGTCTAAATTTTTCATTGCCGAATGTAGTTTCACTGGTAAGTTTAGTTATTACCTTGGTGATATCAGCCGTAGCATTACGCTTTAAAGTAAACTTACTGCTGCCTGTAATTTATGGTTTTGCCGGATTATGGCAACTCGGCATGATATTTATCTCTCCAATGGGTGAAATGGAAATTGTAGCCGATAAATTAGCCATGTTAAGCCACATTACTTTAGCGCTAATTGCTTATTGTATTTTAATTATTGCAACCTTGTACGCCTTCCAAGTTGCTTACATTAATATGAAATTAAAAAGTAAGAATTTACAAGCAGTAAGTCAGCTTCCGCCGTTAATGCAGGTTGAGCGACAACTATTTACTATTTTACTTTTCGGCAGCATCTGTTTGCTAATAAGCCAAATTGTTGGTTTTATATTTCTTGACGGTATGATCTCTAAAGAAAATGCCCATAAAACAATATTATCCCTCATCGCCTGCGCAATCTACTTCACTACTTTGTGGGGACACTTTAAGCAAGGTTGGCGTGGTCAACGCGTACTACTATTAACAGTAGTGGCGTCATTTATTTTAACCTTGGCCTATTTTGGCAGTCGATTTGTGAAAGAGTTTCTCTTATTATAGATTTTAAGGTATAAGTTACTTTTATTATTGTTAATTGTCGCCATTTGGCGACTTACGAACAACTAAACTAGGATCCCCTTTTTGGATAACATCTCAACAGATATGCTATTTGTCATTCTTGGCATACTTATATTCATATCTGCTTACTTTTCTGGTTCTGAAACCGGCATGATGTCTATTAATCGTTATCGATTAAAACACTTAGAAAAACAAAACCACCGTGGCGCTAAACGCGTCAGCAAGTTACTTGCAAAGCCTGATAAACTAATTGGCTTGATTTTAATTGGTAACAACCTAGTCAATATTTTTGCCACCCTAATAACTGGGATAATAGCCCAGCGACTTTACGGTGATGCAGGGGTTTTTTATGCGGGTTTATTATTAACTTTAATAATATTAATTTTCGCAGAAATCACACCAAAAACATTAGCCGCTTTATACCCTGAGAAAGTTGCTTTCCCAAGTTCGATCATCTTGACCTTATTGTTAAAAATATTACTACCATTTGTAATTGCTGTTAACTGGATAACTAATGGCATTTTGACACTATTGGGCATCAGCTCCGAGCAGCGTGAACAGCATAGTTTGAGCTCAGAGGAATTACGCACAGTAGTAAATGAATCGGGTGCGATGCTCAAATCACGTGATCAAGATATGTTGGTTGGTATTTTAGACCTTGAGAAGGTCACTGTTGAAGATATCATGATCCCAAGAAATGAATTAGTCGGTATCGATATCAACGATGATTGGAAACGCATTCAAAAGCAACTGACGCAATCAACCCATACTAGAGTATTGCTATACCGCGACAATATAGACGATGTGGTTGGCTATGTTCATATGCGCGATGCTTTGCGGTTAGTTTCAAAAGAGCAATTTACTAAAGCGACATTGTTACGCGCAGTAAGAGAGCTTTACTTCATCCCAGAAGGCACGCCACTGAACGTGCAATTATTGAAATTTCAACGAGCAAAAGAGCGCTTAGGGCTTGTTGTCGACGAATATGGCGACATTCAAGGTTTGGTGACGCTAGAAGATATTCTTGAAGAGATCGTTGGTGATTTCACGACAACAATGACACCAACAACCAGTGATGAAGTCAACGTTCAACCTGACGGTAGTTATTTGGTTGATGGCAGCGCTACGGTTCGTGATATTAATAAAGAAATGACTTGGAAGTTTCCAACTGACGGGCCTAAAACCATTAATGGTTTGATACTAGAGTATTTAGAAGATATTCCAGAGGCAAATTTAAGTGTTCGTATTTCTGGCTACCCATTAGAGATCATCGAGGTTAAAGACAACATGATCAAAACCGTTAGGATCCTACCTGACTTTTATGATGGTGAAGCACCAGAAAGCTAATATTAGCTATCTATTTAATTGCACTTAACTCATCAATAAGTAAAGTGATAAGTTAGCTCAAACAAGCACTGACAGAGCTTACTCTTCAGCGCTTTTTTAATGCCTCAAGCTTCACTCTTAAACTAGGCACTCATAAAGCTCTCAAAAAATCTAAGTAATATAAATTACGGCCCATTATCACTTCATCAATTTTCACTGTTATTAAGATCCTTAGTGACTGTCCAGCCGACTTTAAGATCTCGTGACAACACCACAATAACAAAATGATAACTAAACGTTATAAAGCAGCAGCCTACTTTTCAAAAATACTTTACTAATAAAAACGCTTTTAAAAGAGAATATACCTAGTTTACATTTGCCAATTTAATTATCAACTTAGCTCTTTTATTCATCATTTTGTGGATAGAACATTAATGATTGAAAGTTAATAACAAAGTTATACACAGGTTTAGATCTAAGGATCAACTTTCCACAATTTCTGTGGATAACAAATGCAAGCCCTATACATAATAGGCTTTGTATTTTGCAAACAATTTTTAGCAAAAATAAGAAGTTTTTTTCTAATTAATTTTTGGCTATTTTCTAGCCCTTACTGCACAAGAATAGTTGGAAAATTGAACGAATTTTAGATCGTTTCAAAAAAAGCATACAAAGGTTATTTATTAATCGTAAATGAATGATCATTATTGAGAGGAATATATTTCGGTTCGATCACTGTAAAGTAATTTTAAAGCAGGAAGTGTTTTTAACTAGGTGATATTAACAATAACTAAATGTAATGTTGCATGAATTTTCAGAGTTTTTTTTTGCATAGGCACTAGAAATCAATATCTAGCGCCTAATGTTATTTATCGGTTAATCGCCAAAAAACAAACGCCACAACCAACCGTGATTCAATTCTTTCTCACAGCTTTTTAATTGGCCGCCGTAACGCTTCGCTCTGTTATCTACTTTACGGGCAACTTTCACTAACCAGGCTTTCTTTTTATAACTTTTATGCTTAAAGCCACCCCAGCCTTCATGGTAATTTAGGTATTGGTTGTACGCATCCCACTTGGAGACTTTATTAATCTTCTGAGTTTTAAAAATAAACCAACCCATAAAATCAATTGCGTCTTCAAAATCGTCACGATCGGCACCAGAATTATCAGTTTCCCTAACATAGTCATCCCAAGTCATAGTTTTAGCCTGTGAATAACCATAAGCGCTACTAACACGCCCCCAAGGAATAAACCCAAGTAAATAATCTCGAGGAGGTAATGCATCAGCTTTAAAAGAGCTTTCTTGATACATCATGCTCATAGGTACATGAATAGGTACGCCCCAGCGCTCTCTGGCATCTTTAGCAGCAAAGTACCAGTCTCGATGCTCTCTAAATATTTCACATAGATTTTCTGGGTTTTTCGGCGGACTTGTCGCACAACTTGATAACGTTAAACAAGCGAGTATAGAAATGATAAGTGTTTTATAAAATGTCATGAACACAAGGAGTTAGTTTTTAGTAATAATATCATGCCAGAATATTTAAAGACTTTCAGGGAAATGTCGATATTTTTTACACTTAGCGGAATATAGACTAGAAAATGTAGCATTAATTGGCATCATTCAAATATTAAGATATGGCGACTTGATAAAAATAATAAATTAATTTTAATGTTACGGAACTATATTCAGTTTCACTACTCTTACTTTACGAGAGAGTTATTCCCCTAATAGTGTTTTATGTTATACCGCACATTTATTTAATGATAAATGTGCTTTTTTTTGCCTTAAATTTATTAAACTTAGTAACTGATGTTTAAAAACAGTAGAAAAGCTATCAAATTAAGAGCCCTAATCTACTGTTTAAAAAGTATTTTATTATTTAGATAAGAAAATCAAAAATAAAACGAACAAAAAATGAACTATTGAAAAACAATGTGGTCATACTATTTGAAAGCACAACCTCCCTGGATGTCTTTCTTATTATTTATAGCGCGTTGCCCTAACGCGCTTTTTTTTGTTCGTTTTTTATCAGGTATGATTTAGTGCTAATTCGATATCACTAAATTTAAGCGAAATAATTCGTCAGAAAGGTATCAAAATCTGTCGTGTCAGCCATTTCTATTTCAGCTTGCTGAGCTAACGACTCAGCAACAGTGTCTGTGAAATATTGCTCACTAAACTCTTGATAATCATTTGTCATTAACTGCTCTCGATATTCAGCAGCATTGCTTAACGCTACTTGAGTCAATGACTGATTATTTTTAACCACTTTAGCCAATATTTGTGCAGATGGTGTTAACTCAGAATTATTAACTTTCGCCGCTTCTGTGGCTAATGCTTGGCGATATAAATCACTGTTATTTGCTTGATCTAGCAATGTGGCAATATCAGTTAATTTAGCAAAAATTTCATTACCCCATTCAGGGATAGTTTTATCAGTGCCATTGTCGTTTATTAACAATTCAGGATCGCGGCCTTGTACGACCACAGCGTCCATATTTTTTTCGCAAGCTGCCTGCTCAGTACAGCTTAATTCTGGGCTAGATTCAAACAAGCAAAAAGTTAAGAAAATATCTAAAAAGCGAATTTGTTCAACACTAATACCCGTTGCAGAAAATGGGTTTACATCCAAGGCACGAACTTCAATGTACTCAACACCTCGATTCTTTAATGCTTCAGATGGTTTTTCATTTGATTTAGCAACACATTTTGGTCGAATAGGTGCATACAATTCATTTTCAATTTGTAAAACATTACTATTTAGCTGCTGATACTTACCATCAACTTTAATGCCTATTTCGGCAAATTTTTTCGACGGTAAGTTGATTGCGTTACTTACACCGTCTAAATAACCCGATAAATTGTTATAACAAATTTGTAATGATGATTGTTCACTATTGGTATAGCCCAAATCGCTCATCCGTAAAGATGTTGCGTATTCTAGGTACATATAACCTTTTTCAGTTTTCTTAAATGGCAGGTTAGTCGCTTTATTCTGCAAGAATGAACCACAAATAGCAGGAGAACTGCCGTACAAATAAGGTATTAACCAACAAAAGCGTTTGTAGTTTCTTAATAAGGCAAAATATTTATCAGAAATATATTCATCAAGTGCCGCATTGTTATTTTCAACTGTCTTCAATGATTGCCAAAAGCTAGTGGGAAATGAAAAGTTAAAGTGAATACCAGAAATCACCTGCATCATGCTGCCGTAACGGTTTTTCAGGCCTTGGCGGTAAACGGTTTTCATGGTGCCAATATTAGACTTACCGTATTGTGCTAAAGGTATCTTGTCATCATCTTCAACAAAGCAAGGCATACTCATTGGCCATAAAATTTCACCATCAAGCTGACTCAAAGTAAACTTTTGCACATCTTCAAGTTGTGAGATTGCCGTTTCAGGTGCGTAGCTTACTGGTGTAATAAATTCCAATAAGGTTTCTGAGTAATCTGTGGTTATATTAGGGTGAGTTAACGCAGCGCCTAATTTTTCACTGTGTGCACGTTCAGATAATCGTCCTTGCGGCAGCACTCGCAAAGCTTCACGTTCTATACCTCGACCAATTTGGCTTAAAGATGCTAAATGCTTTTCATGAGCAAAAGCCGCGATATATTCGTTTAATGATAAAGTCAAAATTATTCCTGATGCTTTACGCCAGTAAGTAAGAACTATTTAAGGGTGAAAGGTAAATTTTCAATGTCTACAGTGATTTATTATTATGTATTTTTGCACTAGGTCAAACAAATAAAGTATAAGCAAAGATGTCAAAATAAGTTAGCCTACGCAAAAAATCACTGTTGCCCACACAATACGGTACATTATTTTTCATATGATAATCTCGGCGACAAAAATATTGACCCGATTAAATCAATAAACATTTCTTTAGTTTTCATTACTCACTGCTTATTAGCGTCGCTAAATACTATTTCTTATTGGTTTAGCATACGGTAAAGTGAGCAGAACATAATAATAAAGGTTTGCTATGCAAGACAGCGTTTTTAGTTTACTCCCTCCCCTTGTTGCTATCATCATTGCTATTTGGCGTAAAAACGCCCTATTCGCACTTTTATGCGGCGTAATGCTAAGTCATTTAATGATGGTAAATGGCAACCCGATAGACGGTTTAACTGGCACATTTTTCGGTATTAGCGGTGTATTTTCATCACTAGGTAACGTTTATATTATTAGTTTTAGTTTATTGATTGGCGCATTAGTTACCTTAATGAACCAATCAGGTGCAGTAAATGGTTTTATAAATCATTTAGCGTCACTAAATTTAGTAAAAAATAGTCGCCAAGCCAGTATATTGCCTACGGTGATTGGCACAACTATTTTTACCGATACTAACCTCAGTATGTTTACTGCGGGCATGGCAAGCCAAAAATTATTTGATCATCATAAACTTAGCCGTGCACGCCTTGCTTACTTAGTTGATTCTACTTGTGCACCTGTCAGTATTTTATTTCTTGTGAACGGTTGGGGCGCCTATGTACTTGGCCTACTTGATGGTTATTCGTTTGATGATCCTGTTGGTATTTTAATTGGCACTGTCGGTTATAACCTGTACGCGATTATTGCTGTTGTCATGGCCTATTATACGGCTTTTAGTGGTAAAGTTTTTGGTCCGATGAAACACTCGGAATCACTGGTCAATGCAGATAAGCAAGCAACTGTCGACCATATAGCGCCAGCAAAAATTATGTGGCTGCCGATGTTAACACTATTAATTGTCACCTTTGTTTTACTTTGGTTCACAGGTGATGGCGATATTCGTCGCGGCTCAGGTGCTTTCTCGGTATTTTGGTCTGTTATCAGTGCATTAGTATTGCTAGTGGCATTAATAATCGCCCATAAACTTATGTCGTTTAACAATATCTTTAAAGCAGCTATTACGGGTATAAAATACATGGCGCCAGCTGTTGCGATATTAGTATTATCTTTTGCCTTTGGCGATGCGATAAAAGCGTTAGGCACTGGCACTTACGTTAGCCAGCTAATAAATGTTGAAGTACCATTATTTTTAATGGCCCCCATTCTTTTCATTGCTGCGGCTATTATGGCGTTTGCTACAGGTACGTCTTGGGGAACATTTGCTATTTTAATCCCTATTGCCGTACCTATTGCGCAACAAAGCGGCTTACCGATTGAGTTCTTAGTTGCAGCGGTGCTTGGTGGCGGTATTTTTGGCGATCATGCATCACCAATTTCTGACACAACCGTTGTGGCATCAATTGCTAGTGGTTGCGACCATTTCGAACATGTTAAAACACAATTACCTTATGCTTTAGTTGGTGCAGCCCTTACCATAATGGCTTATATCGCTATAGGGCTTAGCTTTTAAGTGAGCAATATAGCTATTAATATTATCGACCACCAAGATGATTTTCTTGTGGTCGACAAACCCGCCAATATTAATTTTCACGATGAAGAAAGTGTTGGCTCTGGTTTTTACTCGCAAGTGAAAAAATTCGCTGCTAACCAATTAGGTATAGCGGAAATATTTCCTGTACATCGATTAGATAAAATGACTTCAGGGCTGATGATATTTGCTAAGAATATTAATAGTGCCAGAGCATTTCAATTGTTGTTTGAGCAACATCAAGTACAGAAATTCTATCTTGCCATTGCTGACGGCAAGCCAAAAAAGAAACAAGGTCTGGTTAAAGGTGATATGGAAAAAAGTCGCCGAGGCATGTGGAAGTTGATGCGGACAATGAGTAACCCTGCTATCAGTCAGTTTCAGTCTTATAACCTTGTCCCCAAAAGACGATTGTACCTAGTCAAACCTCATTCAGGAAAAACTCACCAAATTCGCGTGGCACTAAACAGCATAGGCGTACCTATTTTAGGTGATCCTTTATATAACAGTAATATTGAGTCAGACAGAGGTTACCTTCATGCATTTGCCTTGGCGTTTACTTTAAACAACGTAACTCACCAATATTGTCATGCACCAGATACCGGTGCTGAATTTAATACTCCTGAAGCGATTAGTGCAATCAAACAATTAACTCCGCCATGGCAACAAGCTTGGCCTAAAATATAGCTTTTTGAGCTTAACACTTAGCACTAAATAATTAGCCATTAAGACCTTTTCACACCATTGCATATACACTAGCTCTAGACATACTCGTCGCTGAGCATAAAAAAGGGAGCAATTAAGCTCCCTTTTAACATAATACTTTGAGTTTAGTCTCTACAGAGAATGCCAGAAAACAATCGCAATAGCGGTTGGGCAAACAAACTTAGTATACCAAGGCCAAATTTTCCAAAATAATGAATGTTCAACCATTTCATTACCTTGTTTTAACTCTTTTAAAATATCGTTACGGAACCAAATCCAACCGGCAAATACACAACACAGCATTGCGATAATAGGCTGGCCATATTGTGTTGCTAATATCGCAACAAAATCCAACATAAAGCTAATATTACTAATAATAATTGCACTTAATATGAATATACCAATACCGATATAGGTGGTTACTTTTTTACGTTCAACTTGATGGCGTTCAACCGCATAAGATACTGGTCCTTCAAGCATTGAAATTGAAGACGTTAAGGCGGCAACTGACATCAGAATAAAGAAGGCAAGCGCTACATATAAACCAATACTGCCCATGCTATTAAATAAACTAGGTAAAACGGTAAAAACTAAGCCTGAACCAGAAATTAAGCTGCCATCTTCGGCAAATATTGCAACACCTTGTGCTTGTGCAACATACATTGCTGGGATAATTAGCAAGCCAGCTAAAAAGGCAATTGATACATCAATTAGCGTAACTTGAGCCCCTAGCGTTACTAGGTTTTCTTTTTTAGAGATATATGAACCATATATCACCATTACACTAGTACCTAAAGACAATGAGAAAAACGCCTGTCCTAAGGCACTAATTAATAAATCAGGTTCTAACACGCGGCTGATATCCGGGTTTAGATAAGCATTAACCCCTTCTCTAGCACCTTCTAAAGTCATTACGTAGGAAATCAAGCCGAGTAATAAAAAGATAAGTAATGGCATTAAGCGCTTTGACCATTTCTCAATGCCTTCTTCTACGCCGCGGCGAATAATAAAGATAGTAAGAAACATGAACAAGGCACAAAACATCAAATTGCGTTGTAATGATTGCGTAACCACCCAATCAGCAGCCGAGTCCATGCCAAGAATACGGGCAAAAGGTTCGACAGCATATGACATCATCCAGCCAGCTAAAATGCCATAGAAGCTTAAAATGAGCGACGCACAAATAATACCGCCAAAGCCGACAACAAAAGCAAAACGCTTGTGAAATAAGGTTCGTGATATTTTTTGCAATGAAGTCACAGCGTTCGCCTGACCATATCGACCAATCAGTAACTCAGCCATAAAAGCGGGGTAGGCTAAACAAAACGCCAGCACTAAATAAACCAGTACAAATGCTGCACCGCCATTACTTGCCGTTTGTGTCGGGAAACCCCAAATATTGCCTAAGCCAACCGCAGAACCTGCAGCAGCCATAATGAAACCAAAGCGTGAACTAAACGCACCTCGAGAAGCAGCCATCTAAAACCATCTTATTATTATTGAATGAGTTTAATTTACTTAAAGTGTTGACAAAAAAACAGCGTTTATTGAGAAAAACTGCATCGAAAGCAATTTTAAGCTAAATTCTAGCCGTAAAGATTTAATTACTGCTTAAATTACAGTCAAGTTTCTATTCCATTGGATATGTTTCTATTTTTCCATCACTAAATATCGTCCTTCATAGCCACCTATTTCATTGTAGAATGCAGGCTATTCTAGTGATAAAAAAAGAGGCACTAGGCCTCTTTTACAATGTAATATTCTTTAACCCTTAACAAGTAGTTACAACCACCTTGTTTAGCAAAAAATTATAGAATACAAATTAGTCTTTGAAATTATCAAACTGAAATGACTGCTCTAACTCGGCTTCTCGAACGAGTCTCATTACTGCTTGCAGGTCATCACGTTTTTTACCCGTTACACGTACCTTTTCACCCTGAATTGCTACCTGTACTTTTAATTTACTGTCTTTGATCAGTTTAACTACTTTCTTAGCAACAGGTTGTTCTATCCCTTCCTTGAATGTCGCTACTTGGCTGAAGTTGCGGCCTGAACTTTCCATGTTACCTAACGTTAAAGCTTTAGCATCAATATTTCTTTTTATTAACTGGCCACGCAACATATCAGCCATCTGTTTTATTTGAAAATCAGAATCACCTTTCATTGTTACTGCTGGGCTTTTCCATTCGAAGCTAGCTTCTGCACCACGAAAATCATAACGAGTTGACAATTCACGAGTTGAATTGTCAGTTGCGTTTTTTACTTCTTCCAAATTAATTTCGGAAATAATGTCCATTGAAGGCATAACATGTCTCTGTCTTACAAAAAATTGCCTACATATTATCAATATTTGCTAGTAATACCAATATTCAAGACCAAAGTAACCGCCTAAGAGAGATAGTTTTACTGACTTAGCCCTGATATGATAATAAACAACTGTTCTCATAAAGTACGATTACCGACACCTCAATGAAAAGTCGCTACCATTTATCAATTCTCGCCATGATTGTGATACTGTTTTTTTGCCTTTATTTTAGTTCAGGTGACTTTAGGCGTATCGTTTTTCGCAGTACAGAAATAGACTCTATTGGCCATATCATTAGCTTTTTTGGTTTGACTTGGGTACTGCACAGTATATTAAAACTGCCATTACTTAATACCATGATAACCGTTGCTTTTTATGGTGTATTAACTGAGTTAGGGCAATACTACCTGGGTTTTCGTAGCGGGCAATTAAGTGATTTTGTTTCAGATTTAATCGGAATATCATTGTTCGGCATCATAAGGTGGTCAATCTTAATGTATCGTAATAGATCGGGAAAAAGGCTGTAACCGTGAACATTGTAATTGTTGGCCAAGGTGCTATTGGCTTACTTTGGTATCATCAATTAAGTAAAAATTCTAACAACCGTGTTAGCCTACTTTGTTCAACACGTATAACCTCTTTGGCCTCAGAAATACTTTTTACAGATTTAGAAAATCGAACGACAACAACTCCATTAACATTAGCAAATGAGGTAGCATTAAGCACTGCTGATGTTATTTTGTTTTGCGTTAAGTCTTATCAGATTTCAACTGCATTAGCGTCAATAATTAACCATGCTAATGCAAAGGCAACTCTTATTTTTTGTCACAATGGTATGGGGGCTGTTAATCATTTAGCGACCTTAAGTCAGCCATGTTATGCGCTACTAACTACACATGGTAGTAAAATAATCACACCTTTCCATGCTCAGCACACAGGGCTAGGACATAACGACTTAGGTTTGATCAATAGCTCACTAAACACCGACGTAGAACTAGAAGAACAAATCGTAAAAACCTTAGCAATAGCACTGCCATCACTAACACTAAGCGATAATATTAAAGCTAAACAATGGCTAAAATTGGCAGTTAATTGTGTCATCAACCCAATTACCGCTATCGATAACGTTAATAATGGTCAATTACTTAACGAGAAATACACCACATTAATTGAGCAGCTATTAAAAGAAGTGATAGCCGTAGCAGCCTACGAAGACATCAGGTTTGATTTTAATGAGTTAAAAGCAAAGGTACTACTAGTCGCAAGAAAAACAGCTGAAAACTGCTCTTCAATGCGTAGTGATGTTCTACATAGGCGTCCCACAGAAATCGACTATATCAATGGTTATATCGTCAAGTTGGCTAAAAACAATAAAATTTCCGTACCTAAAAATGAAAAAATGGTACGGCAAGTGAGAAAGATGACTAATTAATGAATTAAATTTTCGGTATTTAAAATATTAAAAAGGCCTTTAGCAAGTACATGCTAAAGGCCTTTTTAAAATTCAGTGCCAAGGTGAGTATTAGTCACACAAGCAATATTTTATGGGCGATAAACTTTTACATTAGTAAAGCCAGCGCCAGCTAAATAAAGCGCTTGTAACTTACTCATTACGCCTTGGTCACAATAAAGCAAATAGTCTTTGCTTTTATCCAAGTCACCAAACTGTGTTGCTAGCTTGTAAAATGGTAAATGTTGAATTTCAACACCTTCAATTTCTAACGGGTTCTCGTCTTCTTCATTTGGACTACGAATATCTAATACCACTGAGTTTTCAGGAATATTATCCAAAGTATCCACAGCATGAATTTCCGCTTCACTTTCATTACCAATATCACGAATATCAAAAACTCGCGTTTCTTCAACCACTTTATCTAAAATTGAAAAATCAAAGTTTGCTTCTTCGGCTTCCACCTTAGAGATAATAGCTTTAACTGTTGGTTTTTTAGAAATTACACCACAATATTCAGGAATAGTTTTGGCAAAATCTTCAGTACCAATTTTACGGGCAATATCAATAATATCTTGTTTATCGTATGCAGCCAAAGGACGCAAAATTAACGTTTCGGTTACACGGTCGATAACATTAAGGTTAGTTAAGGTTTGACTTGATACTTGCCCTAACGCTTCACCGGTAATCAAGGCTTGAATACCCATTTTCTCTGCAATTTTTGCCCCTGCGCGCATCATCATACGCTTCAGTACAACGCCCATCTGGCCATTTTCGATATTTTCTAATATCTCAGCAACAACTGGTTCAAAATCTACCGCAAAGAATTTAACGCGATGCGATGCACCGTACTTGTCCCATAAAAAATGGCTAACTTGCTTAACGCCAACTTCATGAGCCGCGCCACCTAAGTTAAAGAAACAGTAATGCGTACGCGCACCTTTCTTAATCATTTGATAACTAGCAACGCCAGAATCAAAGCCGCCAGACATTAACGATAAAACATCTTCTTGGGTAGCTATTGGAAAACCACCCATGCCTTTATGACGTTCGGTAACGATAAACAGGTTTTCGTTTTTAATTTCTAAGTGAATGGTTACGTCTGGATTTTTTAATTTAACTTTTGCCGAATCAACTAATTGATTTAAACCACCACCAACATATTGTTCAATTTTTAGTGAATTGAAATCATGGCTACCTGTGCGTTTGGCTCGTACACAAAAGCTTTTACCTTCAATATTTTTAGCATGTACAGCAGCAGTTTTTTCGTAAATGTCATGAACATCAGTAAAATTAGTTTGCTGTACTTCAAGAAACATTGGAATACCAGGAATACACTTTAACGTTTCAATTAGCTTTAAGCGGTTTTCAGGCGTGTTATTAGCGGTATTAACTTCAATATTGTCCCAGTTCATTCGCGTAGTTACTTGTTCATCAACGCGACGTAAAACATTTTTAACACTCGATTCTAAAATCTTAGTAAAACGTTTCCGCACCGGACGGCTTTTAATGGTAATTTCAGCCTGTAACTTAACAATAAATTTCATCAACAATAACACCCATATTTAGAATGGCGCGCATTATACACTAAATTACAGCACATACCCAAGTCACTTTAAAATGCGACGTCAAGTAGCTTAACGGTAACCATATATGCTTCTGTGCCTCGACATGTAAGGATACATTAATGTCGTGATGCCATGGATGACAAAGAGCGACCATGCACCCGCGTTATACCGTACACCCTGTACATACACGCTCTCTCACATCCATGTGACCGCGTTATACCGTACATCCTGTACATAAAAAAGGAGTGCATCATTTGCACCCCTTAATTTTTCAGCCACGTTAAAAGCTAAGTTGTTATTCTTTTCTAATTGATACCGGTTCGGTTTCTTTCGCCTTGCCTTGATTAATAGCAATTTCTACGCGGCGATTTCTACGGCGGTTTAAGCGATTTGTATTAGGCACCAGTGGGCGTGTATCAGCATGGCCAACCACAAGTAAACGTGAATCATCAAACTTTGGTACTTTGATAATTTCGTGCGCAATAGCGACAGCACGCTTGCTTGAAAGATCCCAATTCGACGAAAACAACTCAGAATTAATGCCCTGATTGTCAGTATGAGCCGAAATCATAATTTCACCCGGCACAGTATTTAGCAACAAGCCTATCTCACGCATAATAGGTTTAAATTGCGGTTGTAAAAATGCAGAGCCTGACGGAAATGAGCCATTTTCACGAATTCTAATAATAACTTGCTGTCCTAAAGATTCTAGTTCGATTGCACCATCTTGGATTTGTTGTTCAAGTTGATCGGCAATTTTCTTAGCAAGGTCATTCACTTGTTCTTGCGAGGCTTGCTCAAGCTCATCTTTAGCTTTTTGCATCGCTTGTGCTGACATTTCATCAGCAGTACTTTGTGATTGACCACCACGTTCAGTACCACGTTGCTCTTGTCGACCACCTGCAGAGGTTTCATCACCTGCTTGAAACTCCAACATTTGTTGAGTCATTTCCATGGTTTGCTGTTGAATAACTTCAATCGGAGTTGGCTCTGGTTTACCTGGGCGAAATTCCTGAGCAATAATACTGGTTCCTTTCGGAATATCCTTTACTTCAATTTTATTTTGCACACCAAAGGCAAACTTCATCGAACCCGCTATCTGTTTAAACTTTAATACATCCATCTCTGAAAAAGACAAAAGTAAAACGAAAAAACACATTAGCAACGACATTAAATCGGCGAATGTCCCCATCCAAGCGGGGAGTCCAGGAGGTGGACATTTACATTTTTCGGCCATAATTTACTCCCGCTACTCTTCAGTAGTATTGATTGCTCGTTTACTTTCAGCGAGGTAGTTTTTCAATAAGCCCTCAATAACACGCGGATTTTGTCCATCTTGAATACCTAGCACGGCATCTAAAACTAACTCTTGATTCATCTTTTCTTCCGCTAAACGTAATTTCAATTTAGACGCAATAGGAATCGCAATAACGTTGGCTAGAAAAGCACCGTATAATGTTGTTAGTAGTGCAACCGCCATCGCAGGACCAATCGCTTTAGGGTCATCCATGTTTGACAGCATGGCAACCAGACCAATCAAAGTACCAATCATACCCATCGCAGGTGCAACATCAGCCAATGCCATCAACATATCTGAGCCAGTTTCATGACGTTCAGTGGTTAAGTCGATATCTTTTTGCATAGTGGCTCGCACTACATCAGCATCATGACCATCAACCAACATATCAACACCCTTTTGCATAAAGGCGTTAGATATTTCCGCTTCTTCAAGAGCAAGAAAACCACCTTTACGAGCAGCATCAGCCATATCAACAGCTTTTTCGATTAGCTCTTCTGGTTTTTCCAATTTGAACATAAAGGATTTGCCAATAATTTTCCCCATGCCAAAAAACTGCCCTAAATTATAATTGGACAAGACAATAAAAATAGAGCCACCAAATACAATGATCACTGATTGAGCATCGATGAACATGCTAATATCACCAGCTAGTAACATAGCCATAACCAACAAGCCTATTGCACCGACTATGCCTATCAACGTTGCTAAATCCACAAATGCCTCCGATAAATTCTTTTAGATATACTCACTAAGCAGATAATACCTGATGAGTTGGTGTTAGGCGAATACTTATATTTCTCGTTATACCTGTATTATCGCCCATATTGTCAATAACTTAAGTAACAATGACGATTATTTTAATTAAAAGCATTAATTCATCATTAATTGACCCAGCGCCCGAGCTAAGGTAAGTTTGCGCCTAGAGTTCATATCACGCTAAAAAAAGTCCATGGCAAGAAAAAAAATAGAAAATTTAAGCTTCGAAGAATCCCTTGGTGAATTGGAAACTATCGTACAAAACTTAGAGCAAGGTGATCTTAACCTTGAAGACTCAATGAGTTTATTCGAACGAGGTTTACATTTAAGTCAGCACAACCAAGAAAAGCTTCAAGGCGCTGAGCAACAAATCAATATTCTGCTGGAAAAAAATGGCAAAGCACAATTATCAACCTTCATAACTGATGAGAATGATAGTCGTGACTAAACTGATAGATATCGACATTATTCAAACGCGCATAAATGATTACTTAATCGATAAACTTAATAGTTTAAAAGTTAATGACGAAAAGCTTCATGCCGCTATGCGCTATGGTCTATTGATTGGCGGTAAACGCATGCGACCTTATCTTGCCTATGTTACTGGTGAAGCACTAAATGCCACACAAAGTGATATTGACGGTGTTGCAGCAGCCCTAGAGTGTATTCATGCCTATTCATTATTGCATGACGATTTACCTGCAATGGATGATGACGATTTACGTCGTGGACAGCCAACGTGTCATAAAGCTTTTGACGAAGCTACTGCTATTCTTGCCGGAGATAGCCTACAAACCTTAGCATTTGATATTATCGCTAATCATGAATTTTCAGCAACAATAGCACCAAAACGTATTGAGCTGTTGCGCCACTTAGTCAAAGCCAGTGGTTATCAAGGCATGTGTGGTGGGCAAGCATTAGATTTAGCCGCAACAGGTAAAGTTATTTCACTTGAAGAATTAGAAACGCTACATTCATTAAAAACGGGTGCCTTATTAGAAGCCTCAGTCATGATGGCGGCAGAATGCAGCACAGTTGCTACTTCGCAAGATAAAGAACAATTAGCACGCTATGCAAAATTAATCGGCCTTGCTTATCAAGTACGTGATGACATTATTGACATTACCTCAACCGAAGAAGAGCTTGGAAAACCATCTGGTTCAGACCTTGCTGCAGACAAAAGTACCTATCCAGCTTTACTCGGTTTATCAGGCGCACAGGAAAAAGCTGACAACTTATATCAACAAGCGCTTCAAGCTTTAGCCACTTTGCCCTACAATACACAGAATTTATCCGATTTTGCGACTTTCATTATCAATCGCAAACATTAATATTTAGATTAAATAGAATAATATGACTATAAACCTGACAGAATATCCTTTACTGGCCAACATCAATACCCCTGATGAATTACGTAAATTAGATCAAGCCCAATTAACACAAACCAGTGAAGAGTTAAGACGTTACTTATTAAATTCGGTAAGTAAGAGTAGCGGGCATTTTGCTTCAGGTTTAGGCACCATCGAATTAACAATTGCCTTGCATTATGTTTATAACACACCATTTGATCATTTAATTTGGGATGTGGGTCATCAAGCCTATCCACATAAAATACTGACCGGTCGACGTGACCAATTGCATACTATTCGTCAAAAAGATGGATTGCACCCTTTTCCTTGGCGTGAAGAGAGCGAATATGACGTATTAAGTGTTGGTCATTCAAGCACTTCTATTTCTGCTGCATTAGGTATGGCTGTTGCTGCAGAAAAAGAAGCAAAAAATCGCAAAGTTGTTGCCGTTATTGGTGATGGCGCTATGACTGCCGGCATGGCTTTTGAAGCATTAAATCACGCCGGTGATATTAATAAAGACATGTTAGTTATTTTAAATGATAACGAAATGTCAATTTCTGAAAACGTTGGCGCGCTAAATAATCACCTTGCCAAAATGCTTTCAGGAAGTCTATATACTGGTCTTCGTGAAGGTAGTAAGCGCATACTTAAAAATATTCCACCGATTAAAGAATTAGCGAGTCGCGCTGAAGAACATTTAAAAGGCATGGTGGTACCAAGCACATTTTTTGAAGAGCTAGGTTTCAACTATATTGGCCCAATTGACGGCCATGATGTTAATGGCTTAGTTGATACAATTTCAAATATGCGCAACTTAAAGGGTCCACAATTGCTACATATTGCCACTAAAAAAGGCAAAGGCTATCAACAAGCCGAGCAAGACCCAATAAAATACCATGCAGTACCAAAATTTGATCATACAGAAACATCTTTACCGAAAAGTGCGCCTAGTTTACCCACTTATTCAGCAATATTTGGTGATTGGCTATGCAAAACAGCTGAGCAAGACAGTAAACTTGCCGCGATTACGCCGGCGATGCGTGAAGGTTCGGGCATGGTAGAGTTCAGTCAACGTTTCCCCGCGCAATACTATGATGTTGCAATTGCAGAACAACATGCAGTAACGTTTGCTGCTGGATTAGCGATTGGCGGCCGTAAGCCTGTTGTCGCTATTTACTCGAGCTTCTTACAACGTGGTTATGATCAATTCATTCACGATGTTGCCATTCAAAATTTACCGGTATTATTTGCCATTGATCGCGCTGGTATTGTTGGCGCAGATGGACCAACACATCAAGGCTCATTTGATTTGAGCTTTATGCGTTGTATTCCTAACATGACAATTATGACACCTTCTGATGAACGCGAATGCCAATTGATGTTAAACACGGGCTATCAATTAAATGCACCTGCTGCTGTACGTTATCCTCGTGGCAGCGGCAATGGTGCAGAGCTACCAGCAATCACAGAAACCATTGACGTTGGTAAAGCTAAGCTCGTTCGTAAAATGACTGACTCAGCAGCAAAAAGTAACATAGCCATTCTAAACTTTGGTACCACATTAGCTGAGGCTAAATTAGCGGCTGATGCACTAAATGCAACGCTAGTTGATATGCGTTTTGTTAAACCACTAGATCAATCACTCATCAGCGAGCTTTGTGCTGAGCATGACTGTATTGTTACCGTTGAAGATAATGCTATCGCAGGCGGTGCTGGCTCAGGCGTTAATGAATATATTTTAAGCCAAGGTATAATGAAGAAAATCCTTAACATTGGCTTACCAGATAACTTTATTAAACACGGAACACAGGCTGAAATACATCAAGAACTTGGTTTAGACGGCCAAGGTATTATCGATAAAATAAAACAGTTTATTGCTTAAAGTAAAATTCTCTGCATCTCAGCTAGCAATTATATTTGTATAAAAAAAGCGATTTGAATGGCTTCAAATCGCTTTTTTTATGTCTAGGATATACGGTATGTCACAATCACATGGTCGTTGATAGCCATCTTTGGCTTCTCGACATTAAGACTTCCACATCTGTCGATGTGAAAAAATGACTATACGTAAAGAATCAATAAATGATTATTCAGCGATATATTCCACAACTTCCAAACCAAAGCCTGACAACGAGTGATATTTAGTTTGTGAGCTTAATAGACGCATTTTACTAACACCAAGGTTCGACAAAATTTGCGAGCCAACACCAACGTTACGTGAACCAACGTGACGCTTCACTTCATTAACCTCTTCACCGGCATCAGATTTTGCATATCTTTCAACCTGAGCAATAAGTTCAGCAGTTGATTCATGCTTACCTAATAAAACTAATACACCGCCTTCTTTACCGATTTTTTCCAAAGCATTAGCCATTGGCCATTTAGCGACACTTTCACGTTGGCTAAATAATAAGTCTCTGAAAGTATTTTCTAGATGTACACGCACTAATGTTGGCTCGTCAGCATTAATTTCGCCTTTGGTTAAAGCAAAGTGTGCTTGGCCATCAATGGTGTCTTTAAATACGGTTAAATCAAATTCACCAAATGCTGTCGGTAACTTACATTGTGAAACACGTTCAATGGTAGTTTCATTAGCGTTACGGTATTCAATTAAGTCAGCAATAGTGCCCATTTTCAAACCATGCTTTTCGGCAATAATTTCTAAATCAGGGCGACGCGCCATGGTGCCATCTTCATTTAAAATTTCAACGATAACTGCCGCTGGCTCAAGGCCTGCTAAACGCGCTAAATCGGTACCGGCTTCAGTATGTCCTGCGCGGTTTAATACCCCGCCATCTTTAGCAATTAACGGGAAAATATGACCAGGTTGTACAATGCTTAAATGATTGGCATCTTTAGCTACTGCGGCTAAAACCGTTGTTGCACGATCACCCGCTGAAATACCGGTAGTTACACCATGTGCCGCTTCAATTGACACTGTGAAGTTAGTACTAAATTGCGCATCATTTTTTTCTACCATCAAAGGTAGTTTAAGCTCTTGACACTTTTCTACCGTCATCGGCATACAAATCAAACCACGACCATGTGTTGCCATAAAGTTGATCGCCTCTGGCGTCACTTTTTCAGCGGCCATAATGAAGTCACCTTCATTTTCGCGATCTTCATCATCCATTAAGATGACCATTTTACCTTGAGCTATATCGTCGATAATCTCTTGTGGCGTGTGTAAATTCATGACAACCTCTTTATTTAATAAAACCACTGCGCGCTAATAGCGCATGCGTAACACCTGACGGCTCTTGTACATTAGCCGTGTGCTTGGTAAGTAATCTTTCTATGTAGCGAGCAATTAAATCAACTTCTAAGTTAACTTTAGTACCCACTTGGTATTTACTGATAATTGTTTGCTGTGTGGTATGCGGAACAATCGTTAAACGAAACTGCTCGGCCGTTAAACTATTAACCGTCAAACTAGTGCCATCTATGGTAATTGAACCTTTTTCCGCAATATACGCGGCTAATTCTGCTGGCATGGTTAGCCAATAATCAATGCTATTACCTTTATGCTCAATGCGAGTTATTTCACTCACCGCATCAACATGGCCAGAGACCATATGGCCACCAAAGCGAGTAGTTGGCAACATGGCTTTTTCAAGATTTACACTATCACCTGTTTGATAATGTGCTAAACCGGTACGCGTTAACGTTTCACTGGAAACATCGGCACTAAAGCTTGAATTATCAACAGCAACAACGGTCAAGCAAATACCGTTAGTGGCAATTGAATCGCCCAATTTAACATCTGACAAATCTAATACACCAGTATCAATAATGACACGAGCACCGTCACCTGACGTGTTAATCGCTCTTAAAGCACCTACGGCTTCTATAATTCCTGTAAACATGATCTGTCTCGTTAACTTATGCTGTTAATAACACTTTAAAATTACGTGCATTACTTAGTACTATTGATACTTAACGACAAAACTTAGCCGTTAATCTAATGTCTTTTCCGACCAATCTTACGTCGGTAATATCTAATGCTTTAGCGTCTGCTAGCTTCACAACTGAGGGCATGTTGGCTAAGCCTTTGCCATCATTGCCCATCAACTTAACTGCTTGATATAACACTAATTCATCAACTAAACCTTGTTCAATGAAAGCTCCGCTAAGTTGAGCACCCGATTCAATTAACACATCATTTAATCCTTGTTTAGCAAGATAGGTTAATAACGCGGTTAAATCGATACGCTCGCTGTCAGTCGCTTTTTGAATTTGAACTTGTTCTACAAAGTGAGGCCAAACTTGGCTATTTTCAATGGTGTGTCGAATTATTAATATTTTACTTGGCTGCTGGAATACCGTTAGTTCGGGCGTTAAGCGATTTTTACCATCAATGATGATACGGACAGGTTGCCTAACATCCTCTTCTGCATAGTTATTTTTTAATTCGCCTAGCGAATCCCAGCGTACATTCATTTTTGCATTATCAAAAATAACCGAATCTGCACCGCAAATTACCCCACAACTTTGTGCTCGTAATCGTTGCACGTCAGTACGCGCTTCACTGCCGGTTATCCATTGGCTTTCGCCACTAGCCATGGCGGTTTTTCCGTCTAAACTTGCAGCAAGTTTACAGCGCACATAAGGCTTTTTAGTGGTCATTAAATGAATAAAACCCGGGTTCAATGCGCTAGCATCTTGCTCCAACAAACCAAACTGCGTGGTGATACCCGCAGCTTCTAACAAAGCTAAACCACGACCAGAAACTCTTGGGTCAGGGTCAACCATCGCGGCAATAACATGACTAACTTTTGCCTTAATCAATGCTTCGGCGCAAGGTGGAGTTAAGCCGTAATGACTACAAGGCTCTAGCGTAACATAAGCGGTAGCGCCATTTGCTGCAACGCCAGCCTGTTTAAGGGCATGAACTTCAGCGTGCCCTTGCCCGGCTTTTTTATGAAAACCTTCACCAATAACCTCCCCATTTTTCACTAATACACAGCCAACTCTAGGATTAGGCGAGGTGGTGAAATGCCCACGCTTTGCCAAACTAATCGCACGTTGCATAAAATGGTGGTCTGGTAGTGAAAAACTTGTCATGGTTGTACTCAAAAGTTAAATTGTAATAACAGCTAGTTACTCATCATCGCCTAAACGGGCAATTTCCTCGCCGAACTCTCTAATATCTTCAAACGAGCGATATACAGAAGCAAAGCGGATATAAGCAACTTTATCTAAGCTTTTTAGCTGTTCCATGATAATTGTACCTAATAGTTCACTAGATACTTCGCGCTCGCCAGTTGCCCGTAACTTAGATTTAAGTTTATTTATCGACAACTCCATTTCTTCCGTGCTAACAGGGCGCTTTTCCAGTGCTCGGACTAACCCGTTACGCATTTTATCTTCATTAAATGGTTCTCGAGAGCCGTCACGTTTAATAATTCTTGGCATAACAAGTTCAGCACTTTCGAAGGTTGTATACCGTTCATGACATGCTAAACATTCACGGCGACGACGCACCTGATGTCCGTCTGACACTAAACGAGAGTCGATAACTTTAGTATCGGTGGCTGAGCAAAAGGGACAATACATTGATAATTTCCGTCGTTAGCAAGTCATAAACAATTCAATTAGAGGGCATTTTAATTGAAAACAGTTCATTAAGCTAAAATTCTTAGCAGGAATATTAAATTATCTTAGGTATATAAAAAATGGCCACAAAAGTGGCCATTTTCAAGAGTTTTTTTAATGCAACAAAGCAGTATTGCCTTTGTTCATCAATAAGTAGAATTACTTATAAACAGGGAAACGTGTACATAGCTCTTTAATGCCAGCTTGTACTTTAACAATAGTTTCTTCGTTAGTAATATCATCTAAAATGTCACAAACAAATGTTGTAATTGCTTTTGTTTCTTCAATGCCAAAGCCACGACGAGTAATTGCTGGTGTACCTAAACGTAAGCCAGAAGTTACAAATGGTGAGCGAGGGTCATTTGGTACAGAGTTTTTGTTAACCGTGATGTGAGCACGACCTAACGCGGCATCAGCATCTTTACCTGTAATATCTTTATCAATTAGATCAAGTAATAACAAGTGGTTTTCAGTACCGTTTGAAACAACTTTATAGCCACGTTCTTGTAATACTGCAACCATAGCTTTAGCGTTGTCTAAAACGTTTTGTTGATAAGTTTTAAACTCTGGAGACAATGCTTCTTTAAACGCCACCGCTTTTGCAGCGATAATGTGCATTAATGGGCCACCTTGGCCACCTGGGAATACCGCACTGTTTAATTTTTTGTAAATTGCTTCATCATTACAACCAGAAACAATTAAGCCACCACGTGGGCCCGCTAATGTTTTATGTGTTGTTGTTGATACTACATGTGCATGTGGAACTGGGTTAGGGTATAAACCAGCAGCAACCAAACCTGCAACGTGAGCCATATCAACGAAGAAATAAGCGTCAACTTTATCTGCGATTTCACGCATACGAGCCCAGTCAACAACACCAGAGAACGCAGAAAAACCACCGATGATCATTTCTGGTTTATGTTCTAATGCTAAGCGCTCTAATTCAACATAATCAATATCGCCAGTTTCAGGGTGTAAACCGTATTGAATAGCTTCGTAAGATTTACCAGAAAAGTTAACATGTGAACCGTGAGTTAAATGTCCGCCGTGAGCCAAGCTCATACCTAACACTTTACCGCCTGGCGTTACTAACGCTTGAAAAACTGCCGCATTTGCTTGTGAACCAGCATGTGGTTGCACGTTGGCGTAAGTTGCGCCAAATAATTCTTTTGCACGGTCAATTGCTAATTGCTCAGCAACATCTACATACTCACAGCCACCGTAATAACGCTTGCCAGGGTAACCTTCAGCATATTTATTGGTAAGTTGTGAACCTTGAGCTTCAAGTACACGTGGACTACAGTAATTTTCTGAAGCGATGAGTTCAATGTGCTCTTCTTGACGAACAACTTCATTACTCATTGCTTGATAAAGTTCAGGATCAAAATCAGCAATATTCATATCACGTGTAAACATGTAATTTCCTCAATTAGTCTGCCAGCGGCATTAGTTGGCTTTTGTTTTTCAACATTAGCAAGGTGAAAAATAATTGCGGCATATTTTGCCTGAACTTATAGGGGTTGTATATGAGAAAACCACCTTCTGTTAGTTCATTTTGCAATCAATTATGCTTTGAGGTTAGCGCTAAAAGCTTTTAACGAAACCATCAAACTGTAACTAAAACTAATATACTGGCTTAAAGGCGTAAAAACAACAAATTTAAAACGGCATCAAGTTAAAATAAAGAAATTAAATTCGATAAATAGCATACCAACCTGTTTTTTATAGTTATTTCATCTGTAGCAACTCACAATATTCTTTCTTACGCTTTCTGTGAAGAAACTCTATAACCAGATATATAACTAACATAAGACTATTTGCCATTAAATAAGCGAACCATACCGTTTTATCACTGGTTTGACTCATGGCATAAATATACCAATTGAGTAATGGTAAAAGTGGTAACAAAGAAATTTTCGAGAACAGCAGGTATTTCATCGCTGACTCACTGCCAGCAATAGCGTTATCGATTGCCTTCTCTGGGCTATCACATAAGTGCGACCATGCAGTTATGCGGATTTTAGTTTCAAAATAAACAAAAACACCTGCCGCTAAACCGCCTAAACCGGCATAAATATTGGTCGGTTCGCCCCACTGACCATCGTAAACACCGTAAAAGAAAAACAAAATTATCGCCAGCGCTAAAAAAATATCCAAAGCAAAAACAAGTTTTGCTTGTCGAGTTCTCTTACGAGTACGCTTTACTAAGGCGTCAACGTCTGTTTTCAGCGTTGGTTGCGCTTGCCAATCTTGAGTTAACTCTGTCCACGCATCATCAAGCACGCTAGACTCTTCAATATCGTGTTCATTTTTTCTAATAAACAATGTTTCTGAAGAGGTCGACTTACCTTGCGATTTCTCACTTTCAACTACCATCTTTATTTTATCTTTTTCTTCGCTCATGCCGCCTCCAACAACTGCATTAACGCCGCTTTTGCGCGCTGTAATCTTACGCCAACTAGATTTGTACTGATAACGAGTACGTCAGCAATTTCTTGATAACTCATGCCTTCAAGCGCCAAAGTGATCACTTGCTGTTGCTCAAGCTTTAATTGACGAATAGCTTGGGCAAGCTTTTGTTGTCGTTGATTTTGGTCTAGTGATTGATATGGCGTTGGCTGTTCACATTGTTGTTCATCATTGTGCGATGGCTCATCAGAACTTTGTTCAGTCTTTATTGTTTTTACCGATTTAGCTACATGAGTTGCTAAAACATTATGAGCAATACGAGCAATAAAAGTTTTAACCGCAGCATCGGCACGAAAGCTTGGTAGAGCACGCCAAATATTTAATGCTATTTCTTGAAAAAGCTCTTCTTGAATAGCAGGTTTTGCTTCAAAGCCGATGATAATATGACGAAGTAGTTTCTCGTATTGAGAAATCCACTTGGTAAATGTCTGTTGATTGTTCAATGAATAACCCAGTTGAAGTTTAGCCGTTTGAAAACAGTCTTGTTTTTGTAAGGCTAATTCTACTGAGTTATCCATAATATTCAATCCTAACGATTTATTTCTAACTAGCTACCTTTGTATATTTATCGCTAGCTAAGTGACATAACCACTTTCTCAGAGGTTAGTTTTTTCGCTAACGTTAATACTATCCCTGCTGTTACGGCAATCGTTGCTGCACTCGTAAATAACAATGCATTCCAATCGACCGGCAAGCCTTTAAAAACATCTTCCATTAACATTGACTGACCCGAAATTGGCATCCAATTAACCCAAGCAGGCTTATCATCCATTATCATTAACGCAATAGGGATCATGCTAGGTACTGCAATTAACATAGTGACGGTCGATTGCGCTTCTTTAAAACTTTTCGCCTGAAAGGAAAAGAATAACTGTAATGAAGCAGCAAGAAAGCAAACGGGAATGAGCAATAACAATAGTGTCGCGAAAGTAGCGACATTAATATTAAAAGTTGCACCAATTTTAGTAAGGTCAACAAAGTTCATTGCAACAGAAGTCAGTACCAACATTAAAATAATTGAGATAATTGAAATAGAACTCGCACACGTTAGCTTAGCCAATACTATTTTTAAGGTGCTTATCGGCTGACACAATAACATTTCTAAAACATTACGCTCACGCTCACCAGCACTTGAATCTATCGCAATTGAAAGACCTGACATAAATGCGGCCATCATCAGATAAACACCTAATATCAACGATATCATCACCGCATTACTGCTAGGTAGAGACGTGTCTTGCTCAACTAATTTTATCGGCTGTAATAATTTAATATCAACGCCGCGCACGAGTAGTCGTTTATAACCTATGGTTAACGAATGAGCCCGAACAACATCTTTAATACGGCGAATAGGTGTAGATAACGATTTTTCGTTATAGTCAGCACGCATAACTAATTCAATAGGCATACCATTAGCCATATCTTCATTAAAGCTATCAGGAATGGTTAATTCAATATTGCGTTCATTCCAATTGCGCTCTTCATCTTCAGGTACATCAGCAAAAGACAAAATGTTTTCGTCTTTTAATGCTTTAATTAATTTAGGTGCATGCTGTTCGCCAGTGTATTTTACATATACAGCGGGGTTATCTACTGCTTCTTTAATCGCGACCTTTAGCATTACCATGATCATAACTGGCATCATCAATGCCATACTCATCGCTACCATTAATGCACGTTTATCACGAAAAGCTTCTTTAAATTCTTTTACCATTAAGGCTTTTAATTGCATCATGCCGCTACTCCTTCATCTGAGCCAATTAATTTCACAAACGCATCTTCAAGTAACTTCTCGCCCGCTAAATCACACAATTCTTGCGGCGTACCTTGCGCTGCTAATTTGCCACCAGAAACAATAATCACACGATCACATAACGCAGCAACTTCTTGCATGACGTGAGAAGAGAATAAAATACAATGACCTTTCTCTTTAAACTTAGCTAAATGATTACGCAAAATTCGCGTACTCATCACATCTAAGCCACGTGTAGGCTCATCAAGCACAAAGTTTTTTGGTTGATGAACTAAGGCTTGAGCCAAAGTAACCTTCATTCGTTGACCTTGTGAAAAACCAGCGGTTCTGCGATGCGCTAACTCGCCCATTTCTAAATCTTTAAATATTTGCTCAATAGCTGCATGTTTATTTGCGCCTTGCATACCGTGAATACTGGCGAAATAGTCAACTTGCTCATAGGCAGTTAATCGTTCATACAAGCCGAATTTATCAGGGAAAATACCTAAGCGTTTTCGCGCTTCAAGGGGCTGTTCAGTGACTTTAATGCCATCAATGGTGGCAAAGCCTTCGTCTGCTTTAAGTAAGCCATATAATGTACGTAAACAAGTCGTTTTTCCTGCACCATTAGGACCTAAAATACCGGTTATCTCTCCGTCTTTGGCTGTAAAAGACAAACCATCTAACGCTTTAACGGTATTTTTTTTGCTAACAAAGCTTTTGTGTAAGTTATTAACTTCAATCATCATTTATTCCTTTATTTGAGTTGATGATGCTTTAACGACTGCTGGCATTGAACCGCCATTTAAACCTGTCATAAATGTTCCATCAGGAATTTCTTGTAGGCATGACTCATCAAGTCCGTTTGGTGTTTGTTTTTCTAAAAACTCGTTAACAATATTGATGCCGCAGGGAGTTGAAGCAACAATATGGGCATTGTTTTTAGAAATAATATGATGGCTGTTTGGTAAGTTTTTATCTGACTTTTCGCCGTTACTGGCTGGTGTAACCGGGTCAAGTTCACCTGATAATATTAAAGTAGGAATATCGGCCGTAACCGTTTGATAAAAGTCATCACTTGGCTGATATGTCGGCCAAGCGGCACACACTTTACCGATCATCTCTAAACTCATACCTTTAGCAAAATTATTGTCTGCATCTTCAGCTTTCATGCCGGCTGAAATTTTAGGGTAATCTTCGTTACAAACAATATTAAAGTGCAAAGCAATGTAAATACCCATACCGCCCTCACCTTGTGCAATAAGTCCGGCTAGTGGTTTAAAGTCACCTAAGTAAGCTTGATGTATCAAAAGCGGCACTAAACTGCGCGTTTGCGTTGAATATAACTGCATTTGAATGGTAGAAATAAATTTGTCATTGCTGATGGTAAATTCTGTATTTGTCCCAAGTCTTGGGTGAGAAATTTCAACGGTAATTGGTGCTTGAGATAACTTGGCACTAATTTCTGCAAATTCTTTAGCCAACTCAGGATACTGCCTTGCACAGCTTTCATCATTTTGGCAATTGTCGATTAGTTTAGTAAACGACTGCGCAGCACTTTGACCAAATATGCCAATAGGCACTTCGATAGGACCAACACTGTCAAGTACGACACTTTTTATAGATTCTGGAAACATACGCATATAAACAAGGCCTGCGCGAGTACCATATGAACCACCATAAATATGAACTTGTTGATGACCTAATGCATCTCGCACAGCATCAAAGTCTCGAATCGCATTCTCTGAATTATATTGGCTTAGCTCACCGTTAAGTTGTGATAAACATTGTTCGATATCGGTAACCGAAAAATCTTCTGGCACACTGGTGTAAGGGTCAATTTCTAATGACTCATCACATTGCAAAGGATGTGACTTACCGGTGCCTCGTTGATCAATAAGGATCAAGTCACGAGTTTTTCTGATCTCGCCAAAACCTTGATAAATTTGTCCGGCTAATTCAGCCGCCGCCTGACCTGGGCCGCCAGCTAAAAACATTAGTGGCAACTTTTCCTGGCTGCTGTCTATTGCGGGTAAAACCACAAAGTTAATATCAATTTTTGCGCCATTTGGCTGGGTATAATTTTCTGGCGTTGCTAAAGTACCGCACTGCACTTGTTGCCTGATGCCTTTTACATGACAACTTTCCAAACTGAGTTGTTGATTTTCAGAACTCTGCGCAACCGCAGTACTAGTCATACTGGTTGCACAGGTAAGTAAACTCGCAGTGAAAACACTTTTCCAATTTAATTTCATTTTAGCCTTCCTTTTAAAACGTCCCATACATAGTCTTAGCATTTACAACTTTATTACATGTTTTTATAATTATTTATCAATAAAAGCATTAACCATTGATTAATAAGAAAAATAGTTAACTTTGTTAATGCAAACATAAAGAAATTGCGGAGAGTTAAGATAAAAAAAGCCGCTAGGGAGAGTTAGCGGCTTTAACTTCGACAGATTAAGTTTTTCGTATATTTATGGCACTAACTAAAATTCATAGCGTGCAACCAATGAAACATAACGAGCACCTTGACGCCCTGTTGTTCTGCCCCAGTTTGGATCTGCTACTGTGTTTCCATCGGCATCGGTAATTGACCCTTGCTGATATACTGTTGTTTGAGTATCGGCATTTAACAAGTTGTAAACGGTTGCCTTAAGCAATAAATCATTACCAAACAACTCATGACGATAGCTTGCTGATAGATCTAACTTAACCGTCCAATCTGTTGTTCCTGCACTTCCTCGTGGTGAGGCATTGCCATTTTCGTCATAGAATGAGTCGCCATGGCCACGTTCAACATTACTTGGACAGCTTTCCCAAGGCATTCCGGCAGCACATGCACCAACGCCAGATGGGTGAATACCCATTTTGTTAATTGGCTTACCATCAGCAATTGAGGTATTTAGGCCAATCACAAAATCATCGGTTACTGAGTATGAACCGAAAATCTTGATAGCATGGCGACGATCACTTGGTAAATTACCGCCGGCATTATCTTGCAAACCTGCATAATCATATGACACGGTCCAACCTGGATCAGCTTGGTTATCATCGTCATTCACTAAGCCCGCTGTGTTGCCCCACAAGTGCGACCAAGTGTATGAAGCACTAATATTAATTTTATCAGTAGCTTGACCATCTAAGGTGAACTCAAGCGCAGTATACTTACGTTCTGACTTTGGCATACCCATTTCTTCTGCCGAAAGTTTTATATTATTAACCGTACCATCACCGTTAAAGTCATAGTTCACATCAAGGCCATCGCCCGGATTAAATAGGATCCAACCATCAATCCAACCATTAGCTTCAATACCTTCTTTTTCATACCAGTTTTTTAAGACTGTTTGTAAATCAGCATCTTCAATTGAGCGTTTTAACTCTCGATAAACACCGCGAACACCGAAGGTCATATCACCGTCAAATACTTCTGTTTGGTAACCCAATGTAAACTCGTCTGAGTACATAGGTTTTAAGTCTTTTGTTGCTTTAGAGCCAGGAGCGCCTTCGCCTGATTGAGCAAGGAAAGTTCCAACTTGGGCACCGCGGCTTGGAGATCCGTCAGCGGTAATAACAGGGTGTCCATCTGCATCAACTTGGTCTAATTCATAATACCAATGTTCGTCACGACGAGAGCCACCTTGCACAATATTCATATTGGCAGATACTGGCTGAAAGTAGCGACCAAATGTAGCATAAACTTTGCTAGTACCGTCGCCGTTTAGGTCATATATAGCTTGTAAGCGCGGAGCAATCTGCCCTGATACATCAACATATTTTTGGCCGTCAGACATTTCATTAACAAAGTCACTGTAGCGAACACCTAAGTTAAGTACTAGGTTATCGTTAACTTGCCATGAGTCTTGTGCATAAAGCGAAAGTGACTTGATATGTGAGTCAGAAAAGTCGGTACGAATACGTTGATCAACATAACCTGTCCCAGCCGCTAAACCAGTGCGATCAGTACCTGTTGCCGTTTGAATATACCACCAGCCTTGAGCATCACCAATACCATTTTGTGTTGATTGATGATCAACATGAGTATCGTAATAATCAACACCAAATTTTAATGAATGATCTTCAAGATCCCACATTAAATCAGCACGAAATTGATCACGAGTAAATTCACTTTCAGTTATACGAGAAGATGTGTGTTGGCTCAATTGACGATAGCCGTCAAAAAGATATGAACCAACCCAAGGTAGAGCATCAGCAACGGTATTATAAGTTTGGTCAGTTACACGACCTGCTACTATTTCAAGTGAAATGTCATCACTTAAAATACCGGTATATTTAAGACCTAGTACATCACCACCAGTTTTAGATTTTGCTGCCGTTCCATCACCTGTGCGTGCATTCGTTGCCCAATCAAAATCATACGTTTTCCACTTATTTTCGTTCTCATAGTTAATGCTAGTGAATTCCAATGAATGGTTTTCAGTAATGAACCAATCAACTTTCGCAAACCAACGATCTGATTTTGATTTACCTTGAGAAATGGTATTAGCGCCCGCGTCATCATAATCATCTGTTTGCGGAGCCAATAATGCATAGAAAAATAATTTATCTTGAACGATCGCGCCACTACCCCAAACTGAGTATCGGGTGAATGTTGATTCATCATCTTCGCTGTTAGTGTAAATATCACCGTTACTGTAGAATAAATCATCGTGATGTTCACGTAATGCTTCCGGGTCAACTCGTGCTTGCACGCCAAATTTAAACTCATTACTACCTGACTTAGAAACCGCGTTAACAATGCCGCCAAGTGCATTACCGAATTCAGGAGCAACACCACCCGTTTTAATTTCTGTTTGTGCTATTGCTTCCCAAGGCAAATCGATAGAACCTAAACCCGTTTTAATTTTGGTTACATTCATACCATTTAAGTAGTAACCATTTTCTGCTGATGAACTACCACCAATTGACGGAGAGCTTCTAAAGTTGCTACCGTTTGTTGCCGCGGCACTTGGCGCTAAAAGAGCCATGTTATTAAAGCCGGTATCAACGGGGAGCATGCTTAGCTCATCAGCTGTAACGACAATACCACCGTCAGACGAGTCAAGCTCGATAAAGCTAACGTTTCGTCCAGTAACTTCAATTCGCTCAATATCTTGATCAGAAGCATACAACTCTCGGTCAACAACCGCAGATGAGCCTATTTTTACGTTGATATCAAACGAATCAATTTGAAAACCTTGTTTTTTAATTATTACGCTATATTCACCAATAGGAAGTTTACGTAAAACGTAGCTGCCTTGTTCATCAGCGGTAACGGTACGCGTTATACCTTTTGTTTTATGCACTATGGTGATTGTAGCATTTGCTGCTGCAGTACTATTAGCGCTAACGCTACCTTTTAGTGTGCCACTGAAATTATCCGCAGCAAGGGCGCTAGGCGCAGATAAAAGTAATGCTGTACCTACAGCAATCGCAGCAAGAGTTCTTTGCGGTTTCAAACCATTTCTTATTATTTTTGACATTTGTTAATCCCTTCTGGTGCATTGAGATGCACTCATAGTTATTTATTATTATATTCAGCCCAGATATATTGCATACAATATATCTGGGCTGAATATAATATAAGCACTAAAGTTGTTCAAGAAATATTTATTTAACAGTTATAACAAATAAAAATAAGTAACCTATTCAGACAGATAGAAAAAAGCCGTACGATAACTACACAATAATAGTTGTACAAAAAACTAAAAGTGAGACCATTTCCCTGTCGTGGGGTTGAATATTTTGATCAATTCTTGATATTTTAAATAACTAATATTTATCCATGATTAAGTAACCTGACGATCTCTATTGATAAAAAAATTGCCTAATGCAGCAAAAACAAGCAAATACGTGAAATAACATAATTAATCATTCCCATATTGCTCAAATAACGATAAAGTCAGCAGTAGATATATTTCGCCAAAAAGAGGATGACTGATGGAATTAAATCAGTGGGTTGATGAACTATTTGAAGTTTTTGATGAAGATAAAGATGGTGTAATCAATAGAAGTGAGTTTGTAGAACTGATTGAATGCTTACTGCAAGATAAAGGCATTCGCATGTGCGAAACCATTTTTAATCGTTTTGATAAAAATCATGATAATTCAATTTCAAAAGATGAATTACGTGAGATGGTTATTGACCTAGCACTATAACCAAAATAGATTTCACCGTTAGTATTCAGAAATTTGTGTCATTTCCGTAATTAAGTAATAACAGAAACGACACATGATATCTCAACTCGACTTTCCAAAATTCATTAATACTTCAGGTTGGTAATACCTTAAATGATAAACAAGGTTTGCCCATGTCATACACTAAAATGTTGAGAAAATATTCCTTTCGCCTGACTTTGAATATTAGCCAGCCATCGAGCTTAGGCTGAACTTTATTCACAAAAACACTTAACGCCTGCAGTTAAGCTGAAATATATAAAAACTAAATTTATCTTCATTAGCCTTTAACTTTCTCCTCATCATTCAAGCGCTATTTAGCCAAATAATATTGCAACCCAAACAATGACGGCGATAACCATACTGATAAAAACGGCAGCAGAAGCTAAGTCTTTCGCTAAACCTGATAGCTCATGATATTCAAAACCAATACGATCAACCACTGCCTCAATAGCTGTATTGAGTGTTTCGGTAAATAATACGAACAGCAATGAAATAATCAATATTGCTTGTTCTTTAAAGCTGATATCTAAATAACAACTCAGCACAATAAGCATAAAGCTCAATATTAATTCTTGCTTAAACGCAGCCTCATTTTTAGTCATCCAAACAAGCCCTTTGCAGGTATTGGCAAATGCCGCAACTAGTCGAGAAAAACCTTGTTTCTTATTACTTGGCTCAAACATCATTCAGTCTCTTCAATTTGTGTTAATTGCAATGCAGGATCATTAAGAGGTGATGCACACTGCGAGAAAATATCTAATGCTTGCTGATAACTCGTACTTTCGACATTTAACAGCCCAAGCATACTATGGAAAATATTATCATGATTAAACGCTTGTTCATGCGCTATTGTCTTTAAACATTGTTGTTGTGTTTGTTGCTCTGGTAACCAAACCAACATAGGAATATCACGTTGTTCAATTGGTGATAACGCATAGGGAAAACCATGAAGGTAGGCGCCTGATTCCCCCAAAGATTCCCCATGATCAGAAACATATAGCATTGAAGCTTCAACGTTATCAGGCAAGATTGTTAGACTATTGATAACCTGTGATAAAACAAAGTCTGTATAGGCAATGGTATTATCATAAGTATTAGTTAACTGCTCAGCACTGCAGTTTTGAATATCACTGCGTGCACATTCAGGGGTAAAAATAATATTTTCATTCGGATAACGTTTAAAATATGTCGGGCCATGTGAGCCCATCATATGCAAAACAATTAATGTAGAATCGCTAGTTAAATTAGATAATTTCTCACGTAATGGCTTAAGCAAAATACCATCTTGGCAATACTCGCCATCACAAAAGGGACTGTTTTGTGTGACATCAATGCTAATAGTATTAACGCGTTTGCATACATCTTTACAGCCATTATTATCAACCCAAAGAACGTCAACGCCAGCAAGCGCGACTAAATCTACTAAGTTTTGTTGGTTATCAGCGGTTCTGCGGTCAAAGTTATTTCGCTGTAAGGATGAAAACATACAAGGCACTGAAACCGCGGTGGCTGTGCCGCACGATGTCATATCTTGAAATGAAACCACATCATAAGGTTGAGTAAATTGGTTGGTTGGTTGCTTTGCTATAACCATTATGTGAGAAATTTTTTGCTCGGGCAGTTTCGCCAACTACCATTACAGTAACTCGTTTTATTCCTGGTTCAACAGCCGAAAGTTTTGGCTTTTCATCAAGAATCTCAAACGTCATATCACGATAAAATAAAGAATCTCGCACGTACTTGTATCCACTGCTCAGGTACTGTGATGGCACAATGTATTTCTTTAAATAGTTATTATTGCGCGCCACGGCAGAGTAACTAGGGTAAAACGCATAAGCGATAAGGCAAATAGTGCACACAGATACAGTCAACAATTTTAAGCGTTGTAAGCTTTCTTTTAAAAGCGATTGATAGTTAATTCTCACCAAAGCTATAAAGGCAGCCGGTAATACACCAACAAAGAAAAAGAACATCATTACTTCAGCATTAAGATACGATAACGCTTCTGAGCTGTTGGTTTCTACCGAGTTTTCAATCATGCCGTAATCAAATACCACACCATAATTTAATGTGCCATAAAACACCAAAGTGGAAGCCAATGTTAAAATAATTAATGCCGGTTTCATCACGAATCGAAGCGAAAAAAACGATAAAAGCAGCACCATCAAATTAAAAAGTAAAACCGGTACTGACAGTAAAAATAACCACTGGTATTGTTCTAACTTTACTATCGCTCCCATAAATCCCGATAAAAAAGGTTGATTTAAAACTAAAGTAAAATAAAGACTTACCAGAATTAATAATTGGTTTGCGGTTAACTTGATTGTCGGGAATTTATATTTTTCATGATCATGCTATTCAACATTCACTCCTACTAAAAGCGTTTATAAATGGCTAATTGGGTTAATGGTTCAACCAATGAATGCAGGAGTGTAGCTAGCGGAATGTCGCAAAAAGGTTGCTGACATTTTTTCTACATCGAACTATTTAGAATATTTGTGTCTAAAACGTCAGTTGCACTACATTGCTAGACGTCGATAGGTTGGTTATGAAGATATTATTGGTAGAAGATCATCAGGAGATTGCAGGGATCATTTTTGATTTCTTTGAAATAAAAGGCTTTCAGCTTGATTATGCGAGAGATGGTTTGCAAGGCTTTGAACTGGCAAGCAACAATCACTATGATGTGATTATTCTTGATGTGATGCTGCCGCACCTTGATGGTTTATGTGTTTGCCAAAAACTGCGCATACATGGTATCGACACACCAGTATTGATGCTAACAGCAAGAGATAGTAATAACGATATACTTGATGGCTTTGAACACGGCGCTGATGACTACTTAGTAAAGCCTTTTGATTTGAATATTTTGGCCGCTCGCTTAAATGCACTGTACAAAAGAAGATCAGGCAATGCCGCAACGAAGGCAATCACCTTTTCTAATTTAACACTAGACTTGGCCAGTAGAACTTTACGTAGAAATGAATGCACATTTCAGTTAAACCAGACACTATTTACTATCATGAAAACACTGATGTTGCGTGCACCAGATATCGCATCACGTGACGAAATAATTAACCAAGTATGGCAAGACGACAGCCCCGAGGATGATGTTTTGCGTCACCATATTTATCAGCTGCGTAGCCAAATAGATAAGCCATTTAAACATGCCTACATCCATACAATTCCAAAAGTAGGTTATCAATTAAAACTAGAGTCTTAAGCAAACAACTATGATGAAGATATTTCATTCTGCAAAGCGTTTAACGTTTTTGTATTTTTCTATTGTTGCCGCCGCAATCATTATCATTCATGCCTCAGTATTTGAATTCACTACTGAAGATCTTGAGCATATCTATGCTGAAAACAAACTACTTAATTTGGTAAGCTTTTCAGAAAAAACCTTGAGAAGGAGCGACATAACCGTTTTACCGTACAAAGAGGTGATTACTCAGGGAAACACTGTTTTTGATCCTAGTCCTAGAATTTACTTTGACTTTAGTGCACTGCCGAAGGAGTTCCCTGACCCTACTTTAATTGCTTATGAACAAGCTATTGAAGTTCCAATGGCTTCTGATATTGAAGCCCACTTCATTATGAAAAAGAAACTACAAATCAACGGTGAATCAGTTGATGCCATACTAGCGTTAGATAATTCACTATATGAACTTAGTGAAGAGCAGCTGTTTGATACTTTATCAAAACAGTTTTTAATCTCGATAGTATTACTCATTGTTAGTTTATCAGTGGTATTAACCATCGCAGATAAGCTTACTAGGCCCATTTCAACATTTGCTAAAGCACTAGCTAAGAAAAGTTCAACAGATTTGACGCCAATATCGTTACCTAAAGGTACACAAACCAGCGAGTTAAAAGGCATGGTCGACACCTTCAATGCGTATCAAAAACGTATTCAAAGCCTAGTTGATCGCGAACGTTCATTTAATCGTTATGCTAGTCATGAATTGAGAACGCCACTAACCGTGATAACGGGTGCGGTAGCATTGCTGGGTGAGTCTGACGATAAAGCATTCATAGAAAAACAACATAAAAGGTTAATTAAAGCTAGCCTTGAGATGAATGAGTTTATTGAAACCTTATTAAACTTAACCAAGCCAGTTGACGAACTTGAATTGAAAGTAAGAAATATCACTAAAGAGCAACTTACTTCATTGGCTGAAGACCACCTGCATTTAATTAAAGACAAAAATATTACTTGGCAATTAGATTTACTCACCGAGCCTGAAGTTAAAATGCCAACAACCGCCTTTAATATGCTTTTAGGAAACTTAATTAAAAATGCCTTTGCTTACACCCTTGATGGCAATATTATTATTGAAGCGGATAAAAGCCGCTTAAGAATTATCGATACAGGCACTGGCCTTAATCAAGTTCATAGTAATCAAGGATATGGGCTTGGTTTATTACTCGTAAGGGATATTTGTCAGCAATACAATTGTGGCTTTGCTATTACAGATAATGAATCGGGTGGCTGCACGGCAACACTGCACTTACCACCGTGCAAAAAAAGTAAAAATAACCTTTAAGAGCTGTTTGTTAGAGAAAACCACGAAAAGTTACCTCATTCGTCCACGGGTGCCTCTTTGTTCATTTTTCAACATTTTTGCTTTTAACTCTTTTTCCATATCTATCCCTTGCCAGTGAGCAATATCTAATACTCTTAGTACAATATCTGCAAGCTCTTCAGGAAATTCAGCTGTTGGCGTTTCACCTCGACACTCATTAATCGCTTCCCCTACTTCAGAAGCGACTAACGCTAACGCTTCTAAAGTTGTTTTGTTGTGCCAACCCATTCGCTCAACCCAGTTATAATTTTCTTCAGCGAGCTTATTAATATTCATATCTATTTCCGTCATGTTTCATATTAGAGTGCGTTAATAATTACAATATTCTACGCGCAAAAGTGGCTATAAAGTATTACCCTCGCCTAGTTATCGTGTGTTTTACAGGCAATTAACATACAATAGTGTGTCTTACTATTCTATTAAACTGGAGCAAAAATGTCGCTAAATGCGAAATTACGTACACCAGAAAATCTATTACTTGCCATGGCATTTATTATGCCCTTGGTCTTTTCTGTCTGGATGGCTTTACTGAATAACTTTGTCGTTGAAAAAGCTAACTTTACTGGTGTAGAGATTGGCATGTTACAAAGTTTACGAGAAGTGCCCGGTTTTCTCGCTTTTACCGTTATTTACGTTTTATTTTTTATTAAAGAGCAGAAACTTGCTTTAATTTCTTTAGGGTTAACCAGCATTGGTGTTGCCGCAACCGGGTTCTTCCCCTCGGTAATTGGCTTATATTTAACAACTATTATAATGTCTGTTGGTTTTCACTACTTTGAAACGGTAAATCAGTCGTTAACTTTACAGTGGATAAGCAAAGATAAAACCGCACATTTTTTAGGCCGTGCTTTATCAATAAAATCAATCGCTTCGTTACTAGCATTTAGCAGTATTTGGGTACTGATGGAGTATTTCACATGGAGCTATCAAGCCACATACATATTATTTGGCGGTATTGCCTTACTATTTACCTTATTTTTAGTCGTGTCATTTCCACACTTTCCGCAGCCAGCCGAACAAACAAGAAAACTTGTTTTACGAAAGCGTTACTGGCTTTTTTACGCGCTGACATTTTTTAGTGGTGCCCGTCGACAAATATTTGTCGTATTCGCAGGCTTCTTAATGGTAGAAAAATTTCATTATAGTGTTGCGGATGTCAGTGCCCTATTTCTAATAAACTATGTTTTTAATTGGCTTTTTGCCGCACAAATAGGCAAGTTTATCGGGAAGGTAAGTGAACGTAGCGTTTTACGATTTGAGTATATTGGTTTAGTTATTCTATTTATTCTTTACGGTTTAGTCGAGAATGCGAATATTGCAGCTGTATTATATGTTATTGACCATTTATTTTTTGCTTTAGCCATTGCAATAAAAACTTACTTTCAAAAAATTGCGTTGCCAGAAGATATCGCCGCTAGCGCAGGCGTTAGCTTTTCAATAAACCATATTGCGGCCGTAGTAATACCTGCACTGTTGGGTATGGTGTGGATAATTAACTCTTCATGGGTGTTTTATGTCGGGGCAGGCTTTGCTTGTTGCTCACTGCTACTTACATTTATTATGCCGTACGCACCAGCAATTGATAATGAATTTAGATACAAAGAAAAACTAGCACCAGAACAAGCACTTTAAGGGAAAAAAAAACCGATAACACTCATGTTATCGGTTTAACAAACTAATAATTCAGTGTGCTATCGGTTAGTTTTTTCTAAGTGTGTAAAAAACTCATCTGCCGGCATTGGCTTAGCGTAATAAAAACCTTGAACTTCATCACAGCCTAACGCTTTAAGTTGAACCTCTTGCTCAATACTTTCAATACCTTCTGCAATCACTTTAAGGTTCATTTGTTTACCTAAATTAATAATAGTACCGGCAATAATCGAGCCTCCGGATTCAGCAATATCGTTAACAAATGAACGATCAACTTTTAGTCGATCTAACGGCAGTTTTTGCAAGTAACTTAATGAAGAAAAACCGGTACCAAAATCATCAAGAGCAATACTAATACCTTTGTCTTTTAATTCAACTAAGGCATCAATAATAACTTGTGGCTCATCCATCAATACGTTTTCTGTAATTTCTAATTCTAGTTTACTTGGGTCAACATTATTTAATTGCGTTGCTTTGATAATATTATCGACAAAATTATCACGTTTAAACTGTGGAATTGAAACGTTAACTGAGATGCTGACATCTTCAAAGCTTTTCTCTGCAAGCTCTCTCAGTAACATACAAGCTTGCTCAACAACCCAATTACCAATATCAATAATCAAGCCTGAGTATTCTGCTAATGGAATAAAGACAGCTGGCGAAATAAACTTACCTTCAGCGGTTTTCCAACGTAATAAAGCTTCAGCGCCAATAATTTTACCCGTCGCTAAACTTAACTGTGGTTGATACCATAAGGCTAAACGATTATCAGCAAAGTCAGTTCGTAGCTGTCTAATCATGCCTAAACGCCAAAGCGTCTTGTCTTCCATTTCTTGCTGATAATATACAAATGGGTCTTGTTGGGATTTTTTTGCCAAATTTAACGCTATGTTAATTTGATTTAAGACTTTAACCCCTCTAACCCCTGCAGATGTTTTGGAACAAAAACCAAAACAAGCACTTATTGGAAGATTTTGCTCTCCAGCGGCAAATGGCCGACTGAATAGTGCGGTTAGTGTTTCAGGGTTTACAATACTTTTTGGACCAATAATGCCAAACACATCAGCGCCAATACGCGCTAATTGATTTTTATCGCTAACACTGCGTATACGAGTGGAAACAGCCATCAATAACTGGTTACCAATGTCTTGACCAAGCCCATCATTAATATCACTAAAATGATTAATATCAATTAGCGCAGCAACAAGTTCTTCGTCATCGCTTCGACAAAATTCGTCTAACAAGTTTACAAAATCTAATCGATTAGGTAATTCCGTCAGCCAATCTTTATAAGCGGCATTACGAAGCTTTTGAAATAAATGAACATTTTCATAACCCGTTGCGATATTAGTTAAGAACACTTCAATTAGTTGTTTTTCAATATCAGATAGCGCTTGTGTAAGTTCTAAATGAATGACGGCTCTAAAGCCACCACTGCCAAAATATAATGATGTCGAGTTAGCGGTAAAGAAATGTTGTTTCTGTTGAAAACAGCTAGTAATTTGTCTTATGGCATCAGGATTATCCATGGCAGCAAGCTTCTGATCAACTTTTGCATCAGCTAAACCATCTTGACCCAAAATATACAAACTTAAATCATCAGCGCCTTCGACAATGCCCTGCCCTCTGGCACAAAAAACACTAGAATGAGACTCAGCAAGCTCTTTAAACTCAACCAAAACACCGTGGGCATAATCATGAACATTATGCTGTTCAAGTAAATTAGCAGCCGCACCAATAATTCTTTCAAGCCCTTCTCTGTTTTTAGTAACAGAATCAATTTGTTGGTAGGAACGAATAGCGGCGTAAACGGTGGTTACTAATTTTCGGCGAGTAAGTTCTGTTTTGGTTTTATAATCATTGATATCGTAATCTTTGATTACGCTTTCTTCTGGAGCATAACCTGGCTGGCCCGTTCGCAAGACAATACGTATATCGTCACGTGCTAATTGCTCTCTAATATGTTTGACAACCATGAGGCCTGCATCGTCACTTTCCATTACTACATCAAGTAAAACTAATACAATGTCTTCATTTTCTTCAATAAGTTTGCAAGCGTCTTTGCCGGAATAAGCATGTAAATATTCTAAATGTCGGCCAAGAACGACCAAATCAGATAAGGCGAGTTGGGTAACAGAATGAATTTCAGGATCATCATCAACAATCAATACTTTCCATGTATCACCTGTGGTTGAATCCAGTATTTCGTCTTCATCACTGTCATCGATAAATAAAAAGTCATCACTCGTATTTTCGGAAACTTGCATATTACCCTCAATGCACTAGTAAACAACAACTAGTTTTTGATCATCAATTTGTAAAAAATTGTCATCATAGATATGTACATAATAAAAGTCAGATAAGGATTATTCAACAATTCGTTAAACTAATATTTTAATATTTAACCAAAAAATAAAATATTTAGTCCTTTTGTACAATAACAAGCAAAATAATTAAATTTAAGTACTTATAAAATAATAGTAAATAATTACTTCATGTAAAGTTCAAGATAAAATATAACACGAATAGTGAAATTTTTATTTACGCTATAATAAACATCCTAGCAATGTTATGTTTACTGTTTAACTAGCTATTAACATTTAGAGGGGATAATGTGACTCCACCACCTGCTGATCAAAAGAAAGTGCTAGCTAATACATTAGAGAAAAGTAACTCTATCGTTGTTGAGAACGAACCTCTGTCCACGCAAGAAAACTCGACTTCAAAAAATTCTACCAATAATTCCGCTCAAAAGCAGTTATTTGGCTTGGCACGAAAATTTTCTTTAGACGGCGCTTTTTTACCGGAAGAAAAACAGGCTCCAATAGAGGATAGATCGTTTCGACGCATTAAGTCACATGAATTACGTCAGCAACAAAATATTGAAGCCATTACATTACGCGCGATAAAATATTGTTCAGACAGCACTATTGCCGATCGTGCAGATCAAGATTGGTTTAGTAGCTTTATCACACTTGCTGAAGGTATCAGCAATAAAACGATGCAAGACTTGTGGGCTAAAATTTTGGCGGGTGAAGTTTCACAGCCAGGTTCTTTCTCATTAAAAACCTTAAAAGCTTTTAGAACAATGAGCATTGGTGAAGCCAAATTACTTGCTAAAGCTTGCAGTATATCAATGACTGACTCACGTAAAAAAAATATTCGTATTATTACCGGCGCTTATCAAACGCCTAAATTGTTAAACTTTTTTAACAAACAGCGTCAGCAAAGACTTGACTTAAACCTTGTTAGCCTCAGCTATGCAGACATATTAACTTTAGCTGATAACCATTTGTTATTTGAGCAAGAAACAGAGAGTCATTCGCTTGATAAAAATGATCAAATACAATTTTACTATAATGGCAAGTCGGTGAACTTTATTGCTAAAAAAGCAGATTGTATTTTAACTTTTTATAAATTTACTGCGATAGGAACTGAGCTAGCAAGATTGATTGCAGATAATGGTGATTTGAATTTTTTAACTGCTGTTAAAACACAATTAGCAGAAAATTTTACTATTGAATATTAAAGATTGAGTAATGAGGAACATGGTTAATATGCTCCTCATCATCACGATTTAAATACCATCACCATCAGTATGTAAACCACATTCTCTTTGCATACCTGAAAATCGCGTATCACTTTCATCCATACCTGCGCTTAATGGCCGCGTACTATGAACATCTCCAACAGATACATAACCCTCTTCCCACAATGGGTGATATGGCAAGTTATTCGCAGTTAAGTACTGGTGAACATCTTTATTTGACCAGTCAATAATCGGATGTACTTTAAAACGACCACGTAAAATGCTGACAACAGACAAACCTTCACGATGAGTTGATTGCTGACGTCTAACACCAGAAAACCAAGTACCTGCTTGTAACTCACTTAAGCCACGCTCTAATGGCTCAACCTTATTACGTCGATTATAGGCTTTTAATGACGTTTCATCAGTTGCCCACTCTTCTCCGTACTTCGCTTGTTGCCATGCCGCACTTTCTTTCGCACTGAACACTTGTAAATTTAAGTTCAAACGATCAGTTAACTGCTCAATAAACTGATAAGTTTCAGGAAATAAATGCCCAGTGTCGGTAATTAACACCGGAATATTGGCATCTATTTTTGTCAGCATGTGCAGCATTACTGCAGATTGAATACCAAAGCTAGATGACAAAACAAACTGCGAAGGTAAATTTTCCATTGCCCATTCAACACGCTGAGTCGCTGTCTGCTTTTCTAACAACTCATTCCATTGCTTTAGCCAAGGTTCAGGCAATGAGGCAGGAAACTTATTATTGATCACAGGCGTTGTGCTCGCTTTAATAATATTAGTCATGAAAATCTCGCTTACTCACTTTTACTTCACTAATAATGCCAACACGAATAGCAAAGTCACCAAAGGCTTCATCGTTGTTACGTTCTGAGGCCCAACGTGCAACAAGACTATCAATTTCTTGCAAAATATCAGCTTCATTGAGGTTTTCTTTATACATTTTGGGTACACGAGTACCAGCAGTATTACCCCCTAAATGCATGTTGTACTTGCTCGGGCCTTTACCAACTAAGCCTATTTCAGCTAGCATGGCGCGACCACAACCATTTGGGCAACCGGTAACACGTAAAATAATACTTTCATCTGCTACATCGTGCTTTGCAAGAATGGCTTCAACGTCGGTGACTAAACCCGGTAAATACCTTTCAGCTTCCGCCATCGCTAACGGACAAGTAGGGAACGCTACACAAGCCATTGAGTTTTTACGCTGCACAGAAACGTTGTCAGCCATCAAGCCATGAGCACGAGCAATCTTTTCAATATCTGCTTTATCTTCGCTTGCAATACCCGCAATGATAATATTTTGGTTTGCTGTCATACGAAAATCACCTTTGTGAACTTTCGCAATCTCAGCCATACCTGTTTTTAATGGCGCATTAGGATTATCTAACAGACGTCCGTTCTCAATAAACAATGCTAGGTGATGCTTACCATCAAAACCTTCAGTCCAACCAATGCGGTCACCACGGCCAGTAAATTCATACGGGCGACTTTCTGAGAATTTAATACCAGCACGTTGCTCTACTTCAGCTTTAAAAGTATCAACACCAACTCTATCAAGCGTATATTTGGTTTTCGCATTCTTACGGTTAACACGATTTCCCCAATCACGTTGGGTTGTTACTACCGCAGCAGCAACGTCTAAGGTTTTTTCTAAGGCAACAAAACCAAAATCATCCGCCTTACGTGGGTAGGTTGATTTATCGCCATGTGTCATAGCTAAACCACCTCCAACTAACACGTTAAAACCAATCAGCTTGCCATTGTCAGCAATAGCAATAAAGTTCAGGTCATTGGCATGAACATCAACATCATTTTGCGGAGGAATAACAACCGTAGTTTTAAATTTACGTGGTAAGTAATTAGGTCCTAAAATAGGTTCTACTTCGCCTGTTTCTGTACCACCTTCAATTTTTTCACCATCTAACCAAATTTCAGCATAAGCACGAGTTTTAGGTAATAGGTGCTCACTAATTTTCTTTGCCCATTCATAAGCCTCTTGATGAAGTTCAGATTCAACAGGGTTAGTGGTACAAAGAACATTACGGTTAACATCACCGGCGGTAGCAATTGAATCTATACCGTACTCATTTAGCGTTTGGTGCATTAGTTTAATATTCGGCTTTAAAACACCATGAAACTGGAATGTTTGACGAGTTGTTATACGAATACTGCCGTAACTGGTTTTTTCACGAGAAAATTTATCGATCGCTAACCATTGCGTTGGCGTGATAATACCGCCGGGCATACGAGCACGTAACATCACGTTATGTAATGGCTCAAGCTTTTGCTTAGTACGCTCATTACGAATATCGCGATCATCCTGCTGATACATGCCATGGGTTCTTATCAACTGAAAATTATCAGCAGTAAAACCACCTGTAACATTGTCTTTTAAATCTTCTACAATAGTGCCACGTAAGTAATTACTTTCTGCTTTTAGTCTTTCGTTATCAGCATGTTTACCTTCAACGATTAACGGACCATTGGCTTGATTTTCTTTTGTTAAGTCAGTCATTAGTATACATCCTTCTGATAACGCTTAGCGTTACGTAAATCTTTTAAATAGGTAGTTGCTTGTTCTTGAGATAGTTGACCCTGCTCAGAAATAATTTCTAATAACGCCGACTCAACATCTTTTGCCATTCGGCTCATATCACCACAAACATAAATATGTGCACCACGCTCTAACCAGGAAAATACTTCACTGGCATTTTCTTTTAAACGGTCTTGCACATATATTTTTTCAGCTTGGTCGCGAGAAAATGCTAAATCAATTTTGTTTAACAACCCTGATTTAAGATAATTTTGCCATTCAACTTGATAAAGAAAGTCTTGAGTAAAGGTTTGGTCACCAAAAAACAGCCAGTTATCACCGCTTGCATCCGTTGCCTCACGCTCTTGCATAAATGCACGAAATGGCGCGACACCAGTACCAGGACCAATCATTATCACTGGAGTTTCATTGTCAGCAGGTAAACGAAAGTTATCATTGTGTTCAATAAAAACCTTAACTTCGCCGCCTTCTTCACTGCAGTTAGCTAAAAAACCTGATGCTCCACCTTGGCGAACTTCATCACCAGCTTGATACTGAACAAGACCTACCGTTAAATGAACTTCCTCTTCAACTTCACTCTGTGCAGATGCTATAGAATATAATCGTGGAGTGATCTTTCTTAACGCTTCAATAAATGTTTGTGCACTCAGTTTTACTTCTTTAGGTAAAGGCTCTGACTTAACAACATCAACAACTTGATGATTGGCAGCATATTCTCGTAATGCTGCTTTATCATCTAACAAAGCAAGTAGCTTTTCGCTTTCAACTAACTTAGCCCAAAACTCTACAAAGTTAATTGAGGTTTGTGTGATTTCATACTTAGCCTGTAACGCTGTTGCTAATTCAATATTTTCACCAACAACAGACACCATTTCTTGACTATTTAAACGCAACGCAGTGATAAGTTCATTTACGAGATTTGAAGAATTTTCAAACCAAACACCTAACGCATCACCTGCTTGATAAGTAATACCTGACTCACCAAGATCGATTTCAACATGGCGTACATCTTTAGCAGAGTCGCGACCTGTTATTTTCTGGCTAAGTAGTAGTTCTGCCGTATAAGGCGTTTGTTTAGTATATTGCTCTTCTACGCTACTAACATTGGCTAGTGGCACAACATTGCTAGAAGGCTTATCGACATCAAGTAACTTTTTAGCTTGGGCAATAACATTTGCAGACCATGTACCAGCTTCTGCATCATAATCAACGTCACAATCAACACGTTCAGTAATTCTTTTCGCGCCTAACTTTTCTAGGAATTGATCAAAGTCTTTTCCTGTTTGGCAGAAAAATTCATAACTCGTGTCACCTAGTGCCAAAACACTGTAATGCAAGTGGTCGAGTTTAGGCGCTTTTTTAGACGCTAAAAATTCATGTAGAGCAATGGCATCATCCGGCGCTTCACCTTCACCATTAGTACTTGCAACAATAAGTAAATGAGTAAGGTTTTTAATTGCTTTAGGTTTAAGTTCGCCCATGCTTTTCAATTCAACCTTTAAGCCTTCAGCACTTGCTTTTGCTGCTAAGCTTTTCGCAACACCTTTCGCGTTGCCAGTTTGTGAACCGTATAAGATGGTCAACGTTGCAGCTGCGACACTAGACGTCGTAGCAGGAAGTTCTACACTAGTAACGCTTTCCGCCTTTGCAGCTAAATAACCACTAGCCCACGCTAATTGAAGTGGAGAAAGATCATTGATACTTTGCTTAAAAGACGCCAATTGATTGGTATCTAACATTGTTTGATTTAAATTTTGCTTTTCCGGCAACATGTCGACTATACGCTCATCTTTAATTAATGAGGCAAGAATAGACGGAACAGCACTAAATGAAAAAGAATAGAAACGGCTTTTTTATTCAAAAATAGAATATAGAAAGGTTATTATCACAAATTGGCTGTTGGATAACACAGTTCTCTGTGTTTATAGCTGAAAGCCTATATCGCTCGATTAAGGTATTCAGGTGAACTTTGAAACACTAAGCACATCAAAACAGTAAAGATTTTGACGTACATGGATGTAGGTTAGTAGTGTAATGCTAGAGCAATTACCGAAGATGGCTAAGAACGATCTTAATAGAAATTTAAATAGCAAAAAAACTCGCAGTTTAAACTGCTACTTATTTAAATGCCAGACAGCAAAAAGCCCGTCACATCAGTAACGGGCTTTTCTTAATAAAAGCCTAGCAATGTCCTACTCTCACATGGGAACTCCCACACTACCATCGGCGCTA